>Ga0247734_1000037_pt1 | contig 123329 bp, 112 predicted proteins | sample UWRJL103311B2_FD_180933 | JGI IMG/M metagenome (GOLD analysis project Ga0247734, IMG submission 180933) | Plant litter microbial communities from Arlington Agricultural Research Station in Wisconsin, United States - UWRJ-L103-311B-2 | ecosystem: Environmental > Terrestrial > Plant litter >...
ACAAACGAAGATTCTGACGAAAGCATGACAAAAAACGATGCTTCTTTATATGGAAAAAGCGGTGAAACTGACCTTGGCGGAGGGCAAAGGGACGAGGATGAAGACGAAGATGAAAAGATAATCCGTACCTGATAGCTCATCTGCCAATAACTATTTAATACCCTACCGGGGCAGGCTGTTTAGCCCTCAAATTGATTGTTGTACGGTTAAGATATGGGACTAATGCAATAAACAAGAGGATCACTGCAATTAGTATACTGATAAACAAATAATAATCCATCATTGCCCGTAAAGACGCTTGTGTGTCTACACTTCTGTTCAACAATCCCCTTGCCGCCTTTGCAGCTTGGTCCGGTAACATCCCCCTCGCAGTAAGCCCCCTGGTATACATCCCTAGGCGGTCTGCAACCACCCCATTTAATCCGCTAAGGTAATCCTGAAAACGATTAATATGGTTGCTTTTGTGCTTTAGCTGAAAGTAATTGATTACTGCAATACTACCGCAAAAGCTGGTGAACCTGAAAAACACACCCGTTGCCGAAGCAGAATTCGCCAGGCGGGGAGGTACAGAAGAAATCATAAACACAATAATAGGCGCCATCAATAACCCGGCCCCCATCCCCTGCACCACCAGCGGTATTAGAAAAGTATCCGCATCTGCCTGTGTACTAAACAGGAACCACATCCATACGTGGAAAAGCAACATCATCCCGAAACCATAGATCCAGGTTAAACGCATTGGTCTTTTCATAATGATCAGCCTCGAAGAGATTAAAATCCCTATTACAATACCAGCAATATTGGCGACCATCATATAGCCTATATGTATCGGATCCATTCCCAATACTGTTGCAAAATAAGTTGTTGTCATCCCCAGCGCCCCGCGAACAATATAAAGCACACAGATCATAAACGCACCAACTATAAAATTCCTGTATTTGAATACTTCCAGATTTAAATACGGACGCTTCAAATGAATCTGACGGACAATATTAAGAGCCAGCAAAACCAATATCGCGACAAAACTCCAGCAGATCCTGCCATCCTCGAACCAGTAATACTGCTGTCCGTATAACAGCACATAACCAATCAGGCATAATAGCGTAGAATATAAAATGAAGCTATAAAAATCAAGCTGATACAATGGCATTTTACGATTTAAACGCACATTATTCATAATCAGCAGCAGCATAATCCCCCCGGGGATAAAAGAAAAAATGATAAACTTATACAGCACATTAAAGTCGAACATATCCAATATAGGTGCTGTAACGATAGTAGAAATAGGTGTGATACATAACAGCAAGCCGTAAAAAATAGAATACCCGATTTCCCTTGCCCGCTCACTCAGTAAACTCCCAAAAATGAGCGTGATGCAAATCGAAGTAGACATACAATTGGCCATCCCCTGCAGAAACCTGAATATATACAGTACATATATATGACTGGTATGGAAACATACATAAGAAGTAAAAATTTGCAGCAAGAGACAGATCAGGAAATATTCCCTGGTAGCTATAAAAACAAAAAAGCGCCTTTCCAAAGCAAAAAATCCCGCTACAGCTGCATAAAAAGCAATCATTGAATACTGCACATCTGCTGGTTCAATACCGTAGTATCCGCCTGCACCAGGTGCACTGGCAGTAGACAATCCAAATAAAAGCAAACCAGGCACAATCACTATAAAAATAGTGATCCTGATGAGCCATACAGGCACCCACGATTTAAAAACAGGCAATACAGCGCTCATCTAATCCTTCTTAATAGTAACATTAGCATTCATACCAGCACGAAGCGCCGCAATTACATCCGCACTTTCGGTCAGCTTTATCTTCACAGGGATACGTTGAACGATTTTCACAAAATTACCCGTAGAATTATCTGGCGGCAACAAAGAAAACCTTGCCCCTGTTGCAGGAGAAAGAGAAATGATCGTCCCTTTAAACTTTTTCCCTGGAAATGCATCTGCCGTAATCTCCGCAGCGCCATTGACATGCATATGGCCAATCTGGGTCTCCTTAAAATTAGCTATAACCCATTTCCCAGCCTCCTGGTCAACAATAAAAGCCAACGTTTGTCCCGCTTGTATAATTTGTCCCTCCTGGATAGTCCTTCTTCCCATCTTGCCATTATAAGGCGCACGGATTACCGTATAACCCACATCCAGCTTACTCCGGCTTAATAATGCCTCACGGCGGTGAATTTCGGCATCATAAACTCCCTTTTGCGACTTAATATCGTTTATTTTAGATAAAGAGGCCTGGTAATTTTCCTGTGCCGCCTCATACTCTGAAGTAGCCACATCCAGCGCTGCCTTACTATTCTCGAGCTGTTGCATAGTGGCCGACTCTACCTTGAATAACTTCGCATAACGATCGTAATCTTGCTGCTGCCTTAGCAACTTTGCTTTTGCAGCTGCAATCTGCGCTTCACTAGCCTGCGATACTCTAGCTGTAGTCTGCACATTACTATTTAAAACCCCAATCTGTGCTCGCGCATTAGATAAAGCAGCTTCCCCTTCTGCCTCTTGCAATTTATATTCGCTGTTATCGATGATCAGTAAAGTATCCCCTTTTTTAACATCCTGATTTTCTTCGTACTTGATCTCCCTGATAAAACCGGTAACACGGGAAGTAATCGGATTGATATATTCTTCTACCTGTGCGTCATTAGTTTCTTCATATTTATAGATATCATATAACGATATACCACCCCAAATGGCAAGCGCAATGGCAATAATACCGGCTATCCATGCCGTTATTTTAGTGATTAAGTGATCCGTTTGCGTATAACTAGTCTTTGTTTTCATTCTATAGATTACCTATGGCCTTTTGTAGTTGATAAAATTGTAATTGTGCTGCGATCCTTGCCGCAGCATAATCAAAGCGGGTTTGTAATAACTGTGTATCCGCATCCAGCAAGTCTGTAATCAGGGAGAGCTGGTTAAAATAAGTGTTATTTACGATCCTCAGATTTTCTGTAGCCTGATCAATATTTTCTTTGGCCACATCTATACGGGTGAGCGCCTCTCTGTATCTCAGGAAAGCTTCATTCACTTCTGCCCTGATCTTGTCTTCTGTATCAGAATGCTCAATTTCCTGTTGCTGGAACTTCAATTCTGCTGCACGTGTTTTATGTGTATTGTGGTAAAGTGAAGAAATAGGAAAACTCGCCTTTACACCATAAAAACCAAGTCCGTATAAAGCAATCGAATACGGATAAAGTAAGATCTGCGGATACGTATAATTGTAATTCGCAAACAGCCCAAGTTTTGGGGCAACATTTGCCTTGGTATTTTTCAATTCCAATCTGCGCATTTCTGTTTCTTTTTCAGAGATTTTATACGCATAAGAGTGCTGCATGGCAGCAGACAAATAATCTACATATGGTTTAAGTACCGGCAAATCTTCCTTATCATCACCCTGCGGATCGATTTGCGTTTCATCAGGCAATCCTGTCAGGATATCAAGCTTCTGACTTGCGATGGCAATATCATTGTTTAGCTGTACCAATGCCATTTGCTGTCGTGATAGTTTCAGTGTAATACGAAGGACATCGCTCTTTAGCACTACACCGTTTTTCAGCAATTGCTTGATTTCTTCCTGTTGCTTTTTCTGATCTGCAATATCTTTTAGCAACAGCGCTTTAAATATTTTACTACGTTGCAAATCAAGATAATAAGCTGTCGCCCTAAGCTTCACCTCAGAGGTAGTGAGGTTGCGCTGCTCCATGGCAATTTCATTTTCCTTTTTCTCTTCAGCAATCCTGATATTGGTCTTACCTCCGTTATACACGTTTAGATAGGCACTGCCACCAAACTTATAGGAGGTATGGATTACTTCAAACTGGGAAGGCGTATGGAACAGTCCATTATCATAAATAGGAACATTACTTACACGTGCATATTCACCTTCGGCTTCAATATCTGGCAGGCGTTCGGCCTTTGCATCCTTGATACCTTCTACAGTTGCGCGCACTTTAAGGTCCTGAATCTGAATTATTTTGTTGTTAGCAGACACCTTTTCCCAGACCTGGGAAAGTGTAAGTGGCAATGTAGCCGTTTGTTGAGCTTGTGCACTGTTCATCAAGAAGATAGAGAGGCATAAGAACGCTGTATTTTTTATAGGGTAACACATAATGTTTAAAGAATAGACAAAATTACAGCTATATATTATTTGTAATTTTATCTATATTACCAAAAATTTGTCCATTTCAGCCAATGCCCATTTTAGATACAAAAGAGTACCTGGAGAATATTGATCTTAAGCCAAAAAGTGTTTATATCGTACACGAGAAGCTGGAGCGCCTGTTGCCTTTACATGCCCATTCCAAACATCAGCTTACGTATGTAGAAGGCGGTGTGGCCTATATCCATGTGGAAGATAAAAGTTATATTATACCTGCCCGCCATTATGTGTGGATACCGAAAGGACTGGCTCATTTTCTAAAAGTAAGAAACTCATCGACCGCCACCCGCAATCTCTATTTCTATACCGAGAATGAACAGGATCCCTTTTACCATAAATTGGGCATTTATCCGGTCAACACCCTTCTATTTGAGATGATCGTGTTTTCAGAAAATTACAAAGGCTATATAGAGAAGAAAGATGTAGGCTATCACTTTATGCGGGCGATTAAGGATATCTTACCACAGCTGAGTACGAAATCGTTTCCAATTGCAGTGCCTACCACCACCAATGCAAAGCTAAGGCCGATTGTATTATATATGGCGCAGAATTTTTCACAGCCTTTGACGCTCGACGAGATATCGAGCCGTTTTGGACTGGGCGAACGCACCTTGTCGAGACTCTTCCAATCGACTATGAGCATTTCTTTTTTGCAGTACCTGAAATTAATCAGGATGGTGAAAGCTATTGAAATGATTTTGCAAGGCGATTTATCAACTACCGAAATTGCTTACTTAACAGGCTATAATAGTATAGCGGCATTCAGTAAGGCCTTTTACCAACTCACTAATATCAGGCCTTCCGATTTCGGTAAATAGCAATTTATTCTAATCGCTTTAAATAAAAATCTGTAGGCAGATCGACAATCAAAGGCACTTTTTCTACTGCTACAAAACTCAGATCTAGTCCGAACCCTTTTTCTTCCGGTACGCTGAATGTTTTCAGGATACCATAGTAAGCCATGGTAAAACGCTCAATAAAACGAAGGCTGCTAGACGTTGAAAGCACTTTTTCAATTACAACAAACCTGAAATCGCCTGCAATATTATGCTCTTTTAAAGAAGTGTATTTACTGGTGATATCGATCTCTCCATTTTTCACCATTTCTTCCACTACTTTTCTAAACAATACATTTACCCGTTGCTCTACACGGAAGCCTAAGCGAAAATCTATCCTGACCAACTTTTTATCGATCAGCTGCTCTACTTTATATTCCATCGTAAAAGGCTCGTCCGTTACATCTACGTGCAGTAGCCAGTAAACATCGGCTCTCTTCGGGTGTTTCTGTATCATCGAATACATAATAGACGATTCAATCTCAGAATTGAAATTCGCACTGGTCAGGTAAACCAATTGTGAAGCATATTTAGGAATAGACTCATCCTCACTGATTTTACTAATGATTGGATAATATTTTTCGATATCTACAAAACGCATATAGCGGTTTCTGATCCTTCTTCCATTAGACCATGCCCACATGATAGAGAATAGCGATATACCAAGGATCAGCGTAAACCAGCCACCATGAAGTATTTTAGCCGCATTACCTGCAAGAAAAGTCATTTCTATTATTCCATAAACCGTTAAGAAAATCACTATAAGGTACATAGGCACCTTTTTACGCATCAGGAATATTGACACCAAAACTGTAGTCATCAGCATTGCCACGGTGATAGATAAACCATAGGCGGCTTCCATATTTTCTGATTTCTGGAAGATTAAGACTACAAGGATACAGCCAATAAACAACACCCAGTTCATAGAAGGTACATATAACTGACCTTTTGAATTACTTGGATAATTGATTTTTACTTTAGGCCATAAGTTTAACCTCACTGCTTCAGAAATCAGCGTGAATGAACCTGATATTAAGGCCTGGCTAGCCACTGCCGCTGCTACTGTAGCGATCAGGATTCCATAAATCAAAAACCATTGTGGCATAATATGAAAGAAAGGGTTAATTTCTCCAAGATGTTTTCCTTGTAATTGCCATAGCCATACACCCTGCCCCATATAGTTCATGATCAGACAGATCTTTACATATACCCAGCTCACCCGGATATTGGATCTGCCACAGTGGCCAAGATCTGAATACAGTGCTTCTGCTCCTGTAGTACAAAGAAAAACTGCACCAATAATCAGGAAAGCTTCAGGATTGGTAGTTAGGATATGATAGGCATAATAAGGGTTAATTGCTTTTAAAATTTCTGGGAATTGCATAATATATGCCCCGCCAAGGACTGCGATCATCGTGAACCATAACCACATAATCGGCCCGAATGCCTTTCCAATGAAAGAGGTCCCGAATTGCTGGATACCAAATAAAAAGGTAATGATTAATATTACAATGGGAACTGTTGGCAGGTCTTTGTAAATAATACCAAGACCTTCTATAGCAGAAGAAACTGTTACCGCAGGAGTCATAATTCCATCGGCCAGTAAGGCAGCCCCGCCAATCATAGCCGGGATAATCAGCCATTTCGCCCTGCGTTTTACTAAAGAGTATAAAGAAAAGATTCCGCCCTCCCCTTTGTTGTCGGCTTGCAGCGTAATGATGACGTATTTTACAGTGGTTTGGAGAGTAAGTGTCCAGAAGATACAGGATAAACCACCTAAGATCAGGTCTGCAGTAATCAGCCTGTCGCCGATGATTGCTTTAAAAACGTAAAGAGGAGAAGTACCTATATCCCCGTAAATGATTCCTAAGCTTATTAATAAACCGGCCGCTGTTAGTTTATTGACATCTTTATGATTTGCCATTTTTTAAAATTGAGTGGCGCAAATGTATGCAATTGTTAAGTGATTGAAGCGCAATTTTTTCCCTATTTTTTTTGTATAAAAACGCACTTCATAATTAGAATAAAATAGACATTTCTATATTAATTTTATGTTAAGACAGTGGTATTGTTAACAAAATGATAATTAATTATTATCGAATAGTTAATTTATCTTTGCGCAGTGCCGCTACCTCTTTTTATAATCTACGAATTAATCACAAGAATCCATCAGATTGATCCTACTATCGGGTCATATGTGTCCCATAAATTTAATAAATCCGGCGCGGTTATTGTTACTTCCAACAGGACAATAAGAGTCAGAAATGCCATATTAAACAGGCAGTTCAAAGACCCCACGCTCGTACATGAAGCTGATCTGCTACTGCTAATTAAATAATAGGTAATCTAACCTCATGTGTACTTGATGCTGGCTTAACATTGATCATTTATTTTTACAAAAAACAAAAGGTCAGACATGAATAGTATATTTAATTTCTTCACCCCAAAAGATAAAAAGTTCCAGCCGTTATTTGAGCAGGACGTTAAAAACCTGGTAAAGATCGCCGAGACTTTATTATTGGTACTTAATGCTGACCATGAGGATGATCGCAAGAGCAACCACAAGGAGATAGAACGATTGGAGCAGGTGGGCGACAATATCACGCATGCCATATTCCTGGAACTGAGCAAGAATTTTATTACTCCATTTGACAGGGAAGATATACATATGCTAGTCAATGCAGTAGATGATATTGCGGATTATATTTTCGCAGCTTCTTTAAATATAGAATTATATAAAGTCAATTCTTTTGAGCCAGAGATCACCGGACTGGCAAGTTTAATCATAGAAATGTGTAAAGATCTGGAAACGGCCATTTTGGAGCTGCCAAATTTAAAGAATCCCAAAATTATTGCCGATATTTGCGCTAGAATAAATAAAGGAGAGAGCCAGGCAGATCATCTATGCAATACTGCCATTGCGCGTCTGTTTATCACAGAAATGGACGCAATAGAGCTCATCAAGCAGAAAGAGATCCTTCAGACTCTGGAAATGGCTACTGATAAATGTGATGATGCAGCAAATGTGCTGGAGTCGATCCTGATTAAAAACGCGTAAACAATAATGTTATCAAAAAATAAGAGTATTCCTGTAAAGCCCCTGTTCAAATTAAATCAAGCCGACGATACTTATAAGTATAAGCCGCTGCCCAAACCTTTCGGCACCTACCCTTTCCGTTTAAAACCGGAATTGGAAGTAGCAGATCCCAATAGGATCGTGTTTCAAGTGGTTGGTGATACAGGAGGGCTTAAATCTCCGTCTTTTCAGCGACTTATTGCAGAACAAATGGGTAAGCAATACCTTAACCCCCAAAACACGGGTACCAAGCCTTCTTTTCTTTACCATGTAGGTGATATTGTTTATCATTTCGGGGAGTCGGATCAGTACCAGACACAGTTTTTTACTCCTTATGCCAATTATCCGCTTCCAATTTTTGCTATTCCCGGTAATCATGATAGTGATGTTAACCCTATGGCTAAAACGTCTTATGAAAGTTTAACGCCTTTCACGGATGTGTTTTGCGGCAGCCCTGCACGCCCTGTTCTTTTTGGGGATAATAAGGACCGTATAAGTGGTACACAGCCAAATGTTTACTGGACATTACAAACACCAGTGGCTAATATTATCGGACTGGCGAGCAATGTGCCCAAGTACGGGGTGGTTACTGCGGAGCAAAAAAGATGGTTTATTGAGGAGCTTAAGAATGCGGCTGCAGAGCGTGCAGACCGTGCGATTATCGTTTGTTTGCACCATGCGCCTTATTCGGCAGATTTTAACCATGGCTCTAGTTTACCTATGATTACGTTGCTGGAAGAGTCTTTTGAGGAGGCTGGTGTAAAGCCAGATTTGGTGTTAAGTGGACATGTGCATAATTATCAGCGTTTTAGTAAGGGTTATGGTGACGGTAAGATTACTCCTTTTATTGTTTGCGGAGCTGGTGGTTTCGATGAGTTGCATTGGCTGGCAGAGGATGATGGTGTGTTGTATAGTGCTGATAGTGAGATTTTTGATGGTGTTAAGTTGGAAAATTTCTGTGCGATGCAGCATGGGTTTCTAAATTTGGAGGTTGAGAGGACTAGTGAGGGGCATACGATTAGCGGGAAGTATTATGCGATCCCGCATGAGGGGTTAAAGGCTGGTGAAGATGCTTATCTTTATGATGAGTTCACTTATTTTAGCAGATCAGAGATTATCTCAGTTGAAAAATGAGGTACTATTTATCTAAGAGATCATCTCATTTGAAAAATGAAGTATCATATTTCAAGACTGACAAGCTCTGAAGGGACCTTGAATGTCATGAAATACGATATCTTATTTTTTTTTTAGATTATCCAAGTTAGATTTTCCTAATAAGGTGGGTAATCCACAGGCATATTTGGCGTATTACTGCCACCTATTTATTTTGTTTTGTTACCAATTTCTTTAGGCATAGCTTATACAACAATCGTATTTATTATGTCTCATACTGATTTCTTTAGGTATTTCTGATACAAAATCTTTGTTACGAGTTCAATTGCTTATCTCCATCCAATAATCACCACTGTAAATCTGATTATTGATCTGTTTAGAAATATCTTATACAATTACGCTTTTGTCTTGTCTAAGTACGTACTCCACTAGGTATATCTAATGGGGGTCCAGTGGATGAGGTTGCCGGTAAATTCTTCGTTAAAGTAGAAGAAGAAGTCTGATATTGTGGGGAAACCATCATTAATAGCTAAGCGGACCAGGGTTTCCCGGTCAACTAATTCATAATCGATAAATACGGCGGGACCATCGTCGTTGATTAGGTTAGAGTAGTCGATTTGGATCCGTTGTACCGACTGGCATTTTAGTGTAGGTGCGAATTGAAATTCATCGGGGGTTTTGATATTTACGACCAGCTGGATATCCATACCGGCGATCCATTCGTTCGCTATGTCTCTTCGGATGGTGTGCAGTTTCGGTTCCAGAAATTCCCCGAAGGTATCGCCGTCCCAGCATTTACCGAATTTCTCCAGGTAGCGCCGCTGATAGTTCTGATAGCTTTCTTCGAGATTACCGGGCCCCTGAAGCAGGCCTTTCCATATTTTTTCAAGGAAATAATTGGGCTGATGGTTCACTTCTGTGCCAAATGATAGTTTCATGTTATCGATGTGCTGTATAGTATTGTGGTGCGGCACTTTGCTGCAATATATTTAATTCCTGATCAGTTAGCAAATCCTGATCTGCTGCTCCCGCGACATCTTCTAGCTGTGCTAGGGTGCGAATTCCGATTACTGCACTGTTGATGGCGTTGTTTTGTAGTGCGAAGCGGATTGCCGTTTGTGCGGGACTCCCTGTTTCTTCGGTTACGGAATGGATGGCAGCGGCGGCGGCTTCTACTTGCCCGGCCGACCAGTCCAGGTACGGTTTAGCAGGTTTATCGACTAGCAGTCCTTGCGCTACACTGCCACGGGTTACTACACCAATGCCATTGTCTTTTAGCAAGGTTAGTGCTTCTTCTTCCGGCCGCCTGTCGAGTAAACTGTACTGCATCATTACGCTGACTATATTAGAGCGTTTTACATATTCCCGGATTACGTTGGGGCGGATAGAAGAAATGCCATAGTAGCGGATTTTTCCTTGTGCCGTAAGCTGTTCGAAAGCTTCAATTGTTTCATCAATGGGGTCTTCCATCATACCGCCATGTAACTGGTAAAGATCTATATAGTCAGTTTGCAGACGTTTAAGACTCCCTTCTACGGCAGTTAGGATGTGTGCCTTGCTGGCATTCCAATCCCACCCGCTACCGTCAGCACGCCATTTATTACCGGCTTTGGTTGCTATAATTACCTGCTGGCGGTTAGCTTTAAGCAGATTACCTATTCTTATTTCATTTTCACCCTTATCGTAAAGATCGGCAGTGTCAAAATAATTAATTCCTAACTCCAGCGAACGTTTAACGATTTTTTCATCAGCCGCTGCATCGTCTTTTAAAGACATGCAGCCAAAACCAATTTTACTTATTTCAAGATCCGACTTTCCTAATTTTGAGTATTGCATATGGTGTAACTAACGTTATTAAACTGTTCTCAATATGATCAATTTAGTATTTTATACACAGAAATATACATAGAATGACATTAAAAGGAGAGTATAGAACAAAAAATGGTGTATTTTGTTGGTTTACCAGTTAATCTAGTTGCTCACCCTTATTTATTGAATGGATACTTTTACTACTATTGCTATACTTGTTACAATTAGTGCACTCATTTCTTATATCAACCAAAGGTTCGTCAAGCTTCCTGGCACTATCGGAATCATGGTTATTGCAATTTCACTCTCCATACTCATTTTAATTTCCGGAAAAACCTTTCCTGTAGTGTATGGATTTATCTCGCAACTGGCTTCCAATATAGATTTTACCAAAACATTACTTGATGTAATGCTGGCATTTTTACTTTTCGCCAGTGCCCTGCATTTTGATTTCGCTAAACTGAAAGAGCAGAAGATCCCCGTATTAATTTTAAGCACGGTCGGCGTTATTGGCTGTACTACCATATTTGGCTTCCTGTTTTACTGGGCAGCAACCTACTTAGGTATTGATATCCCGTTAATGTATTGTTTTCTATTTGGTGCACTGATATCCCCTACCGACCCGGTTGCGGTGTTGTCGGTACTTAAAAAATCAAAGATCCCGCCTTCATTGGAGACTATTATTGGTGGTGAATCTTTATTTAATGATGGAGTGGGTATCCTTTTGTTTGTAACCCTCCGCGAGATTACGGAAGACAATGGCATCGAGTTTTCCTGGTCACATTCGGGGATGTTATTTGTACAGGAAGTATTTGGTGGTATCCTGCTTGGTGTAGCTTCAGGATTCTTTTGTACTAAACTGGTAAAGAAGATCGATGACCTGCAAACAATCATTATGATTACACTGGCCATGGTTATGGGTATTTCTGTACTTGGCGGGTTATTGCATGTATCTATTCCATTAGCAGCGGTAACCGCAGGGTTAATGCTTAGTACGATGAAGCTGGGCGACCAAACGAGTTCATTACATCTTAAGGGTTTACTGGACAAAATATGGGGATTAATCGATGATTTGCTGAATACCATTCTTTTTGTTATGATCGGATTGCAGATTGTGGTGATCCCGTTTTTCAGCAACTACTGGCTGATCAGTTTAATATCTATCATTTTTGTGCTGGTGGCAAGGGGGATTAGTATTGCGATACCAACCATATTAATGAGGCGCTCGTTAAAGATAGATTTCAAGAAACAGGGAATCTTAATTTGGGCTGGTTTAAGGGGCGGTATCTCGGTAGCTTTAGCGCTATCGCTGCCAGATTCACCTTATAAAGCGCTGATTGTTTCAGCGAGTTACCTCATTGTTATCTTTTCAATAATTGTACAGGGACTAACCTTAAACAATGTGGTAAATAAGCTGGTTGATTAATAACGGCTGGGTATTTACCCCTTTTCAATGAACATATCCCAACTTTTTAACGTTATATTAGTATTTAAGGCAATCAATATTAGCTATGCACACGAATTTTTTCGATCAAATTTCCCAACAATTCGACCTTCCGTTTACTAATCCGGTCCTTATTTTTTCTTTACTGCTTTTCATTATCCTGATTGCCCCGATTTTACTGGGAAAAATAAAAATACCAGGTATTGTAGGCTTCATCATTGCCGGTATAATGATTGGTCCGAATGGATTTAATATCCTTAAAAAGAATTCCGCAATTGAGCTGTTTTCAACTATCGGTTTGTTATATATCATGTTTATCGCTGGTATAGAGCTGGACCTTGCGGAGTTTAAAAAGAAAAAACACAAGAGTTTTATTTTCGGTTTCCTGACTTTTGCCGTCCCTATTGTGATTGGGTTCCCGGTGTGTTATTACTTACTGGACTATTCTTTGCTGACCTCCATTTTAACCGCGAGTATGTTTGCTACGCACACGCTGGTAGCCTACCCTATTGTAAATAAATTCGGTATTGCTAAAAACGAGGCAGTAGCAGTAACTGTAGGCGGAACGATCCTTACAGATACAGCGGTGCTGATTATTCTTGCCGTTATTATGGGCTCGGTACAAGGCAAACTGGATAGTTCTTTCTGGATACAGCTGGCTATATCACTATCTATATTTACAGCTACTATATTTATTGTTATTCCTAGAATCGCCAAGTGGTTTTTCACCAAGCTGGAAAGTGAGAAAACTTCACATTACATATTTGTGCTGTCGGTTGTTTTCTTTTCTGCTTTTTTAGCGCAGCTTGCGGGTATAGAACCCATAATTGGTGCATTCGTAGCAGGTTTAGCGCTGAACAGGTTAATTCCGCATTCTTCAATTTTGATGAACAGGATAGAATTTGTGGGTAATGCTTTGTTTATACCCTTCTTCTTGATTGGTGTAGGCATGCTGGTAGACCTTCGCGTATTATTTAATGGTCCGGATGCGTTGATTATCGCTGGATCGTTAACACTGGTAGCTATCGTAGGAAAATATTTGTCGGCCAGCTTTACACAATGGATTTTTAAGTATACTAGTAACCAGCGCCTGCTGATTTTCGGTTTAAGCAGTGCCCATGCTGCAGCTACTCTTGCAATTATCCTGGTGGGTTATAAGGCAAAGATCATCGATGATAATATTCTTAACGGTACGATTATCCTGATTTTGGTTACGTGTATCGTTGCATCATTTGCAACAGAAAAAGCTAGCCGCCGTATAGTTGCTGCAGAAGAAATCAGCGGGTTGCAGGCGGCTAATGTAGAAAATATATTGATCCCTATTGCCGATTTCAATAATATGGAGTCGATGCTTGATCTGGCTGTTTTATTTACCGATAAGGGTTCTCATCAGCCGATTAACCTGCTTTCTGTGGTGCCGGATAGTAATAATGCACAAGAAAACTTGCTGATCGCACGTAAAAAATTGAATGATTCTGTAAAGTATGCGTCAGGCAATGGTACGCTGGTAGAGATTGTTGTTACGCTGGATCATAATATTTCCAGCGGTGTGCTGCGAATTGCAAAAGAAAAATCTGCAAATATTATCATCACCGGGTGGCCAAGAAAAGCAACGGTATTTGATAAATTCTTAGGCGATAAGTCGGCCGCACTCATAGAAAATTCGAATGCCAATCTGTTTATTTTGCACTTAAATAAACCAATTACGGTATTAAAAAGCATTCAATTAGTTTGCCCTCCGGCAGATTTGATGGAGAAAAACATGACGGTATGGTTGGCTAAGGTTTGCAAATTAAGTACAGAATTAAGTTTACCTGTTAATTGTTATTGTGATGAGGAAACCAAGACGGATATCGAACATTTCTTAAAAACTACGAGGTGTAGTGTTACCTTCAAATATAATCATAAAGAAATATGGAAAGACTGGAAGTTGCTTAAAGATAAAGTAACCCTTGATGATTTCATGATCGTAGTTTTGGATAGAAAAGTAGAATCTACGTCTTTACTTTCGCTTACGCATACACAACGTAAACTGGAACAGCTTTTTGAAAATGAAACAAAGCTGGTAATCTATCCGCAAATCTAATGCTGAAAGGCCTTCTACCAACCCATTCTTTTTCGTAGGGATAAGATTTGCTCTGCATGGTGTTTACCGTGCCAGTGGTATGTATTGGCTACTTGCCACAGCGGGACATATGCGTTGTTTGCAGGGTGAAAATATTCTCTGTTCCATTGTTCGTCTGTCATCGCTGACATCAGGGAGGTCCAGCGACGGTGTAATGCATGGATCAGGGTGATGGAAACATTTAAGGGTACGTCGAATACATCAGGAAGCTCTGCCCAAAGGTGTTCTTCATATGGTTTTATGGTTGGCTTGTCTTCTGTTAATGCAAGTTTAAATCTGATATAAGCGTTCATATGGCTATCTGCAATATGGTGGATTACTTGTATGGTATTCCAGCCGCCGGTGCGGTAAGGGATGTTTAATTGTGCTTCGTCGAGGTTTTCTATACAGTAGTCCAGCAGTAATGGTATAGACCTTATTGAGGCAACCCAGGCAGTTAGTGATTTTTCATCGTAAGATTCTGCAAGTTTAAGGCGGCCTGTTGGGTAACTATATAGTTCTAAATTTTCTTCCATTTTTTTGATGTGTTGCTGGTGTTTAAATATAGCAAATTGTTGTTTAAAGATTTAGTTGTTGGAGGGTTCTTCTTTAAAAAAACAGGCATTAACTCTCTTCCTCAACATTTTGCTGAAGGGCAAAATCTTGCATGTCAGTCGAGTCAATGCCTGTTTTTTAAATTAGTAATCCTCACGGGTTAGGCGTGGAGGGTAAGTGTGAAAGGCAAGCGTGGAGGTTAAGCGTGAAGGGTAAGTGTGGAAGGCAAGCGTGGAGGGTTAAGTGTGGAAGGCAAGCATGGAGGGTTAAGTGTGGAAGGCAAGCGTGGAGGGTAAAGCGTGAGATCAGATTTAATTCAGTTCAAGTTACCGGGAAAAAGAATAGGTTGCTCATTTTTTATGGCAACCTATTCTTTTTCCCGGTTTATCTTTTAGCTTTTACTAGATCAATTTATCTGGCGTGATTGGTAATGTTCTTACCCGTTTGCCGGTTGCATTAAACACCGCGTTTGCTACTGCGGGGGCAACTCCGATAATTACGATTTCACCCAATCCTTTGGAACCCATTGGATTGAGATATGGATCTTTTTCGTTCACAAACAGCATATCCATTTGAGGGATATCTGCATTTACTGGAACATGGTAATCACCAAAGCTGGCCGTAACGGTACGCCCTGTACGGTCGTCCAAAACTACATCCTCCATTAGCGCCATTCCGATTCCACCGACAATACCACCCATTGATTGGCTCCTGGCTGTTTTAGGGCTTACCACAGTTCCACAGTCGATAACCGATACCGCGTTTTTTATTTTTACAACACCGGTCAATTCATGAACATGTGCTTCGATAAAGTGGACAGAGAACGAGTAAAAAGAATACTTGCTTTTTTCTTCTCCTGGGGCAGCACTTCCCATCACTACTAGTTCGGATAAGTTATCCTCCTTAAAAAGAGAAGCAATCTCTACTTTAGAAGAGGTGTCGTCTGAATTAACTAATTGCGAGCCTACGATTTTGATTTTTGAAGGAATTGCATTTTTCCATTCCGGTTGCTGTTTTGCTGCACGTTTTGCCAGCTCCACTTTCAGATTATCACAAACAGCAATAACTGCTGATCCAACAGTTGCTACCGTATTAGAACCACCTTGCATCGGTGCTTTCGGGAAAGTCGAATTACCCAATTGGAAGCTGATCTTACCTGTGTCGATACCTGAATTTTCATTCGCAATAACCGTCATCGTTGTTGCTGTTCCCGGACCGATATCGGCGATTGCTGATTGTAAGAGTAATGTGCCGTCTGGTTTAAAAGTAGCCTTTACAGAAGCTCCGCCGCGAAATGCGCCGAAAGTTCCTGTAGCAACACCATAGCCTATTTTCCATTCACCTTCCTGGTTAGCATCTGGTTTAGACTTACGCTTATTCCAACCGATCTTATCGGCACCGAGCTTGTAACACTCTTTTAAGTAGTTACTTGACCACGGCAGGTGATTATCAGGATCTTTATCTGCATAATTTGCCAGGCGCAATGCTATAGGATCCATCCCGATTTTATAAGAAAGCTCGTCCAGCGCACATTCCAGCGCAAAGGATCCTGTTGCCTCCCCTGGTCCGCGCATTGGTGCTGGTGTACTTACATTTAAAGGAACTATTCTATATTTTGTATCTATATTCGGCACATCATACATCATGCGGGTCATGATTAAGACATTCTCTGTGAACTCTTCATACATAGAAGTTTTACCGTAAGATTCATGAGAGATCCCTAGTAGTTTTCCTTCTTTGTCAGCTCCTAAAGCTATCTTTTGCAAAGTATGCGGACGATAACCAACCATATAAGACATCTGGTTACGGTGCAATACTATTTTTACCGGTTTTTGCACCTTTTTAGCTGCCAGAACAGCGATTACCTCATGCGGCCAAACCCGTAATGCAGAACCAAAAGCACCACCTACATAAGTAGATAATACTTTCACATTTTCTATTGGCAGTTGAAAAGCTTTGGCCATAAATGCCGCTGTTTGCTGCGAACCTTGTGTTTTATCTACCAATGTCAGTCTATCAGGTGCTTCCCAATGGGCAATAATAGAATGCAATTCCATCGGATGGTGCGCTTCTGAAGGCTGCACATATTCTTCCTCTACCTGGTAGGCTGCATCTTTATAAGCTCCTGCTTTACCACGGACAAAATCAGAAGTCATCCCCTTAGGATCTGCTTTAGCCTTTTTTGGTGCCGTAGCTCTAGCTATATTAGTTTCCAAGTTACTATAAGGTGTTTCTTTGGAATAGGTAACCTTTACTAATGAAGCACCATATTGCGCGCGTTCGAATGTATCGGCTATAACTACAGCGATAGGCTGACCATTAAAGTAAACATTTGCATCATTAAAAACACGCAATTGTTTCTGGATTACATCTTGATTTTCTAATTTATATTCTGGAACCCCGGGTGTATTTAAATGCGAGATTACCGCAATTACTCCCGGTGCCCATTCTGCTTTTGAGGTATCGAGTTTAGTAATTACACCTTGCCCCACCGTACTTTCAACAAGCACACCATAAGTAAGATCGGGTAATTGTATCTCGGCAGTATACTTCGCTGCCCCTGTCACTTTAACCCTTCCGTCTACACGTGACATCGCCAGTTCCATATCGGCGTTTTCTAAATATTTCTTTGCCATAATCTATGCCTTAACGCCTGATGCTGTTTTTAACGCCTGGACCATTGTGTTTGGGGCTAACTTTAGCTTAAAAGCATTATGCTCATATGCCTTGGCCCCCTTCATAGCAAGCTCTGCTGCCAATTTAAAATTCGCTACCGAAGCCTGTTTACCTTTCAGCATTTCTTCAGCAGCAGTTAAGCGCCATGGTTTATGCGCAACACCACCCATTGCCAGTCGGATATCTTTAATCGTTGTACCCTCTAATTCTAAGGCTACAGCAACCGAAATCAAAGCAAAAGCATAAGAAGTCCTGTCCCGCACCTTTAGATAGGTCGTGTTTTTTGCAAAATTATTATCAGGAATTACTATTCCTGTAATCATCTCTTTTTTATCAAGCGTGGTATCCAATTCGGGATGTGTACCCGGCAAACGATGGAAATCGGCCATCGGAATTTTCCTGTTTCCTTTTGGTCCGGATACCATAATTACCGCATCCAGCGCAACCAATGCTACATTCATATCGCTCGGATTAACTGCGATACACGAATTACTAGCACCAAAAACTGCATGCATGCGATTGTATCCTTCCAGTGCACCACAGCCAGACCCCGGCTGTCTTTTATTGCAAGGAGCGGAAGTATCATAAAAATAGCCACAACGTGTACGTTGCAGTAAGTTTCCGCCCATTGTTGCCCTGTTACGCAATTGCGGAGATGCCCCCATCAACATTGCCTGGGAAAGCAATGGCTGATATTTAAGCACATCTGCATTTGCTGCAGCTACACTATTGCTTACTGTAGCACCAATATGCAGTATACCATTCTCTTTCTTTATTTCATTAAAACCGAGTTTATTAATATCCACCAATTTATCAGGCGCCATTACCCCGTATTTCATCAAATCAATCAGGTTTGTTCCCCCTGCAACTAATTTTGCCGTAGGATTTTTGGACAACTCAGTCAGTGCCGCAGCCTGGCTGCTTACCCTGGTGTATTGAAAATTGTTCATATTTTACCTCCTGCTTTAACTTCCTTAATCGCATTTACAATGTTTGCGTAGGCACCGCACCTGCAGATATTGCCACTCATAAATTCTCTGATCTCTAACTCTGATCCTGCGTGCCCTTCATGGATGCAGGCAACAGCAGACATGATTTGTCCGGGTGTACAGTAGCCGCACTGGAAGCCATCATGTTTGATAAAAGCTTCCTGCATGGGATGCAGCTCGCTGCCACTCGATAATCCTTCGATTGTGGTTACTTTAGCCCCATCGTTCATGATGGCCAGTGATAAACAGGAGTTTACCCTGATCCCATCTACATGGACTGTACAAGCACCGCATTGGCCCTGATCGCATCCTTTTTTCGTGCCAGTAAGCTTTAACCGCTCTCTAAGCAAGTCTAACAAAGTGGTTCGGGGTTCTACCTTTAGATTGTGCTGCTGACCATTAATTTCGATACTCAGGGGCATTTGCTCCATTGCATCCGCAAACTTTTCGTCCAGCTTAAGATCTGACGCCTTAACAGCAGCAGCCGGAGTAAGCGCTATGGCAGTAATCACTGAAGATTTTTTAATGAAATCCCGGCGGGAATCGCCTGCGGATTTTTCTTCTTTTGTTTCCCGGGATTTATTTTCTATCATAAATTCTAAGTTGATGTTGTCTGGTCTACATCAAAAATCGGGCATTTGTTTCCATTTCCTTCCCCCTGTAACCTATTAAATACAGTATAGAATGAGTCCAGTTAACCTTTAAGGACAGATAAAGAAAACTTTGAACCTAGCTGATCTGGTATTCCTCTAGTTTGCGGTATAATGTGGTCAGGCCAATCCCCAGTAACCGGGCCGTCTCGGTTTTATTGTTACGCGTATACTTCAGCACTTTTATAATGTGCAATTTTTCTACCGTTTCCATTTTCATATGATCACCTTCTGCACTAACCTGATGAAATTCGTAAGGCAGCAGAGCTGCATCAAGCACACTGCCTTCATTTAAAATCACTACCCTTTCTATTACATTTTTTAATTCCCGGATGTTCCCCTTCCAATTGTGGCTCATGAGCAGCGCAGCAAAATCATCACCCATGGTAAAATCAGCTCTGTTTACCTTGGCCGCAAACTGCTTTAAATAATATTTCGCAATCAAAAGAATATCAGCTTTTCTTTCATTTAGCGAGGGTAGTTCAATGGAAAAAACTGACAACCGATAGAATAGGTCCAGCCTAAACCTTCCTTCTTCGGCCTCAACTTTCAGATCACGGTTTGTAGCAGCAATAATCCGCACATTCACCTTAGTAGTTTGGGTATCGCCAACCTTGATAAAGGTTTGATTTTCCAATACACGCAATAATTTAGCTTGCAGGTCGAGGTTCATCTCCCCTATCTCATCCAGAAAAAGCGTTCCTTCATTAGCTTCCTGCAATAGTCCTTTTTTATCTTTCTGCGCACCGGTAAAAGCGCCTTGTTTGTAACCAAAAAGTTCACTTTCTAATAGATCCGGATTAAACCCACTGCAATTAAGTGCCACGAAAGGCTTTAATTTTCTGGGGCCCTCATAATGTATAGCTTGGGCAAAAACCTCTTTTCCAGTGCCTGTTTCTCCTAATAACAGCACCGTTGTGTCTGTTGGAGATACCTTTCGTGCAAGATTAACAGATTCAATGATCGCTTTCGACTGACCAAGGATACCATCAAAATCGTATTGTTTTGAAATTTTAGCTTCCAATTCAAAAACACGGTATTGAAGCTTTGCTTTGTCCATTGCCTTGTATACCAGCGGGATAATCTTATCATTATCATCACCTTTAGTGATATAATCGAAAGCCCCATTTTGTATTGCCTTTACCCCATCCTGTATAGTCCCAAAGGCAGTAAGACTGATTACCTCTGCGTATGGTTTAACTTGTTTAATCTGCTTTACCAGCTCAATGCCGTTTATATCGGGTAATTTAACATCACTGATTACCACTTGTATATCCTGTACGGCCAGTACTTTTAACCCTTCCTTACCCGTGTTTGCCTGAAAGACAGTAAACCCTTCCAGCTCAATAATCCTGGCTAGTAAACTGCAAATCTTTTTCTCGTCGTCGATGATCAGGACACTTTGCTGCATAGTTAAAACTTTCGCCAAAATTAGTTATTATATCGACGTAATTATCATGCCACGTAAAGATAAAATGACAGTAGGCAGCTTATCAATTTGCTAACGTGCTCATATTGATTTAAATTCTTATTTTTGGACAAATCAACCTTCATCATTTTGGCCAAAATCAAGAAGAATTCTCACAAGATCCTTTACAGGAAGTACTCGTCTAACATTAAATATGTGATGATGGCACTGACTGTGTTTATCATTACGTTCTTTCTACCTAAACAACCGCGTTTCCGGTACGAATTTCAAAAAGGTAAAATATGGTTAAACAAAGATCTTGTTTCCCCTTTCAGCTTTGCGATCCTGAAAACCAACCCGCAAGTAATTACAGATAAAGAAGACGCTTTAGAAAATGTATTGCCCATCTACCGTTACGATGCAGAAATGTTTGCAGGCGTAGAAGAAGCTTACTCGAACGAATTTGATGTGAAATGGCGGGCAAATACCTTTGCAGACACAGAAAAACAGGTCAATAAAACAATATCTCTTAAGATTTTAAAAGCGATCTATGATAAAGGAATTATATCAGTTGATCCTAAACAGCAAAAAGGCAAGAAGTTTATAGACGTCTCCCTGCTTAATAATAATATCTCCAAAACAATCAGTACCCAAGATGTTTTCACCGTCCAAACTGCCTTAGATTATTTCAACAACACCTTCACATCTACCAACTTAAAGGTAAAAGAGGTAATTATTAATCTGGTTGAAGACCACCTGCACTCTAATATTACATTCGACGAAAAGCTAACTGCTATCGTACAAAACAATACCATTAACAGTCTTTCTACCACTCGTGGGATGGTACAAAAAGGTGAGTTGATCGTAGCTAAAAACAACATGATCGATGATGATGTATACCAGAAGCTGCAATCTTTCAAAGAAACTTACGAAGCACAGACCAAAACTATCGGGGACAGCAAGCTGGTTTACCTTGGACAGATTTTGCTCGTTGGCTTTATCTTAAGTCTGCTCATGATCTTTTTGCACCTGTTCAGGAAAGATATCTTTGCTGATAACAGGCAACTATCTTTACTGTTAATTGTTATTACCACGATGCTGCTCACCTTAACCTGGTCGATCAAGCTGAACATGCCTAGTCTTTATTACATCCCCTTCTGTATCGTTCCGATCATCATCAGGATACTATTTGATACCCGTCTTGCATTATACCTCCATTTACTGGTTATTCTTGTAGCGGGCTTCTTTGTGCCCAATAGTTTTGAGTTTGTATTTTATGAGACTACTGCAGGTATGGTTGCCATATACAGTATCCGTAACCTGGTGAAAAGGGAACAGCTTTTACTTTCTGCGTTGTTTATATTAAGTGCCTATTTTATCTGCTTCCTTGGAATTGGCTTACTGCGTGAAGGATCATTCAATGAGATCGAATGGATCAACTTTGTACCTTTTGTAATCAGTGTGCTATTATCGCTTTTAGCTTACCCGCTGATCTATGCTTTTGAAAGGGTGTTTGGTATTACATCGGATGTGGCACTAATTGAGCTGACGAACACGAATAACAAATTATTGAGAGAACTTGCCTTTAAAGCTCCGGGAACTTTTCAGCATTCACTACAAGTAGCAAACCTTGCAGAAGCTGCCATATTTAAAATTGGTGGAAATTCCCTACTTGTAAGGGCAGGTGCGCTGTACCACGATATTGGTAAGATTGAGAACCCGCAATACTTTATTGAGAACCAGAACACCTCTTTAAGTCCGCATGACAAACTACCCTACGAACAAAGTGCCCAGATTATCATTAAACACGTCCATAAAGGCATCGAAATTACGCGGAGAAACCAATTACCGGAAAGTGTGATCGACTTCATCAGAACGCACCATGGTAATACACGTGTAGATTTCTTTTACCAGTCGTTTTTGAAGAACTCTCCGGAAAAATTTGTAGATGAAAACATTTTCCGCTATCCTGGTCCGATTCCATTTTCTAAAGAAACTGGGGTGTTAATGCTGGCAGATTCGGTCGAAGCAGCCTCAAGAAGTATCAAAAATCCGGATGCTCAAAACATAAATGACCTGGTAGAACGCATCATTAACTACAAATTGGAACAAAATCAGTTAGATAATTGCGATTTAACGTTAAAAGATCTTGAAACTATAAAGCTGATATTCAAGACAATGCTTATGAGCATCTATCATGTGCGCATAGATTATCTACAAAATGTGTAAATAATTTTTGCAAATATGTTTGATTTACTATATTTGCAACCCCGATAAACGGGTAACAAATCAAACGGAGGGATGCCTGAGTGGCCGAAAGGAACAGTTTGCTAAACTGTCGTACTGGCAACGGTACCGAGGGTTCGAATCCCTCTTCCTCCGCTGAATTGAACAAGAAGCCTGCAATCATACGATTCTCAGGCTTCTTGTTTATTGAAGTTCTGGCATTTATTCCATGTCTATTCCAATTTTACCGTAAAAATCTTTATTACCAGCTTTGGTTTCTAACAAACTATGAGCTTTACCTATATCTGACAATGGAAAGACCTTATTTAAAACTGGCTTTAACTTTTTATTTTCGACCAATTTAGTTAACTCATCCATTTTATTTCTAGTCTGTCTGGTAAAGACAAAATGGTAGGTGGCATTTTTCCCCCAGGCATGAATAAGGTTCTGAGGTTTTTCAATATCAACTATGGTAACTACCTGTCCCATCTGGCTTAGAATCTGCCCGCTATCAGAGAGTGTATTTCCACCCAGAGTGTCAATGATCACATCGACCCCTTTATTAGCTGTCAATTGCTGAATTACATTGATGTAATTTTCATTTTCATAGTCAATTACATAGTCAGCGCCTAATTCGAGAAGAAATTGATGGTGGACTTTACGTGCTGTAGTAAAGACAATTGCCCCCATAGCTTTTGCAATTTGAATAGTTGGTATTCCTACCCCACCAGCACCACCGTGAATCAAAATAGACTGGTTGATCTTTAGCTGTGCTCTTGTAACCAGCATCTCCCAGGCTGTACCCGCTGCTAAAGGAAGTGTTGCGGCTTCCAGATGGCTAATGTTTTTTGGTTTAAGCCCGATGATAGATTCGTGAGCACAGTGATACTGTGCGTAACTTCCTTGTCCTTTAAAAATCTCAGGTGTATAATAAACTTCATCACCTATTTTAAAATTTTCCACTCCCGGAGCAAGTTCTACTATCTCGCCGGATACATCGTGGCCTGTGATGACAGGCAACTCCAGCTCATTTTTGTAATCCCCGCGACGTACCTGGATGTCCAAAGGATTTACAGAAGTTGCAAATACCCTGACCAAAACTTCCCCGAATCCAGGTTTAGGAATTGGTATATCCACAATTTCGAAATTTTCGACGGATCCGAACTCTTTTAACATTGCTGCTTTCATATTACATTTAATTAATTAGGTAATACCTATATTTATATTAATAAATTTTTAAAGTATATCTTTTATATGCGTTGCTAAATCCTGGATTAGTTGCTCGTTCCTTTTATAATAGGTCCACTGGCCCTTTCTTGTGGCAATCAAAACATTGGCGCCCGACATTGTTTTTAAATAATCAGATACGGTAGGCACCGACATTCCTGCCTTTTTAGCGATATCAGATACACATACACCTAACTCCGGTGTTTCTTCACTAAGCTCCTCTTCAGGAAAATGTGCAAAGGGGTCTTTCAACCATTTAAGAATATTTAAACGTGTCTCGTTCGATAAAGACTTAATTACTTCTAATAACTCCATAGTTACAAATTTAGGCAATTACCTAAATACCTACAAGTAATATTTGCAGATTTTTTTAAAAGGAACTAAATACCTGACTGATCATCATAAATGTCAATGAATTAAAGAGCGATTTTTACCTATTGCTCTAAATATTGAATTTAGAAAATTCATTTTCCGCCTTTAAATCTGCGAAGATTGGTTTGGGTTTCATAAGGCATTCCATCAGGATAGGTAATAAACTCCACTGAAGTACCCCAAGGCGTTATACCATAGCAGAAAAAATTCTTGTCCCCCGCTTCAGAAGGAAATAAAAGACGGTTTGGTTCTGATAATACTTTCCCTCCTGCTTTTGAAAATTTTTCAAGTGATTCCATCATATTATCTGTATAGATTGCGAAATGCTGTATACCAAGATCACTTGACTTCACGGCTTCCCGTTGTCCGTTGACCTGAACTTCAAATAATTCTATGTTAGGTCCACTTCCTATCTTTATCATCCGACATGCATAAAGTTTTGTCTTCGGTGACATATTTAAAGTAGCCTCATTACCTTCAAATGCTAGTGGTAATTGTTTCTTGCTATATGATTCATATAGTATTTGCGCGTCAAATGCCTGTTGCAGAAATATACTTGCAATATCTATATCAGGTACATTGATACCAATATGATCAATTCCAACGATTGTATTATTTATCTGATGGTTTGCAGCGACCTGTACCGTATCAAGAGATTCTCTCAATAATTTGATTTTTCCGTTTTCGGCAACCAGTCTACCCATATATAACTGATTATAAGCGACTCCAGTAGCCGCTACTTTGCAGCTTACACTGTACTCTCCAAAAACCTGCTCCGGTGTTTCTATATGTATCTGTATATTTTCAAATCCAAATCCCACAAAATTACTGGGTATACTTTTTAAAAATTCATATAATACATCTCTCCCTTTCCATTGCCATGACATTCCCAGACTCTTCAGATAAGGTAATTCTATAGATGCATCCTCTGCAAATAGCTCAATAACTTTATCAGCGTCATTAATATTTTCCAGATAGTCCTGTAATAACTCTTTTGGCGTTTTATATTTTTCCATTTTATTATTTTTTTGTTATTTTATTTGACAAAGACATATTTAGTCGTGGAGATAAAGCAAATACGAATTTCAAGTCTTTTAATATTCCAGGACGTAGATTTTTCTATTCTCATAGTCCCAAACCGTTTTATACTGTGAAAAAAACCGGTAACCGATGTCAATGATGTTCGGCTCGATAATTCCCAGTGCTTTTCTAATGATCTGTGTGTCTTCAAAATTAGAAAACTCAACACCTTTCAAAGTGGTTTTAAACTTTCCGTCCATAACAATATTTTTAACGGTCAATAAAGTATCGCCCCCGCCGTCTGTACCCGAAAGAATGACGGAGCCCCGGCGTTTAAGTAATTTTTCGGAAGGAGCATCCAATTGCAGTGAACCATACTGTCCTGTATCAAATGCTGCTAAAACATCGATCCCGTCTATTTTTACTTTAACAAGCGGATGATTTGGTAACTTTCTGATTTCAAAATTGATTACGGCCAAAACCTTTTCATTAACTAAAAAGTCTGCGGGAATACTGCGTTCATGGGAATTTTTATAAAATGTAATTTTTCTGCGGAGATAATCTAATTTAAAAATATAACCTTTAAAAAAATTATGACCAATATAGCCAAGGCAGTCCGGAGTGATATATTTCTGTAAAAAATCATAATTTCCACTAAGAATATTTTCCAGATTTTTATAGGTAAGGCCATTTGTAAATGTAATTTCCGGGACCGTATCATTTACATTCTTTTTGAAAGACTGCCCACTGGCTACAACACCGTTGCCTTTCACTTTTTTATTTGGCAGCTTAACAAAATTATCATTTATATCAATCGATGCCCGGTTTCCTGTATCGAACATGAATTTTCCAGAAACACCGTTGACGGATCCTGAAATGAATGGGAAAGCATTGATAATAGTTATAGGAAAAACGACACTGTCACCATGCAACTCAGGTGTCTTTTCAAAGACCTGGGCTTTCACTTGGGTTATAGAATAACAAAGTGATAAATTGATCAGCCAAAAAAGTAAATTGAAACGCGACATATATTAATTTTAGATAATTTGTTTTTTTTTAAAAAAGAGCATTCCTTTTTCTATCAAGCGTAAACTTTCCCTAATACAGCTCGCAGGCACTAATCAAGGATATTATAGGACAGTCCCATATTATGAAACAGGAAAGCCCATTTATCAGCCTGCTCGTCTATTGTCATTTCTGTAGATGTAGCCCCACCATGCCCTGCCTTAGTTGCTATTCTGATCAGCACAGGGCTTTTCCCTTTTTGAAATTCCTGTAGCCTCGCGGCAAATTTGAAGGAATGAGCAGGAACAACGCGATCGTCATGATCAGCGGTGGTGATAAGTGTTGCAGGGTAGGCCGTGTTTTGCCTCAGAGCGTGATACGGAGAATAACGATAAAGATATTTAAACATTTCGGCACTTTGTTCAGGTGAGCCGAAATCGAATGTCCAGCCTTCACCTGCGGTAAATTTATTGAACCTCAACATATCCAGCACGCCAACTCCTGGAAATGCTACTTTGAACAGATCCGGGCGCTGAGTCATACATGCACCGATTAGCAACCCCCCATTTGATTCCCCGGCGATGGCGAGTCTTTCAGACGATGTGTATTTTTCACGGATAAGATATTCCGCCCCGGCAATGAAATCATTAAACGTGTTCTGCTTTTGCATTTTTGTCCCGGCGAGGTGCCATTTGGTACCATATTCGCCCCCACCACGCAGGTTTGCCACTGCCAGTATCCCTCCCTGTTCTAAAAGAATCAAATTACGGACATCAAATGTGGGCGTCAGGCTGATGTTAAAGCCTCCGTATCCATGCAATAAAGTAGCATTTGATCCATCTAGCTTTAGCCCCTTCTTATGGGTAATAATCATAGGAATCCTGGTTCCATCTTTGGATTTATAAAATATCTGTTTTGATATATAGCCAGCTGGTTCAAACTTTATACTGGATTTTTTGTATCGCTCCGAGCGGCCGGTCGCTATATCATATTTGTATATTGTCCCCGGATTGATGTAAGATGTAAAATAATAGTAGAGGTATTTGTCTCCCGGCTTACTATTCACCCCGACTGTAGGAACAGAGCCGATATCTGGCAATTTAATTCTATGCTCCAATTTTCCGTTTAGGTCATACTGCCTGATTGAAGAAAGTGCATCTTTAAGATAATGCGCAAATATCTTGCCTCCTGCGGTTGTAACTTGCAAAACTTCATGGGTTTCTGGTATAATTTGTTTCCAGTGTGCAACCGATGGATCGGAAATTTTAGCGGCCACCAGACGGCCATTTGGTGCGTCGAGGTCGGTACGGATGTATATCTTTCCATCCACGATATCCAAGACCTCATGATTACCTGACAAGTTTCCGATTACAGTCCGAAGCTTTGAAGCAGGCTGGTGTAGGTCTTTGATGAGCAGTTCATTACCAGAGCTGGAATTAGCTGATGCCAGGATCAGGTATCTACCGTCGCCACTGACTTTCCCCGTAATAAATCGTCTGGGAAAAGACGCGCCTCCTAAAATAAGTTGATCCCTGGATTGTGGAGTATTGATTTTGTGGAATTGAAAAAGGTGGTGATCCGTTTTTTCAGAAAAGCTATTCCCTTTTGCGTCCCGTTTGTAGGTACCATAAAAGATCCCTTCGTTTCCTTTCCAGGCCAAAGTGGTAAATTTTACGTTGATCAGGGTATCACCGACCGTAGATTTATTATCAGTTCTGAGCACAATTACTTTTGTCCAGTCCGAACCGCCTTCCGTGATCTGATAAGCCATCAGTGAACCGTCCCTGCTGAAACTAAAGTCGGTGAGTGCGGTTGTGCCATCCTTTGAGAAAGTATTAGGGTCAAGAAATACTTCCTCTTTACCCACACCGCCTTTTGTCCGATAGACGACCCATTGATTTTGCAGACCATTGTTTTTCAGAAAGTAGGTGTAGTTGCCCTCCTTGAAAGGAGCGGAATATTTTTCATAATTCCATATATTTTTCATGCGTTCTTTTATCGCGCTCCGATAAGGTATCTGTTTGATAAAGGCAGAGGTAACCTTGTTCTGAGAAGTAATCCATTTGCGTGTTTCTACCGACCGGTCATCCTCCAGCCAGCGATAGGGATCGTGGACAACTGTGCCAAAATAAACATCGCGCTGATTGCCTTTTTCTGTTACGGGATATATCCTTCTTACAATCTGCTCTGCCGCAGGAATCGTTTTGTGCTGATTACAGGCCATTAAGGTTAATGAAACCAATAAAATTTTAAATGCTCTTTTCATGCTAAATTTTTACACAATATTATTTCCCCTGCTGAGTAAAAAAAGGGTTTTACCTATTGAGATCAGACCTGCAGCAGATTTTCAGGTTTCCGATCACGATCTTATCTTCATAATCAGGATATTGTTTTCCAATACTCATTATGGGGCAGCCACCAGGCAAGCTCCGGATAAAGCTAGCGAGATGTATAAAACATTTGGATATTTTAGCGTTGAAAGAGCCAGAATCGCCCGTGAAACGAGCAAGTTTGCGGATGAAAGAACTTCAAACCAATAAAACGTGGCATCGTGGGATCAGGATTACCTATTTTAAGCATTGCGTGGACATTAACTTTCAAGCCACTGCAAAAATGGCTGGGCTTTGACCCTGCTGATGATAATTTTCTCTGGTGATGGTATTTTACAAGTAATAAACAGTCTTCTGTTGAAGTAATATTCTATATTCTCAATAAAGTCCCTATTCAAAATGAAATTCCGATTGGCCCGGAAGAACTGTCTGGGATCGAGCATCGAATCGAACTGATCGAGGGTATAAGGGACAGTAAAACGCTTATTGCCGCCCAGTTCAAGATAAACCAATCCATTTACTGTATAGATGAATACGACATCCTGGAGTTTGATAGGTATAATCTTCTCGCGGTAATTTACCAATAGTGTCTGCTTGTATGCAAGCTCAATCTGATCTATTGCCCGCTCCATGCTGAGTGCACGTTGTCCTCCGTTGGTAAGATGCTCTTTAAGGCGTAAATACTTTTCAAGGCTTTTTTGAAGCATGGCCTCATCAATTGGCTTCAAAAGATAATCTATACTATTAGACTCAAACGCTCTTATCGCATATTCATCGAATGCAGTACAAAAGATTACAGGAACCTCAATGTTTATTTTCTTAAAAAGTTCAAAACTCAGTCCATCTCCAAGTTCAATGTCCGAGAAAATAAGTTCTGGCATAGGGTGATGCGCAAACCAGTCAAGCGCTTTGGAAACTGATCCCAGAATTGCCTGTACTTCTATATCATTATCGATCTTCAGAAGCATGCTTTTAAGCTCATTGGCTGTTCGGGTTTCATCTTCTATTATTATTATTTTCATGTCTTATCAATGGAATAGTGACCGTGAATTTTTGGTTGTCATTGGTCACCTCCACGGATTTGTTAACCAATAACCTGTATCGTTCAATAATATTTTTCAAACCCATTCCCGGTCGTTCCATCCTGGACCCTTTCGGCTGGAAATTGTTTTCGACCATTAATGCCGGGGAATCATTTGTAGTAATGGATATATAAAGTGGGTGTTCTGCAGAACAAACATTGTGTTTGATCGCATTCTCTATCAGGAGCTGGAGCGAAAGCGAAGGTAAATAAAGAAGTCTGTACTGGTCTTGAATATTGATAGCTACCTTAAGCATATCTCCAAATCGCTCATTAAGAATGTGGAGATAAGAACTAATAAATTTGAGTTCATCATCCAATTTGGTCAGGTGTTGATCATTGAAGCTCAGCACATAGCGGTATACTCCTGCCAGATGGACAATGTAATTTTTAGCCGACGGATCACTGACCATTGTTTTTAGTGTACTCAGCGAATTGAACAAAAAATGTGGGCTTATTTGTTGCTGCAGAGATATCAGTTGGGCCCTTAGGTGTGCCTGCTCAAGAAGGCCCTTTTCTTTCCAGGCTATTTTAAGTGCGGCACTTGTATATCTGTTGGAAAACACGAAATAACAAACCAGACTCAAAAATGTATTTCCAACCAGGTGAATCATAATGTCTCCCGGCGCCCTGTAGCCAATCTCATTACTGTACAAGTAGTTTTTGGGTGCAATCTGGTCAATAACAAAGCCTACTATTAAAAGCACGAATATACCCATGATAATGCTTAGGAGATTCTTGGAAAAACCAGACAGTCTGCTAAAACTATTTGTCAGAAAGTAACCATCGATCAGCCAGCACCCTGCAATGGGAATGAAGATCTTGATCGCATGGTCAAGAAAATGCCACCATTTAACTTTGCTCAGATCCACTTGCCCAAGAAATGAGGTGGTAAAAATCATGATTGCAGAAAGGATCAGCAGCCATTTGATCTGGTATTTTTCATACATATTCAAATGTAGCACAAAAATATTTTCATTACCGTTTTACAATGATGAACTGACCTGTGATTAGCACCAGTTACAATTAAATCGTTTAAACACTTTAGGGACATTAAAATTCAAGGCGACTGCGCCACCTAGCCCATATTACTTTCCACTATCGTACATCAAGTCCATAACTTGTAGATACAATTAATAATTCATCCGCAAGTTAACCATCCATTGGAAGTATTTTCAGATTTGCAAAATGAAGCGTGCAGAATGGACATTGAACCAACCGTATCAGAGGTTGAAAAACCGAAAAGCCAGAGATGAGGTATCATCCAACCTATGTTCTATGGTTAAAACTGGAAATCAAGAATCAAAATGTATAGACAGGAAACCTGTCCATTAATCTTGGACGATAAACGCATTGATAGTCCACTCCAAATATCGGAAAAGGCAATTGCTTGATTTTACATCTCATTGTGACTATTTGGCTACTTCATTCTCAAATTCGGTCACTTCATCCAAAACCGAATTTTACTGATCCAGGAACTGCCTACCTTTGATCTACATATTAAAATTAATATCACAGACATGAAAAAATCAATTGTAATCCTGCTATTTGGGATGTTCTTTTTTACAACGACATATGCACAGAAATATTTCGGAAAGACTTACCCGCCCACACAAAATGTAGATGAGTTTTATGATATCGCTGACGTAACAAAGGCCCACACGGTCATGGGAAAAACCGAACTTGGGAAAGGCTTTCGTTCATTGGAAAAAACACAGGCGAAAATCATTGAGTTGGCAAAAAAGAAAGGTGCTGATGGTGTAATCTTCACAATGGAAGAAGAGGTTTTTGCTACATCCACTTCAAGCGGTGGTACTGTCAATACCAAAAAAGAAAAAAAAGCAACAGTTTCTTCGAACAGCACCACTACTGATCTAAAGGAAAAAAAAATCAGGGCAACGTTTATTAAATACAAATAATTTTCCTCACTCAGCAAGGCCGTTTTCTAAATAAGGCCTTGCTGTTTCAATTCTTTCTGTTACCAGAATAATCTTCTATGAAAAAGCAAATCATCATTTGTGCAATACTCTCATTGGGCTTATCTATTAAAGTCAGTGCACAGGAAACACCAAACAATAAAAAACCGGGAAATCCGGCATTGGTATCCAGCAAAGCGGAACTGCAAAAGTTGATGGACGCTTCGCAAGGAAATTACAAGTACCAAGTTGAAGATTATTTTAAGACACCGCAATCTTCAAATTTTTCTCTATCGCCCAAAGGCACGTTTTTAGCTTACAGAGAGCGAAATAAAATGGGCAAAAGTGAGATCAAGATTAAAGAAATCAGCACAGGCCAGGTAAAGACTGCTTTGGAAGAAAAAGACAAAGTGATTGCTGCTTTTGGATGGGCTTCGGAAGACAGATTGATTTATATGATGGACAACAATGGGGATGAAAATTATCATTTGTTCGCCGTAAACAGGGATGGCACAAACAATATCGATTTGACTCCTTATGAAGGTGTGAGAGCTGATCTTATCAACCGGCTTCCGGACAATAAAGACTTTGTAATTGTGTCAATGAACCGGGACAACAGGCAAATCTTTGAACCTTACAAAATAAATACTCAAACTGGAGAAGCAGAGAAATTGTATGAGAATAAGGATGTCTCTAACCCAATCAATCATTTTGACTTTGACAAAGATGGAAATCTGAAAGGATTTAATAAAATTAGCAATCTGGAAATAAAGCATTTCTACAAAACACGTGGCGGCAAAAATTTCAAACTGATCAAAACCACTAAGTGGAATGATAAATTTTCCATCTTATCTTTCAATTATGCTACTCAGAACCCTGATGATGCATACGTACTTACGGATATTTACAGGGACAAAGCACAAATTGTTCTTTTTGACCTTAAAAAGCAACAGATAATAAAAGAAATCTATTCTGATCCGGTTTATGATCTCTCCAACCTCAAACTATCAAAGAAAAGAAATTGGGAACTGGATTACATAGATTATCAGGGAGATAAATATACGATTAAACCTATCAGCAAATCATTCAAAAGAATATATAAACAGCTGCAAAATAAGTTTAAGAATTACCAGATTGAAATAACAGGACGTACAACTGATGAGGATCAATATTTGATTAAAGTGTCTAGCGACCGCCAATATGGAAAAGTTTACCATTATCACATTGAAACAGGGAAACCAACATTATTGATTGAGTTGAAACCGGAGCTGAAGGAAACAGATATGGCGATTATGAAACCTATTAAATTCCGGTCCAGGGATGGGTTGACGATTCACGGATATATTACTTTGCCAAAAGAAGCGCTGAACGGGAAGAAAATCCCAATGATTGTGACTCCTCACGGAGGCCCACATTTATTTCGGGATGCATGGGGCTTTAATCCAGAAGCACAATTGTTTGCCAGCAGAGGATACGCAACCTTACAAGTCAACTTCAGGGTTTCTGATGGATATGGGAATAAATTTTATAAGGCAGGCTATCATCAGACTGGTAGAAAAATTATGGATGATATAGAAGATGGGGTGCATTATGTTATCAGTCAAGGTTGGATAGATAAAAATAATGTGGCTATTTACGGGGCCAGTCACGGTGGTTATGCCACATTGATGGGTTTGATCAAAAATCCTCAATTATATAAGGCAGGTGTAGATTATGTAGGCATCTCTAATATTTCTACCTTTATCAAATCACTTCCAGCCTATACAGGTCCGTACCTGAAGTGGGTAAAATTCATCTGGTACGATTTAGATACTCCTGAAGGAAAAAAACTGGCAGATGAAGTTTCACCAATTTACTCTGCAGATAAAATAAAAGCACCTTTGTTTGTCGTGCAAGGAGCCAATGACCCCAGGGTAAATATTGCAGAATCCGACCAGATTGTAGAGGTGTTAAGAAAGAAAGGAATTGTTGTGCCATATATGGTAAAATACGACGAAGGACACGGCTTTATCAGAGAAGAAAACCAAATTGATTTTTACAAAGCGATGTTGGGGTTTTTCAGCCAGCATTTAAAATAATATCAGATTGTATTTAACAAAAGGACAGTGTCAGTTCTCTATGGTTTAAGTAAGAAGGGAACGGGTTCTCCTATAAACTTTTTTAACTTTGTTTTGGCTATAGTAAATGTGAGAAATATTAACGAAGTTGAGTAATTTATAAATTCAGCGCCAATGAAATTTTCTTAGAAATAGTCTCCCGGTTAGCTTTATCTATTTGCCTAGTCTTTCAGTAGACCCAACTTTTCTTCAAGGTCACCTAAAGATATTTTACCACAGGCAAAATCAACCTCTAACAACACACTCTGCTCATTTTTAGTTAAAGGCCTGTTCTCTATGATCCCGATTAAATCATCCTCGCTTGCCAGTGGTGCCATAATGTTTTTCTTTTTGGAGAATGATTCGAAATACCTGATTCCAAACCTGCGCTGCGATACCGCATCAAAATGAAGTCCATCCGCGTTAGCCGTTAATTTATTTGCCGTTACAAAATAGCAGTTCGGTTTTGTTTCAGCGAATTTCTGCAGGGCATAATTCACCTGCATATATTCAGTAAAATATTTACCGTACCTGCCACCGCCTAAAAAATCGCCAAGTCCGCCTGCAATAAAAGGAATATCTGGTACGCCAAGCTCATGGCGAAATGCATCAACGATACTACTTAGCTTATCATAATAAAGAGCAGAGAGCCCACCAAAACTATCATTTTCGCCCTGGTGCCATAAGATACCACTCAACTTACTGATCCTTTGGGCAAGCTTTGCCTGGAATACTGCGCTTTCGAAAAGTACGCCCCCTACAGCCCAATCATCCAGACTGGTCCCCCCGTCAGCACACGGTATCAAACCGATTCCTTCCTGATTATTTTTTAATCTCCAGGCACCCGCAAATGACGCAGCAAGTCCTACACCGGATGTCGCCCTGTCAAAATTAATTGGTTCCGTCATCGTTTGCCAACGGCCATTTACCAGCATTTTGATCTTTTCATCATAGATCTGTTTAACATCAGTCAAATAGCCCCGTCCCGCCATATTTGACTGGCCTACCATCAAAAAGGAATTTATCATATGTTTTATATTTATAGCCTATTATTAGAACGGCTGTTTTTTCAAAGCCTTGAGTACAAGTTTAAAGGTGGTCCATATAGCTTCTTCGCTGATCTGAAACGGAGCACCCGTTATACTGCGGCCTTGTTGGTGAAAACGCATTAAAGTATATAACGGGCCAAATGCAATTGACCAATAAACATCAATGGGCAAGTCATCCATTTCGCCCCGCATCACAACATTACTTATGAAACGACCCATATTTTCTTTAAAAAGGTTTAAAAACGCACCTGTACTGCTTGTGAACATTTCAAGAAATTGCTGATGGTACGTTGAACTGCTGATTTGATCGAAAAACTGTCCTAGCAAAGGGTTTTTCATCATATAGTCGAATCGGTTGCGCCATTGGATCCGCAAACCATCTTCTAATGAAGCCTCCGGATCAAAACCTTTATTTATTGCGTCTTCCATCCTTGCACCCTCTTCTAATACGAGCTTTATAATTAGGTGGTCCTTATCTTTATAATAAACGTAAGGTGTCCCTACCGAAACCCCACAGGCTTTCGCAAGTTTACTAATTGTAAATCCTTCCAAACCGTGTTTTACGATGATTTCTATAGCCTTTTCCTTTACTAATTGTTCTTTATTAATATCTCTGATACGCATAATCTAATAATCGTACAAAACTAAATGATTATTCATTTAATTAGAAATTATTTTGATTTTATTTAAGCAGGCTAACTTTTCTGACGTACAGCATGTATTAGAAAAACAATAGTCCAACATTAAAATGATATAAGCCATCCGCCATTGTAACCCGTCTTTCTATCCATGTTATCCACCTCAATCGTTCAGTAAAGGAAATCACAGGAAAATCTACTACAAATCATATCTCTGAAAACAATAATCAATGAAGGCGAGGCTCTTTTATAGCATACCGACTGCAACATTACCGAAGTTGCTTTAGGTTTAGGATCGAGTATCCTGCTTATTTAATCACTTTTAAGAGACTGACAAGAAAAACTCCAAAATCATTACGCATTTAATTGTTTAAAATTATACTTTTTTGTTTGATATCCTTTAACAGTGGCGCAAACTGTTATATACATATGTGTTGTGTTTGATAAAGATTAGAACACTCAAATCAATTCAAATGGAAAATCAAAATCAAAAAAATGTAATAGCTTCTGAAGGTGTTAAAGATCATGTAACTTTCGTATTTAAGAGCCCTTTTACTCATATGCCAAGCCTATCCAATCTGCCAGTTATCTTGAACACAACACCAACATACGCCAAACCAACAACCCTCAACACATACTAACCGCTCTATCACAACAGATTACATATACAGCTATCTATCCTTTAATATAAATAGAAGAAATAATATTAAAATAAATTAAATAATAGTTGCATATAGTAGTCATGCATACTATATTTGTGACAACAAAAATCAAACGCTATGAGAAAATTAGATTTTGCATCTCTTCAAGTAAGAGATCTAGAGGTTTCAAAAGAATTTTACACAACCAAATTAGGATTTGAAATATCCGAGGCCACAAATCCGGCAGCTTGTGTTTTCAAGTATAAGGAAGGTGAAGCAAGCTTTGCTATTAGAAAGCCAATTGGCGATTTAGAAGGTAGGGAACTAGGTGTAGGCGCATCGCTATGGTTTGCCATTGACGGAAAGATTGAAGACTTGCAGGCCGAACTGCTAGAAAAAAACGTCCAGTTATTGGGGCCAATCCAAAATACTCCATTTGGCCAGATCATCATCGCGAAAGATCCCGATGGATACAATATTACCTTTTTAAAGGCAAACTAATCAACACTGTGATGAACACAAATCAAACAAGATATTGGGTTATCGTAGCTTCAAAAGACCATGTAAAAAATGGTTTGGCAGAAGGAATTGCACAGGCATGCCATGGAAAAGCATCTCCATTGAGAAGGATGAGAAAAAATGATTTTATTCTATATTATTCTGGTAAGCAAACTTTAGGAAAACCTCAGCTTTGTCAGCAATTTACAGCCATCGGCAAAGTAGCAGATGATGAAATATTCCAGCTGCAGGTAACAGAAGATTTCTGTCCTTCCCGGCGAAATATCGAGTTCCTCCCAAGTGAAGATGTTTCTATTTTACCATTGATCGATGAACTAGACTTTATTAAGAACAAGAAAAGCTGGGGTTATCCATTTCGTTTTGGGTTCTTTGAGATTCAACGGTCCGATTTTGATTTGATTTCTTTTAAAATGCTGAACAAATAATAAGACCTTTATAACCCTACAGGTTAAAAATTGAGATAAATGAAGCTTATTAAAGCCTAATGATCAAGAATAAAATAAATATTATTATTATAAAACCTGCATAAGATTACATTTACAAACAGCAATGAATATGATGCAAGCTTCATCGCCTTTTAAAATAATTATATCATGAAAAAGGATATTGACTTTAAATTTAAAAGTCCAGAGGATAGCCCAGGCTATTTACTTGGACAACTAACCATGTTATGGCAACGGAAGCAAAAACGGGTGCTAGATCCGTTAGACCTTACGCAAACACAATTTATGCTGCTGGCAGCATTAGCATGGCTTTCAAAAGAAAGTGATGCGGTTACCCAAATTGATATCGCTAATCAAGGCAATGCTGATCGTATGATGGTATCTAAGGTCTTGCGTACTTTAGAGGAGAAGATGTTTGTGACTAGACAGGAACACAAAACTGATACAAGGGCCAAAACTATTTCTTTAACTCCTTTGGGAGGATCCGTTCTTCAACAGGCACTTGTTGCCATTGAGTTGGCCGATTTAGAGTTTTTCTCTGCCGCTGACATTAATGTTTCCTCGCTCAACTCGACGATGTTAAAACTAATTAACAAAAATATAGAAAGTTAAAATTAGTAAATGCGTGACAATGAAAACTTGTATAGGGCTAAAACGAGGTCTAGATTCATTAATGCATTTTAAAATTTAATAGTAAGTCAATCAAGTGCAGTTTCCATAACTCCTAATAAAGAAAATGATAAAATACGTCCTGTTGGTTTTGGGTGGGGCCATTAGTTTTGGCATACTTACGTCGTTCGTAAAACTGGCTTATAAAGAAGGTTATCATCCTGCAGAAATTTCTTTTATACAGGCTTCGATTGGTGCTATTGTCTTATGGGGAACAGCTTGTTTTTCCAAAAACAGAAATGTGAAAGCAAAGCAGATCCCGGCACTGCTTTTTACAGGAGCATCAATAGGCATTTCCACTTATCTTTATTACCTGTCGGTACAATACATACCGGCTTCTGTTGCCATCGTTCTGTTAATGCAATTTACATGGATAAGTATTTTAATAGAATGGTTTATTTATAAAAAGAGACCATCATTTTTAGAAATTATCATCACAGCAGCTATACTTTTTGGGACATTAATGGCCAGTGGTTCTACCTCTAAAAAAGGAATTGAATTACCTATTTTGGGCATAGTATATGTTTTGTTCGCAGCCCTCATATACGCCATATACATCGTAAGCAATAGCAGAAATAGTAAGGAAATCGGCTGGCAATATAAAAGTGCGTGGATAATGACCGGCTCTTCTATTTCTATATTTTTAGTCAATTTAAATACGCTGGTTTACCACAGTCATATAGAAGCAGGTCTATTTAAATGGGGAGTGTTTTTGGCATTATTCGGAACGATTTTACCTCCTGTATTTTTTGCAGTAGGAATGCCCAAAGTGGGCGCTTCCCGTAGTGGTCTTTTGATGACGGTAGAACTACCGATGGCGATATTATCTGCTCATCTTATTTTGAAGGAAAATATCACCTTAGTGCAACTTGCGGGAATTGCCATCATGCTTTCTGCAATTATCTGGATGAACCTTGCTCAAACAAAAGAGCCGAAAAAGATAATGAGTTAGATTAACTGAATTAATAGTAGTTGCTTTTAAATTCTAACGGTCCTTGCCCAGTGGACTTCTCAAAAAAGTTTGTTGTAATAGGAAAGATTTAAAAACCAACGTTGTATCCTCCTGAAACATTCTTATCCTGAAAAAGCAATGATTTGATATTGACTATGCGTAATTTACTATACAAAAATAAGGATCCAGCTAAAAATGTGAAATCAAAACAACAAACTTTCTTAGTTGTACTATTACTATGAAATATAAGTTTACATTACTAGTAATAGCTGCTCTTATACTTTGTACACAAAGTTTTGCTCAAACTGTACCTATAAAAACCTTTAAAGCAGCTAACGATATCTATTTGGTGGGTGACCGTACTTTCTCCTGTTTTATAATCACATCGGAAGGGGTAATTGTTATAGATCCATTGGATTCCATACATGCTGATGCCACTATGAAGGCAATAAGAAAAGTGACTGATAAACCTGTGAAACAAGTTATTTACAGCCATAACCATTGGGATCACATTAGCGGCGGTAAAATTTTTAAAGACGGGGGTGCAAAGTTTCTTTCCCATCAGCAGGCCGCGGAAAACATCGGGTCAAATCCGTCAGTAATCGCACCAGATAGTACCTGGAATGGGAATCGTTCGGCATTTACGTTGGGTGATAAAACGATTGAATTGTACTTTTTTGGAAGAAACCATGGAGATGGGATGACAGTCTTTAGATTTCCGGAGCAACGTGCATTGTTTGTGGTAGATCTTGTTGTGCCAGACAGAGTACTGTATGCTTACCTCCCCGATGCAAAACCTAAAAGCTGGTTAAACCATCTTTATGAAATAAGGAAACTTGATTTTAATGATTTATATCTGTCTCATGTAAGGGCAATAGGGACACGGAAAGACCTCGATCGTAATATCAGGTATTTTGAAGATCTCTATGCTGCTACCGAAAAGGCTATGGAAGATGGAACTCCATTTTTTGATATTCCCAACAAGGTAAAAATGCCATAATATGAACATTTACAGAATTACAAGGAGTGGCTTCATATGAATGTATGGAGAATTCTGATGGAAAAATCAATAGGAAAATAAATGTAACTGGTGAATAAGCAGGTCTTTAAACCTTCATAAATACACCTTTTAATTATTGTACCTTAAACTATATTAAACTTATTTCTTAAACTTCTTCAAGTGATTTTTTTGATACTGCGCCATAAATTTGTGTCGTTATAATTTCGGAAGAAAACCAGTATCACCACGAAAAAAATATATGGAAAATATTGAACAAACACGGGCTATACACAATACGCTCAATGATTATGCAACGGCATTGAATACTGCTGAAATCGATTCAATTCCAACATTTTATGCAACTGATGGAATGTTCATGCCGGATGGTTATCCGACAATTAGTAAATCTGCCAATTTGAAAAGAACTGCTGAAAATTATTTGATCAAATCTGCTTTTAATATCAAATATGTAGTAGACAATATTGTGATTGACCAAGATTTAGCTTTTGTTAATGCGCAGGCAAATACATTGCAAAAAGACAAGGTAACTGGTGGTGTGATTAGCAAGTCTACCAGGGATTTTTTTATCCTTAAAAAATCTGACGGTAGCTGGAAGATTTATCGATATATGTTTAACAACGTAACAAGGAGAGCTTAAAATTGTTATTAATTCTTCAAATCAGTTTAAATTGATAACTACTTAACAAAAATTATACTACATAAAATGGATTTACAATTAAAAGGAAAAGTTGCTTTTGTTAGCGGCTCAACAAAAGGTATAGGTTTTGCAATCGCAAAACAACTATTGCTAGAAGGTGCTGTTGTCGTTATCAATGGAAGAGATAAAGAGGTTGTAAACACCGCCATTGAAAAATTAAAGGCACTGGTCCCCGATGCTGAAGTTACAGGTATTGCTGCAGATTTCGCAAAAGTTGAGCAAGTAAACGAACTACTGGCAAAGTTACCAGAAATTGATATCCTGATTAATAATGCCGGCATATTTGAACCAAAGGAATTTGTAGATATTACGGATGAAGAATGGCTTCGGTATTTTGAAGTAAACGTGTTAAGCGGGATCAGATTATCACGTAACCTGTTTCCAAAAATGCTTGCAAAAAACTGGGGCAGGATTATATTTATCACGAGTGAATCGGCAGTTAATATACCAGAAGAAATGATTCATTATGGTACGACCAAAACTGCTATACACGCGGTTAGCCGTGGTTTGTCTGAATTAACAAAAGGCTCTGCTGTTACCGTGAACACAGTAATGCCGGGACCAACTGCCTCAGAAGGTGTAATTGATTTTGTGAAACAGCTAGCTGCTGAAAGTGGTGTTTCAATTGAGCAGGCAGAGGAAGGATTCTTTAAAACAATGCGTCCGACATCGTTGATTCAAAGGTTTTCTGATGTAGGAGAAATTGCTAATATGGTTACCTATATTGCGAGCCCTCTGGCATCCTCTACCAATGGATCTTCACTTCGTGTTGACGGTGGGGTGATTAAATCTGTGTTATAAATAGACGAGCAATATCACCTAAAACTTAAACTAGTTTAAGGGTATTTATTAATCTAGATCAAGCGTATTTTTTTATTTCATCTTTACATTTGTTCCAGTTATATAATTAAAGAATATGCCCCATATTACAATTAAAACCTATCCTGACGTTACTGAGGAGCAAAAACAAGAATTAGCATTAGCAATTACAAAACAAGTGGTTGAAATCACTGGAAAGCCTGAAATGTTTGTCTCGATTGGCATTATTGAGGTTCCTGAAGAAAAATGGATGGATGAAGTTTATGCAACAGACATTAAGCCAAAGTTTGATGGCTTATACAAAAAGCCAGGTTACTAAAACCTCTAATTAGGGATAAAAAAACATAAGGCTCTTTTAGCTTTGACCATGATGAGAGCAGCAGTAATATATCGTCCAGGAAGTTCAACTAATTTTGTTTTAGAGCAAAGGCCATTACCCGTGCCTGATGTAGGATGGGTATTAGTAAAAGTAAAAGCTTTCGGACTAAACCGTTCAGAGTTGATGACTAGAAAAGGTTATTCGCCTAATGTAAGTTTCCCAAGGGTTTTGGGTATCGAATGCGTTGGCGAAGTTGAAAACGACCCTTCAAAAGAATTTACCAGGGGACAAAAAGTAGCAGCTTTTATGGGTGGCATGGGCAGGGATTTTGACGGCAGTTATGCAGCGTACACGCTGTTGCCTAAATCTATTTTGAGTGTATTTAATAGTGATCTCTCCTGGACCGAGTTAGGGGCTATGCCAGAAATGTTTCAGACTACCTATGGCTCTTTGCACCTGGCCTTAAAAATCCAAAAAGGAGAAACAATTCTTATTCGTGGCGGCACGTCTTCTATAGGCATGCTGGCTACACAGCTAGCAAAAAACAACGGATTAACCGTTATTGCATCTACAAGGAATCCAGACAAAAAAGAGATGCTGCTTAACAATGGCGCAGCTCATGTTTTAATCGATAATGGAGAGCTATCACAAGCGCTAAAAGCGCACTATCCTAATGGAATCGATAAAGTACTTGAGCTGGTTGGAACTTCAACTTTGAAAGATTCGCTGCAGTGTGTTTGTGCTGGCGGGGCAGTTTGTATGACAGGCATGCTAGCCGAACAATGGTCTGTTCAGGATTTTGCACCAATGGAATATATTCCGGCAACAGTAAGCTTAACAATATACGATAGTGGGCAAATTAGAGTAGACCGTGAAAAATTCCAGGAGTTTATTCGTGAGGTAGAACAGAATAAAATCAAGTTGAGTATCGGCGGTGTTTTCAAATTGGAAGAGATTGCCGAAGCACATCGGTTGATGGACAGTAACCAGGCTAGCGGAAAAATCGTTGTACTTACATAAAATGCATTGGGATTTTATCTACTTTTAAATTCCAATGCATTATTCATGGATACTAATCTTACCTCTGCAACAGCATTAATTAGCCACTTTGAGCAATTATTCCCTTTAAATAGTGAAGAAAGAGAAGAGGTATATACTAAATTTAACGAACGTATTGTCAAACGCCGCGGCTTTCTTTTACAACAAGGCGATGTATGCAAACACTTTACATTCATTGTATCAGGATGCTTCAAAATGTATGTAATTGATCTGGCAGGGAAAGAACACAATTTACAATTTTCCGCTGAAAATGACTGGATCTCTGATCTAGCAAGTTTCTATACAGAATCGCCAAGTGACGTTTACATTGAAGCGATTGAACCTTCAGTCGTACTGCAAATAAAACATAGCGATCTACTTTCACTTTATACTAAATACCACAAATTTGACCGGAATTTCCGTATCATTTTAGAAAGAAAGTACATTGAACTTCAAAACCGAACTTTACAAAACATCAGCGCAACAGCTGATGTCAGATATCAATATTTTATCGGCAAACATCCTAATTTAGCAAGTCGGCTGCCCAATACGCAGATTGCATCCTACCTCGGTATCACTCCTGAATTTTTAAGTAAGATCAGAAAAGAAATAACGAAAAAATAATATAAGCGGATAAAAAAAGTTTTGCTTACCTGATGTTTTTTCTAATACGGCTTAATGATGTATCGGTTACACCCAAATAAGAAGCCAGATATTTCAACGGAATACGATTTGCCAATGCAGGAAAATTTTTCAAAAAATCTAAATAACGTGTTGTAGCATCTTGTGAAATAACGGGCGCTTTTCTATATTTCTGGAGAACACAGAGTTGAATCATCTTGTTAGATACATTATCCCAGCCTACTATGGTACCCAGAAGCTCCTCCCAATCCCTTTTTGAAAATACAATGAGTTTACAGTTGGTACATGCTTGCAAATATTCTGATGAGGCAGTTCCAGCATCAAAATTAATGTAGTCATACATCAAGTGGTTTTCACTGGCAAAATAACGTGTTATTTCTTCGCCTTTGTTATTGTAGTAGCAGCCACGTACAACACCTTCTACAAGAAAACCTACCTGCTTTGGAACTTTTCCTGCCTCAGAAAAATATTCGTCTTTATGTAGTTCTAACTCGACCGATTTTTTTGAGATCAAGGCTATCTGCTGTTGGTTCAACGTGCAAAATTGTAGTACATATTCTAAAAACTCCTCCATTCTGTAAAAATAAGAATTGTAGTGTGAGCATTTGGGAATGCTTGATGTATTATGTTCTTTACCACGCAATTTCGCCTGTTAAAGGATTGGCTTCTTCACTGAAAAACCTACCTGTTGGGCCATTTTTGTCAATTAGGGCATATTTCACAATGCGTTCGCCGGCATCTTTAACGGTGCCTGACCCAAGATTGTTTGTAAAATCAGTTTTGGTATAACCAGGACAAACCACATTTACTTTGAAATTTGTATGACGCAATTCGTAAGCTAAATGTACTGTGTACATATTCATTGCAGATTTTGATGAAGCATAAGCGGCCAGAACCTTATAATCATAAGCTGGGTAATTTGGGTCGCTTTGAAGTGTAAGGGATCCCATATTTGAACTTACATTTACAATGCGGGGTTCAACAGATTTTTTCAATAAATCAATAAACGTTTGTGTAACTCGTACAACTCCATAAACATTGGTTTCGTATACTTCTTTGAAATTATCAACACTAGCTGCCGTGGAATTTTGTGGGATACCACTGATACCGGCATTATTGATCAATATGTCTAAAACTTCGGTTCTTTTACCAATTTCGGTGCGTGCATTTTTCACCGAACTATCATTGGTTACATCTAATTCAATGACTTCAACATTGGTCAGACCTTCTGCTTTTAATTTTTTCAGTGCCTTTAATCCATTTTCTAAATTTCGGCTTCCCAGGTAAACATAGCATCCTTTTTGTGCCAGTTGTTTTACTATTTCTAATCCTATGCCCTTGTTTGCCCCAGTTACTAAAGCTGTTTTTTTCATTTCATCTCCTTTTTATTGGTACAAAACTAAGGTGTTACAATAGGATACGGCTTGCCATTTGGCAAGAAGAGATATTTTCTATATAGAGAAGGTACAGCTGTATGACGAAGCGTTTGGCATCAGCTAATCTGGCTGATCTGTATCCGGTGTTCTTTAGCAATGAATTACACTATATTTTCAACAGAAAAATTATCTTTGTTCGAGGTCCAGAATAGTTCAATATGATTAATGTACTCTTAAGCCACATTCAGGAAAAAGTTGCGCTTACAGATTATGACAGAGAGGCTATAAAACCTTTTTTTGTCTATAAAAGATTAAGAAAACGGCAATACTTATTACAAGAAGGTGATGTTTGCAAACACCTTACGTTTGTATGCAAAGGCTTACTACGCACTTACAATGTGGACGAAAAGGGTGATGAGCATATGAGCATGTTTGGCTGGGAAGGATGGTGGACATCTGACTTTAATAGTTTTTTAATGGCAGAACCTGCAGTGTTTAATATTGATGCTATTGAAGATTCCGAGTTGATGGTGATTTCACTTGCAAATTACGAGGCACTGACGCTTGCAGTACCAATCATGGATCGGTATTTCCGTATCCTTTACCAAAATAGTTTGGTCACTAAAGAACGCCGGCTAATGAGTTCTATCACGCATAGTGCGGAAGAAAAATACATGAAACTGGCAGAATCGACCCCTCAGATTATTGAGCGCATTCCACAAAATTTGATTGCGTCTTACCTTGGCATTGCTCCGGAAACGTTAAGCCGTATTAAAAAAAACCTGGCTTTGCGGAAGTAACTATGTAAAACCTTCTTTAAAGTATTGATTGAAACAGATCTGGAGATTATAAAATCCAGCAGTAGAATTTAAGATTGGTACAAAACCCCAGCCTCTTTTCGTTCATATAACTCCTCATAAGCAGCTTTGTAAAGCTCGAAAAATAGCAATGGATTGCACAGCTCTGCCATACCATTAAAGGAGAAGCCTGAAATAAAATATTTCGTATTATTATAGTTCAAAAACTAAACATAATATCTATGAACACGAGCGATATACATAATGAGCGCATCGCAAAAATGACTTTTTCATCTGTTTATCCCATGTACCTGCAAAAGGTAGAGAAGAAAGGCAGGACGAAGGCCGAATTGGATCAGGTAATTTCCTGGCTTACGGGTTTTAGTCGAGAGCAGCTTAATTCCTTTATGGAAACCAAGGTAACTTTTGAATCATTCTTTCAGCAATCTAACCTGCACCCCAATGCGCAACTGATTACCGGAATGATCTGCGGGTACCGCATCGAAGATATTGAGAATGTATTAACAAAGCAGGTCCGCTATCTAGATAAATTGGTAGACGAACTTGCAAAGGGCAGGAAAATGGAAAAGATCTTAAGATAAGTTTTTCGTTTTTTCCACTTACCTACGGGCGACCTTTAATGATTTTGATTGGCAATTGATTTTGATAACTTAGGGGCACAGTAATCAGGCACAATCAAATGAATCCGAACAAAACCATCGCGACATTTCCGCAAACGAAACAGCACTTCGAAATTCTGGACGGACTAAGGGGGGTCGCCGCCCTTGCTGTTGTAACGTTTCATTTTATGGAATGGATTTACACTGACGCTAGCAAGAACTTTATCGGACATGGCTTTCTGGCTGTCGATTTCTTCTTCTGCCTTTCAGGATTTGTAATTGGATATGCGTATGACGATCGTATAGCAAAAATAGGTGTTCGCAAGTTTTTTATAGCAAGGATTATCAGGCTGCATCCACTGGTTGTGGCAGGATCAATATTAGGCTTGCTGGCATTTTTGTTCGACCCATTTGGGGGGCATCCAGAGTTATATACTACTGGTAAAATCATTTTTGCTTTTGTTTGCTCATTACTGCTTATTCCATTGCCAGAAATAGCCGATCGTGGTTTTAACCTGTTCAGCTTCAATGCACCGGCCTGGTCTCTGTTTTGGGAATATATTGCCAATATTGTTTACGCATTTGTCCTTTATCGAATAGGCCGGGGTTTCTTACTGGCGCTGACTATAATCGCTGGTATGGCTATTTGCTTTGTAGCATACCATTCGGGTAATTTACTGGGCGGCTGGAGCGGTCCTACTTTCTGGGACGGTTGCGCCCGTATCTCCTATTCATTTTTAGCAGGACTATTAATTTACCGTTCTAACTGGATCATTAAAAACAAACTTGGATTTATCGGCCTGGCTATATTATTGTTATTGGCTTTTTTTATACCATTCTCTACTTGGAATTGGTTATCTGAACCATTGATAGTATTACTTTATTTTCCTCTGCTGGTCGCTTTAGGTGCAGGTTCTACATTGGCACCCGGTTTAAAAAGGCTTTGCAACTTCTCAGGAAAGATCTCCTACCCATTGTACATGACGCATTATGCTGTATTATGGATGTTCGGCAATTATTATACAACTCATCAGCCGGACAATATACAGTTGTCTCTCATTGTCCTATCAGGCGTAACTCTACTGGTTGGTGTAGCTTACCTGGTTATGGTATGTTATGATATACCTGTAAGAAAATATTTAAGCGGCAAATGGAACAACCTGAGCGGACAAAAGACTTGGCTTTGATCAATTTTGCACAGCAATAAAATCTTACTCCGGGATCTTTGCACCTTCAAGCCTTTTTGCTGCTTAAATTAGTTAGCACATTTTTACTATTTTGATTTGCTTAACACCTCTACAAAAGTCTTCATCTCTTTTTCATTCATAGATGCAAAACCTATCCTTACCGAATTAGTGGCGATTGCCCCTGTGTTATACCTGCCGCCATCATTCATAGAAATACCCTGAAGGGCAATTTTTTTGGATAACTGGGGAAGCAGATATTTTTGATTGAAAGTAGTCCAAATTGCCATGCCACCAAGCGGCTTTACAAATTTAACCATCTCTCCTAGTTCCTCTTGCAGCAAGTTACAAAACAGATCGCGCCGGGTCCTGTAAAGTTTAACTGATCTGGTGATGTGTCTTTGCATCTCGCCGCTGCTGTATAAGCTTGCCAGCGCTTCTTCCATTAATATATCGCCCCTTATTTCCATCATCTTCTTTAATTGGGCCGACTGCCAGATAAATTCTTTACTGGCCACGATATAACCCATTTTAATTGAGGGCGCCAGTGTTTTGGTAATAGATCCAATATAAACAACATAACCTTTATGATCTGCACTTGCTAAAGGCAAAATCGGGCAATTGTCATAGTGAAAATCATAGTCGTAATCATCTTCAATAACAGGTAGCTGATAACTTCGAATAATGTGTAATAACTTCATCCGTCTTTCTGCACTTAACGTTACCGTAGTAGGATGATGGTGATGAGGTATGATGTACAGCAGATCGGGTTTCTGAGTTTTACAAATCTGTTCAACCTCATCTATGTCCATCCCATTTTCATCAACTTTCACTTTAATGAGGGTAGCGCCGGCCTGTTTAAAAACCTCATTTGCTAAATTGTAATTAAGATCGCCAACGATGACTAAACTTCCCGGCTTTATAATCATCCTGGCAGCAATATATATAGCTACCTGCGCTCCCCTGGTTACTAAAACGTGTTCCTCATCCACATCCATCCCCCTGGTTTTAGATAAGAAAGAAGCAAGCTCTCCTCTTAGGTTACCCGACCCCGCCGCCGTACCGCCTAATAATAATCCGTCGATGTGTTTTTTGCCGAACAGCGATTTGTATTTGCTTAATAACAAAGGTAAAGGTGCTACTCTTGCATCAGGATAACCGTCATTGATTACTATTTCATAAGATCTTGTGTCTGGTTCTGGAGCACTTAAATCTGTAAGCTTCAGGAAAAAGCCTGGTTGTAATACCTCACTATTTATCGCTTTGCGCTCTTTCCTGAATGTCCTGGGTTTTATAACAGGCAGCTGTCGCGATACAAAAATGCCCTTTCTAGGTAATACTTCAATCCAATCCTGGATCCTCAATTCTTCATAAGCGGCAACTATGGTGGTGCGGTTCAACTGCATCAGTTCGGCAAGTGCCCTGCTGGGAGGGAGACTAAAACCGGGCTTAATCGTCCCATCAATAATTAGCCTGATCAATCCATTTGCAACTTGCTGGTAGATTGGAATTGCGGCAGACCTATCTATAGGTATTAAGGATTGGAAAGGCAAGGTCTGGACTGGCATGATTCGTAAGTTTGGATGGTTAAGACAATCCAAATGCAATGTAATTTTACAAAAAAAATAATAGAAAGCATGAAAATATTGCATATTGACAGTAGCATCCGTAATGAGTGGTCTGTTTCCAGAGAGTTATCAGCACTATTCATAAAACAACTGATAAATAGTAATGATCAGGTACTTGTAGATTACATGGACCTGGCAAAAGATACACCTGCCCATCCAACAGCTTTATTTATCAGAGCAAATTATACGGCAGAAAGCGAGCGGACAGCAGAAATGACAGCCGAACTTTCAGCGTCAGAACAACTGGTAGACCGAATGCTGGCGGCCGACGCTTATGTGATCGGAATGCCAATGTATAATTTTTCCGTACCGTCCATATTTAAAGCCTTCATTGATAACATCGTACGGATTAACCGTACTTTTAAAATGACCGAACAGGGTATCGAAGGCCTTTTAGTGAACAAAAAAGTGATTGTTATCAATACTCGGGGAGTAGATTTTAATAATGATCATATGGAACACATGGACCAGCTTATACCCTACTTGAAAGCAATATTCTCATTTATGGGCATTACAGAGCTGACCTTTATCAATGTGTCCCCTGTTCAGTTCTCTGCTGCTGAAGCCCGCGAAAATGCCATAAAAAATGCAAAGGCAGAAATAACACATATTGCAAAAAACTTCAGCGTTAATCCTGGGAAATAATGATAGAGATTAAAACTGCAACAACTGCAGACCATATTCGCTCCTGCACCCGGGCACTTTTGGAATTCCGTCCCATGTTAAAAGAAGAAAATGTAGTAGAACAAAGCTTAAGAATGATGAAAGAAGGATTTAAGCTGATCTACATTGCTGATGACGATAAAGAAGAAGCCGCCGCAATTTTAGGTTTTCGCGAGTATGAAATGTATCGGACTGATAGAATCATATACATAGACGACCTTTTCACTTTCGCAGAACACCGTGGAAAAGGTTATGCCGGCGCCTTATTAGACTACATTCATCTCTTAGCAGCTAATGAAGGTATTTCGGCGGTGCATCTGGACAGCGGATATCCGCTTTACCCTGCACATCGTTTATATTTAAACAAAGGATATGTACTGCCATGCCATCATTTCGCTAAAACTATCGAACAAAACAACAAGAAATCCTAATCAATCAAAATTCATAAATAATAAAAAATGGAAAATAGAATCAATGTTTTTGCAAAGGGCATGAAGACCCTTAAACCGTTATTTGACATCGGAGCTCATCTTAAAGACTCTACTATTGGATCAGAGTTAATTGAACTAGTAGACATCAGGGTTTCCCAGCTAAACAAATGTGCTTATTGTCTTGATATGCATTGGAAGGAAGCCCGTGCAAGTGGACAAACAGAGCAGCGACTTTACGGATTAAGTGCATGGGAAGAGTCTCCATATTATACTGAACGCGAAAGGGCAGCACTTAAGTGGGCCGAGGCAGTTACTGCCACGCATGTGCCAGACAGTGTTTATAATGAAGTAAAAGTTCACTTTTCTGATGTTGAATTGATTGATCTTACGCATGCGGTTACACTCATCAATACATGGAACCGTATTAACCTTTCTTTTCCAACATTACCTGGGAGTTATAAAGTAGGAATGTTCGGATAAAGTCCATTATTAAGGAGAGTCCCCTTCAGTGAGACTCTCCACCTACCATATTAATGGCTAATTATTATATTTGGTACATGTACGATTTCATTCTATCAAATTTCGCGATGCATATTTCACTTGACCCCGAAGAACAGGAGCAGGTACTTGCTTTAATACAGCATAAAACACTAGCGAAGCGCACGTTTTTACTGCATCCTGGAGCTATTGAGAGAAATATTTATTTTGTCAATAGAGGATGCCTGCGAATGTTTTATACAGATAAGGATGGTCAGGAACATACAATTTGTCTTTATCCAGAAAATTGGTGGGCATGTGATATGGTTAGTTTCTTTAAGGAAAAACCAGCAATGAACTCGATTCAGGTTTTAGAAGACAGTGATGTTTATTACCTGACATTGCCGCATCTGGAAGAACTGTTTTTGAAGGTTCCAAAATTTGAACGTTTTTTCCGAATTCTTACTCAAAACGGATTCGAAATGTACCAGCGGCGCATCACCTCCAATTTATACAAGACTGCTAAAGAACGCTACCTGGAGTTCCGCAAACACTACCCGGGTTTGGAGCAGCGGATTGCCCAAAAACATATCGCGAGCTATATAGGCATTACGCCTGTTTTTTTGAGCATGATGCGAAAAGACAAGGATTTATAGCGGTTCTGCTTTACACAGTAAGGAGGATTTTAATAGCAAGATCCGCAATAGTGATTTTCTATTCTGCCACCATAGATGGCGGATAACCAAAATGCTTTTTAAAAGCATAAGAAAAATGAGATAAGTTTTCAAAACCCATTTCGTAATAAACTTCCATTGGTTTTCTTTTCCTTTCAGACAGCTGGTAATGTGCTAATTCGAGCCTTTTTAAAGTAAGCCATTTTTGCGGAGTGGTATCAAATGACTTTTTAAAATCGCGTTTAAAAGTGGTCAGGCTGCGTCCGGTTAAATTGCTGAACGTTTTCAAATTCACATTGAACATATAGTTTTTTTCCATAAAATCAGTCAGGTTGATTTTGCCTGACTTAGAAAAGTCTGATAAGATGCCGTCGATCGCTGGATTTATAGTTCTAAGAATAGTTATGGCTTCTTCGATCTTCATTACGCGGAGTTCTTCAGGCAGATCGGTTTTCAACTCATAATAAGGCATTAAAGAGGCGAAAAGACTATCTAATAAAGGGCTCTGAGTGAGCGGCACAATCTTGTGTGCAACTGCATGGAGTGTTTCTAATTTATTTTTTGTGTAATACTCCCTAAGGCGGGAGGTAGTAAATATCATTACAACGGCACTGTAATCTTTTCCGTCTTTAGGATGTTTGATTAGTGTGGACAATTGATTTCTAGGAAATAAGAGGGTATCACCATGGCCAAATGTATAGGTGTTATCTGCCTGTATTACTTTTAATTCGCCCGAGATAATCCGTACTAAAGAATGGTCTTCCAAAACAAGTTCGCGTTTGTACTGACCATCCTCGGTACAGGCCTGAAAAATCTCTGTATAACGGATAACGTGTTTCACTGCCATCACACAAAATTACAATAAAGAAGTCTGTCTAAACCAATTAGTTCCTATCATTTTAAAGTCCCCCTGGTTTCGGAGGACTTTAGCCAAATTTTTGTTCTTGCTGATAGGAATTAAATGTCAAATTTCACACCTGTCAAGTGCTCACTCATTGTCCATAATTTTTGAGCAGCTTCAGCGTCTAGTGCAAATGGCATCACACCTTTGATATTTCCTGTATCATCTTGCCAGTTTGCTTCCGGGTCGAAATCTGCATCTATTACAGCAATGTCTGTATCTTCACAATAGACACCACCAATCCCGGTTAGCAAAGGGCTGGTTGCACACCATATTTGCGTCGATATCCCCTGCTGCGTACTCTTCAATCCTGTGAAATCTTTCTGTACAGGGTTGCCTTCATTGTCGACCATGCCCAGTTTTTTCAAAGTAGCTAAAGTAATGGAACGGCTAAGATCGGTACTGGTAATAAGGCCGGGATGCAACGAATAAGCACGAACACTAAATTGTTTACCGCGGTTATCCAGCTCAAGAGCAAATAATACATTAGCAGTCTTTGATTGCCCATATGCCTGCATCTCGTCATATTCCCTGTGTTCGAAATTAGGATCTTCGAATACAACAGGAGAAGCATGGTGCCCCCATGAAGAAGTATTGATGACCCTGGCACCTTCCGCTTGTTTTAGCGCCGGCCAAAGTTTGGCAGTAAGGTGAAAATGTCCCAGGTGATTGGTAGAAAACTGACTTTCATAACCTCTTGCATCACGATGTAACGGAACCCACATGATACCTGCATTGTTAAAAAGCAGGTGAAGAGGTCTGCCTGAATCCAGAAATTTTTCTGCAAATACATCAATAGCATCCGGGTTTGTTATTTCCAACTCTTCCAGCTCAACATTAGAAAGATCAGCCAGGTTTTTCTTTGCTTTATCGATATCGCGTGCTGCAACAATTACTGTTGCCCCGGCAGCGGCAAGCGCCTTCGTTGTCTCTAATCCCAGTCCTGAATGACCGCCAGTTACGATAGCTATTTTTCCTGTAAGGTCAATACCTTTAATTACCTCTGCTGCCGTAGAGTTCCTATCAAACCCAGATCCTATTGGCTTTTGTAATTTACCTTGATAATTATTTTGCTGCATTTTAATTGTTTTAGTTTATCAAATGTAGCGCACTAATCTGTCTGTTATTTTGTTTAAAGGGCCGATTTTACTTTGTTTATCAGGCCATATGCCTGTTAATTCTGTCTACCAATATTTTAAACCAGTAAGCTTCGCGATCGTAAGCTGTGCAATGCACAACTGGTATTTATATTGTAAGTTAGTTAGCTCTGCCCTTTGCACGTTAGTGCTCGCATTGGTCAGCTCTAAATTGGTTCCGATCCCATTTTTATACCGGCTATGTGCCAGTTTCTGCGCCTCTTTGGCCTCTGCAATTTGTCGCCCCGAGTTAACCAGACTTGATGTATTACTGGTTACATCCACCATTGCCTGCTGTATATCTTTTCTATAAGTATTGCTTAAAGTTTCTTCAGAGAACTTCGATTGCGTAAGCTGGCTTTGCGACAAACGCACTTGCTTTTTAACCCTTCCTCCCTGGTAAATAGGAATATTGAGGGTCACCCCAGCAGCATAATTGTATCTGAATTTATCAATTTCTGGTGCAAATCCATTTTTATATCCTGTTCCCGCTCTCATTACTAAGGAAGGTTTTCCGTTAGTCCGACTCACCTTAAGTTCTGCTTCGGCTTGTTTGATCCTGTCTTTAATCAATCTGAATTCCGGATTGTTATTTTGCGCCTCGGCCAATGCTTCATTCAGATCATTCCGGTTTTCGACCGGAAAAACAAAGCTGGAAGAGTTTGCTGTAATTTTCACTCCGGTTGTATATTCCATTAAAGCATACTGCTTGTTCAGGCTATTCTGAAGATCAATTTTACGATTACCTTCCTGATCAATACTAGATTGGATCGAAAGTACATCGTATTTTAATGCATCGCCATTTTTAAACTTTATTTCGGTATCTTTTTTGTTGACTTCCAAAAAGTTGATTACGCTGTCTTGTATAGAAATCGCATCTTTCAGATAAGCGATCTGATAGTAGATATTGCCAACTTGAAAGGCCATTTGGTTCTGGTTAAAATCCAGGTTATCTTTTGCATATTCTAATCCCGCTTTAGCACGCTCTACCCCTGCTTTTACCACACCAAAATCCCAGAGGGTATAATTGGCATCAATTGATGTATTGTAATTATTATTAGGCATAATCTGAAAAGCCAGCGGTTGATCGCCTGCCGGAATATTGATCTTGGAAACCGGGTTCATATACCTGTAGCTGCCCGTAGCCTGTACAGAGGGCAATCCGGCACTTTTAGCCAGCGCAATACGCTGCTGTTCTACATCCACAGCTTGCCCTAATTCTTTAAATTGCGGAAAGTAGGTAAAAGATTGGTTGATTAATGTTTTTAAATCTGCTGCAGGCTCCTGCGCATACAGCAATGAAGACAGCGAAATTAGAGATATAATAAGAAATAACTTTTTCATGTTTTTGTGGATTAATGTCAATTTGCTGCTTTTAATTAATGTGCAGCCGCAGCAACTTTTGCCCTTGTTTCGGCATCCATTGTCTCATTTTTAAGCAGCAGCATAAATGGTATAGTGCAAGTAAAGAAAATAGCGATCAGCAGGAAACCATCCAGATAGGCCTGCATTTGTGCCTGATTAGATAAAGCATGGTCCAGTGCCCCATATGCGGCTTGTTTTGCCACTGCTGGATTTATACCCTTTGCGATCATCCCATTTGTCAATCCATTTAAGCGTTCAGTTAACAATGGATTGTTTCCTTGTAAATTCGAGATCAGATCGGTACGGTGTGTGGCAAAGCGGTTTGTAGCATAAGTATTCATAATGGCAATACCGAATGCACCGCCAAGTTGCCGGAACATGTTATTTAATGATATTCCGTAGGGCATATCTTGTGGTTTTAAACCGACTACCGCCTGACTTAACAGGGGTACTGTTAAGCATCCGGTACCTACGCCACGGCATATCTGTGCGAGCATAAACCACCATTTATCCGCGTCCGGAGATGCTTGTGAAGAGGTATAGCCGTGTAAGATGAAAAGTGCAAAACCAATAGAAACGAAGTAAATGGGCTTAATGCCTTTGCCTAGCCCCATACCAATAAAAGGCATCGCAAATATCGTAACCAATGCACCAGGCACCATAGACAGGCCAGATTCTGTAGGTGTATACCCCATTACCCTTTGTACCATCACTGGAAACAGATAAACAGAACCAAACAACCCGAAACCACACACGAACGTGAGGATATTACTACCGATCAGGTTCCTGCTTTTCATCACCTTTAAATTAATAGCCGGGTTTTTAGTAGTAAGTTCCCACCAGATAAACAATCCAAGTCCGCATACCGCAGCTACGGTTAGATAACGAATTGCTGCGTCCTCAAACCAATCTTCCGACTGCCCCTTTTCCAGGATATATTGAAGTGCCCCAACGCCTACCGTTAACGATAAGATCCCTATATAATCAATAGGGATTGATTTTTTATCGATATTATATTCATCCTCTTTCCTGTCTACAAACCTCCACGTTAGCAATGCTGCAGCAATACCTATGGGGATATTGATATCAAATATCAGCGCCCAATGGTAATTATCTACAATATAACCACCAAGGATTGGCCCGATCGTTGGCCCGATCACAATTCCCATCCCAAATATGCCCCCTGCAATGCCTTTTTCTTCGGGTTTAAACTGATCAAACAAGATGCCCTGTGAAACAGACAGCAGCGCACCGCCACCTACCCCTTGTATAAATCGCCAGAATACCAGCATCCATAAAGAAGAAGACGTACCACACATATAAGACGCGACTGTAAAAACAATAATCGAGGTGAGGTAATAGTTTTTTCTTCCAAAATAACGGCTTAAAAAGCCTGTTAAAGGAATGATAATTACGTTTGCAATCGCATAAGCTGTAACTACCCACGAAGCATCTTCTAGCGTTGCACCCAATGTTCCACTAATGTTAGTTAGTGCCACATTAATAATGGAAGTATCAATCAGCTCCATGATTGCTGCAGTGATGCAGGTAATCACAATAATTATTTTTATGAATTTATTTTTTTCGCCTTCCATTTTAAGGTTTATTAAAATTGAAACAATGCATGCCTACTTCACCTTTACATCCACGTCTACGCTAAGACCTGCTTTTAGCATTCCTTTTAGGTTTTCTGCTTTATCGATTTGAATGGTAACGGGAACGCGCTGGGTAACTTTTACAAAGTTCCCTGTAGAATTATCTGGTGGCAGCAGCGAGAACCTTGCTCCTGTAGCATCACTAAAACCAGATATGGTGCCGGTAATATCCTGGTCAGGATACCCATCTATGATAATATCTACCACCTGGCCAACCTTCATATGTTCAATTTGTGTTTCTTTAAAATTGGCAACGATCCAATAATTGTCATTACTCACCAGATTAAACAATTGCTGTCCGCCCTGTACATACTGACCAGTTTTGAGATTAGTTTTACCAAGCTTACCTGCTGCAGGCGCAACGATTTTGGTATAGCTTAAATTCAGTTCAGCTTTTTCAAGCGCCGTTTCGCGGGCTGCAATAGTTGCTTTTGCACGCTGGATCTGCGCATTTGCATTTCCTGTTTGCGTACCAACTTGTCTTAATTTACTTTTACTGGAAGCCAGCATTTGAATAGCAGTTTGGTAGGCCGACTGGCTCCGTTCGTATTGCCGCTGGGTAATAGATCCTTCTTTAAACAACGCTTCATCACGTGCTACATCACGCTTCGCTTGTCTAAGCGTAACCTCTTCTACACTAATCCCTGCAGAAGCCACAGCCTGATCAGAACCAATTGCAGGCAACTGTGATTCTGCACTGCTTAAATCTGCTTTAGCTGCAAGAAGATCTGCCTGAGCCTGCTTTACAGCCAATACATATTCACGATCGTCAATCATTACCAGGGTATCGCCTTGTTTAACTTGCTGATAATCTAAAAGGCTAAAGTTGTTAATATACCCCGCTACCCTGCTTAGCACAGGAACAGCATTGGATTCAATTTGCGCATTATCGGTGCTTTCATAAGCTAGCGCATGGGTAATCTTTGTAAATGCAAAACAACCTATTATAATGGCGAGCACACCAAAAATTAAGGGTTTTACAACTTTACTGGATTGGGACGGGTTTTGTACTTCAGGTTCCATATAATAAATTTAAGAAGACAAATGTAAACTAAGTTGACTATATTAGTCAACTTAGTTTACATTAATTATTAACAAGATTGTCAATTTTAGATTTGGATGACATTTCCGATATCAAAGTATTAAATGATATTTTATATTTAATTTTACGCCATGGAACATCCTCACAATGCTGATAGATTAATTTTCAAATTACTATATATTGTAAAACGGCTGACAGATAAAGCGTCTACCGCTAAATTACTACAGCTGATATCGGGTGATTTTAATGCTACGTTTATGCCTTACTTTATGAGTATCGGTTACGATGGCATTTCTAACCACGATCTGGTAAATAAAATTATGGTTACTAAACAGGCAGTAAGTAAAACTGTGAAAGAGCTGGAAAGACTGGGTTTGGTATATACAGGTAAAAGTGAAACAGATGCACGGTCGATCATGATCTATTTAACTCCGGAAGGAAAAACGCTATATACGTCGATCTTTAAAATGGCAGAGGAGATGACCGATGAATATGTAAAACTGGTTGGCGCCAAAAAGTATGAACAGTTTATTGATACCTTTCTAATGATTAAGGAATTTCATGAGGAAAAGGAGAAATAAAATAGCTCCTGAGAATGAAATAAGATAACCCCTTGCATATATCCTTATTAAAAAATTAACTTTAAACGGGTTTGTTGTGAATTTACAGCTGCATAAAAATGTCTGATACTTTTTCCGGTAATAACTTTCATGAGATCTGCGATGTACTTGCTTCAAGCGATGCCGATCTAAAATTTATTATACAGACGTATGGATATCCACCAATGTGGACCAGGCCAAACACGTTTGAAAGTTTAGTTCATATCATATTAGAACAACAGGTATCGCTAGCTTCGGCATTAGCGGCTTTAAACAAGCTTCGGGAGAGAATATCCGAGATTACACCAGAACGGGTCTTATCGCTGGGCGACGAAGAAATGAAATCCTGTTATTTCAGTCGCCAGAAAATGTCTTATGTAAGATACCTTGCCGAATCGTTAATTAACAAAAAAGTTGATCTGGCTTTGATAGAAAAATTACCTGACGATGAAGTGCGGGTCATATTGAACAAATTAAAAGGTGTTGGCAACTGGACAACTGATATTTACCTGATGTTTGTACTACAACGAATAGATATCTTCCCACTTGGCGACCTTGCCGCGGTAAATGCGTTAAAACAGTTAAAAAAACTACCTAAAACTACTCACAAAGAAGAGCTGCTAGAGATTGTGATTACCTGGCAGCCTTATAGAACAGTAGCAACGATGCTGTTGTGGCATTATTATTTATCACTTCGGGCAAAAAAAGTAATCACACTATAGCTGTCGCAATTTACCCCTTGATATGGCGTGCTTACACCCTTTAATTAATGAGAAAATAAGGTAAGTTTGTGTTATAGCCTCTAAAAAGAGTAGCGTATATAAACAAATTGAACCTATCAGCTAATCATTAAAACTAAGCAGATTATGAACAATTCCATTTATCCCTGTCTAACGCTTAAAGGAAAAGTCGCTGAAGCAGCCGACTTTTATATTGATACTTTTGGTGATGGAAAGATTGCAGACACCTCCCCTTTTGTTATCATTCTTGAATTAAGCGGACAAAAATTGATGTTGCTCAATGACGGTCCGTCATCGAAACCTAATGCAGCCATTTCATTTATGGTCATCAACGAGACTGCTGAAGAAACAGAGCGGTACTGGAACAAACTGACCGAAGGCGGTAAAATATTTATGCCACTAGATAGCTATCCATGGAGTTTAAAGTATGGATGGATAGAAGATAAGTATGGTGTGTCCTGGCAATTATTTACAGGTGATAAAAATGATATCGGTCAAAAATTCTGTCCTTCATTCCTATTTACCGGAGCTAATACTGGAAAAGCTGCGAGTGCTATTCACTTTTATACCTTGCTATTTCCTAATTCTGCTATTGAAGGAATCATGGAGTATAACGAAGGAGATGGCGATGTACCCGGTTTAGTAAAACATGCCCAGTTTAAGATCAATGATTTTATTCTGACGGCAATGGATAGTTCAGCAGACCATAGGGTAACTTTCACTGATGCAATTTCTCTGGTAGTGACTTGCGATACACAGAGCGAAATTGATAAGTATTGGGAGGTGCTGACGGCTAACGGCGGACAAGAAGTGGCTTGTGGGTGGCTGACGGACAAATATGGGGTGAGCTGGCAAATTGTACCAAAAGTTTTAGGTGAGTTAATGGCAGATCCGGGACGTGGGGAGCGTGTAATGAATGCCCTGTTAAAGATGAAAAAACTCATTATCGCTGATCTGGAAAACGCCTGATCGAACAAATTATAATATCAACTGACATTTAGCGGTTTCGCCTTTATAGGGCTAGTCCTATCCCAGCGTTATTCATATTTCAAGGCATCAATTGTATTGGCTGTAGCTGCTTTAAACGAGCGGATACTTACTGTTACCAAAGTGATCAGCATCGATATGCACATCGCCAATACAAACGGCCAGGCACTCAAATCCATTCTATAAGCAAAACCAGAAAGCCATCTGGAAACAAATAGGTAAGCCAAAGGCCAGGCAATAATGTTGGCCATAAAAACCATTAGCATGAATGATCCATTTAACATTTTGACCAGATCGAATGTAGAAGCACCTAATACTTTTCGGATCGCTACTTCTTTAGTCCGCTGTGTAGCAACAAAAGAAATCAAGCCAAACAGACCAATAAATGAGATAAAGATAATTACTCCTGCAAATACTTTAAATAGGGAACCCATTATCCGTTCTGTTTCATAATACCTATTCATGTCTTCATCTAAAAATTTAGCCTCATAAACTTCAGTAGGAAAATAGCTGATCCACAAGCTCTCTATTTCTTTCAGTGCCGTTAACATCCCTTGTTGATTTAGCTTTACTGCCATTTTATAATATTGCCTTTTACTTTGATAAAAGATCATGGGAGATATACTTTCCTGCAGCGACTGATCGTTAAAATCCTTTACTACCCCAACTATTGGCGCGATATGTCCATTTTGGTCTATTATCTTTCCTAATGCGGCTTGCGGATCTGTTATCCCGACTTTTCTAAGAAAGGTCTCATTCGCGACATAGCCCGTTGCCGTATCACTTTTCAGGAACTCTTTGCCCGCAATGAATTTTAAGTCAAACAGTTTAAAATAATGTTCATCGCTCGGTGTTAGCCTCACTTCAAAATCAGTATTCTGCCGACCGTTAAAACTGAAATTAGTGGTATTCAAACTACCCGACAGCGGCGGTCTTACACAGTAGCTAGCCATTTCTACACCAGGGATAGTCAGCACCCGTTCTCTAAAACCCTCCATCCTTGTCCGATAGGTACTATCACCAGGTATATCTACCAATGCTACAGCACGGGAATTAAAACCTAAAGGCTTTTCCCTGACGTACTGCATTTGTTCCATGATCACTATAGTACTGATAATTAAAACTATAGTGATTGCAAATTGAACAACCACCAGCACTTTGCGCAAGCTTAAACTGCCAGCGTTAACTACTACCTTATTTTTAATGGCCAAAGCCGGACTAAATCCAGACATTACCATTGCTGGATAGAAGCCTGCAAGAAAACTAACAAAGATGACTAAAGCGACCATAAAGACAATGATCAATGGATGGCCGAACAGGCTAAAAACCACTTCTCCTTTAAATAAGTTTTGCATAGCAGGCAGCGCGAGTTCTGATAAGATACAGGCAATCAGTAAAGACAATAAAGTTACTGCTAGTGTTTCTGTAAGGAACTGGACAATTAATTGCTTGCGTTTAGATCCCATTACTTTACGGACACCAACTTCTTTAGATCTGTTAACCGACTGTGCTGTAGCTAGGTTAATAAAATTAATACAAGCAGTAACCAGCAGAAACAACCCTATAATTGCTAACCCGTAAATTTGTTTTTTAGTGATACCCGTACCAGAAAAATTGCCATAGCGCTCACTAAAATGAATATCACTTAGTGATTGCACCACGCTGATTTGGTTCCCGGCAATTTTTTGGTCTGTGAAATGCGTTTTATTAAAACGTGCTAGTGAGGCTTGTAATGTGGCGCGGTCTATACCTTTTTTTATCAAAGCAAAACACTGGGTCTGTGAACTTACATTATCCCAGCTTTTATCATGTTGGATATAAGAACTGCTAAAGCTAATCACTATTCGGAAAGGTATGCTCGTAGTAACAGGCACGTCTTCAAATACTGCAATAACTTTAAGATTCATATGGGTCCAAAAAGTGAAACTCTTGCCTATGGCATTTTCAGCACTTCCAAAGAATTGTTTTGCAGTAGTTTCAGAAATTACAACAGTATTGGGCTCAGCGAACTCTTTACCCGGTTTTGCAGAAAGCCAGTTTAAATCAAAAATATCAAACACAGCAGGCTCAGCAAAAAATACATCTTTCACTGCCTTGATCTTTTCTTTACCCAAGCTATCTTTAACACTAACCACCCCTCCGTTACCTGAAATTATTGCCACTTTATCTAACTCGGGCAACTCTGTTCTTGCGGCTTCTGCAAATGGTATAGGTGCACCAGAAGAGTTATCAATAAAACTATCATATCTCCAGTCAGTCACAAACCGGTAAATACGGTCGTCATTTTTATAACTTTTATCGAAGCTAAGCTGGAATTGTATAAATATATAAATCAGTATGCAGCTTGCCATTCCTACAGAAAGCCCTAAAATATTAATCAGCGTATAGACTTTGTGTTTTAACAAATTCCGTAAGGCAATCTTCATGTTCAGCTTAAACATACTCATTAATTTTTAGTACAGTCATCCAATGGTGTGCCATGGAAAAGAATCCTCCATTTAATCAATTAACGGCTGTTATGGATAACAAACTGTACATTTCCGGACATTAGTTGTCCGGCATCGAACAGCATCTTCCAGCCAATATAAAAACAACTTATTATTTACCTCTGCACTTACAGGAAGTATAAAGAGGTACAGACAACCGAGGTTATTATATTTTTCTATATTTAAGAAAATTATAATCCGATTCCCGATGAACAACTGGTTTAAGCGTAATAGCATCCATTTTTTGATTAGCGCCTTTTTATTTGCCCTCTGCTTCTTTTTTCTTACCCCAGCGTTTTTGGGTAAAACTATAGGGCAGAATGATGTGACGCGTGCACAATCTACACAAACGGAAATTAATGCCTACAAAGCAAAAGGTACCACCATTTTATGGACTAACCAGATTCATGGCGGAATGCCGGCATTCCAGATTTGGGCACCCTATAATGATAACCTAACTACCTGGATTGTAAAGGGGATCAGTTTTATTTTCCCTAATCCGGCAGGCACCTTATTTTTATTGCTGATGGGTTCTTACTTACTCTTTTGCGTGCTTAAACTCAATCCATGGTTAGCAGCAGCAGGAGCAGTAGCCTTTACTTTTTCTTCTTATAATATTGTATTGTTAGTTGCAGGGCATGCCAACCAAGCATTTGCGATTGCTTTTTTTGCTCCGGTTTTAGCCGGTATCATCCTCGCTTTCCGTGGGCAATATATTACCGGGGCAGCATTAACAGCAATTTCTATTGCAATGGAAATCAGGGCCAACCACATCCAGATGACTTATTATTTGCTGTTGGTTGTTCTCATTTTGGTGGGCATAGAGCTTTACCATGCCGTAAAAGCTAAAGCCACTACTCCTTTTTTTAAATCCCTGGCCTGGCTTAGCGGGGCCACGCTGCTGGCTGTAGCAGTAAATGCATCCAGCCTTTGGAGTACTTACGAATATGGTAAGGATACGATCAGGGGCAAATCGAATTTAACACAGCATACTACAGCTCCAAGCACTGGATTACCGCGTGATTATGCATACGAATGGAGCCAGGGGGTTGGTGAATGTATTACTTTCCTAATTCCAAATGCTTATGGAGGCAGTACCAGGGGATCGGATAATAAGGATTCTAATGTAATTAAAAAATTAACTGAAATCGGTGCAGACCCAGAGCAAGCAGCTTATATTTCTCAAAGTGCATTGCCACTATACTGGGGTGAAAAACCATTTACAGAAGGCTCTTTCTACTTCGGTGCTGTGATTTGTTTCTTGTTTGTGGCAGGATTACTGATTGTTAAAAACAGGATTAAATGGTGGCTGCTTGGCGCTGTGGTGCTTACTATGCTACTGTCATTTGGTAGAAATTGGCCTTATATATCTGATCTGTTTTTCAATTACGCCCCTTTATACAATAAGTTCAGGGCGGTAGAGTCTATACTTGCTGTAGCCGGGCTTTGTTTTCCAATGCTAGCGCTGCTTGCGGCAAATGAAATTATCAGCAACGAGAACAAAGGTGAATTGCTAAAAAAGGTCAAAATAGCTTTTTATATCACGGGTGGTCTTTCCTTGGTTATTGCCATTGTGCCGGGTTTATTCCTCTCTTTTAAAGGAAGCAACCATGAAGCCCTGGTCACCCGTCTTTCTCAGCAACTTAAAATCGATATCAGCCTGGCAAATACACTGTTTTCTGCGTTAATAGAAGACAGGACAGCACTGGCACAATCGGATGCACTGCGCTCTTTTATCTTTATTGCCTTTGGTTTTGGATTAGTTTGGGCCTATATCAAAAAGAAAGCGAATGTAATGCTATTTTCCGCCGGCCTGCTGGGAATCATTTTAGTCGATTTGTGGAGTGTAGATAAACGTTACCTGAACAGCAAAAGCTTCGTTGATAAACAGTCTGTAGAACAACCGGCCATGCGCGAGGTAGATGCAACTATCCTTCGGGATAAAGATCCTGATTATCGAGTAATCGACCTAACCAAGGATATAAAGAGTGACATGGTTACGCCTTATTTCCATAAATCGCTGGGCGGTTATTCTGCAGCGAGGTTAAAAAGGTTTGAAGAGCTAATTGACAACCAGTTTACGAAAAGTATTAATGTTCATGTACTAAATATGCTGAACACGAAATATGTAATCACTAGCGATGGTACATCTGAGGGGCTGACGGTACAGGTAAATCCAGACGCATGCGGTCATGCCTGGTTTGTGAAAACGGTAAAATATGTGAAAGATGCGGATGCCGAAATGAGTGCGATCACCAATTTTAAGCCTAAGGAAGAAGCAATTACTGACCAGCAATTTAAAGAGGCAATTACGAAAAGTATGCCTGGTGGTTTTGATCCTGCAGGAAAAATTGTGTTGTCCGGTTATATGCCCGATCACATGATCTATGAAAGTAGTGCAGTGGCTGCCCAGGTTGCGGTGTTCTCAGAAATATATTATGATAAAGGCTGGAAAATGCTGATTGATGGAATCGAAAAACCATATTTTCGTACAGACTATCTCTTGCGTGCAGCGGTGATACCAGCAGGTAAGCATAAAATTGAATTTATTTTCCACCCTGCTTCTTACTATACTGGAGAGAAAATCTCTCTAATCGCATCAATCTTGCTCGTCTTAGTTTTAGGTGCTGCATTTTATACAGAAAACAGGAAAACAATTAAAAACTAAAAATTAATAACGCTCACATTTATGAAACACAGTATCATTGTTTTGCTGACTTTGATCTCTACGTCGCTTTATTCACAGGTAAATCCTTCACAAATATGGGGTAGTTGGGTGGTGTCGAAAGTTTGTTATAAAGATGGAACAGAGTTGCCAGATGAGAACATCACTAAATATACTTATATCAAATACACATTTGAAAAGCCAGATAAGATGTATCATTCTGGTGTATTTAATGAAAAAGGTTCAAACTACATTTTTGCGATCAATAGAAATGAACTCATCATGCAAACCGATGCCGCATTTATTATCAACACAATGAAAGTAGAGCGGTTAAATAAAGACAGTCTGATTATTTTACAAAAAGGCCCGGAGGGGCTACAGGATCCAAACTCACTGCAATATCATTTTATCAGGGAATCAAATCTGAAAGAATCCATTGGGTTAACTGCTAAAGATAGCTATGTTGCTGCAGGCGGAGATACAATTTATATAGAATCACCAAAGGTATATCCGGAATTTATTGGTGATAGCTTCCATAATTATCTATCAGCGATTGTAGGGAAGAAAAATCTGATGTATAAGAAAAGTGGATTGATCAAGGCCAGCTTTATCGTTTCCAAACTTGGAACGGCAGATAGTTTAAAAATCATTCAAAGTATCAGCCCTAAATATGATAAACTATTTACACAAACATTTATGGCAGTAAAAGACAACTGGAAACCCGCGGTATTGCATGGCAAACCTGTCCATGTAAAAAAGTTTATTGAACTACGTTACCTAAATTCCGAAGAAACAATACCAGCAATATTTATCACTAACCGGGCAAACCAGGAGTTTTTAGCTGGCAATTATGCAGGTGCGCTTGCCCTGTATGACCAATCACTGGAAAAAGTAGGTACAGACAAAGAAAATCTTTACCGTCGCGGGATGTGTAAAAAGAACCTGAACGATCTTAAGGGAGCTGTGGAAGATTGGAAAAAAATTAAAGAGCTGGGTGGGAATACGGTAGATATCCTGTTAAAAAAATACGTTAGTAAAATTTAACACTTTTAACTTTCACTTTTAAGTGCTGACGGATACATAAAAAACGGCTGTACATCTCTCAACATACAGCCGCCAATTATAATCTAACCAAGATTATTTTTAAGGTTTTAATACAAAGTATTTTAAACCTAACGCTTTACTATCCGACTCCCTAACCTGGTTGGTGAGGGTTACATCACCGGTAAGTTGTTTGCCGTAAGAAGGAATCATTTCTACCATTTTTTTCTGCCACCCGGGCGAAGCAATCTGCTTAGGAAAACATTTCTCCAAAACAGTAAGCATAATTTTAACTGAAGTAGATGCTCCCGGAGAAGCACCTAATAAAGCAGCCAAACTACCGTCAGCTGCACTCACTACTTCTGTTCCAAATTGTAAGACACCGCCATGCTCTTTATCTTTTTTAATAATCTGCACCCTTTGTCCCGCAGTCTCCAGCTTCCAATCTGACGCCTTTGCATTTGGATAATACTCGCGAAGCGCTGCCAGACGATCGCTGTCTGATTGCATTACCTGGTTAACCAAATATTTAGTGAGCGGAATATTGTCCCAGCCAGCAGATACCATTGGATAGATATTTTTCAGCGTAACCGACCTTGTTAAATCCAGATAGGATCCATGCTTTAAAAACTTGCTCGAAAAACCCGCATACGGACCAAACAATAGTGCCTTTTTTCCATTGATTATTCTTGTATCGAGGTGAGGAACCGACATTGGCGGCGAACCTACTCCTGCTTTACCATAAACTTTTGCAATATGCTGTTCAATTACCGCCGGATTTGTACAGACCAGCCATTCGCCACTTACTGGAAACCCACCAAAACCTTTTCCTTCGGGGATACCTGAATTTTGTAATAATGGCAAAGCGCCACCACCCGCACCGATAAATACAAACTTCGCCTGTATCCTTCTCTCTTTTTTTGTAATACGGTCCAACACTGTAACCATCCAGGTACTATCCGCATTCCTTTTAATCTCTTTCACATCGTGATTCAGATTAATTTGTACCCCTGCAGATTTTTTAAGTGAAGCAACCAATCCCCTGGTCAGGTTGCCGAAATTCACATCCGTACCAATATCCATGTGCGTAGCCGCAATCTTCTGTGTTCTGCTCCTTCCCTTCATTACCAACGGCATCCATTTAGTCAGTGTATCATAATTTTCAGCATATTCCATTCCTTTAAATAACGTACTAGCAGAAAGCGCATTGTATCTTTTCTTTAAGTAAGCGACATTTTTTTCGCCCCATACAAAACTCATATGCGGCACATTAGTAATAAATTGTTTTGGATCCGGTAATTTATGCTCATTTACCAAATGTGCCCAAAACTGTTTAGAGACCTCAAAAGATTCATTAATGGGAATCGCTTTTTGTATATCTACCGTGCCATCCGGCATTTCTGGAGTGTAGTTCAGTTCCGCTAAAGCAGAATGGCCAGTTCCAGCATTGTTCCAAGCACTAGAGCTTTCCAGCGCTACAGAATCCAGGCGTTCATATAAATTAATTGTTAGTTTCGGATCAAGCTCCTTCATCATCACGCCTAAAGTAGCGCTCATAATCCCTCCACCAATCAAGATCACGTCGGTCTTTTCATCCGCCGGTTTACTGTTCTTACATCCCCCGGAAAAGAGGAGGATAACAATAAGAAAAATTGGAAATATTTTCATGTGTATGTGTTTAATGTATCTGTGTTTAATTTGTGTGTATGTATGTTTATATAATGAGCAGCTACGCCTATCAATCGGAGGATAAAAGATGCTATTCAATAGCATTTATGATTAGTATGAGAATTATATTTTTTGTCGCGGCAAAGCCGTATTGATTTCAGTATGTGAAATCACCACTGTGGCTACACCGTGGCCAATAGTATTAGTTAATGCCCTGGCTTCGCTCATGAACCGATCGATGCTTAGCAAAAATGCCAATCCTTCAACCGGGATCTTATGTATAGTGCCTATAGTAGTGGCCAGTGCAATAAAACCTGTTCCCGGTATTCCTGATGCGCCTTTAGAGGTTACCATCATCACCAGTATGATCCCTATCAATTCTGAAAAAGAGAAGGTGATATTGTATAACTGTGCCAGGAAAATCACCCCCATCCCTAAGTATAAAGAGGTACCTGTTAAATTGAAAGAATTACCAGTAACGGTTACCAGGCTAACTACAGACCGTTTATAACCCATACTTTCTAGCTTCTCCATTAATAAAGGGAGTACAGAACTGGACGATGAAGTTCCCAGCACCCATAATAACTCTTGCTTGATAGATTTGATAAAGCTGAAGATACTTACTTTGTATATCGCAAGAAGCCCCCCCAATACCACAAAGACAAATAAGAACAGGGTGATATACGTGCCGGCAACTAATTTCCCTATAGGGAGCAAGGTATCTACACCGAACCTGCCTACAGTATAGGCAATGCCGCTAAAAGCGGCTAATGGAGCCAAAAGAAAGATGTAACGCAGTACTTTAAATACCAGGTTTCGCATCCTGTCTAAAAAGTCTATTGCTTCATTTTTGTAGGCCGACCTGTTAATGAGGAGCCCGATGATAATGGCACTGATAAAAAAAACGATCATATAGTCAGCAATCAGCTGATTGATCCAGCTCCCATGTAAGCGACTATTTACCTCTGCAGGCATCACAGCCATTAGCTTCGACCGGTCAATCCTGCCCGGATGGATCACCATTGCGCTGCCAATCCCAAAAATGATGGCCAGCGTAGTAATAATCTCAAAATAAATGAAAGATTTTAAACTGATCCTACCTGCTCCTTTTAAATCGATGATCCCACCGAAAAGCGTAACAATAGTCAGGAAAATAACGGGCGCTACAAAGGGCTCGATTACCGAGACAAATAACGTTGCAATTATCCTTGTTTTAACGGCAAACTCCGGATAATAAATTCCGGTAACGACGCCTAAAATTATGGCAGCTAATACCTGCAAACTCAAATATTTACTGAGTTTATCAAATAATAGTTCCGGATTTTTAAATAGCGTCAAATTATAATACCTAAAAATGTTTTGGGTGATATCGCCTGCCCCTTTGCTAAAACCCGCCCCTTTACTTAAATATATACGAGGAAACAAAGTTAAATGATTTTTTCAATCTGATTTGCTTTCAATAAGGGTGCAGCAAGATTAATCTCTTCACTGCTGCCACTGGCATAATTAGAGAAGTGGACAGAGAAAAGTTCAGCCAATTCAAATGCTTTAGTTTCGTACTCTGCAGCATCAGCCCACGTGTCGGCAGGATGGAGGATTTCTGCAGGTACACCATGGCAACTTGCGGGTATTCCAATTTTAAAAATGGGATGTGGTGTATATACAGCTTCATTTAATTGTCCATTAATCGCCGCAGCGATTAGTGCCCTTGTATATTTTAGGCTGATCCTTTTTCCCGTTCCATATGCTCCGCCTATCCATCCGGTATTTACCAGCCAAACATTAATAGACGGGTTTTGCGTCAATTTCTCTCCTAAAAGATGGGCGTATTTCATGGGATGCAATGGTAAAAACACCCGGCCAAAACAAGCAGAAAATGTTGTTTGAGGTGAAGATATCCCCATCTCTGTACCTGCAACTTTAGCGGTATACCCTGATATAAAATGATACATCGCCTGATCTTTATCCAGCTTGCTGATTGGTGGCAGTATGCCGAAAGCATCACAGGTTAAAAAGAAAATATTAGAAGGCTCTCCGCCAAATGACAGCTCTTTCGCATTGTTGATAAAATCTATTGGATAAGCGACCCTCGTATTTTCCGTTTTCTCCGTATTCGTAAAGTCGACAATGCCTGTCAAAGGATCTACAACTACATTTTCCAATAATGCATTTGGTCTTACTGCCCCAAATATTTCCGGTTCTTTTTCTGGGTTAAGATCTACAGCTTTCGCGTAACAACCGCCTTCAAAATTAAAGACTGACCCCGCAGCCCATCCATGTTCATCATCGCCAATCAATGCACGGGAAGCATCTGCACTTAAGGTTGTTTTCCCTGTACCTGAAAGACCAAAAAAGAGGGCAACATCTCCGTGCGGCCCTTCATTGGCGGAGCAATGCATGCTCAGCACGCCATGATTTTGAGGAAGCAGAAAGTTTAACACGCTAAAAATCCCTTTTTTCATTTCTCCTGTATAGGCTGTACCGCCTATCAGGATAATTTTCCTTGTAAAACTAACAATTGTAAAGTTAGCCTGACGGGTTCCGTCTGTTTCTGGATCTGCTCCGAATCCTGGCGCCTGTAAAATGAGCCAGCCATCAGCATGGTTAGTAAGCTCCTGGTCAGCAGGTCTTAAAAACAATTGATAACAAAACAAATTAGCCCATGGCGTTTCATTTACCACCCTGACCGGTAACCGGTAAGCAGGATCTGCACACGCAAAAGCATCTCTCACCCAAACCTCCTTTTCTTGCAGATAACTACACATTTTATCATACAATCCATCAAAATGCTCAGGAGAAAACGGCTGGTTCACCTCTCCCCAGTCTACCGTTCCAGCTGTAATCTCATCTTTTACCGTAAACTTGTCTTTCGGCGAACGCCCGGTAAACCTTCCCGTATCCACACAAAGTGCACCCGAATTATTTAACATCCCTTGCCTTAAATCCAGCGTCTGCGACACCAGTTGTTCAGGTTTTAATTGGTAATGTACCTTTTTCCCAAACTTTAACGGGTGACCGGCCGGTAGTGATTCTAGTTCAGACATAATTGATTGTATTAAATGATAATTCTGTTGAGTTAGTTAGTTAGTTAGTTAGTTGCTGCAATGCACTTGTGCTTTTGTCAGCTATTCATAGGCTACTATTTCTATTGTGCTATTGTTCTATTTCTGTGCTATGACACTTACATTACTCTTCCTATTACTCACTTTTCCTTTTCTTAAACCAGCAGACTACGCTGCATTAGCACTATCTTCAACAAGTTCCGGGTGAAATTCCTTTTCGCTCTTAGCAATCACAATCGTAGCCACGCCGTTTCCGATTATATTGGTAAGCGCACGGGCCTCACTCATAAACTTATCTACCCCCAGCAAAAAGGCTAATCCTTCTACAGGGATTTTGTGGATTGCCGTCAGCGTAGATGCCAATACGATAAATCCGCTACCTGTAACCCCGGCCGCCCCTTTAGAAGTTACCATCAGGATACCAATAATACTCAGCATTTCCCCGATGCTTAAATGCACCCCATAAAGCTGGGCAAGAAAAATAACCGACATCGACAGGTAAATCGAAGTACCATCAAGGTTAAATGAATAACCAGTAGGGATCACCAGGCCAACTACTGATTTACTGCAGCCCATTTTCTCTAGTTTTTGCATAATAGAAGGCAAGGCAGATTCTGACGAGGAAGTGCCCAGTACGAGTAATAATTCTTCCTTAATATATTTGATAAATCCCCAGATACTCATCTTATAATACCGCATGATACTGCCCAAAACCAGAAAGATAAATATGCCCATCGTCAGGTATACAGTTCCCATCAGCTTCGCTAAAGGTACCAGTGTATGCAAACCAAACTTTCCAATTGTATAAGCCATCCCCCCGAAAGCCCCAAGCGGTGCCAGGTACATCACATATTTAAGTCCGGCAAAAACCAGCTTCGAAAGTTTACCTAAATTCTCTACCACAACCATACGGTATTTCGAATAATTCAGAACAATACCAACAATAATCGCAGCCAGCAAAACCTGTAAAGTAAGATTGCTTAAAAAGAACTCCATCCAATTAAACTCCTTTGCAGGTCCGGAAATATATTTTGACGCATTCTGGATTTGTAAATGCGACTTGTCAATTTTACCCGGCTGTATAATTACCGCCATCAGGATACCTGCCGCGAGAGAAAAAGTAGAAACGACTTCAAAATAAAGCAACGCCTTAACACCAATTCGCCCCACCTTCTTCAGGTCACCCATCCCGCTAATTCCTAACACGATAGTCAGAAAGATAATCGGCGCAATAAACAACTTGATGATATCAATAAAAGTCTTACCGATTATTTCCATTTTTACCGCAGTAGCTGGTGCAAAACTCCCGAGCAAAGCACCGGCAATAATGGCGATCAGCACCCAAAATGTAAGATTAGAGAGAATCCTTACCGATAAACTACGTTTTACCGCCGGTCCTTTTTGGCTCATTGCAATGTCTTCTATTCGCATACTACTTATTTTACAATCTTAATAATTTTGAAAATACCTTATTTATACTGAATTATTCTATGTTTATCTGGTACATCAATACATACATCATCTTCCGCTCAGACACCCTCAGTTCATTCATTTGTGTAGTGTAAACTGGTCTGCTTTGTGCATTAAAAACTAGTTTAGAAGCATGATCTTTAAGCAATAAGCTCAATCCGAAATCGTACGTGATCATTGGATCAGCAAGCCTGTCGAATTTAGAATACTGAATAGCTGCAGCAGGCATTAGACGAGTAGTTTTTTTTTGCTGATCAAAATATGGCATTGTATAGCCTGTTTGTAAGACAAAGCTATTTCCCGTACCTACTAACGGATAACTATTTCCAGAACCATTAAACGAAGCTGTTTTCACATCTACCCCGTTCGCCATATTATTTACACCGAAATTACGGATATAGTTCGGACCATAATTGTGTCTGAATACTGCCGCATATAGATTAAAAGCCGTCCCCCTTTCTTTATTCAGCGGGGTATCGAAGAAAAGATCTGCACTAAACATTTTCATACTATTTAACACCGTATCCTGATTACTTAAATTCCAAAGTGCATCTTTTTGATATTCTGCCCCGATACCCAATGCAAGAACCTTCTTTTTCCCTAGGTAACTACCGGCTGATACTGCAGATAAATTACCTTCTGTTTCCAGGAACTCCCATTTAACATAACCAGAAACATTCGTTTTTGGCGCCAGATTATTGAATACTGATATATTTTGTAATGGAGCTGCAGGAGATGGAATAAAAGGTTTGGTAAGAATTACCCGGTAGTCCAATTTCCCTGCTTGTCCTTTTGCATAAATAATATAATTCCTCAACGTAAGATCCGTCCGGTTTACATTTGCAATAGCTATTAAGGGCACATCATACATCAATGTCGCACTTGGTCCAGAAGCAAATCGGCTTAACCCTTTCCAGTTAGATCTTCCAAAACCAATATTAATTAACTTATTAAGGCGGTATTCTCCGTAAACATCAAGCAACTCAAATGAGTTCTCTGAATTTGAAAGGTTGGTCAGGTTAGTTGATCCTGCCTGTACAACAAACAAAAAGTTATCTAACGGCATAATACTCATCTTAAGCCTTAGCCTTCTCAGCGATAGATCAGTTGTATGTTTAAGGATACTCTCGTCAATTTTAGATCCAGCGTTCATATCCGTATACCTGGCCCATATTTGTGCATAACCATTAAATTTCACATAATGTGTTTTCTCCTCATTCAGAAACTTAACGAATGTTCCTGATTCTGGCTTACGTTGCACCGAAGGTCTAACCTGAGCATATAACTGGCAATTTGCTAGTGCCGCCAGAATAAAAGTTAGCAGCAACATGCTTAATCGGTAGGCAGGTATCAATATATTAAAGGGTAATGTTAGCAGTAACTGATTCATTATATTTTAATGTAACCGCAAATTAAAATTTCAATGAACGGGCAGTCCGCTTAGCGGTAGTAGAGGAAGGTGAAAAGACCGACATACTGAATTCCTGCTTATTAATTAAAATAGTTAAATTCGCATTTTTTATATTTGGTTCAGCACAAACTAAATCTTGAAATTTGTACTGGTCGAATAAAGATGGTAGATTCTGAATTGACCCGTTAACAAAATCAATGAACGACAGAAATTATAAACGAACACCATAAATACTGGAAAAAGCAACTGCCAATTAGAAATTATGGTGATGTTATTAAATATTGTGTTCCTGGTCGTCATCCTTCGCCTTTCCTTTGAGAACAAGGTAACCTCCATCCTATTAAACAAACGGTGGCCGGGATTGATCACCATGCAGCAGGTGCTGTTCTGGGTAGGTTTTATAGCAGCAAACATCTACTTATACCAGCAGTTATTTGGCCTACCGCAAGGTATATACCGCCTCTTGTTTATGTTGGCTATTAATATTCCCCTTTATTATTTATGCTATAGTAAACTCGTACCAGAATATTATGAGACCAGGAAATATCCAGAATACATCCGTTATACGGCGATTGTATTTGTTGTATCGTGTTTGATCAGGATTCTTATTGAGCCAGAAATTAAGCTTCCTGGTTTTGCCGTCTTTAAACAAGAATACTTTTTACTGCTGGTTTACCTTACGCAAACAGCCATTATTGTCGTCTCCTCTTTGTCGGGTATATCAAAATACAAGCTGATCGTAGAAAATGAACTAGCTAAAATGGAGATCCTCAAACAGCAGGCAGACCTCAATCTGGTAAAATCAAAGATCAACCCGCATTTTTTACTGAATACCTTAAACAATATCTATTCCCGCAGTTATAGCCATGATAAAGTAGCTGCCGATCTGATCATGCAGCTAAGCTTGCTTCTCCAATATACCACCTATGAAATAAGCAAAAACAGGATCACTATAGAAAAAGAGATCCAAATGATTATGGCATTAACAAGCCTTTATCAATTAAAATACAATAAGAAACTAGCTATTGTATTTGAGTATGAACCGGATGAATTATTGAGTAAGATAGAAATCCCTCCTACAATTTACTTTACACTCTTTGAAAATGCCCTAAAGTATTCGGCTATTGGAACTGATGAACATGCATTTATCCAGGCTACCTTCAAACTGAATGATAACAATATAGATTTCAGTATCCGCAATAACCTTTCGGCAGTAAAACATAAAAAAACAGATGAAAATTACAAAGGGATCGGAACCGCAGTGTTAAAGCAAATAATGGATATAGCCTATCCAGATGCCTATCAGTTTGAAACAAAAGAAACACCAGCAACTTATTATACCAGGTTAACTATAAACATATGAGAAATTTAAAGGCGATCTGTGTTGATGATGAATTTCCTGCGCTAGAGCTGATAGCACAATACTGCGAACAGATCCCGGAAATTGATCTCGTAGGTTCATTTGACCGGGCAGAAGATGCACTTCTGTTTTTAGAACGCAATGAGGTAGATTTACTGATCCTTGATATTCAAATGCCGAAAATGTCTGGTGTAGAACTATTAAATAAAGTATCAGCTGATAAGTTGTGCATATTTATTACCGCAGATCCCGGACATGCAGTTACTGCCTATGAACTTGATGTAATAGATTATCTGATTAAACCTGTGCTGAAGGACCGGTTTACTAAAGCTATTTTAAAGGCGGTCGACTATCGGAAATATTTGGAGACTAGCAATGCAGAAGAGTATATTGTTTTTAAATCAGATTATATGATTAACAAGCTACGGGTTGACCATATTGAGTGGATTGAGGGCTACGGTGAATACGTAAAGATTATCAGCAGGTTCAAAAAATATCTGGTACTGTTACGCTTCGCAGATTTTCTTGAAAAATATAAACACCTTGGATTTATACGCATCCATAAATCATATATTGTACTTAAGAAAAATATTGAATCTTATAATTCCCAAATTGTTGTCTTAAAAAACGGTAAAGAACTCCCCATTGGCAGAACGTTTAAAGGCAATCTGTAGAACATTTCTTATAAAGTGGTTTCAACATTGGATAGCTTGGGTATAGTAACCTGACTATATAATTAGCTATTTTTATGCTTTCCATTAAAACCAAAAATCACCCTTTGGTCTGCATATTGAATTATAAATATACCGGAAAGTGCAAGCAGCCATATCCATTTATAAGCAACAATTAAATCAAACAAGACCGCAGCACTGCCTTTATCAATCATAGAAAGCGACAACCAGGCAAGTCCCAAACCAAATAAACCGATTACAGTAATCAGCAGATAGAATTTGATATCATTGATACGGTTTTTACGTTTTCTGATTTGTAAGGTTACCCTGCTAGAAAAATTATAAGGTACATGTACCGATGGTGCTTCATCGAGTATATTAAATAATAATTGTTCTATTTCCTGATCGTCATCTCTTATGCTCATAACACCTCCTTTTTAAGGTAAACTTCCAATTTCTCTTTTAATAATTTGCGGCCCCTGAAAAGATAACTTTTGATTGTCCCTTCTGGCATGCCTGTAATATCCTCTATCTCCTGATAAGAAAATTCATTTAAATGATAAAGAGTAATTACAATCCTGTATTGTTCGGGCATCATTTCAATCAGCCTGTTCACATAATTCGATATTTCTTTTTTCTCGACTACGGCATCCGGACTCTCCCTGGTAAAATGATAATTTTCCAGCTCATCTAAAAGATCTGTAGTGCTGATCTTTTTATACTTCCTTAAATAATTAATTGCGGTCAGATAAGCAATACGTGCAATCCAGGTAGAAAGTTTCGACTTAAACTGAAAAGTTTTTAGATTTTGATGCACTTTAATAAAAACCTCCTGTGAAACATCTTCTTTGTCTTCTTCTTCTTTTACCATTCTACCTACAACGTGGAAGACGAGCTTTTCATACTGCTTTACAAGCAATTCAAAAGCCCTTAGGTCTTCGTTAAGTATCCTGGAAATGATTTCTTTTTCAGTAAACACTACGGAGTAGACAAGGGTTGACGAATAAATGTTGCAAGAATACTTAATTATAAATATATTATTTTTATTGCAACTTTTTCAGCATTAAGGGTGACTACTCTATCAAATAACCTAAATAAAATGAAACAATTAGCTCCATTTATCGTCATGATCGCCCTATTGATAATCATTGCTGTTATCATTATCGCGCTCCTTAAATACAGGTTGAAGATGCGCATGATCGAATCTTCCCATATAGATGACCGGCTGTTCGACTCCATAACAGGGTCAGATGCCAAATTAGATGCGTTAAAATGGGGATTAATCTTATTTTTCGGGGGATTTGGCTTGATAGTTATCGAATTCCTCCCATTCGATTCTACCGAATCATCCCTGCCTTACGGAGTAGAGATTGTCTTTCTCGCTGCCGGCTTTTTAAGCTACTATCTGCTCCTGCTAAATAAAGAGCGCAAATAACCCCTCTCATTTAATTTTTACCTGATTCCTTTTTTTAAGCACAACTGTGCCCAAGGGAATCTTACGTCTAAATTTTCACCGCTTGTACCAACATATTATGAAATCACCACATCTAATTTTACTGCTCTTAACCTTCCTATGTTTTAATGGCTACACTATCTGCGCCCAATCCCTGCCACTGATCCGGCTTTCCGGTAAAGTGCTCGATGAAAAACGCAACCCAGCAAGTTATGCCACGGTCAGCCTCCTAAAACAAGACTCTTCACTCGTTAAAAATGTGATCACAGATACTGCAGGGGTATATCGTTTCTACGATGCGGCAGCAGGAAACTATATAATCAGGGTAAGCCTGATGGGGTATAAAAATAGCTACGTTAAAAACATAGCCCTTACCCCTGGCGAGCTGCAAACAAATATAGCTACCCTGATCCTTATGCCAGAAAGTAACCTTTTGAATGATATTACCATCACCACACGTAAACCCTTGATAGAACAAAAGATCGACCGCACCGTGATGAATGTAGAGAACAGTGTTATTGGTAGTGGCAACAGCATTCTTGAATTGCTGGAAAAAGCCCCAGGAGTAAGTGTAGACAGGCAAAATGACTTAGTAAAACTCAATAACAAGGCGGGTGTGATGATAATGATCGATGGAAAGAAGAGTTACTTGTCGGGACCAGACCTGAACAATTATTTACGAAGTTTACGAAGTGAGCAGGTTGCAACCATAGAAATCATTACCAATCCATCGGCTAAGTATGATGCTTCGGGTAATGCAGGGATTATCAATATCCGGTTAAAGAAAAACCTGTCCTTAGGCACAAACGGTAGCATTTCGGCAACAGGCAGCACTGCTTTTGTGCATGACGCTCCAGGTGATCTGTACAACGGAAGTTTAAATATAAACCTGAACCACAGAAAAGAAAAGTGGAATATCTACGGCAATGCAGGAAGCTTCAGAGATGCAGATTTTAACGAGCTGAAGCTCAGCCGTACTGTGAATTATGAAGGGACAAACAGCCAGTTTGAGCAGTTTTTCTATAAACCAAGAACAGGATATGGCATCACTGGCAAACTGGGAGCAGATTATTATGCTTCCGAAAAAACAAGCATCGGTGTGATGCTTGATGCAGGAAAATGGGACGGAAAGCTAATTAGCAACAGTCAAACTGGTATTGAGGAGATACAGGCAGGCACTTCCAGTTCGCTAATCCAGCGTTCTGCTGCAGAGACACCAAGAAACAATATCACCGCCAACTTTAATGTGAAACATCAATTCAATAAAAAAGGAATGGAACTAGTGTTTGATGCTGATTACTCCAGGTTTAGCAATCGTAGAGATCAAAATTTTGACACTGACTTTCTAGATCAGGCAGGAAATATAACCAGCAAGCTGCTGCAACGTAACAACACCCTGGCAAAGATTAATATTTATGCAGCACAAGCTGATTTAACAATACCATTAGAAAATAAACTTAGACTGGAAACCGGTTTAAAAACGGGCTATGTAAAAACAGATAATAATTTCGATGTAGAACAGTTTAAGACTGGGAACTGGCAAAATGACCCGTTGCAATCCAATTCATTCTTATATAAGGAGACTATCCAGGCAGGGTATATCAATCTGGGAAAAGAATGGGATAAATGGAGTGTACAGGCGGGTTTAAGAGCAGAATATACACAGTCGACTGGCAACTCGGTTACCACCAGACAAGTTGCTGATAACGACTATTTATCACTTTTTCCAACTATCTTTATCAGGCAGAATATCAATAAAGATAACTCTCTTCACTATGCTTATGGCAAAAGGATAGACCGGCCTAATTATCAGCAGTTAAATCCATTTGTCTTTTTTCTTGATCCATATACACTGGAAACAGGCAATCCCTACCTAAAACCACAATTCACTGATAACTTTGAGATCAGTTATACCTATAAAAATGCAGCAACTTTATCTTTACACTATTCAAATACCAATGATTATATATTAAATATTACCCAGCAAAATGATTCGACTGGCGTAGTTAGTGTAGGATCGGGAAACATAGGCGACTATAAAAATTTATCCGCAAACTTATCATTCCCTATCAAGATCAGCACCTGGTGGATGATGCAAAACCAGATCAGTGGATATTATAATAAATTCAGCGATCAGAATTTGCAAGGCGGCCAGTTAAACAATGGAAAGTTTGCTTACAATTTTTATACATCGAGTTCTTTTACCCTCTCACCAACATGGAGTGCAGAGCTGAATATGTGGTATAATTCTCCAAATGTTTATGGAATAGATGTAGGCACCAGAGCGATGTATGCTGTAAATGCAGGGGTTCAGAAAAAACTGATGAACGATAAAGCAAGGCTGAAACTTAATGTGAACGACCTGTTTTATAGTTCTTATTATGAAGGGCTGATAAAATATCAAAATATCTATTTCACCGTATTAAACAGGCAAGCCACCAGAAGGGTGAGTGTATCATTCAGTTATAACTTTGGTAACCAAAAATTAAAGTCGGCCCCAGACAGAAATACGGCTACAGAAGAATTAAAACAAAGGGTAAAGGCCGGTAATTAAATCAGCTTTGCCTCATCCAGATCTAACTGGTTCTCTTGTTTGCGGATTTCTTCGTCGCTATAAAATTTCTCTCTTCGAAGTGCATAAAGTTCTTTCCGCTGAATCTTATAGAGATCAAGCAAAACCTTGTTGTATAACTCAATTTCTTCATTTTCAGTCTCGTCACATTCCATGGATTGCAGCCTTGCGCCTACTGCAGAAATATCATTTTCTAATTGCCTTTTTAAGATGCCAACCAATTCATTGTCTTTAATTGCAAAGTCATGTTTCTCCTTTAGGCGCTTAAGTGCAACATCCATTAACCGCAAATGTATAGCCGCTTCCTGCTCCCCTGAAGGCAAAAAATCTGCTGTGTCTTCAATTTTAACCCACTTTATAATTAGCGGAAGTGTCAATCCTTGAAAAACAAGTGTAACAAGGATCACCACGAAAGTGATAAACAGGATCAGGTTACGGTGAGGAAAAGCATCACCATTTTTCATCAGTAGCGGAATAGACAGTGCGGAAGCCAGGGAAACCACCCCTCTCATCCCTGCCCATCCAATTATTAGCGGACTTTTCCATAGTGGATTATGCGTATCTATCCTTTTGTTGTAACCAAACCATTTAGGAATATAGGAAATCGACAGCACATATAAGAGACGGATTATAATCGTAATTAAACTTATAATCAACCCATATTTAATAGCCTCGTCAAGCGAGTATCCACCCATATTATTGATAATTACAGGTAGTTCCAGTCCGATCAATATAAAAACCAGCCCATTTAATATGAAAACTAGTGTAGCCCAAACATTTACCGTCTGCAGCCGCGCTACACTATTGGAAAATATTTCATGGGAACGGTAAGAAAGGAAAAGTCCGCCGCTCACCACTGCCATCACGCCAGAAAAGTGAAATTCTTCTGCAGCGATATACATAAAATACGGACTCATTAATGTTAATGCAGCATCAATACTAGCTGTAGTGGGTAAAAAACGGTGCACTACATATAGAATGTGCGCAATTGCCAATCCGATCACAATCCCCATACCTGCAGTTACGAAAAACTGACCCACCGCCTGAGTCATAGAAAACTGTCCTGATATTACTGCTGCTAAGGCAAAGCGGAATACAATTAAACTGGAAGCATCATTGATCAGGCTCTCTCCTTCCAGGATAGTCACGTTGCGCTGAGGTATTTTAACATTTTTAAGCACCGAACCGGCAGCTACCGCATCTGGCGGGGAAATGATCCCTCCCAGTAAAAAGCCCATAGCCAAAGTAAAACCGGGAATCATTGCCGAAGAAATATAAGCAACAAGAATAGACGTTAAGAATACAAGCCCGAATGCCAGCATACTGATCGGCCGTCTCCATTTCCAGAAGTCGTTCCAGGAAGTATACCATGCTGCTTCATATAACAAGGGCGGCAGAAACAAAAGGAAAATCATCTCTGGCTCAATCTGAATTAAAGGGATGCCCGGAATAAAACTAATACCTAAACCAGCAAGTACCAGGAATATTGGGTAAGAAATTTTAAGTTTCTGTGCCAGCATAGTCAGCATAAAAACGGCCAGCAATAGCGCAAGTATAATTAAAAGGTGTTCGTGAAACATAGAAAAGAACAGTAGTGTGGAGAATATTATTAGACTGTACCCCAAAATAACGATTAATCTTTGAATTAATAAGCAACAAAAGGCAGATTTCAATTGAATATGGTTTTCAGGTCTATACGATTCCATTTTAATAACCTGTTCCGTAAATTAACCTATTGAAAAACAACTGGTAAATAGGATATTTCAAAATAATACATAAGAACTTATATAATTACTTATATATTTAAAATATGAATTATTACCAATCATTAGGTTACCTGGTTTTGGGCAGCAGACTTAAGCGGCTTAGCGAACTATTTCTATCAGAGATCAATAAAGCATACCGTGCAGAAGGGATTGTTTTTGAAACTACCTGGTTCCCGGTATTCCAATTGTTATCCGTACATAAAACGCTGACCATACAAGAATTATGCGAGCAAATAGAAGTCTCACATCCAGCTGCAAGCCAACTGGTTACCAGCCTTAAAAGCAAAGGACTTGTAGCTACAACAACCAGCCCCGATGATGCACGCAAGCAATTGGTAAAGCTAACTCCTGAAGGTAAAAAACTACTTAAAAGAATTACCCCTGTCTGGGATGCTATCCGCGAAACAATGGAAGAAGTTGCTGGTGGCCATCCGGAAAGTGAGGCGATTTTAAACACATTAACTACCCTCGAAGCCGCACTTAAATCTACCAATATTGTGGAGCGGATTACAGAGAAAATTCATCAACCCATTAAATCTACTACTCATGCATAGTACATTCTATTATGGCATTGATCAGCTGACCAGCGGAATTTGCCTGGCTATAGCCAATGGTACAACCAAAGGTGAAATCAATAAAGAAGCCGCGTCAAAAATTCATTCTTCCTGGGAAGAAGTTAGGAAAATAGTTGAAAGTCAGCAGCCCGTTTATGGAGTAAACACAGGTTTTGGCCCTTTATGTGACACCCATATTTCAGAGAAAGATACTTCCTTATTACAGATCAATATTTTAAAAAGCCACAGCGTAGGTGTTGGCAAACCTATCCCAGCAGAAATTGCAAAGATCATGATGATTACTAAGGTCCATGCCCTGGCGCAAGGTTATTCTGGGATCTCACCGCAAACACTCGAACGTATTAGCTGGTTTATTGACAATGATATTATCCCCGTGGTGCCAGAAAAAGGTTCTGTAGGTGCTTCAGGAGATCTTGCCCCGCTATCTCATTTATTTTTGCCATTGATTGGATTGGGTGAGGTTTTCCATAAAGGAGAACGTACACCTTCTGCAAAAGTATTAGCAGAATATGGTTTAAATAACATCGTATTAGGTCCGAAAGAAGGCTTAGCACTGATTAATGGTACACAGTTCATCCTTGCTTTTGCAGTAAAAGCGATACAGCGTTTAAGTAATGCGCTGGACCTGGCAGACCTTATCGGGGCAATGTCATTAGAAGGGTTAACTGGTTCCAAACGTCCGTTTGATGAACGTTTACATCAATTAAGGCCATATAAAGGTACAAAGCTGGTGGCACACCGGTTATCAGCCTTGCTCGAAGGATCAGCGATCAACAATTCACACATCAATTGCAGTCGCGTGCAAGACCCTTATTCTATCCGCTGCATGCCGCAAGTGCACGGTGCATCGCGCAATGCGTGGCTGCACCTTAAAGAGCTTACCGAAATAGAGCTGAACTCGGTGACCGACAATCCAGTTATTTTTAGTGCCGAAGATACTATCAGCGGAGGCAACTTCCATGGTCAGCCGCTAGCTATGGCACTCGATTACGTCACTGTAGCTGCTGCAGAGCTGGGCAATATAGCAGACCGCCGCTGTTACCTGATGAACGAGGGCAAGTATGGTTTACCTAAACTGCTAACTGCCGATGCGGGCTTAAACTCAGGACTAATGATCCCACAATACACTACCGCAGCACTGGTTACGGAAAACAAGACTTTCTGTTTCCCGGCAAGTGCCGATAGTGTGCCTACATCTTTGGGGCAGGAAGATCATGTTTCTATGGGGTCTATCAGTGGCAGGAAATTACACATGGTGATTGATAACCTCGAATACATCCAGGCTATTGAACTTTTATACGCTTCGCAGGCAATGGAATTTAGACGCCCGTTACAATCCGCACCAGTGATCGAAGCCTGTCACCATTTGGTTCGTCAGCATGTACCGATTATTAAAGATGACCGTGTTTTTGCCGACGATATCAATCAGCTCCACCAATTAATTACCAATGGCGAATTATTGGCCACTGCAGAAAATACAGCTAAACTGAACCACATAAACCTGAACAACGATGAAGAATTCAGCATTTATTAATCAATACGCCAACCACCCTGTTTACAAAGCACCAACAGGGATGGAACTGAATGCCAAAAGCTGGCAAACCGAAGCAGTATTACGGATGCTGCTGAATAACCTGGACGGCCAAGTTGCCGAAAACCCAGAAGAATTAGTGGTTTATGGAGGGATCGGCCAGGCTGCCCGTAATCCGGAAGCCCTAAGAAAGATCATAGAAATCCTGCTCGAACTTGACGAAGACCACTCCCTCCTCGTGCAATCCGGAAAGCCAGTCGGCATTGTTAGGAGCCACCCCCAGGCACCACGTGTACTCATTGCAAACAGCAACCTGGTACCTGCATGGGCAAACTGGGAGCACTTTAACGAGTTGCGCAGTAAAGGGTTGATGATGTACGGACAAATGACCGCAGGTAGCTGGATTTATATCGGTACCCAGGGAATTTTACAAGGCACCTATGAAACTTTTGTAGAATGTGGGAACCAGCACTTTAATGGCGATCTTACAGGGAAATTGATCGTGAGTGCAGGAATTGGCGGTATGGGTGGTGCACAACCATTGGCAGCTACTATGGCTGGAGGAATCTTTCTTGGTGCCGATGTGGATGCGACAAGAATCCAAAAAAGAGTAGACACACAATATATAGACCGGATGACGTATTCTTACGAGCAAGCGATCATCTGGATAAAAGAGGCAATGGCTAAAGGAAAGACCTTATCTGTAGGATTAGTTAGTGATGCAGGCGATCTCTTAGAGCGCTTAATCGCAGACCATCTTGTTCCGGATATTCTTACCGATCAGACTTCTGCACATGATCCCCTGAATGGATATGTGCCTAATGGGTTAGCATTATCAGCAGCATTGGCGTTAAGAAAAGCCGATCCTGAAGCGTACAAAAAACTATCCTTGGCTAGTATGGCACGCCATGTTGGTTTTATGCTCGAACTGCAAAAACTAGGCGCAGTAACTTTTGATTATGGAAACAACTTAAGGGAATTTGCCAGGCAAGGCGGGGAAAAGGATGCATTTAACTTCCCCGGCTTCACGCCAGCTTACATCAGACCCTTATTCTGTGAAGGAAAAGGCCCGTTCCGTTGGGTAGCTTTATCTGGTGATCCGGAAGATATTTATACAACCGACCGTGCACTGATGGAAGCATTTCCAGAGAACACGCACCTAATCAACTGGCTGCAAAAAGCGCAGGAAAAAATCAGCTTCCAGGGATTACCGGCAAGAATATGCTGGCTGGGCATGGGCGAGCGTGAAAAGGCAGGTTTGTTATTTAATGAGCTTGTAGCCAGTGGAAAAGTGAAGGGGCCGATTGTAATTGGCCGCGACCATTTGGATTGTGGTTCTGTAGCCTCTCCAAACCGCGAAACAGAGTCGATGAAAGATGGTTCCGATGCCGTGTCTGACTGGCCCCTGTTAAACCTGATGGCGAATACTTCTGGTGGCGCAACATGGGTATCATTTCATCATGGTGGCGGTGTAGGTATGGGTTATTCGCAGCATGCGGGCATGGTCGTAGTAGCTGATGGTACCGAACGTGCTGCCACTTGTATCAGCAGGGTGCTTTATAATGATCCCGCCATGGGCATATTCCGTCATGCTGATGCAGGATATGAAAAAGCAGCACATTGGTCGGATAAGTTCAACTTGAGTTTATAACGGCTATAAGTAGAATAGTAATATAATTAGTTCTAGAACAACACCTGAGATGAAAACACTTATCGGACCATTTAGCCAGATTCTTCCGCTGTCAAACCTGCCTGTGAATGGCGCACTGGATGACAGCCAGCTATTTATCGTGGCTGACGGAGGTGTAATCGTAGAAAACGGTAAAATCTTAGCAACCGGAAATTTTGAGCAACTGCGTGCTGCAAACCCGGGGATTACGGTCGAACAAACGATCAGCGAACAAGTCTTGCTACCCGGATTTGTAGACTGTCATACACATATATGTTTTGCAGGCAGCAGGGCTAAGGATTACAGCATGCGTATCCAGGGAAGGTCTTATTTGGATATCGCTAAAGCTGGCGGAGGCATATGGGACTCTGTGGTACAGACACGTGCTGCAGAAGAAATAATGCTTACCCAGCTGCTACAACAAAGAGCCAAGCGGCATTTATCACAAGGGGTAACAACTATTGAGGTGAAAAGCGGGTATGGTTTAAATGTAGAAAACGAACTTAAGCAGTTAAGGGCGATTAAAAAAGCAAACGAACCTAGTGACGATTTCACAGGAGCTGATCTGGTCCCAACCTGCCTTGCAGCACACCTGCTGCCTAAAGATTTTAACGGGGATGCGAGAGCTTACCTCGATCATGTTTTGGCCAATTTACTACCTGTAATAAAAGTAGAAAACCTGGCTGAAAGAGTTGATATCTTCATAGAAGAAAGTGCATTTAACAGTGTTGATGCATTGTATTATTTGTCTGCCGCAAAAGCTATGGGCTTTGAACTTACGGTACATGCCGATCAATTTAGTACGGGCGGATTAGCCGTTGCAATTGAAGCAGGAGCCTTATCAGCCGACCATTTAGAGGCTTCTACTTCCACAGAGATCGAATTATTGAAAGATGCTGAAACTGTAGCGGTGGTACTTCCCGGTGCTTCATTAGGTTTAGGGATGCATTACGCCCCTGCAAGAAAACTATTGGATGCCGGTGCTTGTGTGGCGATAGCGAGTGATTGGAACCCGGGTTCTGCACCTATGGGTAATTTATTAATGCAGGCTGCAGTGATGAGTGCTGCAGAGAAGCTGAGTGCTGCAGAGGTTTTTGCGGGACTGACATACAGGGCTGCGAAAGCACTGAACTTACAGGATCGTGGTACGATAAGTTGTGGTCTTTTGGCAGATATGCAAGCCTATCCATGTAATGATTACAGAGAAATACTATATCACCAGGGTCAGCTGCAGCCTATCGGTGTTTGGAAAAATGGTAACAAAGTTAAATAACATTTCTCATGGTTAATTTGAACCCGCTATTTTATACTAAGACTCCTAATCAACTTTGGACCGGAAGAAACGATGGTGACCACCCATTGGTTCAGCGCTGGCACCAGCGGATCGTTCCTATAGATTTGTTATCTGGGGAAGTCCCCGTTTTGTCTAATAAAAAAGGGATTGCTCTGATCGGCTTTGCTTGTGATGAAGGTGTAAAACGTAACGGCGGACGAACAGGAGCAAAAGAAGGGCCTGATCATTTCCGTAAAGCCAGTTGTAATCTACCTGTACATTTTGAGGAAGATGTCCTTTTTGTTGACCTCGGTAATGTGAGGTGTGCAAACGAGAATATGGAAGAAGCACAGCAAACACTGGCAATCATTATTTGCCATGTGATAAAAGCCGGATATCAGCCATTAGTAATTGGCGGAGGGCACGAAGTAGCTTACGGGCACTATTCCGGTATCCGAAAGGCTGTAAAAAGTACAGCTACCATTGGTATCATTAATTTTGACGCACATTTCGATTTGCGCGAAGCAACTGTAAATGGTACAAATTCCGGCACGGGTTTTCTGCAAATTGCAAACGACTGTAGATCGGCAAACCAAAAATTCCGGTACCTGCCTATTGGTATACAAAAAAATAGCAATACGAAGTATCTATTTGAAACAGCAGCTAATCTAGGTGTAAAATGCATTCCTTCGGATCGTTTCCAACCACTACTACAGCAGGAATTACAACAAGAAATAGACAATTTTATTAGCGGATCCACTCATATTTATCTCACCATCTGCATGGATGTTTTTGCTTCTTCAGTTGCTCCCGGAGTAAGCGCACCTGCCTATTCAGGTCTATTTCCTGATCCATTTTTCTTCAGTGTACTAGCTTCGATTGTTGCCAGCGGAAAAGTAATCAGCATGGATATTGCTGAATTGAACCCAACATACGATCAGGAGCAGCGAACAGCAAAGCTGGTGGCAGCTTTGGCCTTTAACACAATTAATATAACTTAAAAGAGAAAACACATAATTTAGTAAAAGAAACCAGAATAAAGAATGAATTGACTAGTAACCTCGCCGATACTCAAGATTTAGCATTTACAAACAACAGATCTTCTAAAAATGCGAGAATGGTATTAACTAAAATCTAACATATCGAATTTGATATATGGTTTAATTCTGAAGAATTCTCATTAAAGTCCCTTTATAACGGCTTTAATTATTTTAAGACAATATCTTTTTCTAACGGCAACCTTACTCCGCTACGGGCAATACGAAACAAAACCTGCTTCCAGCCCCTATTTCACTTTCCACCCAGATTTTTCCTTGTTCTGCTTCAATAAAATCCTTCGAAATCGCAAGACCTAATCCAGAACCCGACTTATTATTGCCGTCCGTAGGAACCTGAAAGTAGCGGTCAAACAATCTTTTCTGATATTGTTCATCAATTCCTTTTCCATAATCCCTTACCGAAAACTCAATTCCCTTATTTTTTTCTTCAATACGAATCTGCACTTTAGATTTTTCTGCGCTATAACGTAAGGCATTGGATAGAAAATTAATTAGCACCCAAGCGGTTTTTTCTACATCGGCGTAAACTGGTGAAATAGAGTACTCATTGATCAGTTCCAGCTGTATTTGCTTTTGATCTGCCTGGAACTTAACCGCATTCACCGCATAATTAACAATTTCTAATGGATTAGCTTTTACAAAATTCAACTGCAAATTACCCGTTTCCACCTGTGCCAGGTCGAGCAGCTCACTAGTAATCTTCAGCAATCGGCTGCAATCATCTTTGATATGCGCTACCAGCTGTTTCTGCTCCACATTCATCAAACCAATACGGTCATCATCCAGCAACTTTAAACTCATTTTGATAGAAGATATTGGTGTTTTCAGCTCGTGAGAAACTGTCGCAATAAAATTGGTCTTCGCTTCATCTAATTCCTTAAATTCTGTAATGTTATTCAAAATATAAACCATACCAGCAGTCTTACCCGTCTGCAAAATTACAGGTGCATCCTCCTCATCAAAAACAGGAACGATGATTTCCCTTTTTTGCAATTGGAAATAAGACTCTTTATGGTCGGCATATATCTTTATCGGCTGGCTACTTCCTTCATTAGCCAGAATCCTCGTCATCAGGTCATTCTTTTTAGTTAGCTCCTTCACATTCAAACCGATCATCTGTTCCTCGTTAACATGGAGGATCTGCGCAGCAACCTTATTCATAAAAAGGATTTCCTGTTTTTCATTTAGCCCAATAATCGCATCCTGCATCTGTTCTATGATTGCTTCAATCCTCAATTTCTCTGACTGCACCTTCGCCAGGTTGCTATTTTCCCACTTATTTAACTGGGCAACCATTTCATTGAAAGACCGCGCCAATTCAGAAAATTCGTCCGTCCCGTCAAACTGTAATCGTTGTTTATAATTTTTACGTCCTATCTCCTGAATCGCTTCAGAAAATTCGCGGAGCGGATTAGCAACAAAACCGGGGAAATTAACAATAAAAGAAAACAACACAAGGAAACATAAAGCAGCAGAGGTAACCAGGTATAAACTTGCTTTTTCTACCGCCAGCTGGGCCGCGGTATTTTTCCGCACAATTGCATCCATATTAAGCTGATCAATATGACTAAGGTGTTTCTTTATACTAACTACCGCCCTATTTTGCTGATCCATGGCTGTAGTCGGATCACTGAGAATAAACAACCCATCCTCTATTGCCTGAACATCCTCTAGCTCTCCTTTTTCAGTCACATTATCTCGTTCCAGCTGTAGCGTCGCTTTAAAATTATTAAAAAGCTGTTCCGACAAAGGAAGCTCGTGCTGATCCAATATTGCGCGCATATCACGCGTATAACTTAAAGTCTCATAATTATCCTTCAAGATCACCTTGGCACTCGCCGATATCTTGTTCATATAATAAAGAGAAATAGAACCGAACAGGAGGACTACTACGAACAGGAAACCAAATCCCAGGCGCAGTTTAGTTTTTATCTTCATCAGATTATGTATTGTATACTAAATATCTACTTAATTATTGTTTCTTCGAAATCCCCTGCTTACAGAAAGAGAACTCAATCATCCTTGTCCTATTGAATCAACAAATTAACTGCCTCTACGAAAGTATAATCAAGTCAATTTCATTCTTACTTAACTCCTTCAGTAACCCGCTAAACACTGCAGTTCGCATAATCACCTGAAAAAGGTTTAGGTGGGGTTTCCCTATGCAGATTGTTGTGATTTCTTTTTCGCCTGCAACCTCAATAATTGTTTTGGTAATCTCCTCACTTTTTATCTTGATTACTTCCGCTCCCAGCTCTGTTGCCAATTTAAAATTATTAATCAAGTGCCGCTGTAAATCTAGCTTAATCCGGTCACTACTTTCACTCGTTTTCTGCACATAAAGTACAATCCAGGGAGATCTGTAGTAGGAAGCCAACCTAGCTGTCTTACGTATAACGATCTTTGCCGTAACATTATTCGTAGAGATACAAGCCATAAAACGCTCCGGCCTTAATTTAATCTGCTTCGGGATCTCTATATTGATCTTCCTCTCTACATGATGCGCAACCTCTTTCAATGCCAGTTCCCTTAGCTGTAAAATCCGTTCCGGCTGGAAGAAATTTCCTAAAGCCGTTGCAATTTTATTTTGTTCATAAATTTTACCCGCTTTGAGGCGATCAATCAATTCATCTGCCGTGAGGTCGATATTTACAATTTCATCTGCAATATCTAAAATCCTGTCTGGTATCCTTTCTGTGATAGGGACTCCGGTAATCTTCTCGATCTCCTCATTCATGCTCTCCAAATGCTGGATATTTACTGCAGAAATTACGCTGATCCCTGCCTCCAGTATATCCATTACATCTTGCCAGCGCTTTGTATTTTTGCTACCTTCTATATTGGAATGTGCCAGTTCATCTACGATAACAACCTCCGGGTTTCGGTTTAAGATCGCCTGTACATCCATCTCTTCCATTTCCTTCCCTTTATAAAAAAGCTTTCGTCTTGGAATGATCGGGATCTCCGCTAATAGTGCATGTGTCTCTACCCTATTATGTGTTTCTATGTAACCAATCTTAATGTCTATTCCATTTTTAATTAAAGCCTGTGCTTCCTGCAGCATCCGGTAAGTTTTGCCTACCCCTGCACTCATTCCAATATACACTTTAAACTTACCGCGCCTGGATTTCTTTACCAGCTCCAAAAACTGGCTTACAGAAGGCTCTTTGCTGTTATCGTCTAAATTGTCATCCATCGTTGCTTACCATTTCAAAATAATAATCCCCTTTTCTGCTAAGTATAAAACACTAGAAAAAAAAGTCATCAACAATAGCAGGATTAATATAAATTTAGGAGAATAATCCCGGTAAGCTCTCCTTAAACTGGTATTTTTATCGACCCGAATGGGCTGATTTTTTAAGTGATGGGACAGTGTGGTTACCTGATCCTGTTTAATACTGAGTTTACTTCCTTTTACTCTATGTTTGGTGTGCGACTGATATTTTAAGAATAAAAATCCAGTACCAAAAGTGATTATTGCAGTGATAAAAATCTCTAAAAACGTTCCCATTTGATCATTTATTTAGCAGCCGGAAGTTTCCTTCCGGCTATTCCACTATTTTTTCAAATCGTCTAGCGCCAGGTTGAGGGCTAACACATTAACGGAAGAAGGACCGAACATCCCTAAGAAAGGACTTTTCGCATTTTTCTTAACTAGTTCGGCCACTAGCTTCTCGTCTAATTTCCTTACTGCAGCAACTCTTTTAATCTGGATTGCTGCACCTTCTATCGAGATATCAGGATCTAATCCACTTCCAGAAGCAGTTACCATGTCTGCAGGAATATCATTCCGTTTTAAATAAGGATGGTATTTAAGCAGCGTATCCACCCTTCCGCTTACCTCTTTCAAATAATCTGCATTTGAAGGCCCTTTATTAGAACCTGCAGAACCTGCTGCATTATATCCCACAGCAGAGGGCCGTCCCCAGAAATATGCTGGTTTGGTAAACGACTGTCCCAGTAAAGCATAACCAACAACTTTACCATTCCTCATTACTTTTTCTCCTTTACCTTTAGAAAATCCACCAGCAAAGGCAACAACTAATGGATATATGATACACAGCAATATTATTAAAACTGCTGTAAGGCGTATCGACTGTAATATGTACTTTTTCATGACCTTCTATTTTAAACAAATAACCCAACGAATAAATCAATAATTTTAATCCCTATAAACGGTGCAATTACACCGCCTAATCCATAGATCAATAAATTCCTACGCAATAATGCACTGGCGCCAATCGGTTTATAAGCTACCCCTTTAAGCGCCAGGGGAATCAGGATCGGAATGATGATTGCATTGAAAATAACAGCCGACATAATTGCGCTTTCCGGACTGTGCAGTCCCATAATATTCAGGCTTTGCAAGGCTGGGATTGATGCAATAAACAGGGCCGGAACAATTGCAAAATACTTGGCTACATCGTTCGCAATAGAGAAGGTAGTCAGCGTACCACGCGTAATCAGTAATTGCTTACCAATTTCCACAATCTCAATTAGTTTAGTTGGATCATTATCCAGATCCACCATATTTCCAGCCTCTTTTGCTGCCTGTGTTCCACTGTTCATTGCTACACCAACATCTGCTTGTGCCAAAGCCGGCGCATCATTTGTTCCATCACCCATCATTGCAACCAGCTTACCTTGTAATTGCTCTTCTTTGATGTAATTCATTTTATCCAAAGGCGTAGCCTCTGCAATAAAATCATCCACACCCGCTTTTTCTGCAATAAACTTCGCTGTTAAAGGATTATCACCCGTAACCATAACCGTTTTTACCCCCATCTTACGAAGACGGTCAAAACGCTCGCTAATGCCAGGCTTAATAATATCCTGCAATTCAATTACACCTAACGCTTTCTCATTTTCAGAAACCACTAATGGTGTTCCACCGTTAGAAGCAATCCTTTTTACCTCATCTTCAATATCTATAGGAAACACATTTCCAGCTTTCTTAACGATATTACGCATCGAATCAAAAGCACCTTTACGGATTCGTAAACCTGCGGGTGTATCTATACCGCTAGAACGTGTTTCGGCAGTAAACTTGATAAACTCGGATCCTTCAGGTATAGCGGGCAAAGCGTAATTATCTTGAGCTGCCGCCAATTCAATGATCGATTTACCTTCTGGTGTTTCATCCGACAAGGAGCTCAATACACAAGCGTTTATAAACAATTTCACATCTACACCCATTGTAGGATAGAAATTAGTTGCTTTCCGGTTACCGATAGTAATGGTACCCGTTTTATCTAAAAGCAACACATCAATATCACCGGCAGTTTCTACCGCTTTACCAGATTTCGTAATTACGTTAGCTCTTAAGGCACGGTCCATACCTGCAATACCTATTGCAGAAAGCAAACCACCGATAGTAGTTGGGATCAGGCAAACGAACAGCGAAATTAGTGCAGCGATGGTGATCGGCGTATTCGCATAATCAGCAAATGGTTTTAATGTTACGCAAACGATGATGAACACCAAGGTGAAACTTGCCAGCAGGATTGTTAAAGCGATCTCATTTGGTGTTTTCTGACGGGATGCACCTTCAACTAAGGCAATCATCTTATCCAGGAAGCTTTCGCCAGGTTCTGTACTTACGATGACCTTGATTTCATCAGATAGTACTTTTGTACCACCTGTTACGGATGATTTGTCACCGCCAGACTCTCTGATTACCGGAGCAGATTCGCCAGTGATTGCTGATTCGTCTATTGTTGCAATCCCTTCAACGATTTCTCCATCTGTGGGAATCGTATCGCCAGCTTCACAAAAGAATATATCACCTTTTTTCAGCTGACTGGATGAGCGCATCTCCATAGAGCCATCCTCCAATACAACTTTAGCAGGCGTTTCTTCCCTTGTTTTACGCAGGCTATCTGCCTGTGCTTTACCCCTTGCCTCTGCAATCGCCTCCGCGAAATTCGCAAAGATTACCGTTAAAAACAGGATTAAAAAGATAAAGAAATTATATAACGGTCCGCCCTGACCGGCATTGTTCATTGAATAGACAGTAACGAAAGCCATCACCACCGTGCCTACCTCTACAGTAAACATGACCGGATTGCGCACCATTACGCGCGGATCAAGCTTGATAAAAGATTGTTTTAAGGCAGTCTGCACTAAGGCAGGCTCAAATAATTTATTAGAAGACTTCATGATAAGCTATTTAATCAGGGTAAAATATTCTGCGATCGGTCCTAGAGCCAAAGCAGGAAAATAAGAAAGGGCATTTAAAACCAGTATTACCGCAAAAGTCATCAAACTAAAAGTCAGCGTATCCGGTTTTAGCGTACCAGCCGATTCTGGAATGTATTTTTTAGCGCCCAGTAATCCAGCAATTGCTATTGGTCCGATAATCGGCAGGAACCTGCCCAGGAAAAGCACAAACCCTGTCGCCACATTCCAAAACACATTGTTATCGCCCAATCCTTCAAATCCAGAGCCATTATTCGCATTAGAAGAAGTCATTTCATACAACATCTCCGAAAAACCATGGAAACCGGGATTATTTAACCAGTTTTTAGGCTGTACCGCCCATGCCGCATCACCATGTGTAGTAAACACAAAACTTGCGATAGCAGTACCTGCAAGGATTAGGAAGGGACTGAGTAACGTAATAATTGCAGCAATCTTAATCTCCCTTGCTTCCACTTTATGCCCTAAGAACTCTGGCGTACGTCCAACCATCAATCCAGAAATGAAAACAGCAATGATCAGGTAAATAAAATAGTTTAACATCCCTACACCACAACCACCAAAAAATGCGTTAATCATCATGCCTAAAAGCTGCCATAAACCTGATAGCGGCGCACCACTATCATGCATACTATTTACAGAACCAGTGGATATTATTGTTGTTACTGTGCTCCAATAACCTGAAATTGCCGGACCAAACCTTACTTCCTTGCCTTCCATTGAACCAGTAAGCTGCGACACCCCCATTTTAGCAATTGCAGGGTTACCACCTAATTCACTGCTCACCGTTGGGATTAGCAGTAAAAACATGCCGATAGTCATTACGCCAAATATCATCCATGATAACCTTTTGCGTCTGATAAAGACACCAAACGCAATTACCATTGCCATGGGCAAAATTACCTGGGCAATCAGTTCTACCGTATTTGTAAAATAGGTAGGATTTTCTAGTGGATGTGCTGAATTAGCACCAAACCAGCCGCCACCATTGGTACCGATATGCTTAATGCCGATCATTGCAGCAGCGGGGCCTCTCGATACGTTTACCGTATCGCCTTGTACTGATATAAACTGGTCTTTTCCATCATAACCTGATGGCGTCCCAGAAAAAGTAAGGATCAGCGCCACTACTAAAGAAAGAGGTAGCAATACCCTTGTGATTGCTTTTACAAAGAACTCCCAGAAGTTACCCAGGTTAGTTGCCGTTTTATCTCTGAATGCTTTGAAGAATACTACAGCAGCGGCAAGACCGGTAGCGGCACTCACAAATTGAAGGAACATGAGCACAAAGTGTTGTGTAAAGTAAGAAACACCGCTTTCACCAGAATAATGCTGCAGATCGCAGTTAACTACGAAACTGATAATCGTATTAAAAGCAAGATCTGGTGTCATTGCCGGGTTACCATCAGGATTTAAAGGCAATTTATCTTGTGTAATCAGAATAAAAAACCCATAAACCAGCCAAACCAAATTGATGGTCAGCAAAGCTTTCATATGCTGCTTCCAATTCATTTGTTCGTTCGTATTTATCCCCGACAATTTAAAGATGCCCGATTCAACAGGCTTTAGAAAGTCAGTCCAGACCTTTTCTCCAGCAAACACCTTCGCCAGGTATTTACCTAAAGGAATAGCTATTACCAGCGTTAGCAGCCAGGTAGCAATGATTCCAAATAATTCAGTGTTCATAGCGTTTAATTAAAATTTTTCGGGTTTAATCAGCACGTAAATCATATAAATGAATACAGCGATTGCGACAATAAATAATGCGATCATCATGTTTTTTAGATTTTTTCGAACCAGTCGATTGATTTGTACGCGATCCATACAAGGATCAGCAGAGCGATAAAAAGTAGTATCATCATATCAGTAATTTCACAAGCATTGCCAATGACTATACCAACCGCAAATAAAACCACATAAAACACTATTAAACAATATGTTAACTAATTAACCGTATGATTATAAACAAAAAAACCCTTCCATAATGGAAGGGTTTTTATCGATATGAAAGGATCTGATAAATCTTTATTTACTACAGGAAACCTGATTTACTGTGCTTTAAAATATAAACTCATATACAGCATTTGATAATTTACGGCATTCTGCCAGTAAGGCCAGGTATGTCCGCCCGGTCTGATAATGAAGTCATGCGCAATATTTCTTTCCAGCAACTTCTCATGCAGGTTAAGGTTCACTTTATAAAAGAAATCATCAGAACCGCAGTCGATAATTAGCGCTAGTGATTTTGGCGTGAGCAGATGTACGAGGTTAATTACAGTATTCTTTTCCCAGTTTTCTGGATTTGCAGCGTAACTGCCTAGCTTCTCCTCTATTTTCCAGTTTTTAGGAAAGGGACGGATATCTACCCCACCGCTCATACTACCTGCAGCCCCAAAAAGATCCTGATGTTTAAAGGATAAGTATAATGCACCATGGCCACCCATACTTAAACCAGTAATGCCCCTCCCCTTTCTATCTTTTACAGTTTTATAATGATCATCTATCCAGGGAATCAGCTCTTGTGTGATATAAGTTTCATACTTCCAGGCCTTATTAACAGGACTATCAAAGTACCAGCTAGTCACATTACCATCAGGGCAAACAATTATTTGTTGATAGGTATCTGCAAGGGCAACTACATTTGAGGCTTTGGTAACCCAGCCAGAATAATTATCACCTGCCCCATGCAAAAGGTAAACAACTGGAAATACTTTTCCAGTTTGATAACTGTCCGGTTTAATTACAACCGCTTTAATGGTCTTTTTCATTGCAGCACTGTAGGTATTGACCGTATCAACAGTAGCTGCTTTACTAGTATTAAAAAAAAGTGCTGTAAAGAGCACGGGCACCAGGAATATTTTTTTGATCATGGACACAAGAATTTTGAAATATGATATACAATAATACTTATTTCCATTGTATATATATTGTTATTATTGTTAACGTAACTTATAGAATCTAATATCCGTTTCGTTATATGAGCATTTAATTCATACAGGTTTCTGTATGCAAAATGGCCAAAATATCGAGATTATTAAAGTATACAGGCCGATTTGAAGAAGTGCTTAAATTTTTTCTGCCTGACAAGCAAAGCGTTAAGAGTTTTTTATTTTTTTGAGTAATAGAAACCATAAAAATGTCAACAGTTTATTTACCTTTGTCGCACACCAAATCAGAAAGGTTATTACAATCTCAACATTTGGTCTCTGTAATTAGATGATTACAGACCTCCGCAAGAGGATAATAAAGGTGATACCAGTTTTTCGGGGTGTAGCGTAGCCCGGTATCGCGCCTGCTTTGGGAGCAGGAGGTCGTAGGTTCGAATCCTGCCACCCCGACACAAAAAGTGCTAACAAGCACCGAAACCCCTTAAAATCAAAGATTTAAGGGGTTTTTTGTTTTATTTCAATCCTATCTATATCAATCGAAATCAAGAAAAACGTGTCCTATTCGGTGCCCCATTTCTAATATTTATATTTGGGCACTAATCAATATTATCTATTTGATTATCAATAAATTATATAATTTATTTTGCTTGTTTTTAATGTTCATTGTGCCCCTTTTTAAATAGGTCACAATACCATTAAAGCCAATGACAAAACATTTGTAAACAAATTTAATGATATGAGTATGCAGCAAAACACATTTGGCGTAATCTTCTATTTAAGGAAGTACAAGACTACCAGCAACGGAAAGACACCTATCTATGTCCGTATTACCGTAAATGGTAAAAGGTCTGATATTGCCATCAAAAGGACAATTGAAGAGAGTAACTGGAACGCAAAGAAAGGGATGGCAAAAGGGAGCAGGCAGGAAATTACCCTGCTTAATAACTACCTCGAAAAATTCAGGTCAGGAATTGTTGAAAGCTATCAAACGATGCTTTTGCAAAAAAAGCTAATTACTGCTGATTTGATTAAGGATAAATTCTTAGGGAAAGATCAGCAGGATTTCACTATCCGCAAGTTGATAGACTACCATAACGAGCAAGAAAAGGATAATCTGGAATGGGGAACGATGAAAAACTATTATACGACCCAAAAATATATCCTACAGTTCCTTAAAGAAAAACAGGGTACAGCCGATAAATTCTTGTCAGAACTGAATTATAAATTCATTACCGACCTTGAAGTTTACCTGCGTCAGGTAGAAGGTAAAAACGGTGCATTTGCAATGGCAAATAACGGGGTCATGAAACATCTTGAACGTTTTTGTAAGATGATCAATCTTGCTGTAAAACTGGAATGGCTGGACAGAAATCCATTTCACGCCTACCAGCTAAAATTTGAAAAGGTTGAACGTGAATGTCTGACCACATTGGAACTGGCAAACCTTGAAGCGAAAACTACCCCTATTTTGCGTTTGCAGACTATCAAAGACCTGTTTGTTTTTAGTTGTTATACCGGACTGGCTTACATTGATGTATTCAATTTAAAACCTGAGCATATTGTTGAAGTTGCAGAGGGTGAATTTTGGATAAAAACCACTAGGCAAAAGACGAATACCCCGGTAATAGTGCCATTATTACCAAAAGCACTGCATATCATTTAAAAGTATAGCAAGCATCCGCAGGCACTGGCAGACGGCAAAGTACTGCCTGTTATCTCTAACCAAAAGTTAAACGGGTATTTAAAAGAGATTGCTGACATTTGTGGAATTACTAAGCCTTTGACTTTCCACATTGCCCGCCATACTTTTGCGACTACCGTCACACTGACCAATGGTGTACCTATAGAGACTATTAGCAGGATGCTGGGGCATAAAAAATTGAGTACGACACAAATCTATAGTAAGGTAGTTGATAGCAAGCTGGGTGGAGATATGGCAAGACTGAGGGAGAAACTAGAGGCATAACAATTTAAATCTGGAAATTGAAGCATACATGAACTAAGCATATTATAGTTGCTCATGTATGCTTGGTTTCCGTATCTTGTAAAAAGCATCCCCCGTAAATTCTAACTAATATCCGCCAATTATAACCACAGCCATTTTTCCGTAAACCCCAAAGCAAAACCCCTTCGGTTTTGCAGGCCGCAAATGAGCAGGGGGAATTAGGCAGTGTGGGTTATGCTTCTTTTTCCAGCTTGTTTTTCTGCACTAACCCACAGCACTTTAGCGTTTAATAAATTGATAGTTCTTTTTTAGCTGACCTATAAAATCTTCACAATAACCCTCGTAATGGACTTTTAAGATCAATAATTGAAAATGGTACTTTTGAAAAAAACTGATCAACTCATTGTCCATCAATGAATCTAAAAGAAAGTAATTTCTTTGGTCACCGGATGTCCTGACAAAAAATGTAGTGTTATAAAAATAAGTTACTTCATAGATTTCCTTACCTAGCGTTAAGCGGAGTTCAAGTTTATAATAATCACCTATCTCTTTCCATAGAAAACAGATTTTTGGCACCTCATTGTTGAACCTACAAGGTTTCATGTTTAGCTTAGATGGTTTGCCTTTCACATTCCGCATCCCAAAAGTAAAATGATAATGCGTGTACAGCCTACCTGCCAGTATGGGGATTGCCTCTTGCCAAAGTTCAAACAACCTGTTAAAGTTATATTTGTTTTTCTCCTGTTTTTCTGCAAACAGGTCTATGTCTTCTTTGTACTCAGGCTGCTGGATAAGGGCGATCTTTTTCATAGCAAAACAGATCTCAACCAGACGCTGCTGTTCATCACTAAAATCCATTTCTGACAGAATTTGTTCGTCCAGCACGTAGCTTTTAAAGCCCTTAACAAAAGTTTTCTTTTTGTCCAAAATGCCTATATACGGAATTAAGAAAGGATAATGGTTGCTGTGCCATCTTTCCGGGTGTGTATCAGCTAAACAAAAACCTAGTACAACATCGCGCTCTTTGGGAATAGGTTCCTGAACTTTAGGAATGGCCTCTTCTGCTGTAAAAATATCTTTTAGGACAACCGGAAGCGGTTGCCCCGGCTTGTATAGACCTTTGTACCTTATCTTCGGGGCAACAGCTAAACCGCCTTTAGATTTAGAGATCATCAGATACTTACAATCCCCGGTTTCCGGATCAAAAAATCCTGGCCAGTAGAAATCTTCAAAGTCAAATTGACGGTGAAACAACATCAGATAATACAGCGCAAAATAAGCAGAACGGCTCAGATAATCTTTTTCGGTATCAACACTACAACTTACCAGCAGTTCTGAGGCGGTTGCCTTGATATACACGAGTTCTTCTTCTTCATCGTCCAAAACTATTCCTAATGTCAATACTTCATTGACGAAAGATAATTTTCTGGTTTCTATGAATAAATAAGGTTTTTTAGGTCTCCTGAAATCAGAATAGTCATTCAATGTGTCTAAGGTCAGTATTCTGGTTTCCGGTTTAAAAGGCAACCGAAAGAAGTTTTCAACTTGTACAGAAGGAACATTTTTATCACGCATGACAAACCTCACCTTCTTCTTTAAGTTGCTGATACAATTCTGCTTCGTTAGAAAGATCATCTATTTTTTTTCCGCACATCATATCAGTAAGATCTAAGAAAAGGGATACTTGGATATATAATTGCTCAGCATCGGATTGTTCTACGTCGAAATCATCCTTATACCGTGCAGCAGAATAGCTTTTGACCATAATATCAAAGAGCCTTTTATCATCTTCTCTGCCACAAAAGAATAGCCTTGACGGCGCAGGCGAAAAGCTATTGCATAACCGAAGTTGTCTGTAAAGGTTATGAATATCAGAGCGGTAAGCCAAATGAACCCTGATTAATGCAATACAACATTGTTCCACTGCTTGATGCAGCATAAATACACTTAGTTGATATAACTGCTTTCTTTGGCATTCTTTCGCACTTTCTAAAAAACCTGATGCCAGTAATATGCGGTGATGAAAATGCTTTTTTGCTTTCACTGCCGCTTGTGTTGGAATAAAACTTTCAACCGGGGCAGATTGTATCATGCCATCATAACTATATATTAAACGCGCGGTGTTATAAATGGTGATAAAAAATTTGTTGTTGGCCTTAATCGCTTCTGCAATGGTTTCTTTTCCATGTGCCAGTATGGTGACTGTCCCAAAAGGATAATGATTGTTGGCATAATCCTGTACCTCGTGCTCAATTCTAGTTACATTTTCAGTGACCATCAATAAAAAATACTGGTGATTTTCCTGAATGGCATTATTAATAAAACAGCCTTCTTTATTCGTTAATTCAACAGTTTTACCAAAGCAATAGATATGCAAAGGCTTAAACTTTTCAACCAGGTCTTTTGTGAATGCTGAAAAATGCTCCTTTTGGGACTGACCGGGTACTTGCAATTGTGTTTTCATATTGTATATTTTTGATTTCTGAAATCAAATTTGACCTACAACACGCCCGTAACCTACCAATTAAAGTAGTACCTTACCACAAATTATTGGTTCTCTACTATCGTAGAAATAATTATATTTGTCTTTATGGAAACACCTACAAAATCTAGCAAAATGCACATTGGCAGGAAGATTAGCCGTATTCGTGAAATAAGGGGTATAAAGCAGGATTATCTTGCCATCGAACTTGGCGTAAGCCAGCAGACGATTTCAAAAATTGAGCAGAGTGAGGATGTAGACGATGCGACGTTAGAAAAGATTGCAAATGTTTTAGGCGTAAGTGCCGAGGCAATAAAGAGCTTTAGTGAAGAAGTTTTGATTTTCCACATTCAGAACATGAATGATAATTCAACAGCATATTCATATAATTACCAATGCCATTATAATCCACTTGATAAAGTTGTTGAACTATATGAACGTCTGCTTACAAGCGAACGTGAAAAGTTAGAACTACTAAAAAAAGACAGATAGTGTATATAACTATAACAGATTGAATGGTTGTCGAACTTGTGCCATTTATCAGTTTAAAATAGTATTTTATTAGCATTTCTAGAATTCTGTGAATTTACTATTTCAATTTCTGACATTGCTATGCATCTAACATAGCAATGCCAATCTGCCAATCAAAAAATAACAAACAGATCAATGATTTTCGTTATGGTATCCTTGTAAACTTGAAGATAATATTTGCTAAGTTTCTCCCTTCCACTAGCTATAATCAGGGGTAGCTCCACGTTATTAACGTTCTGTTAAATTAAATAAAAATAATAAATTTTCGAAAGAGCTATCTTATCTAAGGCAAGGTGTTTAAGCTCAAATGTTTAAAAATACTCAATTGTAGTATCTTTGTGAAAAATCAGTCTAACCAAAAAAAGCTATGAATATCTGTTATCAATGTGGAGAAGAGATGGTCACCGAGGAATTTTACACTCAAAATCAGGCTCAGTTTACTTCCAAACCAAAACTTAATCACTACGAACATATTATTCAAAATGCACTTTTTGGAAAACTAAAGCCCCATAACATTTTGTGCAAACAGTGTGGATCGGATGCCAGTAATGACATTGATAAAGGGTTTGTAAGCCTATTCCAGATTATAACAGAAACAGTAAGACATATTCTCATCCGTAAGGATCATGGGAAAGACAGTGTTAATACCATGAAGGGCGTATTGTATGATAAACAGGACGAGAATAAAAAGCGGGATGTACAAATAAGAGAAAACGTTGTTGCTCCCAAAGATCCCTTTTATGAATACGACGAAGCTAATAATAAGGTCGTGATCTACGCGACTAAAATTCGTGCAAAGCAATACGAACATGTAGTCAGAAAAGAGCTTAAAGAAAAAGGGTTTAATGATCATGATCTCAAAATTGATATAATAGAGGACATATCCGATATGGGCTTACTAGGTATATACTTTTCGGAAGGAGTAGAAAACTTTAACCAGAAATTTACTATGGGCTTTTGCAAAATTGCAGTGGGTTTTGCGACTTACTGCAATATACCTAGGGAGCAACTAACCAAAGCCCTAAGTATTGGAACAGATGGAAAAGGTAGCTTGGTGTCAAGCCACAATATCTTTCCTTATGTGGCCATTGGAGCAGTCGATGCCCAGATCGAGCTAAACAGACCTGAGATTGAACGCCACTATCCAAGTCACACACTTATTTTATTTTCTCAAAAATTTGAAGATAAAACTCAACATTTATACTGCTATATAGATTTATTTAGCACCTTCCAGTATTATGTTCTGCTTAATGATAATTACGATGGCCAAGAAGTTTATCAATGCTATCATCAAGCGATAGCTGTAGAAGAAAAAGAGCCTATAAACATAAGTAAAGTACGCCCCAAATATTTGAATATCGTTGTTGATGAATATAAAATTGATACTTCAAAATATAAAGGAGACAGTTATGAAGAATATGTTGCCTTTCTTCAGAATGAAGTAGACAAATATGCTTTTAACCCTTCTTTAAATTTGAAGACAGAACTGTATAGGATGTTAGAAACTCTGATGCATAATTACACTGCCTCTAAAACAGATTTACTTTCAAGTCCTCTTATTGACAACCTTAAACAAGTAGACAAGAAAAGCAGTATGGCCTTTATAGCCGAATTGAATAACTATTTTCAGAACACCCACGACGGATTCAAATCTTACAGAAAAAATTTCTACGAAGATGATGGTAGTGGAAAAAATGTCGAAATAATGTCAAGTCCAATAGAATGCCTACATGAATTGACTACACAGGAAGTAAGACAAGCTTACTGCACGATGAAGTTTAATCAAATGAGCCGTTTTATATTTGAAAATCAAGAACATCAGCAATCAGACGATTGATTTTCTGTTTTTAGATTTAAGAAGCCTACGGAGATTTGAAAATGAACTGTCAAGTCTAAACATTTCTAATTGACAGTTCAATTCACAATCCCCTTTATATCAATAGTTTTATTTGATGTGTTTATCTATTAGCAGATAAGTGAAGATCAAAAAGATCAAGCCAATAAGACCTAAGATGACTCTGGTTAAAACCGCCCTGACATATTCCACGCTTCTCAATTGTTCAGGAAACAATGAAAAATGGTATTCTTTTTTAAGTGGTCTTGGCCATTTCTCTAAGGTTTCCTTAATCAGGGCTAAACCTTTATGCAATTCAACCGCTACAACGGACATATCCGGCTTCGGAGCCTGAATAGTGATATTGCTGAACATTTTTTCTTCAAAATCTGCCAGCAAAACCTGTGTCTGCTGTTCTTTTGCCAATAGTGCTTCATTCTTGGCTAACAGTTCCTTTTCCAGCAGTTCTGTCCTTGTGATCAGGCTTTCAACTACCTCCTCTATCACTGTTTTCCCCGGTGTTTGTTGATTACTCATTGTGATACCCCTTTCTTGAAATGTTATGAATTAAATTAGTTTATTTACCGTCTGTTGGTACGGGCTTGCCCTTTTTGGTGCCTGTTACGGCCATATATGGCCTCATCGTCTACATCATCTGATATATCAATTTGTGGGCTGAGCAAATCAGGCGGTACATGGCCCATGTAGTTGGTTTGTGGTTCAGATTTCAGATAATGGGTTTCAGGGTTTTGCCGTAGATATTGGGTTTTGGGTTCAGAATCTGGGTAACTGGGTTCAATAGCTTCCCGCAACTGATCAGCAAGGCTTTTTGGTTGTTCCTGTTTTTCCTTTTGTAATTGCTCCTGCTGTACTTGCAGATGGTCGGCTATGGTCTTACTCATCTTTCCATAACTCAAACTGCGGTCAATTTCCGACCCCTTGAATTGATATTCATCTTTACTAAAACTGACACCCTGTACCTCTGCGGTGCCGCTCTTGTACTTGTACATCATCCCGATGTGTTGTTTTGCTAATTCTTTTTGTAACTCGTCCATACTGCTAACCTTTGGTAACATGGCTTTGATCTTATCATGTAACTCATATTTCACTTTGTCAGCTCCTTTGAGTTGTGGACGGTTAACCTTTGCCTTTCCTTCGCCTAAATGGAAACCATACTTTAATGTCAGTGCTTTACTGGCTTTCACATTGTTCCACCGCTGGTAAGCATCACTGATTGGCTTTCCCTGATTATCGACCCTGTTGTAAATGATGTGCAGATGAGGATGTTTTGTATCATGATGCCTGACTATGAGCATCTGCGTGTCAGTGATCTTCATCGTTTGCAGGTACTCTTTGGCGATACTGATCATCAGCTCATCAGTCAGCTTTGGTGTATCCTCCGGGCTCCAATTCAGCGCAATATGTCCAACCGCCTGTCCAAGGCTTGGACGCATTTTCCGTTGCATATTAAAGTCACTGGTAATGTGGGCTACCTCATCAATTCGCACCCCATTCGCATCCAGGATTACAGCATCCTTTTTCAGTACGCAATACTCTACGCAACCTTTAAAACTTTTGCCCGCTTTAGGTATCTTTCCCATCATCGCTGTTCAAATATTTAAGTGCTTGGTCAATCTCTGTCAGAAGCGCCCCGCACCTGATCGCAATAGTCAGCAGACCGCTGGTATGCGCCAGCTTGGTTAATTGGTTCAGGTTATTGGCCATGCCTGCCAGCATGTGTAAAACCCGTCTGTCTTCTTCGGTCATTCTTGCCATTACTTTTGCTTTCAGGGTGGCTTCTCTGAACCAGTCGCTTATTCTCATGCCTGCTTGTCGGGCTTTGGATTCAATTAGGAAACGTTCCGTAGTGGTCAACCTGACCTTAACATGCACCTCCCGCCTTATTCTTTTCTTAGGTGCCCCGCCCTTACCTTTGGCGCCTGTCCGCTGGATATTTGGCTGATCTTTCAGATCACTCGTCAATATTTTACCGCTCATAATTCATCATGCTATAAATGTCTTGCCGGCCTTCCTGCGACCATCGGGAGCAGGAAGCAAGTTTGCCGTTCCTGTCCCCCAAGGGCAGAACGGAGTTTTTGGGTACCAAAAACACAAACTTGCTTCCTACAAATCGCATAGTATGGCGTGCTGAAAGCATCGCCTTACGCTTGCGATTTTCATGCCCTGCCACCTCCTGAAAGGAGGGGCAGGGTACCACTCTTTGCCGGGTTTCCCGGCTCCTTTTTTGTTTTTTGGAACGCCCCACCGGGCGGACAAAAGACCAGTTTGCAGTGTCCGTGTATATCTGTAGAACAGTATATCTACTTAGCTGTATCTCAAACTAACAGCATATCACCAATTACTTCCCTCCTTCTAACAGGCGGTGAATGTCTTCCAGCTTATAATACAGCATCCCTCCTATTTTTGTAAAGCGTAGGGTACCATTAATCCTTAATGTCTGCAAGGTGCCGGGCGAAATGTTCATTAACTTCCTTACCTCATAGCTTTTCAGCCATCTTTTTTGTTCACCTAATCCCGGTTTTAGTAATCCTTTAATGTCATTTAGCAATTCTGTTCTAAATGTTTTTAAGTCCTCTTTTGTAATCAATTCAATCGCTGTCATCTGAAAAAATGTTTAGGTTAAATAATAAATTACTATTCTTGGAAAATGTTAATATGCATCATTTGCAGGTATTTACACTCCCAATACAACAAAGGTAGATTATTGTTATGATAATTTAGAATACATCATAACAATTTTGTATGTTTGTATTGTTACACCTGCAAAGACGGGAATTTATATTGATGGATTTTGATTGGCTTTGATGTTTAAAAATAAAGAAGGGTAAATTTTGAAAACCTTAAACGAAGCAAAAAGCCACAAATAAAATTTTAAAAAAAAATGAAAATTAGTTATAAAACATACCTGAATGACCGCCTTAAACAGGTGGATTTCCATGGGCAGTTGACTTTTCCATTATATATACAGGTAACCTATGACAGGAAACCGATCTATTTTAAGAGTTATTATTTCGAACTTTTTTCAAAACCACGCTATCTCCTTATCGTTCCTGGAGTAGGACGTAAGGCACCAACATTGGATGAAATTATTGAACGTGAAAATGAAGTCATCAACTTTATCATTGACAAGTATAAAGACAATTTCACGATTGAACTTTTTAAAAGTGCCTACTCCTACTACAGTAAAGATTTATGTGATCTCATGGAGAAAGGGTTTATTGAATATCTACATACCTATTTTTGGGACGAAGGAAATCCGGCCATTGGTGACGTATTATTGCAGGGCTGTAAGAATGTAATTCCCTTTGAGGTAGTAAGGGATTTCAAACGTGTTTTTACAAAGCCATTATATGAAAAATTGGTAGCAAATTCCCTTTATTACGCACCTCCCTATCTTCCGATCTATGCCTTTATGAAAGAAACTAAAAGATGGCCTATGCTCATTCTTACGGTAATGGAATTTGACAGACCGGATAAAAAAGAAGCCTTTCTTGAATATTCTAAAAAGTATTACCCAGATAGACCAGCAGAAGAATTATTAGAAAGGGCTTTAAAGTATATTGACCTAAAATAATAAAGTTCATTCATATTTTAAATACGCTCCCTTTTCCTTATATCCACGACAATAATACAACTATGAATATTATTTAATAGGGAATAATTACTGATCATAATGGAAAGCCATGATTTCAAGATAAACTTGTTTCTCTTTATCTTGTGGCAAGCAATAAATATAACTGAAAGATGATTCACCTCTTTCACCTTTTATTTTTTTAAAATATGGATGCTTTGTCGCTTCTATTTTAATCGTCTCCAATACACTTGAAAACTCTTTATTAGTAACAAAAAGTATTAACGCAACCTTAGAATCTCTCCATGTTAAATATCTGTCAAACAATTGAGAAATTGCTTTCAAAAATTCAGATGCGCCATGCCAAAATTTGCATTCAGCTACGAAGATATTGCTTGCATCAGGAGCATATTTAAGAATAATATCAGTCTTCCCTCCCTTATTGAATGTCTCTCCACTAGCCGTAGTCGCTTCATAACGAGTTTCTAAAACATATACAAATTGATCTCTAAGACCTTCTTCATCTTTTCCCTTATAAAGAGCTGGCTTTTTCTCCATACTTTTTCCAGAATCATAGATAACTTTTAAAATATCATCGTACATCTCTTTACTCATAGCCGGAGCGGTCGAATATTCTGTATTATTTGGCACTTTAGGTTGTGGTATTATTTTCTTTTGAAGGCCAGGAGCGGTAAACACTGATACAGTATCAGGATTAACTTTGATGTTAATTGCAGCAAAAAAATCATTTTCAGCTAAAAATTTACTTTTTTGAGAGAGAAATTCATTTTGAATAAAATTTGAGATTTCCTGATTAAACGAATTTGCATATTGATTTGCATTTTCAAGATTTATAAATGCTCTATTCTTAATTGAGTTTTTTTCTCTTTCAAACTCCTGCGGGTCTTTTTTAAATAGTTTAAAATCAAACGATACAATATTTTGGTGCTCGTTCACACTAATTTCTGTGGAAGTCATTGTAAATGTGAACGGATGTATACTAAACAAAATTCCAGACCCTAAGAATCTGTATTTTATTGTAAAAACATATACCTCAACTTCATATTTTTCTCTATAAAATGGATCTTCTTTTATTTCTTTTGAAATAGCAGGCATATCGAAATGTTCACTTTCATAGTCGATCATTAGAGGCTCCAATGAATACTTATCTTTTAGGTAGTTCTTAAATTCATGTTCATCAACTCCAAGAATATATTCTTTACCTTTGTTTTCGATTTCTTGCGTTATAGCCTTAGTTTTGGTAGCTATGAAGTCAAAACCATTTAACTCATTGAACGATTTAATTTTAGTACTATATCGGTTATAATTCATGCAATCAATAACTTTTGGTATTTTAGAGAATTTTACTATTTGAAGTTTATTACATTTTTTGTTTGCACAATTGTATTACATTCTTTGTAACAATTCCTGCGCAAATAAGAATTGAAATTAATTGTTGCCTTTAAAATGTTGATATCAGGTTCTGGTAATTGACTATCTGAAAATACCTCACTTTTAGTTACTTCACAATCAATACCGTTATTGCTCGTGTAAATGGTATTTTTCATTTGATTGGTATCCTCATTTTTAAAGTTTCTTTTTTATATAATTTTTATTTTTGCGGTGCAAATAGAGACCTGTGTAAGTACTTGCCAATTCGATCATAATTTGAAATTTATTGGTTGACTGGGATATATGCCTCATACCTCGCATTTTGGTCTCCTTCCGCATCATGTGTTTTCACAACTGACCTAACCTCTGGTCTTCCAACCCTTTCCCCGTAATCATTTACAAGTTGCACAAGAATTTCTTCTCCATGACTAAAATTATCATAAGGTGCTCCTTGAAATGGAATAAGGGTTGGAACCTTTGTTATAGAGGCATCTGTTCTAATGTTTACAGTTTTCATAATGATTTATTTTATAAGTAAATTTTCAAATAATGTTAACCATTTTGCTTCTAAATCAGCTGGTACGTTTTTCATCACTCTATCGAAGTTATTAATCAATACTCTTGCAAAGTCCACTTTCCAGCCTTTTCCTAATACAACGCCATTTTCGGATGCCCATTTTTCAACCTGATCAATAATTGGCTCACCACTAACATAACTATCTTCAAAATAATTTTTCCCCCGATAGGCACGGTCAATATTTTCTACAAAAACGCTGGATGGTATTAAATCTTCAATTTCAAATGCCTTATCTTCCAAAAACATTGACACATCGAGCACCTTGTTCTGCTGATCTTTGTAAGTACCATTATTAAGTTGTTTTTTATATTCTTTACCAACACTGTCAGAATCCAAAAGTACATATGGTAAAGCACCGTCTCTTGACATTACAAGTTTAGTCACCGGCGCCATTCCTTTTACACCACCAGTTGGAATAAATACCAGTTCTCTGCTATTTTGCAGCTTACCTTTGCTATTTAGGTACCTCTTAATCATTGTGAGGTAAATTTGATCACTTGGGCCCTCAACAAGAACCGGAATACAGCCTAGTAAAAGTGTATCAGATACTGATAATCCCAATGCTGCATGAACAGGATAAATTGATTTTTCTGCATCTACTTCATCATATCTTAAATTTGAAGAGACTTTTGTGCGACCGGAGGCTTTATCTACATAAACCGCCTTCACATTCGCTAGATTATCCATATCCACTAAAAAAGGAGAATGCGAAGTATAGATCAGTTGATTATCTTCAGAAAGTTTTCTAAAAAAAGTGGCTAAATCATACTGAGCTAACGGATGTAATGACAATCCAGGTTCATCTAAAAGAAGAATGGCATTTGAATGTCCTTCTTTAGTCTCTACTAGGAAAACCAGAAAAAAACTAAAGAACCATTGTAGTCCTCTACTTCGACCTTCCAGCTCAATCGACTCAGGTCTCAATTCGTCTGAAACATTTATCCTAAAATGACTCCCATCAGCTTCAAATGAGAATATATAATTACCCTGCTGCCACCATTTTTTAAAACTACCAGTAAGTTCACTTGATGCAGACCGTAATAAAACTCCTCTTTCTTTTTTCTTTTCAGCCCATTCTGCAATCTGTACCGGATTTAAATTTTCTTCCACAGCACTTGTGACAGACCCGCTATAGTTTAAGGTTTTAACAATAACTTTTCGATCGTTCCCTAGTTCATATATTTCCTGAGCAGAGAGTTTAACATACTTAAAAAGAACGTCTAACGTACGAGCTTTAGCTCGGGCTGCCTCCGTAAGATCGTCCCTATTTAGGTCTTCGATTACTCTTGGAAGATAAATCTCACTGTCAAGGTTGCCGTAGTCTGAATAATAAACAAATTTTGGAATTTCAGTTATTATTAGTTCACTAATAGCATCACTAACTTCGATAGGTTTACCATCAAAAGAATTCTGTATTTTTAGTAAAATATCTTTAAAGCTCTTGTTAAACAGTTCTGGTAGGTTTTGTTTTTTACCAAAGTCAGCCATGAGCAAATCCACTTTATTTAGAATTTCAGTCAAATCATCTCTTAAAAGTAATCCACTTTCATTCTTTGGCAGTAACGAAGATAAAGCGGTTACAATCTTTATTTTTAATTCATCCGATTCTTTAATGAAATGCTCAGACAAATGAAGAGTTTCCAAGAAATTACCTATCAGAATATCTATTCTTTTTTCTACATATGCGTCGATTTTAGAATAGGGAAGAGAGATATTATATTCACCATTAAAACTTCTTTCTATTAAAACCGTTTTCACTTGTTCTTCGTCACAATCGCACTCTGATGCAATTTTTTTGCGAATCTCATCACCTAATTGAAAGTCTGCTTTGATAAATATATCAAATTCATGACCATCAGCTTTGTATTTACTATATAAATGTCTCGGGTAATCAGAGAGAGGGATAATTGGTTCGTTATTAGCTGGATTTAATTTCCATAATGCTATCAGCAAATTTGTTTTTCCCGCTTCATTAGTACCAACTAGACATGTGTTGTCAGCTGTATCGATCCAATCGCTTTCTTCAATTGACCTAAAATTTAAAACTTTGTATCTAAGTAGTTTTGTAGCCATATTTAAATATTTGATAATCAAATCACAATACTCGTACCAATTGAATTTTACTTACTGGAAAAATATATTAACTGACTTATTGGCTGAAAATATCAACTTTATAAGATTTAAAATTAGCATTGTATAGAGACTGTTATTAACAACACTCAAATTACATCAATAATATCTAACAGTATAGTAATGTGAGTCCGTAATTCAAATGGATTGATATTTTCAGAAACATTACTAGTACCTGTATGGTGAAACGATTTTGAATAATCATTTAAAGAAACCAAATCTGTCAAAATCGGTTTAAGCCTACTAATCCGGCTACTGGATGTTGAATTACGAATCAACATTATAATATCTCCAAGCCAATGGTTAGCGGCAATTGTACTAAAATATTTAATTTTCAGCATCCCTTCCAAAATCGGCCTAATACAACGAATTACTTCTCGTCGTTGAATTTCAGAGCCATCTTGTGCAATAAGATAATTATTGACTGTCATTAAATCTTTTTGTAAGCTACTTAAGACCTCTTGTTGTATGTCATGGTATTGAAGGCTACTAGTAACTCCATTATTTTCAATTTTAAGATTGATTACATCCAGAAAATCAACGCGGTCATAGAAGTCCTTAGCAAAATGAATATCGTGTGTAAGCATAATAAATTGCTTACATTTTTCACAAAATCCTGCTAATATATTCATGGTCGTATTTTTCCGACCACTATCAAAGCTAGACATCGGGTCATCGAAAACGATTATTTTTTTGCTAATATCGATCGATTCCAGATGAGCGAGGAAGAATGCAATAGCAATGGAATTTTTATCCCCTTCACTCAGAGAAAATTTCACGGATGATATTTTTGTTGATGAATCCGCAGTTTTAAATTGAACTTTTCTACCATGCACTAAAAACGTCATAAAGATATGAAATTGGCCAGTCAACAATGTATTTTCTGGATCGAAACTCAATAGCTTCAAATTCGGATTAAATCTTTGCAGATAGGAATTAGTGGCTTGGATATATTTATTGAAAATTGGTTCAGCAAACACTTTGTATTCCGCTATAGCATCATCAGCCTCTTTCATAGACTTTAAATAAGATTCATACATTTGCCTCTGTAGTGCATCACTAGAAGGTTTGGGCGGTATCTTATATTTGGATTTATATTTCAGAGTTTTGTTGATAATTTTTGTACACTTGTTTTTGTAGACACCCCCCTCCTCACCTAGGAGAAATTTAAACAAATTGGTTTTATGGTTCTTTCTTAAAAAAGAGCCAGCAAACAAATAATCTTCAATAAAATGAATATTAAAAACTTCAATATTTTTGAGTTTATGGTTCCAATTTTGATCTTTGAACACTATTAGCTCATTCAATTCTGAAGATTTAATCTGTACATTTTGCTCGGCAGTAATGGTCACGCTCCTCCTACCGGTAATTAACAAAGAATTATTAATGGCTAGAGATTGAAAAATTGTAGAGAGGGTTGTTTTACCAGAGCCATTGGGAGCATATATTAAGTTTATCCTTTTAAATGCACCATTCCAATTTGGAGTAGGCCGCAAGTGAAAGTCCGTAAAACTTCCAATATTTTTTAGTGTCAGTACTTTTTCAATCATCTTAATCCTGTTTTGAAAGTTTTGTCAAGTTTCCTCAAAATGATACTTGCTATTACAAGCACTTCAGTCATGTCAGACAATTGGGTGTCTTCCAATATTTTAGGATTATGAGCTTTTGGATTTCTATACATGCTAAAAAACCCCTTAACTAAATTCGCAAAGCCCTTATGTTCACTTTCTTCGCTAGGATCACTCAAAGTATTGAATGCCAACATGGGCTTTTTATCCTTTCCTAGTCCAAAACACTCATCAATCAATTCATTTCCATCCGTAGCATATCCACTCTTATCTCTAAAAGTCTGAGCAATACATTTTGTTATCTCAAGAATAGCATGAAAATAATTTTCCTTTAATGCTTCTTCCTCACAGTATTTGATGATTTCTGGATGTATCGCTATCCCATGAATCTTTTCTTTAAGCTTTTTCGATCGCTCTTTGGCTTCAGAAACTGTCCTCGCCTTTTCGACAATCTTTAAATTACCGAATTTATCAAGCTCAAGTCCTTCATAAAGCAATTTGGAGTTAATAGATGATAAATTGTTTTCAAATTCCGTTTCATCATTAAACCTTTTAGGGTGAATGACTTTTTGTACAAGGTTTAAAACATTATTCGCACAACGATCTTCTGTTTGCCGCGCTATAAGAGCATAGAAAATCCTATCAGTCTTATTCCCTCCAGCAGCTACTTCTGCTATTCCTGTTGCTTTCAAAAATTCCGTGATCTTAGTATGAGAGAGAATTCCCGATAAAACATCCGCTAAATTTCTGATCGTCAAATCATCAAAGCTTTTTACCATCAAATTTTATTTTTAAGTTCATGGGTCTCGAATAAGAAAATAGCTAAGGTAGTGGCTGCTCCCACTGCAAGTCGAGCATGCCGTTTATTCAATCCATTAAATTTCACATGTTTTCCGTGACCGCTACCATAGTCGTTTCTCAATTCACATATTCCGTGTACAACTGTACCAAGACTGCCAAGAATCGTTTTGATAGTTTTTGCGGCCTTCTTTTCATCAGGAATGTCATCAGGCGTAAGCTTCAATACCTTGTTTGTATTTTTTAAAAGTTGAATTAAATCCCAGGATTTATCAGCTTTTATCTGTTTTTCATCCAAAATATTTAGACATGAAGTTTCAATAAGTTCCTTAGCAATTCCAATTGCTATGTGAGGAGCATTTTCAATAGCAGCCTCCATTGAAGTAATTTGTTGCGTGACATATTCTGCATTGAATTTTTTCGCCAAAATTTGGCTGTTGGCTTTTATTGAATTGAACTCACTGAAAATGCTACGACCGTAATATACGGGCTTATTTGATATCCGCATTTTCTCCACAATTTCAAAACCATCATGTCTAAGATTATCGTTAAAAACCTCAAGTAATTTATTCACTTCTTTTGAGTCACCACGTACTAATGGATGAATCATTTCCGAAAGAAATTGAAGAAATCCTACATCACTACAGTTTAATAAGTCGAGCCTCCGATCATAAAACACCCAATCATCCGACCAATCATTTGGATTATTAATTCTATGTTGCCAAATGTCTGAACTCATATCCGCAAATCGAGAATCATCTGATGCTAACTTGTTTAAATCAAACAATCGAAATAAGAAATCTGTTTCTTCCAACCGTCCAGCATACCAAATGTTTTCCACTCGGATGAAGTCAAAAATGTTACGTCGGGTAATAACGGTGATTGCGTTCAATGGATATACTTTTTCCTAAAACTACTAATTAAAAATCATTGTAGTGTTTCCAAACATATTCTGTAATGTAGATATCTTCGTGAAAAGTCAGCCATTTAATAAAAAAACTCTATCTTAGCATATAGTTCATTGATAATCAAAGATAAAACAAGATCATTGAGGTGATAAATTAAGGCAATTCAAATCTAATAATATGTGCCCTATTCGGTTCCCTTACTTGATTTTTATTTGATATATGATTAACAATCAAGATTTTAAGAGTTGGGTTAAGCATCCTGCCACCCCGACAGTATAGATGTAAAAATCTAGCAAAAACCCTCTAAATATCACTATTTAGGGGGTTTTTTCGTTTTTATCAAATCAATTGAGGGCATAATATATCAGGGAATTTATGCCCTATTCTACACCCTCTTATTTTCTCGTATCATTGTCTCTTTATAATATGGTTTAAAGGGAATGTACTCTTTATTATCTATGACTAGCCATCCATCAAGGGGCTTAAAATTAGATTTCTCTCCATTATGAGTTTTAATTAACTGCTCATTGATTTCAGCAAGATTGCCTGCTATTTGATTAGAATGCAGACCATGTAGCATTTGCAAACCTATGGTTAGCAAATATCAAAAGTCAGGGCTTTTTAAATTAAACCTTATTGCTGAAAATTAACTGAATCTATTAAAAATATAGGGAATGAAAATTCCCTATCTAAAGAAAAAGCTATGAAAAGTTTATCAATCGGCTACGATTTTATTTTTAATGTCGTCATAAAAAAGGCCAACGGCAAGACCTTCAAGAGCCACACGGTGAATGGGTTAGGCTCTACCTATGATAATGCACTTTGGGACGTGTATTTTAAACTGAAAAGAAAGCGCAGTGAAATTTTAAAAGTAAACAGGGTAAGGGCTTACCGTATAGCCTTTGCAATTGAAGACGGTAAATCTATCCCTTTGCGCTTGGCAGACTGCCCACCACATATTCCCGAAGACCTGAACGATTCCATGAAAAATTTACCTAAAAAAACTGAATTATGAAAGCTATACAAGAATTGACCAACACGGAGAAAGCAAGGTTATTACATGAACTTTTTCCAACAGAATTATCACACTTTTTAGAGCATTTAAAAGAAGTATGCAGTGATCTACAAGAGCATAAAGAGGAATATAAGGCACATTGGAAAGGTGGATTTATGTCTTTTGACTATTGGTTTGCTTTATCAGTGGAAACACCGGGAATTTTAAAGAGGCATACGCATAATATGAAAAAAAGTAGCCGAATATTTTCCGAACAGCTATTTTTCACCTATACATACTTATTCGTAAACGACCGAATTATTAAGTATGCAGATAAGGTAAGCGAGAATGAGAAGTTTAAAATTGCTGTCGATTTATTTTATAAATGATCTGTAATCTCTACTAAAAGAGTAAAAAAAGCTCCAAAGCCCATTACTAGGGTTTTTGGGGCTTTTTTGGCAGGCGCTTTAAGTGATCTATAAGTGAACATCTGAAATTCAGGTTATTTATGAGAAAATCTGATGATTTTCTCTATGTGAAGTATGATTTTGATTGTATTTAATTTCAAAAGGAATGTTTAAAATGGATAAACCTATTTTTCAAATTCGTTGAATACAATTCACTTAATGATTATATAAGATAGTCCCTCTGTTAACTTATTCACACTATTACAACACAGTTTTTTTTTGTTTTCATCATCAAGTTCCTTTACTTGTTTATATTCATCTTCGGTAAATAAATCATGTTCAAACAGATGTGTTACATTATCTCCTGTGAAACGCTTTTTTGCTTCTTCATGTAGTTCCTGGCTGCTAATAATATAGAAGTTGTCAGCAAAATTGGCTAGTTGCATATAGGTGACAAATTTTATGATATTATAGTCGGTCTGTTCATTGAGGTATATGTAAATAGCGTTAACACGGCCTTTGGCTTTGAAAATTTCCTGTACATGCTCATTTTCCAGTATTGATATATAATATGAAAACTCTTCTATGTATGGAAATTTTTCTATCAAAATATTATCGAAAGAAGTTATCGATACTTTATATTTATTCCTAAAATAAGCATGAAGCCATGCACAAACGATACTGCCAAAAGGTGCATCATCGACATAACCCGTAGTCTGAAAACCAGCATGAAATTCAGGATGAAACCCTGTAAAATTAGCTTCAATTACATAGTATTTGCCTTTTTTAGTAAGCCCTATATCCCACCCAATCAACGTACCTTCAATAAATGAGTATGGGAGTTTTCCAAGAATTGATTTGACAAATTCTTGTGGTTGATCATAATCTTTTAGGCCAAGGATACCGCTTATTCTCAAGCTAAGGCCATATAAAATATCTCTCCCAAAAGTATGAATCCTAAATTCTTTATCGAGATTTAACCGTTTTTGAACAATCCATTTTTCATTCTGAAATGAATGATCAGTCTTATGGTTAGATAAAATCTGTTCAAATTCCGTGGTTCGGTCAAAATTTCGTGTTCTGCCAGAACCAAACCCCAATGTTGCTTTAATGAAGTGCCCCGATTTAATTAACTGCCTGATTTCGGATGCCCAATTACTTTTATTGAGCAAGACTGTGAGGCTAAAAGTCTTCGGCATACAACCAGGGGAGTAATGGTTTAGAATCAGATATTGAATATATTTATTTTCAGGTCTCCATTTAAATATATGATGTTCATTTATATTTAATTCGTAAAAGATAGCCCTTATAATAAGCGCACCTATCCAACCAGATAGATGTTCTGTTAAAAAAGAGTGTGGAGATAGTTCAAATGTGCTGTTTACCAATCTTTCTTTTACGGTATTCAAATCTGAATTGTTGATTTTCAGTATTAATTTTTTTAAGTCACCGTTCTTCATTTTCAATTATCCGAAGTTCCGAGTATCAAAGGGAAATTAATTTACAGACAAAAAGCGACTTACTTAGGGACACTTGGAACAAAATATTATGATTTCAATTTTGGGTATTCTGATACATTAACAAACTCTTGTAATTATGTAAATTCAGTATAACATTTAAAATCTATCTTTTTAGAAATGACTATACATGTCAACTTTTTGAAAAATAACATAAATGACAATTTGTTTAATGTCTGTAGCTTTTTATTGAAGTCTCTTCACATAAAATATTCTGCTATGCATTTGAATAGATTACTCACCGATCATTTATACTCTTCATCACTTTTGGCGGTGCAAGATATTTTATCGGAATATGGGGTTGAAAGTGTAGCTATCAGGAAAGGAGAGCATTCCTATAATGAATTTGAAATTCCGTTTGTCTGTTCAATTCAGCAGGTGAATTGGCCAATAGCCGCTTTTACGGTAGTTACTAATATCAACAATGACAGAATTGATTATTTCGACCCACTTACAAAACAAGTCACAACCACAACCATAGAAAAATTTCAATCGATAGACAACAATATAATAATGTTGATCGATGGGACAAAAGCATTCAATGAAATTAATTTAAAACAAAATCTTGTAAAGGAGCAAAATGAAATTCTTTTGGCTAATCTGCCCCTTATATTTGCCATTATCTGTTTATTCAGTTGTGGTAGTTACATCCTTGCTCACTACACCCCGCACCAAAGTTGGATGCATCTCAGCTATCTTTTAACAACATTTATAGGTGTATTAATATCAATTCTATTGATTTGGCACGAATTTGATAATGATAACAGCTTAATAAAGCAAGTCTGTGGAAAAGGTGGCAAGAAAGTAAATTGTAACGCAGTGCTTTCATCTTCCCATTTATCAATGTTTGGTATAAGTTGGTCGATTTGGGGAGGGGCATACTTTTCGATGTTATTTATGACACAGTTATTTTTTGTTAATAACTTGTCTTTTTTGTTGTTGACTGCCTCTTTTTCATTTCTGGTATTACCCTATGTATTTTATTCCATATACGTACAGTGGTTGATTATTAAACAATGGTGTCCGCTATGTCTTGGGATACAAACTTTGCTAATAATTAATGCAGTGATTGCGATTTGTGTTTTTGCCCAATCCTACTACGATTATAAATTCTATCTTTTTCAAGGTTATCCTTTCTTTGTGACCTTAGTGATCGGAATTTTTATGTTCTTATTATTATCTGCATTGGTTCCAAAGCTAAGATCAGCTAAGAATAGTAAGGCGTTTGAAAGAAATCTTAGGATATTTAAATCAGACAAAAATGTATTTAATTACTTCTTAAAAAAAGGCGAACGCCTAAAACATCCAGTTGATAATCTAGGGATTATCGTAGGAAATCCTACGGCACATAACGAAATAATTAAAGTTTGCAATCCTTATTGTAGTTACTGCTCTGTTGTACAACTAGAGTTAGAACGGCTTGTCAAAAACAATGACGTTAGACTACGCATTATTTTTACAGTATCAGTTGAAAAAAATGATATAGGAAAAAAAACTGTTGCACACTTCCTGGCAATTCAGCAGAAATACGGAAATGAACTTGTATACACAGCCTTATATGATTGGTATAATAGTCCACACAAGGATTATGGCACTTTTGCAAAGAGGTTTGTCGTTGACAGTCAAATAGATGAGCAAGACGGTCAAATTGATGCTATGAACAAGTGGGTTGACACTATGCAAATTCGGGTAACACCAACATTGTTTTTCAATGGGTATGAGTTTCCCTCAGCATATAAAATTGAAGATTTGGGCTATATTTTAAAAAACAGTTCAAAAATTATCGGGAACTTTTCTTAAACAAGGAAGCTCACGCCCTTCCTCTTATATAAATTAAAGACGTGGTGTGAGGACGTCCAACTTAAACTTCGTTATTATGACAAAGATTTCAATAAAAAACCTAAGCTCTTTTGAAAGCAAACCATTAAATAGAGCTCAACTGAAAAAGGTTACAGGAGGATTTAGTTCTGCGGCAGGTGGTTGTGCTAACTCACAAGGAGGTTGTGATATTGGTGCCAACTGTGCAAGACCAAATGGGGCTGCTGATAAATGCTCCACTGCATCGGGCACCTGTAAGTGCGGTAGCTAACATAAGGTAAGTTAATTTTAAGATTGGCGTAAACATGCTTATACGCCAATCTTATATTAAATTTAAGTTTTATGATTACTGGCTGCACAATTAGATATTAAAATTCTAAATGGTTTAATTTGAGAATTTTAGATCTAAGATTATTGTATTCTGCCAAATATCCTTTACTTTTGAGGTGTTCTAACCAATACATCTTAATATGTACAACTATCGCAAAGCCGACAATGCAGTCAATATATTTAGCATTGCAAAAAGGTTCACCAAACGCAATGTTATATATGTGCCCATAAAAAGGTTCATAGTGACAATTGCGTTTTGTCTGGTTGCCCTGCACGCTTATTCTCAAGTGCCGCCCTCAAAACAATCAAAACTTGTTGTACAATTAAAAAATGCACCTTTTAATTCGTTAGCACTTTTAGACTACAGAGAATTTCACAATGTAGCGATCATCGGCAAACTGATCGGTGAATCTAAATGGGAGTTTACTGTTCCTGATTCTATTACAGACAATTCAGAATTTATGATGCTGATCGTTCCTCACAAAGACACGATTGCCAATGCCTATCGGCAGGTGCGTTTTAACACACAATTTAAAAATAAGAAGAATACCATTGTCAATATCGGTCTTCAAGAAAAGACGACCTATCTAAATGCTGAATACAAGGGAAAGGTGATGTTCGAAAATGATAATGTAGCCAGTTTTCTTGGTAGAAGAGATACCGTGATAACAGGTAATCTGATCTGTGATGATTTCAATTTATCCTTGAAAAATGACAGTTCGGACATTACTGTTCGATCCATTGATCCCTATTATGCATGGTTCGACGGAGGAAGCAATAAATTGCCGTATGAAGATAATCTACAATTTTATATTAAAATGGCTGAAGATTACCCCGACTCTAAATATTTATTAACAAGTTTATCTCAGAATCTTTCGAGGTTTAAGAGTAGACAAGATGTAAAGGTTATATATCAGAAGTTTTCCGATAAACATAAAAATACAAAATGGGCTCGTAGAATTGAAAGTTTTTTATCAGATAAATTTTACAACATTTCACTGATAAACCGTGATACAAAGAAGATAGAGCCAGTTGTTCAGGATTCATCAAAATATACCCTTGTTATATTTTCAGCATCATGGTGTGGGCCTTGTAAAGAAGAAATTCCTCTGTTGAAAGAGCTTTATAAAGATTTAAAATCACGCTTTAACTTTACTTACATTTCAATGGATTACGAAAAGAGAGTAAAAGCATTTCAAGATGTTCTAATGAAGTATAATATTCCTTGGCGGACATTATATGCATATAAGGATTTGGAAAGAGTGAGCGATTTATTTTCCGTTAAAAGTATTCCACGTACATTACTGTTTTATCCAGATGGTCACATGGAAGTAATAGATGTTCGGGACAAGGAAAATCAAAAGAAATTATATCTTCTTAAATAACCCTGTAAATTAAAGTATTCCAGCACATATATTTTCATGCCCTTGATCTGAAGTATTTTAAAAATGCTGATCGGTACGAATCAAATTGCCTTCAATTTTTAACGCGAGGCGGAAAATGTGAGTAAAATTCCTGTATGTTGAGTATCACTTTCATGATTCTTCCAATGGGTTAGAAAATCTGATTCATTAAGTTGTAAAATTCCAATGGCGGGATCTGCGATAAAATAAGAATTGTCCTGAATATCAAATAAAACAACAAAGTGATCCTTATCCCAATGTAAGATTACGGGAAGATCAATAAGTTTAAGTTTCGTTATGTCAACCTGGAGTCCTGTAGAATTGATCCCTAATATTTTAGCAGTATCCACTATATCTATCATAGAGGAACCTTTATGCATGATCCTGACCCAATCTTTCATTTGATCCAAGTTAAACTCCTTTCCGTAATATGTTGCAATCATCTTTAAACAGGTCGGCCCACAGTCCCATTGAGTTGTCTGCAAATAGAGTGGGAATGACTGTCTCTTTAAATCTTTCATCTTTTTTATCTAAGGCAGTATTTTAACACTTTTAAACCTATATTTAGCATCACATCATTGAATTTACAAAAAATATTAGTCTTAATCTGTCAAAGAATACCTTAAATTTTAATCATGTATTTTGGCTCTTTTGGCCTTAATTAAGTTCTAAATTATCTTTAAATTGATTTTTCTGCTATGATCTATTTCAGCAATCAATGAGGGGAATAATGCTGAATTAAAAAAAAGAGCAATCTTATCATATTATATTCTTGTCTGGTGTAGTTATTTTGATACTATAAAATTATGCGACTAATCGATGATTACAGTCATTATCATTTTATCCTTTGGAAGAAGAATGGGCTAATTACTCGTTACGACATGATGTTTTTGAGTTTTGAATTTTTGGAACAGGACTTTGAATATATCTTATGCCTGAAATTTGATCCCCCACTGAATGTATTTAGACCAGATTTAAAGGAGCTTACGAAATCTTTAGAAGCTATTTTGGATAATGATCAAAATACATTTGTGATTGTAACACAAAGAAAGACAGCACCCACTTATCAGTTAAGAAATGATGAATATATCTACTCTTTTAGCTGTAATTTTCATCATTTCAAACGGATAGTTAAGCATCTTGCCACAGTCGAACTCTATAAGGGAAATTTACTTTTTGTGTTATTAGATTATATTGCAAATGGTAAATCCAGTTTAAATCGAATTATTGTACGACAGATTCCATTTGGAGCTCATGAAGTTTCAAAAGTTCAAAACTCTGATGTAATAATTCCACATAAAGGGGATCTTGATTATTTGAGAAACTTGATGAAGTTTTTAAAAAACATTAAAAATATCAATGTATTTGCTGGAATAGACCAGGCGCCAGATAGCCATAATTTAAAACTTAACGACATCACTCCAAAGAATTTTTATTTATATTCTTTCAAGCCAAATCCTGTAGGTCCTTATGTTATCCGTAATTGGTTGGTAGATCAGGGTAAATCTGGTATAATAGCTTTTCAGGATTCTGATGATATGCCTTGTGCAGATAGATTTGAACGACTTTCAACTTACATGGGTGAAAATGATATTCCTTTTTGCGGTTCTCATGAAATTAGAATGGACTATTTCAGTGAAACTGTACAAGCTATCAGATACCCTTTAAATGTCAAGACAGCTTTGCAACATGACCCTGTTCATGCACTTTTACATCCTTCCTCTGCAATTGAAAGAAGCATGTTTTATGAATGCAATCGACTATCAGAAGATAAAATTTTTGCAAGTGATACCAAGTTTCTATATTACTGTTATTTCAAATTGAACAAGATTGAGAATATAGATGAATTTTTATATATCAAAAGATCACATCCAGATTCTCTAACAACTTCACCTAGAACCCGTATAGGTTCATTGGTACGCACACAACTGATAAATCAATGGGTAGTTGACTTCACTTTGATAAAAATGGGCGCACTTAAACTTGAAAATTCATCTTTAAATTATGAAGGATCAAAGCGCAAATTTAAGGTTGTCCAATTGTAATATAGGTTTTTTGGAGCTATTTTGGCAGAGGTTAGCAAATTTGCCAAGCTCCCAATTCTTAATAATCCTGTAATGGAGTAATGATTTTTTAAAGAATTAATCCCAAACCATTTTTGCTTTTAGTTTTCTATGATATATGTGTGATCTTATTAATGGATCTCGATATTCAGTATGATGTTATGTTAAGCACCAAAAATATTAGTCACTTGATTTTTGTATTATTGTTTATTAAGAAAGCTGTAGTCGGTAAGTAATAGTGCAGCGAAATCGGTAAATAAGAGTGGTTCTTCGCCAATTTTGATGCAATCATCCCATTACTGAAAGACAAACCTTCCGTCTAAGCAATTGAAATCCGCATCTACCATACATCTCACGCTTTTTGTTTTTTAACCTATTTAC
>Ga0247734_1000038_pt1 | contig 123030 bp, 102 predicted proteins | sample UWRJL103311B2_FD_180933 | JGI IMG/M metagenome (GOLD analysis project Ga0247734, IMG submission 180933) | Plant litter microbial communities from Arlington Agricultural Research Station in Wisconsin, United States - UWRJ-L103-311B-2 | ecosystem: Environmental > Terrestrial > Plant litter >...
AAGCAGTACCGGGCCTTGCTGCGCAAGGCCCGGAAACTGGGGCTGGACTTGGTAAAGGCTTCTTGAATTGTTTAATGAAATCAGAGGCTTATTTTTTGTTTGATGAGAGCGAGCTTGCTCGCGAAGGGGCCGGGACATCGGCATATATTTCTGAAGGCAGGAATATTGCCTTCGCGAGCAAGGTGGAGCGCCACCCCGGTCCTCCCACAGGTCCTGTGTTTGCTGCGCGACAGCGCTATGGCAGGGACACCGCGGAATCTCCCACGGGATCAACGGCGTGCGCAATTCTCTGTAGGAGCTGCCGAAGGCTGCGAATCGGTCGCCGCCTTCGCAGCCTTCGGCAGCTCCTACAGAGATATACGCAGCGCCAACCATCCCGCCCGTGATCTTGATCTTGATCTGCTTTTGATCTTGATCTTGATCTTGATCTTGATCTGCTTTTGATTTTGATCCTGGCGCCCCGTCAAACCACGCTGGCCGTAATTCGATATTGATTCGGCGGTGCAAACCGGCAGGGATGCCGGTTTAGCCGCGCTGGGCCAGGGATGGCCCTTCGCGGCGGCCCGCCGAATCAATGTCGGATTACGGGTATGCCGAGCCCAAGCGAGGGACCGAGTGGTGGGGCACAGCCTTTTTGGTTACTTTTTTCTGGGCCGGCATTCCGGGCGTCTGAAAAAAGTGACCCGCCGTAAGGGCGGAACCATAGTTTCAAATCACATAAATAATGGATATGTACTCTGAGCCGAGCCTCTCAAATACAACCTGAGCATCACCACTTCGGCGTAATATCCCGCTCCACCGCTGGCGCATCCGGATCCTGCCCCACCGGAAACTTGCCCTTCAAATGCCACGCAAACGCAATAATCTCCGCAATCGTCCGATACAGCGGCTCAGGAATGCTGTCCCCCAGCTCCATCCGCGCCAACAGCTTCACCAACTCCGCGTTTTCATAGATCGGCACTTCATACTCCCGGGCAATCGCCAGGATCGCCTCGGCCAGTTGATCGTCACCCTTGGCGCTCAGGGTCGGCGTGTGCTGCCCGTCGTAGGTCAAGGCAATCGCCTGACGCGGTGTCTGCTCGGCTTTGCTCATCAGGCGTTCTCGTCTATCCAGCGTTGTTCAAGGGTCGTGCGCGGGCCCTGGGGAGGGGCGCCGTGGTTGCAGGCCAGTTCACCCACTTCCAGGCCAGATGCAACCAGCCGCTCGCGCAGGTAACCCAATTGCTGACGGATCAACTCGGCACTGTCCGGGCGCTCGGCCCAGAGCTGACTCGACAGGCTGCCGCGAAGCAACTGCGCTTGAACCTGCAGCGCACCCAGTGGCTCCAGGTCGAAGGCCAACTCGATCTTCCAGAGTTTCTCGCGACTCTCCTTGGCCTCGCTGCCACCCTTGTCGTCGGCCTTGCCCTCTTCGGGTGTGTCTTCGCGTTGCACCTTGACCTGCAAAGGCATGATGTCCTGGCCGGTACGCACCGGGATTTCCAACTGCCAGGTCGTCAGCTGATTGCCCTCCGCCGTGGTGCGGGTCTGCTCCAGGCTGCCCAACTGATGGCTTTGCAGACGGGATAAAGCGCCAGCAGCCAGCTTGAGCAAGATTTCGAGGTCGTCATCTTTGCCGCCGCCTTTCACCGAACGTGAGGGCAGGGGGAAGTGGATGGGCAGCGCAGGCGGTGCGACCAGCCCCATCGTGCCCAATGCGCTGCGCAGCACGCCGGGCATGGTGCGGGTCAGCATGTTGGAGGCTGCGGCCGCGCTGTAGCTGGTATTGGCCGGCAAACCCGGGAGTAGTTGCGCGACGACCTGCAGCAGATTGGCCTTGAGGTCAGGCATGGTGGCCGGGTTGAAGCCGGTCAACAGCCTGGTCTCGAGAAACAGGCCGCTGCTGCTGACCGCCTGAGCGACCCCGCGAGGCGTGGCCATTTGTTCAAGGTCGGGCAGTTCAGCCAGCAATTGGTTGATGCTGGCCTGCAGCGGCGCGGGAATCGTCGGGCTGGCCTGGGGCAAGTTGCGCAAGGCATTGATCAGCACGTCCATCGAGCCTTGGCGGTTCTGTTGGGTGGTCAGTTGTTGGGTCACTGCCAACTGATCAAGGTTGCTCGGCAGCGGCACGAAGTTGACGGCCTGCTTGCCTTGCACCTGGGCACTGAGCAAAGCGCCGGGGCTCAGGGGCTGTGGGCTTTCGATGGTGAGGCTGGTCCCGACCAGGGCCGTATTGAGCAGGATCACGATCGAGCGATACGTCGCCGGTTGTGGCGCAGGCGCTGATGCACTGCCCGGCGTGGCAGCAGGTGCAGCCGTCGGCTGTTTACCACTCAGTTGGCCCAATGCATCGGCCACTACTTGAGAGGTCAGCACCCGCGCCTGCAGCAGAGTGCCCACCGGCAGTTGCTCGGTATCGATACTGGTCTGCACGTTATTCAACGCGGCATTGATCTGCTGCAGGCTCATGGTCAGCGTATTGGGCGATGCTTGTGACACCTGAACCGTAGTGCCCGGCGTAAGGGGCAGGGGGCTGGTCACGTTGATGCTGGTCTGGCCGCCGTTGCTCAGGGCGAGTTTGACCAGCAACTGGAAGTTCTGCTGCAACTGTTTGAGGCTGACGACTTCGGCGTCGACGGTTTCACCGGGCGGCACGAGGTTGTCCACCGCTTGCAGCAGGGTGAGCACCTGCGCTGGAGAAAACCCGACCTTGGCCAGGGCAGCGGAAGTGGCCACCGGTTGAAGGCTGGTGATGTCACCTGTCATGGAATCGCGACCTGTTGAAAATGCCCTCTTGCAGCAGGACATGACATGTATAATGCCGCCCCGTCATAGGGGCATAGATGCAATGAAGTTGCACCCATGTAACGGCCGTTTTGAAGCTGACTTGAACAGCCATTTCTTCAGACCACGCCCGGCGGGCTGTGTGCTGATGCGACTGGGAACCCTGAATGACTCGTTCCATACCTCTTCTGCAAGCCAGCGACCTGGCGTGTGAGCGCGATTGGCGGATGCTCTTCGAACACCTCGATCTGCAGCTGCACGCCGGTGACATGCTACAGATCAGCGGGCCAAATGGCAGCGGCAAAACCAGCCTGTTGCGTCTGCTGTCAGGGCTGATGCAGCCCACTGCGGGCCAGGTGCTGATCAATGGCCAGCCGTTGAGCGAGCAACGCGTGGAGCTGGCGCGCAATCTGCTCTGGATCGGCCATGCGGCCGGTATCAAGGATTTGCTGACCCCGGTGGAGAACCTGTCCTGGTTGTGTGCGTTGCATCGTCCGGCTGAACCCGCGGCGATCTGGCAGGCGTTGCAGAGCGTTGGCCTGCGCGGTTTCGAGGACGTGCCGTGCCACACCTTGTCGGCCGGGCAGCAGCGACGTGTCGCTTTGGCACGGCTTTACCTGGACAGCCCGCCGATCTGGATTCTCGATGAGCCTTTCACGGCGCTGGACAAACAAGGTGTCGCGCAGCTTGAAGCCCACCTGGCCGAGCAGTGTGAAAAGGGCGGCATGGTCGTCTTGACCACCCACCATACTCTCAGCCGTACACCGGCCGGTTATCGCGACATTGATCTGGGGCAATGGGCCATATGAGTCATGTGTTTACCCTGCTGGTCGCCCGGGAAGCGCGTCTGTTGTTCCGGCGTCCGGCGGAGCTGGCCAACCCACTGGTGTTCTTTGCGATCGTCATCGCCTTGTTCCCGCTGGCGGTCGGCCCCGAGACGCAATTATTGCAAACCTTGTCGCCGGGGCTGGTCTGGGTCGCTGCCTTATTGTCGGTGCTGCTGTCCCTGGATGGCCTGTTTCGCAGCGATTTCGAAGACGGTTCCCTGGAGCAATGGGTGCTGTCGACGCATCCGCTGTCGTTACTGGTTCTGGCCAAAGTACTGGCGCATTGGGCCTTTTCCGGGCTGGCACTGGTATTGTTGGCGCCGCTTCTGGCCCTGATGCTCGGTTTGCCGAGTCATTGCCTGCCGGTGCTGTTGCTGTCATTGCTGCTGGGCACGCCGATATTGAGCCTGCTGGGCGCAGTCGGCGCGGCATTGACCGTGGGTTTGAAGCGTGGCGGTCTGCTGTTGGCCTTGTTGATCCTGCCGCTCTACATCCCGGTCTTGATCCTGGGCAGCGGCGCTTTGCAGGCAGCACTGCAAGGCATGCCCGCCACCGGCTACCTGCTCTGGCTGGGTAGCCTGACCGCTCTGGCGGTCACCCTGACACCCTTTGCCATCGCAGCTGGCTTGAAGATCAGCGTGGGCGAATAATTGAGGTTCTGCCGACTGACGGTTTTCAGTCACCAGCGAACCCGAGCTACACCGTGAGAAGGCAGCTTGATGAAAGGCAGCGTGATGAAAGACAACCCTAAACGCGGGGTGAGTTGGGCCTGGTTTCACAAACTGGGCTCACCCAAATGGTTCTACGCTTTCAGCGGGCGCTTGTTGCCCTGGCTGAGTATTGCGGCCGTCCTGCTGATCGGAATCGGTGTGGTCTGGGGCCTGGCCTTCGCGCCGCCGGATTATCAGCAGGGCAACAGCTTCCGCATCATCTATATCCATGTGCCTGCCGCGATGCTTGCCCAGTCCTGCTACGTGATGCTGGCGGTCTGCGGCGTGGTCGGCTTGGTGTGGAAGATGAAACTGGCCGACGTCGCCCTGCAAAGCGCAGCGCCCATCGGAGCCTGGATGACTGCGATTGCCTTGGCGACGGGCGCGATCTGGGGCAAACCGACCTGGGGTTCATGGTGGGTCTGGGATGCGCGGCTGACCTCGATGCTGATCCTGCTGTTTCTGTATTTCGGCCTCATTGCGCTGGGCAACGCCATCAGCAATCGCGACAGCGCCGCCAAGGCCTGCGCGGTGCTCGCCATCGTCGGCGTGATCAATATCCCGATCATCAAGTACTCGGTGGAGTGGTGGAACACCCTGCATCAGGGCGCAACCTTCAGCCTCACCGAAAAACCGGCGATGCCCGCTGAAATGTGGCTGCCGTTGTTGTTCACGGTGCTGGGTTTCTACTGTTTCTTCGGCGCGGTCCTGCTGCTGCGCATGCGCCTGGAAGTGCTCAAGCGCGAGTCGCGAGCCAGCTGGGTCAAGGCTGAAGTCCTGAAAAGCCTCGGTCAGCCTTCCGCCGAGGAGCGCGCACCATGAAATTTGCTTCATTCAGCGATTTTCTGGCCATGGGGCATCATGGCCTGTTCGTCTGGTCGGCCTATGGCATCTGCTTTCTGGGCCTGGCTATCAATGTGGCGCTGCCGTTGCTGGCGCGCCGGCATTACCTGCAACAAGAGGCGCGACGCCTGCGCTGGGAGAACCAGAAGTGAATCCGCTGCGTAAAAAGCGTCTGTTGATCATCGTGGCGATTCTCGCCGGTGTCAGCATCGCCGTAACTCTGGCTTTGAGCGCTCTAAAAGAGAACATCAATCTGTTTTACACCCCGACCCAGATCGCCAGCGGCGAAGCGCCCCGTGATACGCGCATTCGGGCCGGTGGCATGGTTGCCGAGGGTTCGCTGCAACGCTCGGCCGACTCGCTGGACGTCAGATTCATCGTCACCGATTTCAACAAGTCCGTGACCATCACCTATCGTGGCATCCTGCCGGACCTGTTCCGCGAAGGGCAGGGCATTGTCGCCTTGGGCAAACTCAATGCAGACGGCGTGGTGGTGGCGGACGAAGTGCTGGCCAAGCACGATGAAAAATACATGCCGCCCGAAGTCACTAAGGCGCTCAAGGAAAGCGGTCAGGCAGCGCCTGCGCCTTCCTCAACACCCTCCAAGCAAGGTTGAACCATGATTCCTGAACTCGGCCACCTGGCCATGATTCTGGCCCTGTGCTTCGCCGTCGTGCAGGCCTTTGTTCCGCTGGTCGGCGCCTGGCGTGGCGACCGGATGTGGATGGGGCTGGCGCAACCGGCTGCCTGGGGCCAGTTCAGCTTTCTGATCTTCGCCTTCGGTTGCCTGACTTACGCCTTCATGACCGACGATTTTTCCGTGGCGTATGTCGCCGAAAACTCCAACAGCGCGCTGCCTTGGTACTACAAATTCAGTGCTGTCTGGGGTGCCCACGAAGGCTCTTTGCTGCTGTGGGCCTTGATCCTCGGGGCCTGGACGTTCGCCGTGTCGATTTTCTCCCGGCAGTTGCCGCAAGTGATGCTGGCGCGGGTGCTGGCGGTCATGGGCATGATCAGCGTCGGCTTCATGCTGTTTCTGATCCTCACTTCCAATCCTTTCTCGCGCATCCTGCCGCAAGTGCCCGCTAACGGCCGCGATCTCAATCCGCTGCTGCAGGACATCGGTCTGATCGTCCACCCGCCGATGCTGTACATGGGCTACGTCGGTTTCTCGGTGGCCTTCGCTTTTGCCATCGCCGCCTTGCTGGGCGGGCGGCTTGATGCGGCGTGGGCGCGCTGGTCGCGTCCATGGACCATCGCCGCCTGGGCGTTCCTCGGCGTTGGCATTACCCTGGGCTCCTGGTGGGCCTATTACGAGCTTGGCTGGGGCGGCTGGTGGTTCTGGGACCCGGTGGAAAACGCCTCGTTCATGCCGTGGCTGGTGGGCACTGCGTTGATTCACTCGCTGGCCGTCACCGAAAAACGCGGTGTGTTCAAAAGCTGGACGGTGCTGCTGGCCATCGCGGCGTTTTCCCTGAGCCTGCTGGGTACATTCCTGGTGCGCTCCGGGGTGCTGACCTCGGTGCATGCCTTTGCGTCCGACCCCGAGCGCGGCGTGTTCATTCTGATCTTCCTGCTGTTCGTGGTCGGTGGTTCGCTAACCCTGTTCGCCTTCCGCGCGCCGGTGGTGAAAAGCCATGTGGGCTTTGGCCTCTGGTCTCGCGAAACCCTGTTGCTGGGCAACAACCTGGTGCTGGTGGTCGCCGCTTCGATGATCCTGCTCGGCACCTTGTACCCGCTGGTACTGGATGCCATCAGTGGCGCGAAGATGTCGGTGGGCCCGCCGTATTTCAACGCGATGTTCGTGCCCCTGATGGGCCTGCTCATGGTGGTGATGGCGGTTGGCGTGCTGGTGCGCTGGAAAGACACCCCGGTCAAATGGCTGGCAGGCATGCTCGCGCCGGTGTTGATCGGTAGCGCAGTGCTGGCCGTTGTCGCCGGGCTGGCCATGGACGATTTCCATTGGGCCGTCATGGCAACCTTCATGCTCGCAGCCTGGGTGTTGCTGGCCGGAGTTCGCGACCTGCTGGACAAGACCCGCCATAAAGGCCTGATCAAAGGTTCAAGAAGCATTACCCGCAGTTACTGGGGCATGCAACTGGCGCACATCGGCATTGCGGTTTGTGCGCTGGGCGTGGTGTTGTCCAGCCAGAACAGCGCCGAACGTGACCTGCGTCTGGCCCCTGGCGAATCCATGGAGCTGGGCGGTTACATGTTCGTCTTCGAAGGTGCCCAGCATTATCAAGGGCCGAACTTCACCTCTGATCGCGGCACCGTGCGTGTTCTGGAAGACGGCAAGCAAGTGACCATCCTGCACCCCGAAAAGCGCCTGTACACCGTGCAGCAATCGATGATGACCGAAGCGGGTATCGACGCCGGTTTCACCCGCGATCTCTATGTCGCGCTGGGCGAACCCCTGGGCAATGGCGCCTGGGCGGTACGGGTCCACGTCAAACCGTTCGTGCGCTGGATCTGGTTTGGTGGTTTGATCACTGCCTTGGGCGGGGTGCTGGCGGCGATGGACAAGCGTTATCGGGTCAAGGTCAAAAGCAAGGTACGTGACGCCCTGGGCATGCCGGAGGTTGCACAATGAGACGCTGGATTCTGCTCTTGCCGCTGGTGATTTTCCTGGGGGTTGCGGTGTTTCTTTATCGCGGCCTGTATCTGGACCCGGCCGAATTGCCTTCGGCGCTGATCGACAAGCCGTTCCCGGAGTTCTCCCTGCGTGATGTGCAGAGCGACAAGCTCATCACCCGCGCCGATCTGCTGGGCAAACCGGCGCTGGTCAACGTCTGGGGCACCTGGTGCGTGGCCTGCCGGGTCGAACATCCGGTGCTGAACAAACTGGCTCAGCAGGGCGTGGTGATCTACGGCATCAACTACAAGGACGTCAATGCCGACGCCTTGAAGTGGCTCAAGGACTTTCACAACCCTTACCAGCTCAATATCCGCGACGACGAAGGCAGCCTGGGCTTGAACCTGGGCGTCTATGGCGCGCCGGAGACTTTCCTGATCGACAGCAAGGGCATCATTCGTCACAAGTTTGTCGGCGTGGTGGATGAGACAGTGTGGCGCGAACAGCTGGCCGGTCTGTATCAAGGCCTGGTGGATGAGGCAAAGCAATGAAGCGTTTGTTAGCCGCTGCTGCTCTCACGTTCGGCTTGGCCACGCTCGCCCATGCCGCTATCGACGCCTACGAGTTTCGCGACGATGCCGAACGAGCCCGCTACGCCGAACTGACCAAAGAGCTGCGTTGCCCCAAGTGCCAGAATCAGGACATCGCCGACTCAAACGCGCCGATTGCCGCTGACCTGCGCAAAGAGATTTTCCGCATGCTGGGCGAGGGGCGCAGCAATCAGCAGATCATCGACTTCATGGTCGATCGCTACGGCGACTTCGTGCGCTACAAGCCAGCCCTGAGCGCCAAGACCTGGCTGCTCTGGTTCGGCCCTGCCGGTTTACTGGTGGGCGGGCTGTTGGTGATTGGAGTGATTGTCGTGCGTCGTCGTGGCCAGGGTCGCCAGGAAAACGACGCGCTTTCCGACGAGGAGCGCAAGCGCCTCGCAACCTTGCTGGATAAGAACCGCGAATGATTGATTTCTGGCTAGCCGCCGGCCTGCTGTTGCTGGTGGCCATGAGTTTCCTGCTGATTCCGGTGCTGCGTGGCCGTCGTGCGCAACGTGAGGAAGACCGCACTGCACTCAACGTTGCGCTGTATCAGGAGCGCATCGCCGAGTTGCAGGCTCAGCAGGTGGAGGGCGTGTTGAGCGCCGGGCAAATGGACAGCGGTCGTGCGGAAGCTGCCCGTGAGCTGCTCGCTGATACCGAGGGCGCCGAACCGCTGCGCACCTCGAAGCTGGGCAAAACCCTGCCGTTGCTGGCGGCGCTTTTGGTGCCGGTGCTGGGCCTTGGTCTGTATCTGCATTTCGGCGCCAGCGACAAAGTCGAATTGACCCGCGAGTTTTCTCAGCCACCGGGCTCCATCGCTGAGATGACCGATCGTCTGGAGCGCGCTGTTAAAGCTCAACCTGATTCTGCCGAGGGGATTTATTTCCTGGCGCGCACGTACATGGCTCAGGATCGTCCGCGGGATGCGGCGGCGATGTTCGAGCGTGCGGTGGCGCAGGCGGGTCGCCAGCCTGAGTTGCTCGGCCAATGGGCGCAGGCGCTGTATTTTGCCGGTGGCAAACAATTCACCCCGCAGGTCCAGGCTTTGACTGCTGAAGCGCTGCGGAGTGATCCCAAGGAAGTCACCAGCCTCGGTCTGCTGGGCATCGCAGCCTTTGAAGGCGAGCGTTATCAGCAGGCCATGGATTACTGGAAGCGCTTGCTGGCTGTGTTACCGCCACAGGATCCATCCCGCTCCGCCCTGGAAGGCGGCATTGCCCGGGCCAGCGAAAAACTCGGTGGCAAGCCCGAGCAACCTGTGGCCCAAATTACCAAGGGCGCCACGATCAACGTCCGCGTCGATCTGGCTGCTGATCTCAACGCCAAAGTGGCGCCGGGTGACAGCGTCTTCATCTTTGCCCGCGCGGTGGGCGGCCCGCCTGCGCCGTTGGCGGTCAAGCGGCTGACAGTCGCTGACCTGCCTGCCCAGGTCGAGCTCAGTGATGCAGATGCAATGATGCCGCAACTGAAACTGTCGAACTTTCCGGAAGTCCAACTCGTGGCACGGATATCCCGCGCAGGTCAGCCAACCACCGGCGAGTGGATCGGCCGCGGCAAGCCCTTGGCGAGCAACACCACGGCCTTGCAGACGCTGACCATCGACAGCCCTGATCAGTAGAGAGCACATCTATGTACCGCGCAGCCGCACGTATTACCTTGTTGGGTCTGGTTATGGGCTTGAGTGCGTGTGCGGTCCAGCCCACCGGACCGCGCAGCCAGGAGCCGATTCAAACCTTGCCGGGCAAACCAGCACCCGGCAAACCCTCCGCCCCGGTCACACCCAAAGCCCCGGCAGCTGGCCCCAAAACCTCCAGCAACTTCGCCCCACCACCGGGTGGCAACAGCCACTGGGACGCCAAATTGGGCGTGCACGTACTGGATGACCAACCCGACACCTTCTACCGCCAGCGCACCTACTACCGCTGGAGCAACGGCTGGACCTGGTCCACCAGCCGCAATGGGCCGTGGCAGGAGACCGACTCCAGTGGTGTGCCGGCGGGATTGGGGACGCAGTTCGGGAATTGATCTGCTCCTACAAAAAATGACCTGACACAAAAACGGCGACCCTCGGGCCGCCGTTTTTCAATTCAGGTAAATCACTTACCCGGATAAATCTGATCAAACACCCCACCGTCATTGAAGTGGGTTTTCTGCACGGTGCGCCAGTCACCAAACGTCTTCTCTACCGAGAAGAAGTCGACTTTCGGGAAGCGGTCGGTGTATTTGGCCAATACGGCCGCATCCCGTGGGCGCAGGTAGTTTTTGGCGGCGATTTCCTGGCCTTCAGGGGACCACAGGTATTTCAGGTATTCCTCGGCAGCGGCGCGGCTTTCTTTCTTGTCGACGACTTTATCGACCACGCTCACCGGTGGCTCTGCTTCGGCTGACACGCTTGGGTAGACCACTTCGAATTGATCACGGCCGAACTCGCGGGCGATCATTTCGGCTTCGTTTTCAAAGGTCACCAGCACGTCGCCAATCTGGTTGGTCATGAAGGTGGTGGTAGCGCCACGGCCACCGGTATCCAGCACGGGTACGTGTTTGAACAGGTCACCCACGAATTTTTTGGCAGCGGCTTCATCGCCGCCGTTCTTGAGGGTGTAGCCCCATGCCGACAGGTAGGTGTAACGGCCGTTACCCGAGGTTTTCGGGTTAGGCACGATGACTTCCACGCCGTCCTTGACCAAGTCGTTCCAGTCTTTCAGGGCTTTGGGGTTGCCCTTGCGCACGATGAACACGGTGGCGGAAGTAAACGGCGCGCTGTTGTTGGGCAGACGTGTCACCCAGTTGTCCGGGACCAGCTTGCCGTTGTCCGCCAGGGCGTTGATGTCGGTGGCCATGTTCATGGTGATCACGTCAGCCGGGAGGCCGTCGATGACCGAACGGGCTTGCTTGCTGGAGCCACCGAACGACATCTGCACTGTGATATTTTCTTTGTGCTCGGCTTGCCAGTGCTTCTGGAACGCAGTGTTGTAGTCCTTGTAGAAGTCCCGCATCACGTCATACGACACGTTGAGCAAGGTCGGGGCGGCTTGTGCCGCGCTGCCGAATGCCAGGCCAGCGGCGAGTAACGAAGCGGCGAAAAGTTTGTTCACTGCGCAATTCCTTTTTTTGTGGATGTACAGCCGTTGATGGCTAGACGTTGACGGCCAGATGTTGATGGCCCGAAGTTGATGGCTTAATGCCCGCGACTATAGCCGGGCAGGCATACACGCTTAAAGACTTAAAAGGCATTTGCTTATGCCTTATTTTCCACGCGCGGGAACAGGGCGTTACCGCAGCGCGAACAAAACGCCGCGCCGTGTTCGTGGCTGTTCTTGTCGCAAACCGGGCAATCGTGTTTGAGCTGCTCGCCGCGCATGGCCGTGGCCAGTTCGGCGGTGAAGATCCCGGTCGGCACGGCAATGATCGAATAGCCGGTGATCATCACCAGTGCCGAGAGCATCTGCCCCACTGCAGTCTTGGGCACGATGTCGCCGTAACCCACGGTGGTCAGCGTCACGATCGCCCAGTAAATGCCCTTGGGAATACTGGTGAAGCCATGCTCCGGGCCTTCGATCACGTACATCAGGGTGCCAAACACCACCACCAGGGTCGACACGCTGACCAGGAACACGATGATTTTCTGTTTGCTGCCGCGCAGCGCCGCGAGCAGGTAGTTGGCCTGCTTGAGATAGGGGCTGAGTTTGAGCACCCGGAAAATCCGCAGCATGCGAATGACCCTGATGATCAACAGGTACTGCGCATCGCTGTAGTAGATCGCCAGAATGCCGGGCACGATGGCCAGCAGATCCACCAGACCATAGAAGCTGAACGCGTATTTCAGCGGGCGAGGGGAGCAGTACAGGCGCAAGGCGTATTCGACGATGAAAATGCCTGTGAACGCCCATTCGGCATAGGCCAGCAGCACGCCGTAATGGGTATGAACGGCGGGGATGCTGTCGAGAATCACCACAATCAGGCTGAGCAGGATGACCGCGAGCAAGGTCTGGTCGAAGCGTCGCCCTTTGGGTGTGTCGGTCTGGAAGATGACGATGCGTAACTGTTCGCGGCGACTGATGCTGCTGTCCATGGTGTTTTCCGAATCAGAGATCGCGACAGTCTACGCAACTTCGGAGGTTTGATTTGTAGGAGCTGCCGAAGGCTGCGAACAGCGGTGCATCAATTACACCGATTCGCAGCCTGCGGCAGCTCCTACAGATGAAAAGCTAAACCCTGAACTGCTTCAACAACCCATTGAGCTGCTCACTCAACCCCCGCAAATGCAGGCTCGCTTCGCTGGAGTGGACAGCCGCCAGCGCCGTGCTTTGCGACAGCTGCGCCGCTTGAGTGACGTTCTGGTTGATGTCATCGACCACGTGGGATTGCTGCAGGGTGGCGCTGGCAATCGACGCGTTGAGGCTGTTGAGGTTGCGCAATGCCTGGCTGATGGACGTGAGGCTCTGGCCTGCCTGATTGGCTTGCTCAATGGTCAGTTGCGAAGAATGGCTGCTGTCGGCAATGACTTTCACAGCCGCATCGGAATGCTTCTGCAGGCGCTCGATCATGCCCTGGATTTCCGCAGTGGACTTCTGCGTCCGTTGCGCCAGTAATCGCACTTCATCGGCCACCACGGCAAAGCCGCGACCTTGTTCACCGGCGCGGGCGGCCTCGATAGCGGCGTTGAGCGCCAGCAGGTTAGTCTGCTCGGCGATCGAGCTGATCACCTCAAGAACACCCCCAATCTGGGTGCTCTCCGCGGCCAGCGTGCGAATCACTTCCACCGCCTGACCGATGGTGCCGGACAGGTGATCGATCTGGCGCAGGCTGCTGTCGATGTTGACCTGGCCCTGATGCGCCTGGGATTCGGCGTCGCGCATTTCGTTGGCCGCATGCTCGGCATTCTTGGCCACGTCCTGCACGCCGTAAGTGACTTCGTTGACGGCGGTCGCCACCAGCTCCATCTGCTGCGATTGCTGCTGGCTGCGGGCCTGAGCCTGCTCAGCGCTGCTGCCAAGCTCCGAAGACGCCTTTTCCAGACCCAGTGCTGAAGCCTGCAGTTGGGTAATCACGCCGCGCAACTTGGTAGTAAAGGCGTTGAAGTGCGTGGCCAGTTGCGTGACTTCATCATTGCCGTGGGTTTGCAGCGTACGGGTCAGGTCGCTCTCGCCGCTGGCGATGTCCGCCATGGCCTGTACCGACTCACGCAACGGCTGCACGATGCTGCGCGCGATGAGGATGACCAGCAGGGCCATGAACGCGATGATTGCCAGGCTGAACAGACCGGCATTGAGTGTTTGCTGGCGGAACTCGGCCTGCACGTCATCGACATACACGCCGGAGCCGAGAATCCAGCCCCAGGGCGCGAACAGCTGCACGTAGGAAATTTTCGGGACCGGGTCGGTCGCGCCAGGCTTGGGCCAGCGGTAATGGATCATCCCGGCGCCCTTGGCTTTGGCCACGGCCACCATTTCGTTGAAGACCGCGAAACCGTCCGGGTCCTTGATGGCGGAAAGATCCTGGCCGTTCAGCTTGACGTTGACCGGGTGCATGATCATCACCGGGCGCAAATCGTTGATCCAGAAATAGTCGTTCTGGTTGTAGCGCAGGCCGCGAATCGCATCCAGTGCCTGCTTCTGCGCTTGTTCCTGGGTCAAGGTGCCAGCGGTCTGCAGGCCGTAGTAGTACTCCAGCACACCGCTGGTGCTCTGGACCACATGCATGGTTTTTTCCGCCTTGGCGGCGTAGAGATCTGAATTCACCTGCTTGAGCATGGCGGCTGCCAGGATAAACAGCATCAGCACGGAGACGATGAGGATCAGCCAGAGTCGGCGGCTGATGGATAAACTGCGCATGGTCATGACCTGTAGCTCCGTTTTTTTTATTTATTTGAGCGTTATCTATTCGAGCCGCTTCGCGCTGCGGCCATCACGCAGGGTTCAGTCTCGCCCCGATGATAGCTTTTTGCTGCCTGTCGTCTAGCCTCCCGCTACTAAAGTGGATGTCGGCGCTGAAAGGATAAACCTGAGTGGTTGGTGGGAAATTTCCTGGATCGAAATGGGGTATAGCCAAAGGCTTACACGAACAGGAGAAATAAGCGCTATGTTCTGTCACATTTGCCGAGTACATTGGATCCAACACCGCAGCAAAGGAAGTGCTTCGGAATCAAGGATGATTGACCATGCCAGGACGGCTACTGACAGGATGTTAGATGGTCAACAAAAAACCCGCTTCGGCGGGTTTTTTGTTGTCTGCGGGAAAACATTGGGAGGTTGTTCTTGTAGGAGCTGCCGAAGGCTGCGAATGCGGTGTATCAGCATGGATGCCTTCGCAGCCTTCGGCAGCTCCTACAGGGATCAAGCAATGTCAGGCGCACACCCTTTAAGCACCAACCGGATAATCGTCTGTGTCGCCGCTTCGTAGTCGCTGTCGTCCAGCTTCGCTTTGCCGGTGACGGTGGAGATCTGCCAGTCGAAGTCGGCGTAGGTCTGCGTCGCGGCCCAGATGGTGAACATCAAGTGGTGCGGGTCGATAGGGGCGATCTGGCCGCTGTCGATCCATGCCTGAATACAGTCAATGTTGTGCCTGGCCTGGGCATTGAGCTGCTCGACCTGCTCCGGGGTCAGGTGCGGCGCGCCATGCATGATCTCGCTGGCGAACACTTTGGAGGCGAAGGGCAGGTCGCGGGAAATCACGATTTTCGAGCGAATGTACGCGCTCAGCACCTGAGCCGGGACGCCATCGCGATTGAACGGCGTGGAAGCCTGCAGGATGGGCTCGATGATGCTTTCGAGCACCTCGCGATAGAGGTTTTCCTTGGACTTGAAGTAGTAGTAGACGTTGGGCTTGGGCAACCCGGCCTTGGCGGCGATGTCGCTGGTCTTGGTCGCGGCGAAGCCCTTGTCGGCGAATTCTTCACTGGCTGCGCGCAGGATCAACTCTTTGTTGCGATCGCGAATACTGCTCATAAACCAGAGGTTTCCTTGCCCGGTCGGCGGTGGCGCATGGTAGCACCGGCCTTCGGAACCGCTCAAGATTGCCCTTGAACGCTGCCCGGTGTGAATCAATGGCCCGGCGCGGCATCTACTGTGCTCTGCTTGAACCTCAACGACTGCTCAAGGATATAAATTGTGGCTGCTGGAAGCTTGCTGACCCTGTTGGACGACATCGCGACACTGCTCGACGATGTATCGCTGGCTGCCAAAAAAACCGCCGGGGTGCTGGGCGACGACCTGGCGCTCAATGCACAGCAAGTCACCGGTGTTTCCGCTGATCGTGAGCTGCCGGTGGTATGGGCAGTGGCCAAGGGGTCGCTGCTCAACAAGGCGATTCTGGTCCCTGCGGCGTTGTTGATCAGCGCATTTGCGCCGTGGGCCATTCTGCCCTTGCTGATGATTGGCGGTGCATTTCTGTGTTTCGAAGGCTTTGAAAAAATCGCCCACAAGTGGCTGCATCCCGAGACCGAGCAGGAGCGTCAAGAACGCAAACGCGCCGCCAATGATCAGAATGTCGACATGGTGGCGTTCGAGAAAGAGCGCATCAAAGGCGCTATTCGCACCGACTTCATTCTCTCGGCCGAGATCATCGTGCTGGCACTGGGCGTGGTGTCGACCCGGCCGTTCCTGGATCAGGTGGGCGTGCTGGTCATCGTCGCCGTGCTGATCACCATCGGCGTGTATGGTCTGGTGGCAGGCATCGTCAAGCTCGATGACCTGGGGCTGTACCTGAAGAAGAGTGCTAAGTCTGCCGTGCAGGGTATCGGTTCAGGCCTGTTGTGGCTGGCCCCGGTGCTGATGAAAATCCTCTCCATCGTGGGCACTGCGGCGATGTTCATGGTCGGCGGCGGGATCCTCACCCACGGCGTGCCGGCGGTTCATCACTGGATCGAAGGCGTGACTGAGCAAGCGGCACAGGCCGTTGGCGGGTTTTCGATGATCGTGCCTACCTTGCTCGATGCCGTCGCCGGTATCATCGCCGGTGCACTGATCATGCTGCTGGTGACGATGGCGGGCAAACTCTGGACACGTATCCGGGCCTGAGACGAGAAGATTCAATGAACAGTCCGCTGTTTTCCAGCGTGGTGGCTTACGCCCAACAGTGCGAGCGCCAGTTGGTAGAAATCCTGCACCTGCGGCCCAGCCTTGACCGTAAACAAGTCTCGGCCTGGGTCGACGAACAAAGCCATGCGCGCACCGACAGTGATCCGCTGCAATTGCTGCGGTCGATCAATGCGAAGGTGCGGGCGGGTAAACGGTTGCCTTGGGAGTAGATATGCCACCGTTACCCCTGTAGGAGCGAACTTGTTCGCGAGGCGTTTGTGACAGGCGATAAATTTATCGGCTGGACTATCGCCTCGCCAACAAGTTGGCTCCTACAGGATCGGCTGCTGGGACGTGGAATCAGAAAAACACTTTCACCAACAAACTCGCCGTGTTCTGGTTGGTATCAAAGAACGTGGTGTCTTCAATGCCGTACTTGTCGGACCAGTAGTCGTATTCGATACCGACATACAGTTGGCGGTCCGGCAAGTTGATCGCTTTGCCCAAGTCGTATTTGATCTGTGGGTTGATGTGTACGTTGGATTTGTAATCGCCGTTGCGATCGGATTTGTTGTCTACGACCCAGTCGATAAAGCCGTCGATCAGGATGTCGGATTTGCCCACCGGGATGGTGTACGACCACACCGGAGTGACCTGCCAGGCGCCGTAGCCTGCGCGATGGCCGTCGTTGTAGCGCTTGTAGAAGTTCAGCTGGAAGTAGTCGAAACCCGGGATTTTCAGGTCCACGGCCGGCCCGATCAGGTAGGACTCGCTGTCGCCTTCGCCGAACTCGTAAGTTGCTGCCAGCAACACATCGGAGATCGGGCCGAATTCGATTTTCTGGCCCAGGATCTTGCCCAGGGACAGACGCGGGGAGATTTCACCGTAATAGGTGTTATCGCCGTTGGTGGCGTCGCCTTTGCCGTTGTAGAAGATCTTGTCGATGAACACGAAGTTATCGCCGTATTTCCAACCGTCAGCGTGTTCGAAGGTGAACGTCTGCTGGTTTGACGGGTTGACGGTAAAGTCGCGACCGTTCAGGTAAGTCAGGCTGTTGCTCTGCCATTGCAGCAGGCCGTCGGCCATGCTTTGCCCGGATGCCAACAAGCCACCTGCAACTATCGCGCTGGAAATAATACGGTTCATTCATTGCTCCCTTGATGGATATCTTTGGTTTCAGGTGCTCTTGATAGGCACTTTTTTGCGCAGTTTAAACATGTCTGATTGGTCAGCTTTCGCCGCTTGATCAGAGCTATAGCAAGAGCTGCGCCAAGCCCGCCAAAAAGCCACGAAAGTTCTATCGATCCGTTATTTAAAGGTCGATTCGAGGCGTTTCCGGACAAAACTCGGCAGTTGACTGATCGGTCAGCAAGTTGGCTATTCAGTCAACATTCAAAACAGACAGGTTAACGGCGGCGGCGGAGGATACTGGGTGGGATTAAATCGCTCAAGTGCTCTGGGACGGGGCAGGGCGAGCAATTGTGGGGCGGGGGATAAAGCGTCTGTAGGAGCTGCCGAAGGCTGCGAAAGCGGTTCAACTGACAGACCGCTTTCGCAGCCTGCGGCAGCTCCTACAGGGATTTGAGTGTTAGGGGATCAGTGGGTTTGCGCGCCCGAGCTCACCCAGGCGCCAATCAAATCCCGTTCCTGCTGAGTCATCTGGGTGATGTTGCCCAGCGGCATGATCTGCGAGGTCACCGCCTGGGCCTGGATACGCGGGGCCAACTGCTTGATCTGCTCGGCGGTGTCGAACATTACCCCGGCTGGCGCCGTGCTGAACAGCTGGCTGGTGGGCTTGGCGGAGTGGCACACCGTGCAGCGTTGCTGGATCACGCCATGGACCTTCTCGAAATCCACTGCATTCACCTTGGCCACTTCCGGCGCAGGCGCAGGCCTGACTTCGTCATGCCGATAACCACCGATGGCTGTTCCCGGCAAGGGTTGGTATTCGATTTTCGCCGGGCCTGTGGAGGGCGGTGCGGCAGGGCCTGTGACGTACGCCAGGCAAATCATGCCCAGCGCAGCGACTGGCAATGTCCAGGCAAACTTGTGGCTGTTGTGCCGGGTATTGAAATAGTGGCGGACCAACACCGCCAGCACCCCGATCCCGGCCAGGATCAGCCAGTTGTAGGGGCTGCCGTAGGTGCTCGGGAAGTGGTTGCTGATCATGATGAACAGCACTGGCAGGGTGAAATAGTTGTTGTGTCGCGAACGCAGCAGGCCTTTGGCGGGAAGGGAAGGGTCCGGCGTGCGGTTCTCGGCGATGGCTGCTACCAGTGCCCTTTGCGCCGGCATGATGATCCGGAACACGTTGCCGACCATGATGGTGCCGATGATCGCGCCCACATGCAGATAGGCGCCGCGCCCGCTGAACACCTTGCTCAAGCCATAAGCGGCAGCAATCACCAGCACGAACAGGATCAGACCCAGCAGGCCGGGACGTTTGCCCAGTGCCGAGTCGCACAGAAAGCTGTAAACAAACCAGCCAACAAATAACGAACCAAACCCCAGCGCGACGCCTTCAAGACCGGACAGGCTGCTGCCCGGAGCCAGCAGGTACAGGGTCGGATTGGCGTAGAACACCACGCACAGCAGCGCCACGCCGGAGAGCCAGGTGAAGTAGGCTTCCCATTTGAACCAGTGCAGGTTGTCGGGCATGGTCGGCGGAGCGAGTTTGTACTTCTCCAGGTGGTAGATGCCGCCCCCATGAATCGCCCACAAATCCCCGGACAAGCCGTCGCGAGGGTTGACCCGGTTGAGGTTGTTTTCCAGCCAGACGAAGTAGAACGAGGCCCCGATCCAGGCGATGCCGACAATCATGTGAATCCAGCGCACGCTGAGATTCAGCCATTCCATCAAATGTGCTTCCACGGTACTTACCTTTCGCTTTGCGTCACTTAACGAACGCTCAGGCCTTACGGGTGGGGGTCGAGAACCAGTTTCTGGCTCTCAGCGAAGAAATGCTCATCGCAGTTATTGCCTGTGCCACTGCGATCAACCACCAGGAAGTCATCCCGCTTTTCGATCGTCAGCACCGGGTGGTGCCAGACGCCGCGATGGTAATTGACGCCCTGCCTGCCGTTGGAAAGGAAGGCGCGGACCAACTCTGATTCAGGTTCATCGCCAAGTGGCGCGACCACGATCAGAAAGGGGTTGCCGAGCAGCGGCATAAAGGCCTGGCTGCCCAGCGGATGGCGTTCCAGCATGCTGATGATCAGCGGCATCTCTAGCGCCTCGGCGCGGAAAATACTGATGATCGCCTGGTCGTCCGGCGTCGCGGTCTGCACCTCGGCCAGACGATGGAAGCGCTGGGTCGAGCCGTTGTTGATCATGAAGTGATCGCTGCCCTCGGTTTCGATGACATCACCGAAAGGGGCGAAGGCTTGCTTGGTCAACGGCTCGATGGTCAATGTGCGCATGCTGGGTCTTCTGTTTTTGAATTGATCAGATCCCTGTAGGAGCTGCCGAAGGCTGCGAAAGCGGTGTGTCATTTAAATCGCTTTCGCAGCCTTCGGCAGCTCCTACAGGTAATGCATTACTTCGACACTTTACCCAACACCCGAAGACGACTCACCCCACCATCGGGGAACACATTCAGGCGGATGTGGGTGATCGGGCCCAGGGCCTTGATCTGCTCGGCGAATTCGTGCTCGGCGTGCATGCTCAGTTTCTGGCTGGGCAGCAGTTCGCGCCAGAACAGGCTCTGGGTTTCGATCTGGCTGTCGGTGCCGCCTTTGACGAACGCGGCCTGGATCGAGCAGCTGTCCGGGTAGTTGCCCTTGAAGTGCAGGGTGTCGACGATGATTTTTTCCACTTCCCCGGCATGGCCCAGGGCGATGATTACCCAGTCGTTGCCAGGCGTACGACGCCGCGCGGTTTCCCAGCCGTCACCCATGTTCACGCCACGGCCCGGGTTTAGGATGTTGCTCATGCTGCCGTAATGCTCATCGGAGCAGGCCAGGGCGCGGCCGCCATTGAGGGCTGATACCAGGTCCAGCTGTTCGTTTGCGCCCACTGCCGACCAGTCGCGAAACGGCACGCCGTAGACCCGCAGGCGAGCGATGCCGCCATCGGGGTAGATGTTGAAGCGCAGATGGCTGAACGCCTGACCGTCACTGATGGCGTGATAGTGATGGCTGTCGCCGTTGAGCTCCACTGCCGAGAGGATCTCGGTCCACTGGGTGTTCTCGTCCGGTTCGCCCGAAGTCAGGAAGCACGCCTCCAGCGACGCCGATGGCGGGTAGTTGCCGGTGAAGAAAGAGGTGTCGATGTCCACGCCCTTGATCGAGCCGGGCACGCCCAGGCGGATCACGGCGCTGTCGTAACCTTCAAAGCGCTTGCGACGCGATTCCCAGCCGTCCATCCACTTGCCGTTATCGTCGAATACGCCTTCTTTCCAGACCGCCGGAGTCGGCTGGAACAGGCGGTTGGCGTCGGCGAACCAGTCATCGGTCACGGAGAGGATTTTGGTGCCCAGGCGCGCATCGGCCAGGTTGACGAACTTCTCGAAGGGCGCAGCGTAAGCTTTCATTCTTTTTGTCTACCTTGTGTCTTTGCCGGGAAGAGGGCGGTTAAAGGGCTTGCAAGCGAAACAGGGCAATCTTGTTGATCTCGGCCAGGGCGCAGGCAAATTCGGCGTCGGCCGGATGATGAATGCGGGTCTCGAAGGCGGCGAGTATCTGGTGTCGATTGCTGCCTTTGACCGCCATGATGAACGGGAAGGCGAAGCGAGTCTTGTAGCTCTCGTTGAGCTCGGTAAAGCGCTGGAACTCTTCGGGCGTGCACTCATGAATGCCCGCGCCGGCTTGTTCGTCAGAGCTGGATTGGGTCAGTTGCCCCTGCACCGCAGCTTTGCCGGCGAGGTCCGGGTGGGCGTTGATCAGCGCCAGTTGTCGGGCGTGATCGGCGTTGAGCAACACTTCGCTCATCCGCCCATGCAAGGTTTCGATATCGTCCAGCTCGCTGACCTGGCCTTGATCGTAAGCCGCGGCGGCAACCCAGGGCGAATGTTCGTAGATGTCGGCAAAGGTTGCGATGAAGGCGTCCCGGCTCATCGTCGAAGGTTGCAGCGTGGCAAAGCGGGTCATTGCGAAGGCTCCGGTTGATACGGATGCTCGGCGTGCCAGTGGCGGCCGATGTCGACGCGGCGGGTGAACCAGACCTGCTCGTGGCTTTTTGCATATTCGATAAAACGCTTGAGCGCCGCCAGCCGCGCCGGGCGGCCAATCAAACGGCAATGCAAGCCGATGGAGAGCATCTTCGGCGCTTCGCTGCCTTCGGCGTACAGCACGTCGAACGCGTCCTTGAGGTACTGGAAAAACTGCTCGCCGTTGTTGAAGCCCTGAACCTGGGTGAAGCGCATGTCATTGGTGTCCAGGGTGTACGGAATCACCAGATGCGCCTTGCCGGTCGGATTGTTCGGCTCCCAGTAGGGCAGGTCGTCGTCGTAGGTGTCGCAGTCATACAGAAAGCCGCCTTCTTCCATCACCAGACGCCGGGTGTTCGGTCCGGTGCGGCCGGTGTACCAGCCCAGCGGGCGCTCGCCAGTGATCTCGGTGAGGATGCGGATGGCCTTGAGCATGTGCTCGCGTTCCTTGGCCTCGTCCATGTACTGGTAGTCGATCCAGCGATAACCGTGGCTGCAGATCTCGTGCCCATCGGCAACCATGGCGCGGATCACGTCGGGATGGCGCTGGGCAGCCATGGCCACGGCGAAGATCGTCAGGGGGATGTCAAACTGTTTGAACAACTTCAGGATGCGCCAGACGCCTGCGCGGCTGCCGTACTCATAGAGCGACTCCATGCTCATGTTGCGCTCGCCCTGTAAGGGCTGCGCTGAAACCATCTCTGACAGAAACGCTTCGGATTCCTTGTCGCCATGCAGGATATTGCGCTCGCCGCCTTCCTCGTAATTGAGCACGAAAGACAACGCGATGCGAGCATTGCCAGGCCAGCGAGGGTGGGGCGGGTTGCTGCCATAACCGATTAGGTCACGAGGGTAGTCGGCGCTCACGGAAGTTTCCTTATGTTCGGGGCCATCGTGCGAAAGTCGGATTGTATACAAAGAAATTTATGGATTGTAGCCAATTTGATTTTCCCGACCGCTCACAGGCATCTGCCAAAAAGTGCTGCAAGAAACTTGCCTGACTGGTCAGCTTATCCCCGGAAAACCTATTTAATTCCGTAAGTCCCGGCCTGATGGCGCGAAACAACAGATGGCGGGACGCTCTCTACGGTAAGGCATTTTTATTGTGTACAGCATTTTTGAAAACTGTCTTAATTCTGCAGCGTCCGCTCGCCCGCCAGCACTTTTATGGTGCGCAGGCGCATCCTCACTTTTAAAACGGAGCACTGATCGGCCATGGGTAAATTGACAACGCACGTACTGGACGCCGCACATGGCTGCCCTGGCAATGGCATCTGCATCGAGTTGTACCGCGTGGAGGGGGAATCACAGGCACTGCTCGCCAAGGTTGTCACCAACAGCGATGGCCGTTGCGATGCGCCGCTGTTGCAGGGCGAAGATTACCAATCTGGCGTCTACCAGTTGCACTTCCATGTGGGTGATTACTACCGGGCACGAGGGACGTCATTGGCCGAGCCTGCGTTTCTCGACGTGGTGGTGCTGCGTTTCGGGATCGATGCGGCTCAGGAGCACTACCATGTTCCGTTGCTGGTTTCGCCCTACAGCTATTCGACCTATCGCGGGAGTTGATGATTTTTTTCCGGCGATAGTTATGTAGTCACTTGGCCGGGCACTATTTCGGGAAGCTCCAGAGACTTGATCAATGGAGCATGACCTTCGTGAACGATTCGACTCACCTTGCCAGCCCGCAGGCAGACACCCCTTGGCCAGGCCTGGCTCGGGACTTGATAGCCTTCGACAACCTTCCGGAAAACTTCCCCGAAAGCCTCAACCAGGAGCGCATTGCCGAACACCTGACGCGTATCCTCAATCATGTGGGAGAGGCGTGTGAGCGTGTTGATGCGCTGTCGGCTTATCAGGCCTGGCGCGGGCGGTTGCTTGCCGCTGGCCTGGCCCTGCGCATGCTTCTTGCGAAACCACTGAGCAGCGAGGCATTGCTGGCACTCAAGCCTCAGCTGGTCGCGCAGCGCCAAGCCGCCTTGCTGGCCCAGGCACAGCTGCAACTCTGTGAAGGCGTGCTGGATGCGGTGGACCTGCAACGTCTTCAGTACGCATTGGGGCGGGCAGATGAACCAGAGGTTGATGTGTTGCACCTGGACGTTGGCGTGGGTGATCCGGACTCGCCAACCCTGTTCAACGGGGCGCTGCTCATCACCACCGAGCAGGCGCTCAAGACCCCATCGGTCAACGAGCCGGCCTTGCTGTACGTACCGGGTGAAGCCGGTGGGCTGCAAAAGTTTGCATCCCTGCAATCGCTCAAGGATCAGCTCGTCTTCACATTGCTGACCGGCACTGAAACCACGTTATGGCAGCACGTCAGCGCGGCTGAACGCGAGTCGGCCATGGCGGCGCCGATCAGGCTGGTTAATCGGGTGATCACCGTGCAGCCGATTCAATATGGGGTGGCTACCCAATTGGAGGCTCATGAACAGGTTGAGTGGGCGCGCCACCTCGGCGCAGCCCTGGACCCGACTCGCGAACGGGCCATCGACCTGATTGCCGAGCAGCAACGCACCGCCGAGCTGGTGCCGCAGTTGCCCGCCTGGTTGCTCAATGCTTCTGTGCAAGTCCGCCAGGAATACGCCACGCGCCTGACTGAGTTTCACAGCGCTGCGGCGCGTCTGGAATCCCATCTTGCGGCCCGGCTGCCGAGCTTCGACGCTTTCACTGCGCAGCGTCTGAACGCTCGTCTCAAGCAGGATCTCGGGCTGGACATCGACCCCGACCAACTGCTGATCGATTTGCCTAAAAGCGTTCATCGCCGCGTCGATATCGATCCGCAGTTTGGTCGAGCGCTGCATTACAAACCCTGGACGTCCAGCCAGGCGCGGGTAAAGCCAAGTCTGACTGAACTGGCCTGGCAGAACTTCGATGCCAGGGACGAAAACACCCTCGCAAGGTTGGGCATGCTCAAGGTGTCGTATCCACCTTCGCCAACGCTGGCCGGGTTGCAGCACATCACCGGCGATTACCTGCTCAAGATCATCCCCGAACTGGATATCGCCGGGCAGTACCGCACGTTGCTGCGCTCGGTATTCCGCCTGCGCTCACCGGCTTCTGCCGGCAACGCCGAGCTGATGATCAAAGCCTATGAGCTGCACATCATCATCGACGGTTTCTGTGCTCGACAGCGCAGGCAATTGAGTGCAGCGGGGTACGCGCTGCTGACTCAGGCAGCGCAAGCCCGCTCAACTGCCGAATTAAGCCGAGTCGGGGTTCATATCAGTCGGCTGGTGTTCAAGCCGGGAGAGGCGATCACCGGCGAGCGCAGCAGCCGGACCCTGCAGGGCGTCAGCATCATCGAGCACAAGGCCAGCGGTAAGGTGCTGATGTACCTGCCGCACGTGCCAGACGGTGAATGCGTGATCGAAGCCAACAGCCTGCAGGACGCCCGGGAGCGATTGATCAGTAGCCTGTTGCGCCACCCGCAGCGGGTCGCGTGGCTGGCCTCCTGTGTCGAGAATGCCGATGAACAAGCGGCAGCGGTGAGTTACATCCATGAAGCGCTCAGACGCGGCTTCGAAGGTTTCATCGCCATCGTCCCCGCGCTGGACCTGTTGATCAGCGAACAGCAACTGCATGTTCGCGAAGACCTGCTGTATGAACAGTCCCGGGCTCTGGCACGCAGTAATCACGACCTCAAGGGCGAGCGTCGCCAGCGCAGTGACCGGCTGTATCTGATGTTTTTCCGAGGCGTGACCTCGTTCGTGCCCGGCCTGGGGGTGTTATTCAGCGTGCAGGACGGCTGGAGCGATGGGCATGCTTCAGGCAAAGCCTTGCGTGCCGGTCAGCTCGATGAAGGCTTGCTGATGGCTGGCAGTACATTGCTGTGCGTGATGGACGTGCTGTTTTCGGTGATCCCGGGGGCTGGCACTGTGACCGCGCTGGCGCTGGCGGCACGTCGCGCGACCCGCTTGCGGCAGGCGGCGGGTTTGACCCGTGCGTTACCGTCGATGACTCGACGGGTGTCTGGTATCAGCAAGTTCGCCGGTTATGAGGTCGATGTTTCGCTGCTGGACGCCATTCCCCAGACCGGTCGTGACGCGGGTACCTTGCTTAAAAACGCTGAGCTGTTCATCTATCGTCAGGGCAAGGTTTATCGGGTCTATCGACGCTCGGGAGAGCAGACATTGCGCCTGAAAAAAACCGCCACCCATGGTTATGAACAGCCGGTGCGACGGGTTGACGGGGATTGGGTCTTTCACAGCGATGTCGGCCTCAAGGGCGGCGGGCGCTCGATGATCGCTGAAATACTGCTGGTTGAAGCCCATGGCAGCGCCACCTTCAAGCGCAAACAGGCCCGGGAGCTGCTTGACCAGTTCGACTTCCCGACTGACCAGCAGCGCATGGAGCTTCTATTTGCCGAGCACTACTGCAAAACCAAAGCGCCGCCGGATTGGGCTGAGCAATACCGACGCCCGCCAGCGCCTCCCGTGGTGCCTGGCCCGAGCAAGCGCAAAGAGCCTGATACGCCGCACAGCGAACCCGTTGCCGGGCCTTCGCGTTCAGCAGCAAGCGTCGATGCCTGGAAGGGATGGGATAAACCAGTGAGCGATCTGGCGCTGGTGGATCAGATCAACTTCATCCCGCCGATTTATCGGCTCGATTTCAGCCAGGATTTCGACGTCATCCGTATCGGCGAGAAGTTCTACGAAATACTGCCCGCCGGTGGGCAGCGCCGGACGAACACGGCCTTTATTCGCAACCCTTCCAGCGGTGCTCCCTGCCGCGATTTTGCCGAGCTTGACGCTGTGATTCGACGCAACCCCTATCACCAGCCGCTGATGGTCAAGTACCAGCCTGCGAAGGGTCAGTGGGTCGTGGAAGGTCCGATTTTCAATCGCAAGATCGAAGCCTATGTCGCTGAGGCTCGCCCAGGGTTCACCGACACCACTCACATGGTGGTGGCGCAAAAGCTGTTCGACATGGCTGACTCCTCGACATCGGCCATGACGGCCACGCGCCTGATCAACCTCAAAGCGACACTCAATGCCTGGCGTACCGGTGACACCGCACAGTTGGCCAGGCTGAACGATCCATTGCTGATGCTCAGCGCCGCCCACCCTCATCCAGAAGCCAGCACTCGTTTGCGCTGGAACATCAGTTACGAAAGCTCGCTGGACACCTTTGAACGTCTGGATTTCGCCACTAACAATCCAGTAACGGTTCAGTGGCTGATCAGGTCGGTATCGGAGTCAGCATTACCAGACGGGGTCAGCGGGCTTAGAGGTTTAATGGATGATGTGCTGGTGCGCAGCGGCTACAGGATTCTGCATAACCAGTTGCAAGTGGGTGGCCGGGACTTCATCGCCTTCAGACGACCTGGGCAGCAAGAGGTCTATATGCTTTATCTGCGTCGCGCCACGGGCTCAACTATCACCACGGCCCCTAGCGGCGCGTTTCGCCACCCGCTGGAAGGCGACGGTATGCTCGAACCCTTGATCCGTGCCTATGCGAGCCAGCCGATTGCCCGTGAATTGCACCAGGCCCGACAGCAAGGCAAGCTGATCAAGCTATTGGGGGGGACCAATGTCAGTAGCCAGTCCAGCAGTGGCACTCAGGTATTTCTCATGCGCTTGCCTGATGAAATCTCCATCAACAGACGCTGATTGCGTTCAGAACCTGCGGCACCTGCCTGGGGTGCCGCAACGCTCGCCCTGCAACTCGCCGTGTACAATGCGCGAACCTTTTACCGCCGACTGCCCACGAGCGCCCATGAACGAACCGTTGTCACCTCTCAAAAAACAGCCCCGCGCGAACAGGCCAGTGCGCAGTGGCACCCAGGACGACGTGGTTTACGCGCATATTTTCGAAGCGATTCTCGAACAACGCCTGGCGCCGGGTACCAGGCTGAGTGAAGAGGCGCTGGGTGAAATCTTCGGCGTAAGTCGCACGATCATTCGTCGGGCGTTGTCACGTTTGGGTCATGAGGGTGTGGTGCTGTTGCGACCCAATCGCGGTGCGGTGGTCGCCAGCCCGAGTGTCGAGGACGCGCGTCAGGTGTTTTTCGCCCGGCGGCTGGTGGAAAAGGCTATTACCGAGCTGGCGGTGGAGCATGCCACCCCTGAGCAAGTGGCTGGTTTGCGGCAGATGGTCAGTGACGAACGCGACAGCTTCGGCCGTGGGGATCGGGGCGCAGGGATTCGCCTGTCGGGGGAGTTTCATCTGCAACTGGCGGTGGCGGCAAACAACGCGCCGCTGATCAGCTTTCAGCGCAGCCTTGTGTCGCAAACCTCATTGATCATTGCGCAGTATGAAAGCGGCAACCGGTCGCACTGTTCCTGGGATGAACATAACCGCCTTATCGACGCCATCGAAGCTCGGGACGCAAGGCTCGCAGTGGAGCTGATGATGCATCACATGGACCACATCGACAGCAAACTCAACCTGGACGAGGAGGGCGCCTCGGATGATCTGCATGCGGTGTTTTCGCATTTGAGGTTGGGTAAGAAAAAACCGCTATCTTCCTGACACTGCGCCGGCCCTGTAGGAGCCAACTTGTTGGCGAGGCGGTGTGTCAGGTGTGGCGCCTCGCGAACAAGTTCGCTCCTACAGTTTTTTACGCAAAATTAAATTATCTGCTGTGCACCAGATTCCCCGCCGCATACGTCTGCTGCACCACCCGGTCATCGCCCAGTGTCATCAGCACGAACAGCGTCTCGGCGATGTCCTTGGATTGCTTCAGGCGATACGACAGCAGCGGCGTGGCGTGGTAGTCGAGCACCAGGAAATCCGCCTCGTTGCCCACCTGCAAGCTGCCAATCCGGTCGTCCAGGCGCAGAGCCTTTGCGCCGCCCAAAGTGGCCAGGTACAGCGACTTGAACGGGCTCAGTTTCGCGCCCTGCATCTGCATCACTTTGTAGGCTTCGTTCAGGGTTTGCAGGATCGAGAAACTGGTCCCGCCGCCCACGTCCGTACCTACACCCACGTTGACTTTGTGCTTCTCGGCCATCGGCAGGTTGAACAGGCCACTGCCGAGAAACAGGTTGGACGTCGGGCAGAACGCAATCGCTGAACCGGTCTCGGCCAGGCGCGCGCATTCGTCATCACAGAGATGCACGCCATGGGCAAATACCGAGCGTTCGCCCAGCAATTTGAAGTGGTCGTACACATCCAGATAGCCACTGCGCTCCGGGAACAGCGCCTTGACCCATTGCACTTCCTCAACGTTTTCGCTGATGTGGGTCTGCATGTACAGGTCTGGGTATTCGCTGAGCAACTGGCCGGCCAAGGTCAGCTGTTCCGGGGTGCTGGTGGGCGCAAAACGTGGCGTGACCGCGTAGTGCAAACGGCCCTTGCCATGCCAGCGCTCGATCAGCGCCTTGCTGTCGGCGTAACCCGATTGGGCGGTGTCGGTGAGGTAGTCCGGGGCGTTGCGATCCATCATCACTTTGCCCGCGATCATGCGCAGGTTGAGCTGTTCTGCCGCCTGGAAAAACGCCTCGACCGATTCTTTGTGCACGCTGCCGAATACCAGCGCGGTGGTGGTGCCATTACGCAGCAGTTCCTTGAGGAAAATGTCCGCCACTTCGGCTGAATGCACCGGGTCGGCGAACTGTTTTTCACAGGGGAAGGTGTAGGTGTTCAGCCAGTCCAGCAGGCGCTCGCCGTAGGAGCCGACCATGCCGGTTTGCGGCAAATGGATATGGGTGTCGATGAAGCCTGGCGTGATCAGCGCGTCTTTGTACTCGGTGATGTCGACATCTGCGCCGAGGGTTATCAGCAGGTCGGCGGCGTGGCCAATGGCGACGATCTTGCCGTCTTCGACCAGCATAAGGCCGTCGGCGAAATACTGGTAAGACGCCTCGATACCGACGTCGGCCGGGTCGGCGATGCTGTGCAGGATGGCGGCGCGGTAGGCTTTTTTGCTGGGGGTCATAGAGGTCTCGTCAAACAAAACACAAAATCTGAATTGGAATGCTTTTTCTGTGGGAGCGAGCTTGCTCGCGATAGCGTCAGGTCAGACGATGATTTATCGACAGACAAATCGCCTCGCGAACAAGTTCGCTCCTACAGGGTCCCAGTGTTTACTGCGCCCGACTGCGCCGTGACACCGGCAGCAATCTGGCAACCGGTTCAGCTCCAGCGCTGTGCTGGCCAAAGTTGACGTTGTAGGTCGCGATGACTTCTGCGGCGATGGACACGGCAATCTCGATGGGCAGCTTGCCTTTGACTTCACTCAAACCCATGGGGCAGCGCATGCGCTGCAACACGGCGGGCTCAAAGCCACGATCACGCAACCGATGCTCGAATTTGGCCCCCTTGGTCTTTGAGCCGATCAGCCCGAAATAGCTGAAATCGCCGCGCTTGAGAATCGCGGCGCTCAATTCCAGGTCCAGCTGATGATTGTGGGTCATGACGATGCAGTAGCTGCCGCTGGGCAGTGTATCAATTTCATCGAGCGGGTCCTCAGCGACTATCTGCCGCACGCCCGACGGGATCAGCTGCGGAAACTCCTGTTCCCGAGAATCGATCCAGCGGACCTGGCAGGGCAGGCTGGCGAGCAGCGGCACCAAAGCGCGGCCCACGTGCCCGGCGCCAAACACCGCGATCTGCGCCTGGGGCTGGCCCATGGGCTCGAACAGCAACACATTCACGCCGCCGCAACACTGGCCCAGGCTGGCGCCGAGGCTGAAGCGTTCCAGGCGCGTGTCCTGGCTGCGGCTGGCGAGCATTTGCCGGGCGATTTCCATGGCTCTGTATTCAAGGTGACCGCCGCCGATAGTGTCGAAAATCCGCTCGGCGCTGACCACCATCTTGGACCCTGCGTTGCGCGGCGTTGAGCCAAGCTCTTCGATGATGGTCACCAACACACAAGCTTCACCCTGGGTTTGCAGGTCGGCGAGGGCGCTTATCCAGTTATGCATTCCAGACCTCCCACAGGTAACTCGACAGCGTTCAACTTCCTCATCTGCTCACACCCCCACAACACTCTTTCCGGTGTCGCCGGCGCATCGATCTTCGGTTGATGGCGATAGTCAGCCAGGCTCGCCACCGCGTCCTTGATTGCGCACCACGCCGAGATACCCAACATGAACGGCGGCTCGCCCACGGCCTTGGAGTGGAACACCGTGTCTTCCGGGTTCTTGCGGTTTTCCACCAGCTTGACCCGCAGGTCCAGCGGCATGTCGGCCACCGCCGGAATCTTGTAGCCCGCCGGGCCGTTGGTCATCAGTTTGCCTTTGTCATTCCAGACCAGCTCTTCGGTGGTCAGCCAGCCCATGCCTTGAATGTAGCCGCCCTCGACCTGGCCGATGTCGATGGCCGGGTTCAGGGATGCGCCCACATCATGCAGGATATCGGTGCGCAGCATCTTGTATTCGCCGGTCAGGGTGTCAACGATCACTTCGCTGCACGCCGCGCCAAAAGCGAAGTAGTAGAAAGGCCGGCCACGGGCCTGGCTGCGGTCATAGAAAATCTTCGGTGTCTTGTAATATCCGGTGCTGGACAGCGACACCTGACCCATCCAGGCCAGTTGCGCCAAGGACTCGAACGACACGATCTGCTCGCCCGCGCGAATATGCCCATTGCGAAACTCAACGTCGCGTTCGTCGGCCTTGAAATGCTTCGCCGCGAATTCAATCAACCGCTGCTTGAGGATTTCCGCCGCGTTCTGCGCCGCCTTACCGTTCAGGTCGGTGCCGCTGGAAGCCGCTGTCGGCGAGGTGTTGGGCACCTTGTCGGTATTGGTCGCGGTGATCTGAATGCGATCGATGTCCACCTGAAAAACTTCGGCCACCACTTGGGCGACTTTGACGTTCAGGCCTTGGCCCATCTCCGTGCCGCCGTGGTTCAGGTGGATGCTGCCGTCGGTGTAGATGTGGATCAGCGCGCCCGCCTGATTGAGAAAACTGGCGGTGAAGGAAATGCCGAATTTGACCGGGGTCAGGGCCAGGCCTTTCTTCAGGATCGGGCTGCTGGCGTTGAACGCACGAATGGCTTCCCGGCGCTCGGCGTATTGGCTGCTTTCTTCCAGTTCGGCGGTCATTTCCTCGAGCATGTTGTGCTCGACGGTCTGGTAGTAATGGGTGACGTTGCGCTCGGTCTTGCCGTAGTAATTGGCCTTGCGCACGGCCAGCGGATCCTTGCCCAGATAGCGGGCGATGCAGTCCATGACCTCTTCAATAGCGACCATGCCTTGCGGGCCGCCGAAGCCGCGATAAGCCGTGTTGGACGCGGTGTTGGTCTTGCAACGATGGCCGTTGATCGTCGCGTCACCCAGGTAATAGGAGTTGTCGGCATGGAACATCGCCCGGTCGACGATGGAGGCCGACAAGTCAGGCGAATAACCGCAATTGCCCGCCAGATCCAGCTGGATGCCGTGCAGCCGCCCGTCGCTGTCGAAACCCACGTCGTATTCGATATAGAACGGGTGGCGCTTGCCGGTCATCAGCATGTCTTCGACACGGGGCAGGCGCATCTTGGTCGGTTGGCCGGTCAACCGCGCCACCACTGCGCACAGGCAGGCGGGGCTGGCCGCCTGGGTTTCCTTACCACCAAAACCTCCGCCCATGCGGCGCATATCGACCACGATTTTGGCCATGGGCACGTCGAGCACTTCAGCCACCAGCTTCTGCACTTCGGTGGGGTTCTGGGTCGAGCAGTAGACGATCATGCCGCCGTCTTCGGTGGGCATGACCGAGGAAATCTGCGTTTCCAGGTAGAAATGCTCTTGCCCGCCGATGTGCAGGTTGCCTTGAATGCGATGCTCAGCGCTCTCCAGCGCAACGGCTGAATCGCCCCGTTGATGAGTGTGGCTGTCGAGCACGAAATGCCTGGCGCGCAACGCCTGAACCACGTCCAGCACCGGTTCCAGGTCTTCGTATTCGATCACTGCAGCCATGGCCGCCTGCCGGGCAATCTCCAGGCTGCGGGCGGCAACGGCGAGCACCGGCTGGCCGACGAACTCGACTTTGTCGATGGCCAGTAACGGATCACCGGGCAGCAACGGGCCGATGTCTTTCAGGCCGGGAATGTCTTGGTGGGTGATCGCGATGCGCACGCCCTCAAAGGCGTAGCAGGGCGCAGTGTCGACGCTGATGATTCGCGCGTGGGCGCGGTCGGATAGCCGCGCATACACGTGCAGTTGATTGGGAAACTCCAGCCGGTCATCGATATACACCGCTTCACCGGACACATGTTTATCGGCGCTGTCGTGCTTGACGCTGCGGCCGACGCCTGTGGTCAGGTCCTGTTGAAACAGGGCGATCATCTCGGTCTGGGATTTGGGTGCAGTAGGGTTAGACATAAGCCGTTACCCGCGTCTGGATGTGGGGTGTTTGCAGTTCGATGAAGTATTTGCGCAGCAAGTTCTGGGCGCTGAGCAGGCGGTATTCCTTGCTGGCGCGGAAGTCCGACAGCGGGGTGAAATCCTTCGCCAGTGCGGCGCAGGCGTGTTCAACCGTTTCGGCGGTCCAGGGCGCGCCATTCAGTGCCTGTTCGCAGGCGTTGGCGCGTTTCGGGATCGCCGCCATGCCGCCAAACGCGACCCGGGCATCAACTATCCGGCCGTCTTCAATGTGCAGATTAAATGCTGCGCAGACTGCTGAAATGTCATCGTCCAGCCGCTTGGAAACCTTGTAGGCGCGGAACGCACGTTCGGCAGTGGTTTTGGGCACGATGATGGTTTCGATGAATTCGCTCTCCTGGCGTGCCGTCACCCGGTAATCAATGAAGTAATCCTCAAGCGCCAACGTGCGCCGGGTGTCGCCCTTGCGCAGCACAACCTGCGCGCCCAGGGCGATCAGCAGTGGCGGGGAGTCGCCGATGGGCGAGGCGTTGCCGATGTTGCCGCCGAGGGTGCCTTGATTGCGAATCTGCAACGACGCGAAGCGCTGCAACAGGGCGCCAAAGTCCGGGTATTCCTTGTTCAGGGCGGCATAACAATCGGTCAGTGGCGTGGCCGCGCCGATCTCCAGGCGCTCGTCGAAATGCTCGATGCGTTTGAGCCCGGCAACGTTGCCCACATAGATCATCACCGGCAATGGGCGATGGAACTGGGTAACTTCCAGTGCCAGGTCCGTGCCGCCTGCCAAGAGCCGGGCCTGGGGATTGGCTTCGTAGAGGTTCGCCAGGTCGGCAACGGTCTGCGGCACCAGGCAACGCATGTGGCCATTGTTTAGCTCAGGAGTGTTCAATTCGCCGGTTGTGGTGGGCGCGATGCTGCGCAGGCGGGCAATGGTTTGCGCCTGACGCTGCTCGAACTGATCGGGCTGGCGCTGGCTGCAGGATTGCGCCGCAGCGTGCAGAATCGGTCGGTAACCCGTGCAGCGACACAAATTGCCCGCCAATGCTTCGTGAGCTTGATGGCTGTCTGCATCGACACTGTTCTTTTGCAGGGCAAACAGCGACATGACAAAACCGGGCGTACAAAAGCCGCACTGCGAACCGTGGCAATCCACCATGGCCTGCTGAACGCTGTGCAGCTTGCCCTGGTGTTTGAGGTCTTCAACCGTGATCAGCTGTTTGCCGTGCAGAGATGCGACGAACGTCAGGCAGGAATTGAGGCTGCGATAACGCAGGCTGTCCTGGCCTTGTGAGTCGGTTTCCAGTTCGCCGACTACGACCGTACAGGCACCACAGTCACCGCTGGCGCAGCCTTCTTTGGTGCCGGGCTTGTGCAGATGCTCGCGCAGGTAATTAAGAACCGTGAGGTTGGGGTCCAGAGCTTGCTCGGAGCGCAACTCGTTGTTTAAAAGAAATTGGATCACGGCAAGTCCCCGGCGCAGTGTTTCTTGTCATCGTTTCTGCTCATAGAGCATGCGAATGAATCTATCAGGTCTGACTATTGGGTCAATTCGTTTCTGACTCTTAGGTCAGGAAGTGTCGTTTTCAGTCTGTGTTGCCGTGAGCTATGGTCGTAAATGAGATGAATTGACACGAACTGTGCAGTGTTTTGCTTATTTCGTGCCAGTTTCCACTGCCATGGCCCTGCGCCATTGGCCTGCGTTGCGATACACTTCGCCGCTTATTACACCGGGTTGGTATAGACATGACGTTCAAGGCGCCGGACAGCCTCGCTGAGCAAATCGCTCACCATATTGCCGAGCGGATCATCCGTGGCGAACTCAAGCCTGCAGAGCGCATCCAGGAACAGAAAGTCACGCAGGCCTTGAATGTCAGCCGTGGTTCGGTGCGCGAAGCATTATTGATCCTTGAGCGCCGCCATCTGGTGGCGATTTTGCCGCGCCGTGGTGCGCAAGTGACTGTGCTCGATGCCCATAACGTGCAAAGCCTGTGCACGCTGATGAGCGAGCTGTATGTCCTGCTGGGTATCGCCGTGGCCGAGAACTGGAAGGCGCAGAGTGATCTGGCGACCTTCCTGCAGATCCAGCAGCGGCTGATCGCCAGCTATGAGCGCGAGGACGTCAAAGCCTTCGTCGAAGACAGCTTCAACGTGATGCGCGCCGCCTATGCCTTCGCCAACAACCCGTATCTGCAAGAGACCGTGGACAACCTGCAGCCGTCCATGAGCCGCTGCTATTACCTGGCGCTGGATCAGCGCAAAGCCGAGATGCAGGACTACCTGACCCTGTTCGACCAATTGCTCGCCGCCGTACTGGCGCGAGACACGGTCCAGGTGCGCAGCGTCCTGACCGACTACGGCCAGCGCAGTTGCCAACTGGTGCTTGCGGCGCTGGACGCGGGCTGACCTCATGCGCCTGAAGTGCATCAAGCTGGCGGGGTTCAAATCCTTCGTCGACCCCACCACGGTGAACTTCCCCAGTAACATGGCGGCCGTCGTCGGCCCCAACGGCTGCGGCAAATCCAACATCATCGACGCCGTGCGCTGGGTCATGGGCGAAAGCTCGGCCAAGAACCTGCGCGGCGAGTCGATGACCGACGTGATCTTCAACGGCTCCACCAGCCGCAAGCCGGTCAGCCAGGCAAGCATAGAGCTGGTGTTCGACAACTCCGGCGGCACCCTGGTGGGCGAATACGCCAGCTACGCGGAAATCTCCATCCGCCGCAAGGTGACCCGCGACAGCCAGAACACCTATTACCTGAACGGCACCAAGTGCCGTCGGCGTGACATCACCGATATCTTCCTCGGCACCGGCCTGGGCCCGCGCAGTTACTCGATCATCGAACAAGGGATGATCTCCAAGCTGATCGAAGCCAAGCCCGAGGATCTGCGCAATTTCATCGAAGAAGCCGCCGGCATCTCCAAGTACAAGGAGCGCCGCCGGGAGACCGAGAATCGCATCCGGCGTACCCACGAAAACCTGGCGCGCCTGACCGACCTGCGTGAAGAGCTGGAGCGCCAGCTCGAACGCCTGCACCGTCAGGCCCAGGCCGCCGAGAAGTATCAGGAATACAAAGCCGAAGAGCGCCAGCTCAAGGCCCAGCTGTCGGCCTTGCGCTGGCAGGCGTTGAACGAACAGGTCGGCCAGCGCGAAGCGGTGATCGGCAATCAGGAAATCGGTTTCGAGGCGCTGGTGGCTGATCAGCGCAGTGCCGACGCCAGCATCGAGCGCTTGCGCGATGGTCATCACGATTTGTCTGAACGCTTCAACGTCGTGCAAGGCCGCTTCTATTCAGTCGGTGGCGACATCGCCCGGGTCGAGCAGAGCATCCAGCACGGCCAGCAGCGTTTGCGGCAATTGCAGGACGACCTGCGCGAAGCCGAGCGCGCCCGCCAGGAAACCGAATCCCACCTGGGCCACGACCGCACCTTGCTCGCGACCCTGGGTGAAGAGCTGGAAATGCTCGAACCCGAGCAGGAGATCACCAGCGCCGCCGCCGAGGAATCCGCCGCCTCGCTGGAAGACGCCGAAAGCGCCATGCATGGCTGGCAGGAAAAGTGGGACACGTTCAACCTGCAATCCGCCGAGCCCCGGCGCCAGGCCGAAGTCCAGCAGTCGCGCATTCAGCAACTGGAAAGCAGTCTTGAGCGTCTGGCCGAACGGCAGCGACGTCTGGGCGAAGAGCTGGAGTTGCTCAAGGCTGACCCGGAAGACGCCGCCATTCTGAAACTCGACGAAGACCTCGCCACCCGCGAGATGACCCTCGACGAGCTGCACATCGGCGAAGAACAAGCCGTCGAACGCCTCGAGCAACTGCGTAACGACCTGCAACAGGCCAACCAGGCGCAGCAACAGGCGCAAGGTGAACTGCAACGGCTCAACGGTCGATTGGCCTCGCTCGAAGCCTTGCAGCAGGCAGCGCTCGACCCGGACACCGGCACCGCCGAATGGCTGCGCGAGCACGGTCTGAACGAGCGTCCGCGTCTGGCCGAAGGCCTGAGCGTCGAGGCAGGTTGGGAACTGGCGGTGGAAACCGTGCTGGGCGCTGATCTGCAAGCGGTGCTGGTGGATGATTTCAATGCGCTGGATCTGGCCGGGTTTGAGCAGGGCGATTTGCGTCTGATCAGCGCGGCTAGCGATGCGACACGAATCCCCGGCAGCCTGCTGGACAAGGTCGATAGCGCCCTGGATTTGTCTGGTTGGCTGGGCCAAGTGTTGCCGGTGGAGACACTGGATGACGCCCTGGCCCAGCGCAGCCGCCTGAGCGCCGGGCAGAGCCTGATCAGCCGCGATGGCTACTGGGTAGGGCGGCACTTCCTGCGGGTGCGTCGCGCCAGTGAAGCGCAAAGCGGTGTGTTGGCGCGCGGGCAAGAATTGCAGCAACTCGGCCTCGAACGGGACGAGCGCGAAGCGACCCTCGCCACCCTTGAAGAGCAATTGCTCACCCTGCGCGAGCAACAGTCGCGTCTGGAAGAGTCCCGGGAAGAGCTGCGTCGCCGGGTGCAGGACGAAACCCGTCAGCAAAGTGACCTGCGCGCTCAGTTGTCCGCCGCCAAGGTCAAGGTCGAGCAGTTGACCCTGCGCCGCACCCGTCTGGATGAAGAGCTGGCGGAGCTGGGCGAGCAGCGCGCTATCGAACATGAGTCCCTGGGTGAGTCCCGCCTGCAATTGCAGGACGCCCTGGACAGCATGGCGCTGGACACCGAGCAGCGCGAACTGCTCCAGGCTCAGCGCGACAGCTTGCGCGAACAGCTGGACCGGGTTCGTCAGGAAGCGCGTCAGCACAAGGACCACGCGCATCAACTGGCGGTGCGTCTGGGCTCGTTGCGCGCTCAGCATGATTCCACCCGGCAGGCCCTTGAGCGTCTGGAGATGCAGTCCGAGCGCCTGACCGAAAAACGCGAGCAACTCAATCTCAACCTGGAGGAGGGCGAAGCGCCTCTGGAAGAGCTGCGCCTGAAACTTGAAGAATTACTTGAGCGGCGCATGGCGGTGGACGACGAAATGCGCACCGCCAAAAATGCCCTCGAAGACGCGGACCTGCAGTTGCGTGACGCCGAGAAGCGCCGCACCCAGGCCGAGCAGCAGTCGCAATTGCTGCGCAGCCAGCTGGAACAGCAGCGCATGGAATGGCAATCGCTGACCGTGCGCCGCACCACCTTGCAGGACCAACTGCTCGAAGATGGCTACGACCTGCACGGCGTGCTGGCCACGTTGACCAGCGAAGCCAACGAAAAAGACGCCGAGGAGGAACTGGAGCGCATCGCCGGACGCATCCAGCGCCTGGGCGCGATCAATCTGGCGGCCATCGACGAATATCAGCAGCAGTCTGAGCGTAAACGCTATCTGGATGCGCAGAACGCCGATCTGGTGGAAGCCCTCGATACCCTGGAAAACGTGATCCGCAAGATCGACAAAGAGACGCGCAATCGCTTCAAAGAGACCTTCGATCAGATAAATAGCGGAATTCAGGCACTTTTCCCGAAAGTTTTCGGTGGTGGCTCGGCTTATTTGGAACTGACGGGCGAAGATTTACTCGATACAGGGGTAACAATCATGGCGCGGCCACCGGGCAAGAAGAACAGCACGATCCATTTGCTGTCCGGCGGCGAAAAAGCCCTGACGGCACTGGCCCTGGTTTTTGCCATTTTCAAGCTCAACCCGGCGCCGTTCTGCATGCTCGATGAAGTGGATGCGCCACTGGATGATGCCAACGTCGGGCGGTACGCGAGGTTGGTCAAAGAGATGTCGCAAACCGTGCAGTTCATCTACATCACCCACAACAAGATCGCCATGGAAATGGCCGATCAACTGATGGGTGTAACCATGCATGAGCCCGGTTGCTCACGCCTGGTGGCAGTGGATGTAGAGGAGGCGATGGCGTTGGTGGATGCCTGATTGAACGCTTGCCACGGCAGGCGAATCGCCCGGAATGCGAAGGACTGTGCAGTAGATATCGCTTTAGGCGCGAACCAGATGTAACAGACGGTGTAAAGTTGCCTTTGGTCGTGCTAGCTTAATGTCCACTTTTTCTTTTCGCGTGGGCAAATTGCCAGTCAGAACATAGACTTGGCACCACGTTTTAAAGGGGTTTAGGCCCTTATTTTTAGCATTCTTCATTAGAGGCACTGGATTACATGGAAATCGGTCTGCGCGAGTGGCTGATCGTCATCGGCATTATTGTCATTGCCGGTATTCTTTTTGATGGCTGGCGCCGTATGCGCGGCGGCAAGGGAAAATTGAAATTCAGGCTTGATCGCAGCTTCTCCAACCTGCCGGACGACGACGAAGGTCCGTCCGCCGAGGTCCTGGGCCCGCCGCGTGTGCTGGACACCCACCACAAGGAGCCGCAGCTCGACGAGGCAGACCTGCCGTCGATGAGCGCGACGCCGCGTGAGACCAAGCGCAGCAACAAGCGCAAGGATGAGCCGCAGCAAGGCGACCTCAATCTGGATCTGGACGGCCCGAGTCTGTTTGCGGGCGGTAACGACGACTACCAGGACGACAAGCCCAAACAACGCATCACCGAAGACAAAGACCTGCCGCCGGTTGAAGAGGTGTTGGTCATCAGCGTGATCTGCCGTGACGAAAGTGGCTTCAAAGGCCCGGCGCTGCTGCAGAACATTCTGGAAAGCGGTCTGCGTTTCGGTGAAATGGACATCTTCCACCGCCACGAAAGCATGGCCGGTAACGGCGAAGTGCTGTTCTCCATGGCCAATGCCGTCAAGCCGGGGGTTTTCGACCTGGACGATATCGACCATTTCAGCACCCGCGCGGTGAGCTTTTTCCTCGGTTTGCCAGGCCCGCGTCACCCGAAACAGGCCTTCGACCTCATGGTTGCCGCTTCTCGCAAGCTGGCTCAGGAGCTCAACGGTGAATTGAAAGATGACCAGCGCAGCGTCATGACCGCGCAGACCATCGAGCATTACCGTCAGCGCATCGTCGAATTCGAACGCCGCGCATTGACTCAGCGTCGCTGATCGAGGCGACGCAAATCCTGTAGGAGCCAACTTGTTGGCGAGGCGGTCCTGAATGCCTCGGCAACACGTTGGCTCCTACAGGGTAGCGAGAACGCATCACCATCTGAGCAGCCTAGGCTGCTCTTTTGCTTTTGAAGAGAACACCGCATGAAAGCCGCCGAAACCCGGATCCTCGAACTGCGCACAGAACTGGATCAGCACAACTACCGCTACCACGTCCTCGACGAGCCGAGCATTCCGGACGTCGAATACGATCGGCTGTTCCACGAACTCAAGGCCTTGGAAGCGGAAAACCCGCATCTGGTGGCGCCGGATTCGCCGACGCAGCGGGTCGGAAGCGCCGCGTTGTCGGCTTTCACTCAAGTACGTCACGAAGTGCCCATGCTCAGCCTGGGCAACGCTTTCGAAGAAACCGACATGCGCGAATTCGACCGCCGGGTAACCGAAGGTCTGGACCTGCCGGTGGGCGATCTGTTTGGCAACGGCGCGAAAGTGCAGTACAGCTGCGAACCCAAGCTCGATGGTCTGGCGGTCAGCCTGCTTTATCGCGAAGGCGCACTGGTCCGCGGCGCGACCCGTGGCGACGGCACCACGGGCGAAGACATCAGCATCAACGTGCGCACGGTACGCAATATCCCGCTCAAGCTGCACGGCACCGGCTGGCCTGAGGTGCTGGAAGTGCGCGGCGAAGTGTTCATGTCCAAGGCGGGTTTTGAGCGCCTCAACGCCACGCAACTGGAAGTCGGCGGCAAGACTTTCGCCAACCCGCGCAACGCCGCCGCAGGCAGCCTGCGCCAGCTGGATTCGAAAATCACCGCCAACCGTCCACTGGAATTCTGCGCTTACGGTTTGGGGCAGGTGTCTGCGGAAATTTCCGACACTCACATTGGCAACCTGAATCAGCTCAAAGCCTGGGGTATGCCGGTCAGCCGTGAGCTGAAACTGGCAGACGGTATCGACGAGTGCCTGGATTACTACCGTGATATCGGCGAGCGGCGTTTGGCCCTGAGTTATGAAATCGACGGCGTGGTGTTCAAGGTCAACAGCCTGGCGTCCCAGCGCGAACTGGGTTTCCGTGCGCGCGAGCCGCGCTGGGCCATCGCCCATAAATTCCCGGCCATGGAAGAGCTCACCGAACTGCTCGACGTCGAGTTTCAGGTGGGCCGCACCGGCGCTGTGACGCCGGTTGCACGCCTCAAGCCGGTCAAGGTCGCGGGCGTGACCGTCGCCAATGCCACCCTGCACAACATGGACGAAGTGGCGCGGCTGGGCTTGATGATTGGCGACACGGTGATCATCCGCCGGGCAGGGGATGTGATCCCCCAGGTGGTGCAAGTGGTCCTTGAGCGTCGCCCGGAAAATGCCCGAGCGGTCGAGATCCCGCAGACGTGCCCGGTGTGCGGCTCCCATGTGGAACGCACCCAACTGATCAAGCGCAGCAAAGGCAAGGAAACCATCAGCGAAGGCGCGGTGTACCGCTGCGTCGGCCGCCTGGCCTGTGGCGCGCAGCTCAAGCAGGCGATCATCCATTACGTGTCGCGTCGGGCAATGGACATCGAAGGCCTGGGCGACAAGACCATCGAGCAACTGGTGGACGAGAAACTGATTGGCTCGCCAGCCGATCTCTACGCCCTGACCTACGAGCAAATCGTGGAGCTGGAGGGCTTCGCGGAAATCTCCAGCAACAAGCTGCTCAAGGCCATCGAAGACAGCAAGCAGCCGACCCTGGCGCGGTTCATCTACGCCCTGGGCATCCCGGACGTCGGTGAGGAGACGGCCAAGGTGCTGGCGCGCTCGCTGGCGTCGCTGGAACGGGTCAAGCAAGCCTTGCCTGAAGTGCTCACGTATCTGCCGGATGTCGGTCTGGAAGTGGCACACGAAATCCATAGCTTTTTCGAGGACGCGCACAACCGCAACGTCATCGACGCGCTGCTGGGCGAGCGTGGCCTGCAACTGCAGGATCAAGGCGAGCTGGGCGCAGAATTCGCCGCCAGCGCGACTTTGGGCGGCATGATCGACAAGCTGAATATTCCGTCGGTGGGCCCCGGCGCTGCGCAGAAGCTGGTGGACAGATTTGGTTCGCTGGAAGGCATTATCAAGGCGGACTGGCTGGACATGCGTCAGGCGCTGCCCGAAAAGCAGGCCAAGGCCGTGCGCGATTTCTTCGACAGCCCTGAAAACGCCGAGCGAGGTCTGGCCATCGAAGCCCAGCTCAAAGACTTCGGCATGCACTGGCAGAGTGAGAAAAAAGTCGTTGAAGGCTTGCCGCTGGCGGGGCAGACCTGGGTGCTGACCGGCTCGCTGGAACTGATGAGCCGTGACGTCGCCAAGGAAAAACTCGAAGGCCTGGGCGCCAAGGTCTCCGGCTCCGTGTCTGCCAAGACTCACACCGTGGTTGCAGGGCCGGGCGCCGGGTCGAAATTGACCAAGGCCAATGAACTGGGCCTGAAAGTGCTGGATGAAGAGGCGTTTGTGGGGTTTCTGAAAAAACACGATATAGCGGTGGATTGAAGGCACCTTGTAGGAGCTGCCGCAGGCTGCGAACAGCGGTGTGTCAGAAGAAGCGCCTTCGCAGCCTGCGGCAGCTCCTACAAGTGCCAGCTCCAATAGGGTGCTTCATCAAATCCACGGAACGACCGTAACCGCCGATGATCTAGTGCTTGCACGTCCACCAGGAGATCGTCATGTACCGGTTTTTCGAACAGCTCAGCTCGCGGATAGCTGCCCCCTTTGTGGGCGAAACCCGGCGCAATAACAAGGTCTGGCATTGCCTCTGCGGCCAGTCGGTCTTCTTTCCCAATACACAGTGTCTGGCCTGCTCGGCCGCATTGGGTTACCTGCCGGAACAGGGCAGGGTGGCGCCACTTGAGCCAGGACCGGACCAGGAAACCTGGCGTCTGAGCGACGAACCCGGTGCGGGCCTTTATCGGCGTTGCGCCAACCTCAATACCCCGGCCGCCTGCAACTGGCTGTTCCCCGCCCATGACAGCGGTGAGTTTTGTATCGCCTGCAGCCTCAACCGGACCATCCCCGACCTGTCGATTCCGGACAATGGCGAGCGCTGGTGCAAAGTCGAAACCGCCAAACGTCGTCTGGTGGCGCAGCTGATCGGCCTGGGCTTGAAGGTTATCTCCAAGACGCAGGATGAAGAGCAAGGCTTGGCGTTTGATTTTGTCGGCGTCGACCTGGAAGGCAAGTTGCCCACCACGGGCCATGCCAATGGCTTGATCACGCTGGATATCAAAGAGGCGGACGACGACCATCGCGAGAAGATTCGTGTGCAGATGCACGAACCCTATCGCACGCTGCTGGGCCATTTCCGGCATGAGGTCGGCCACTACTATTGGGACCGATTGATTGCCAATACATACTGGCAGGATGGCTTTCGCAACCTGTTCGGCGATGATCGCGCCAGTTACGCTGATGCGCTGGACCACCACTACAAAAACGGCGCCCCGGCCAATTGGCAGGAAAGCTACGTCAGCGCTTACGCCACCATGCATGCCTGGGAAGACTGGGCAGAAACCTGGGCTCATTACCTGCACATGATGGACGCGGTGGACACGGCCCTGGGTTTCGGCATGAGTGCCCGGGACATGGACCTGGATTACCAGCCATTCCCGCTGGAAACCCTTTACGATCCACAGCACCCCGGCGGGCCTGCGTTCCTGTCTTTCGTCAACGCCTGGATAGAGTTGGCCGGGATGCTCAACGAGCTGTCGCGCAGCATGGGTCAGCCGGATTTCTACCCATTCGTACTCGCCCCTGCGGTCATCACTAAATTGCACTTCATTCATCTGGTTATTCAGGATGCGGGCGGCAAGGCGGATCAAGTGTTACAGGCTCAATAAGCTGTAGTGTTCTGATAGCGGGGCAAGAGGTATCGCCCCGCTATCAGGAGTTAATGGCGGTCAGCGTATTCAATTGTTTTAGTGTGTAATTTGTTGTTTCGGAAGAAATGGATTGTAAAATTTCCATATGTTTCTTCGGTTGTTATCGGCTGTCTGTCATGGAAGAGTGCCCGGGTTTCACCCGCTCATATATTTCAGATAGTTGATAAGGACATTGAATTGAACAGAGTAACCATTGCGCTGTTAGCCATGACATTCGCGTGTGCCAGCCCTGTATTCGCCAAGATCTCTGACCCATTGAATGTTGTCGGTAGTTATAAATGTACCGGCTACGACAGCCATGCCGGTGCTTTCGTCGGCGATCTGATTTTCACCGTCGATGAAGCCGCCAGCCATTTTCCGCAGAGCTTCGGGGCTTATAAATTCAAACTGAATGTCGACATCCAGGGCGCCAAAGGGACGTACTCGGGCTTCGCCGCGGCTCAGGGTCAGTCGCTGGCGATGTACTTTGCCAACGACGATCAGCGTGAGCCCAATGATTACGGGGTCGGGATGGCAGTGGTGTCCCATGACCAGGATGCCAGCGGCACATTCACCACCACCCTTCACAAATCCTATTACGCCCCTGAATACATGCGCACCGCCAAAGACGGTAAAGGTCCGGGTGGGCGAGGCACGGAAGTGTGTGTTAAACAAGGCTAACGCGGTTTAGCCTCTTCTGTAGGAGCTGCCGAAGGCTGCGAAGACGGTATTGTTGACAGGCCGCCTTCGCAGCCTTCGGCAGCTCCTACAGAGGGAGCGTAGTGACAGGTTAAAGGGTTAGCGCTAAACGCCGCTCATAACCAATCCTGCCCTTATACGCCTCGCCGGTATCCACCCACCCCTGACCGACATACAGGTTAAACGCTGGCAAGTTATCCGCATCCACTGACAGCATGAGCTGCTTCATATCCGGCCATGTTTCCCGAACAGCCTCGGGCAAGCCCTGCAGAAAAACCTTGCCCAGCCCCTGGCCCTGCACCCGTCGATCAATCTGCAACGCATGCAGCGTGGCCGAACCGTGAGCGGCCCATGGTGCTAGAAACGCCCCGCGCTTGAGCATGAAAAACCCCACGGGTTGATCATCCAGCAGCAGGACGAAGCCTTCGATATCGTCCGTCGCCTTCACCAGCAGGGTGTTCAACGCGCAATAGATATCGCCTGAATAAGGAACCTGCTCGGGCAGTATCTCCAGGCCATCGAGGAGCGTTCGCTGTACATCAGTCAGCGTCTTGTAATTCACAACCTGAGTTTTCTTCACCACAGAAAGGCACCGTCTGACAGGAAATATAGGCGATGCGCATTATGCCGAGTGTTGGGAACGGGCGCCCGACTTAAACAGAAGCTGCGTCAATGGCAGCTGTGCACACCGTTTCACAAGTGCTTGAGCCCTATCAGATTTTTAATCAGCGCTTACGGGTTGTATCTTCGCTCAGGACCGGTACAATGGCGCGGCTTGCCGACAGGCGAGTGTCGTTATGGTGACCCCATCGGTCCCCCCGCAACGATTACCCGTGAACCTGGTCAGATCCGGAAGGAAGCAGCCACAGCGGGAACATTGTGTGCCGGGGTGTGGCTGGTGGGGTTGCCTCCATAACGCAAGCCCTTGAATTCTCAAGGCTTTCCAAATCTCAATCTCGAAATGTGGCAGCCTTTAGGTACACCTAAACGGTGCGCTCCATCCATGAGCATGGCTTGCGCGCTAAATGCTTCCATCCGTAGTTTGCGCTCATCATCACCCTTGATCCCCCCTTCGTGCTTTCCGTGAAATAAGCCATAAGCGTTGTGTCGTCTATGCTTTGGTGCGGGTATCGTTGAGCTATCATTGATCTGGCAAGGGAGGTTGCATGAAAAAGGCATTGATTTTGGCGGCTGTGGCAGCATTGGCACTTTCAGGAAATGCTTTTGCTCGTGGAAGCAGTTCCGGCGGGCATACTTCTTACAAATCCAGTTATTCTTATGGGAGTCGTTCTGATCATAAGATCAGTGGATATACGCGAAGCAATGGAACGTATGTCCGACCTTCCCATGCGACAAATCCGGATACCACCAGGAACAATAACTACAGTACGAAGGGGAATGTAAACCCATACACCGGAAAATATGGCACTAAGCCTCGCGATTGAGAATGTGATCAAGTTTTCAAGTGTTTGTCTGATGGGGGGTGGTTGGCAGTATATTCGCAATGCTGCTTATTTTCTTTGCTGTATTGAGTGAATTCTGGGCTAGCATTGGGCGCTCCTGGCTTTAAGGGTAGATAGTTCTCGCCGGGTTGCCGCTACGCTCGGCAACAAACGATGATTGCCAGATTCAGTCATCGACAGATCTTGCGGCAAGGGCTAATTTCCTCATCTTACTTCCTCATCGCAGACTCACACTTGAACCGCCTCGAACATATCCATCTGATGGCCACCTACAACCAGTGGATGAACGAAAAGCTCTGCGCCGCGGCGGCCAACTTGCCTGCGCAAGAACTAAGTGCTGACCGCAAGGCGTTCTTCGGGTCGATTCTGGGGACGCTGAATCATCTGGTGGTGGCCGATATCATCTGGCTCAAGCGGTTTGCGAAGCACCCTGCAGGCTTTGCGGCCCTTGAGCCCGTCCGCCAACTCGCTGACCCTCAGGGGTTGAGTCAGCAGCTGTTCAGCGATTTCGATGAGCTCGCCGCGCAGCGCACCCTGATTGATCAGACGATCATTGCCTGGATCGCCGAGCTGCACGAAGCGGATCTGGACGTGACGCTGCACTATGCCAACACCATGGGCGTCAAGGCTCACCGGAACTTCTACGGGTTGCTGATCCACTTTTTCAATCATCAGACCCACCATCGCGGCCAGGCCACGACGCTGCTGACGCAGGCGGGTGTTGAGGTGGGATCGACCGATTTGTTGGGCCTGTTGCCGGACCTCTGACGCGCCGCACCGGCCGTGCGGATTTTTTCCTCCCGACCATTGATCGTTCTTGAACCTGCGGTGGTCCAACTGCCCGGACCACCGGCGTCATGGTCGTCAGTTTCAGGCCGATAGCCAAGCATCTGCCTGACCCCATACCTGTTGCATCAACCTCTTTACCGGCCCTCACGAGACTCGTCGATGAACGTCCTTTCCGCCAGTGATCGCGCGCAGTTATTGCGTGAAGCGACGGCGCAGTTTTGGCAGCACATAGTGCCCATCGTGCAGATTGCCTTCGGCATTCACGTGGTCTTGTTCATCCTCTTTTTATTACTGCAGATCCCGATACTGGCGATTGCCAACGCAGCGAGCATTCTGGCGTATGTGGTGTGCCTGAAGGCTATTCATGCCAAGCGTTACGGTTTGGCCGGGTTGTTGATGAGTGTGGAGATCATTCTGCACACGGTGCTGGCGAGCTGGGTCTTGGGCTGGAGCAGCAACTTCCACTTCTATCTTTATTGTCTGGTGCCGATCGTGGCATTCAGTTTTCAGGATCGCCGCAGGCTGCGCCAGGTGCTCAATCTGACCATTCTCACCGTGGTCGTTGGGGCTTACGTGATGCGCAGGCAAATGGGGCTCGATTCCGGGGTGGCGCCGGGTTTGCTGGAGGTATTCGGCATCGTCAACGTGCTGGGTGCCACTGGCTTGCTGTTGCATGGCACGGCGTTATCGGTGCGTTTCACGCGTTCGATGCAGGTCAGTCTGTTCCATACCGCCAGCCGTGACAGCCTGACCAATCTGTACACACGCCGCAGGATTACCGAAGGGGTTCGCCAACTGAGTGGGACAGGAACATCGGCGCTTATCCTGCTGGACGTCGACCACTTCAAACAGATCAATGATCGCCTCGGGCATGACCGGGGGGACGTGATTCTGCAGCGCGTGGCTAACGCGATCAGTGCCAGCGTGCGAGCCACCGACGTGGCGTCGCGTTGGGGCGGTGAAGAGTTTCTGGTCCTGATGCCGGACACTCAGCAGGAGGCGGCCCAGGGAGTGGCCGAGCGCATTTTGCAGAGCATTCGCGAGTCGGCCGGAAAAACCGAAAGCGTCCCGTTCAGCGTGACCGCGACCCTGGCGGTCAGTGAGATCCGCCAGGGTGAGAGCTTTGAAAGTGCCTTGGGGCGTGCCGATCAGGCGTTGTACCTGGGCAAGCAACAGGGCCGTAATCAGGTGGTGCTGGCCACTTGAGGTGCCAGGTCCTGCTGTTCCAGCCAGGCGGTGATGTCAAAGGATGGGCAGGCTTTGGTGAACTCATTCGAGGTGATTTTGCCGTCGCCGTTTATGTCCGGTGACAGGTCTCGATGGCCCAGGATTCGAGCCGTCGGGTAGCGCTGTTTGAGTTGGCGCAGAAGCTCCGTCAGGGTGGCGAACTGGGCGTTGCTGAAGTTGTTTTCCGGCCGGTTGTTGTCATCGACGCCGCCCACCAGGCAGATGCCGATCGAGTTGGCATTGTGGCCGCGCACATGGGCGCCGATGGCGCTTTCCCGGCGACCGGTTTGCAGCTCGCCATGACGGCGGATGACGTAGTGGTAGCCCAGGGTGTCGAAGCCACGCTGGATGTGCCATTGGGTGATTTCCTGCACGCCGACATCCATCGTGGCGCGGGTGGCCGAACAATGGATCACGATCAGCTCAGTGCTCTGGCGATCCTTCAGGCTGGGAGGGTTTGTTGCGGAAGGTATCTGAGGCATTTTTTGCATTCCTTGCAAAGTGATTGGAGCCCCCAAGAAATACCGATTCCGCATGACTCTCAAGTCGGCCGCTGACGCCAGCGGCCGACAGTTTTCTCAGCGTGCTATGTAGGAAATTGCAGCGAATTAGTCAGATCGCCCATGGGCTGCTGGCCGCGCGCAAGCATGGCGTTATCCCGCTCCTTCAAGCCGTCGAGTTTTTCCAGGTCATGCACCCGGGTGATCAGCCGCAGAATCGAAGCGGTGTCATACACGGTGTGGTCGACGGTGCCTTTGCGTGCGAATGGCGAAACCACCAGTGCCGGCACCCGTGTGCCAGGCCCCCAGCGGTCGCCTTGAGGGGGCGCGACGTGGTCCCACCAGCCGCCGTTTTCATCGACCGTAATGACGATGACCATGTTTTCCCATTGCGGGCTGTTGCGCAGCACCTTGATGGCCCGGTCTATGTGTCGGTCACCCGCTGCGACGTCCGCGTAACCGGCATGCATGTTGAGGTTGCCTTGCGGTTTGTAAAAGGTGACCGCCGGGAGCTTGCCCGCTTCGGCATCGGCGAAGAATCTGTTGCTGCTGGCCTGATCCCCCAGCCCTCCGTCGCGCAGGCGCTTTTGCCGCTCCCTGGGGTTATCCGGGCCTTGCTGCACGAAGTAATTGAACGGTTGGTGGTGGTACTGGAAATTGGGGATTTTCGGAATGCCCGTGGAGTCCTTGAATTGCTCAAGCGTGACCTGCCAGGCGCCCGCGTACCAGGCCCAGTCGATGCCCTTTTTCGACAGCTTGTCGCCGATATGTTCGTGAGTCTGCGGCACCAGCACGTTGGGCAGGTCCGGCTTTGAGTAGTCCGGTTTGTCCGGGTCTCGCAGCCAGGTGGGCCAGTAGGGCGGGGCCAGTGTGTTGACTGCAAACCCATCCGGGGTCAGTGCGCTAGGGCCGAATTGCGGAGGGCCGGTCATGGCGCTGGCCGGTGACTTTTCCAGCGGCTTCAGGCGCGGGTCACGCGGATTTTCGCTCTCCAGAGTGGCGATCTGTGATTTGGCCGGGGAGTTCGGAGCGTCGGGGTAGCGCGGTGCGGTCGCGGCAATCAGGTAGTGATGGTTGAGAAATGACCCGCCAAAGGCGCCCTGAAAGAAGTTGTCACACAGCACGAACTCCTTGGCAACGTCCCACAGGCGCAGTGAGTACTGGCTTTGGGCGTAATAGCCCATGGGTAACCCACCGGCATCGGCCCAGGCGACAAAACGGTCATTCTTGCCGCCGTTGATCTGCATCTGATTCTGGTAGAAGACGTGCCACAGGTCGCGAGTCACCAGGCTCAGGGGCAGGTCTTCGCCATCAATGCCCTTAAGGGGGAAAGGCGCGTTGGGCAGGTTTTCCTGAAACTGGCCACCGGCAGGGTAGGTCACACCGTCAACGGTCTGCGGCCCAACCTGAAGTACACCGCCCCAGGCCGGGGGCAGGGTGTCCAGCAGTTTGCCGTCCCGGTCGCGCTGTTGATACTGATGAGGCTCCAGGGACGCCAAGGGCTTTTCGACGCCCGGGAAGTTGCCAAACAGATTGTTGAAGCTGCGGTTCTCGGCGTAGATCACCACCACGGTTTTAACGTGGTCGCGCAGGGCTTTATCCAGTGCCGCACCGGTCAAGGCCGGTTGTGCGGTCGGCGAGGCCAAGGGTTTGTTCTCGGCAGTGGCGTAACCACTGAGGCTCAAGCCCGCGCCCAGTGCCGCCATGCCGCCCAGAAAACGCCGTCGGCTGGGATCGGTCTTCGATGCGTCGTCTGGTTTGTCGCTCATGGGATCACTCGCCTGTTAAGTGTTGCAAAAGATTTCAGGCGAGACTAATCCAGCGGTATGACGATTTTGCGTCAATCAAGCCGCGGCGCGGTGTAGCGATCGATGATGCGCTGGATCTCTCCCGAGACGCGCATGCGCACCAGCGTGCGGAGGATTGTTTGCGTCGGCAGGTTGGGGTCGTTGCGCAAAATGCAGCCGGCGGGTTGTTCACTGACCAGCGAAATGACTTTTACCCGCTGGCCGGCAGGCAGGTCGCGGTTGACCCAGTCCATCACCAACTGGCTGGAGATTGCATAGTTGTAGCGCCCGGCAATCAGTTTTCGCAGGGCTTGCTCCTGGCTGCGAGCGTCTTCGCGCACCCATTGATGGTCGTCGAACAGGTGTTGCAGGTCGGGGTAGTTGTAGCCCAGCACGGTGCCGACGGTTTCGTTATCGAATTGCCTGGGGTAGGGGCCTGCGGCGGTTTCGGCGGAGGCAATCAGCAGGTCGCGCTGGTAGAGGATCGGCAGGCTCCACAGGTAATCACCCGACAGGTGCGGTACCCAGGCCATCGCGGCGTAACAGCGGATGTCCACCTCACCGCGTTCCAGTGCGGCCTGCACGCGTAGCCGGGGAAGTACGTGATATTCAGGTCTCAGGCCGACCTGGCGGGCAAGGCTCTGCATGATGTCGAACAGGATCCCGGCGGTGGGCTGATGATCTTCCAGCTGGACCAGCGGCATCGACCAACTTTCCGCCACGGAAAATCTCAGCGGCGCCTGGTCTGCGCCGCTGGGCTCGCTGATCAATAACAGCACCATCAATACCCATTGAGCCCGACGCATAGAGTCCTCCACTCGAGCTTCACATAGCCCTAAAAGACCCGAATACAGCGTGCCCTTACATTCATTTGCACAGCTTAGACACATTAGCCCGGTACACCAGATGCAATTTTGCCCCTGCTCCGCTAGCATTGGCGGTCTTCCGCTTCCCAGTTGCGACGGTTTTCGATGAGTTATCAGGTTCTTGCACGTAAATGGCGTCCGCGCTCGTTCCGCGAAATGGTCGGCCAGACGCATGTATTGAAGGCCTTGATCAACGCTCTGGACAGCCAGCGCCTGCACCATGCCTATCTGTTTACCGGCACCCGGGGGGTGGGTAAAACCACGATCGCGCGGATCATCGCCAAGTGCCTGAACTGTGAAACCGGTATTACCTCGACACCCTGCGGCACCTGCTCGGTGTGTCGCGAGATCGACGAAGGCCGCTTTGTCGACCTGATCGAGATCGACGCCGCGAGCCGCACCAAGGTCGAAGACACCCGCGAGCTGCTGGATAACGTGCAATACGCCCCGAGCCGCGGGCGCTTCAAGGTCTACCTGATCGACGAAGTGCACATGCTCTCCAGCCACTCGTTCAACGCCTTGCTCAAGACCCTCGAAGAGCCGCCGCCCTACGTCAAGTTCATCCTGGCGACCACCGATCCGCAGAAGCTGCCGGCGACGATTCTGTCCCGCTGCCTGCAGTTCTCCCTGAAAAACATGACCCCGGAGCGGGTGGTCGAGCATCTGACCCACGTGCTGGGCGTCGAGAACGTGCCGTTCGAAGACGACGCGCTGTGGCTGCTGGGCCGCGCCGCCGATGGCTCGATGCGCGACGCCATGAGCCTGACCGATCAGGCGATTGCCTTCGGTGAAGGCAAGGTCATGGCCGCCGATGTGCGCGCCATGCTTGGCACCCTGGACCATGGTCAGGTGTTCGACGTGCTCACCGCGCTGATCGATGGCGACGCCCGCAGCCTGCTGGAAGCCGTGCGCCACCTGGCCGAGCAAGGCCCGGACTGGAATGGCGTGCTGTCGGAAATCCTCAACGTGTTGCACCGGGTGGCGATTGCCCAGGCGCTGCCAGAGGGCGTCGATAACGGCCATGGCGACCGGGATCGGGTGTTGGCGCTGGCCCAGGCCCTGCCCGCCGAAGACGTGCAGTTCTATTACCAGATGGGGCTGATCGGGCGTCGCGACTTGCCACTGGCGCCGGACCCCCGTGGCGGTTTCGAGATGGTCCTGCTGCGCATGCTGGCGTTCAGGCCCGCCGACAGCAGCGACGCCCCGAGGCAGCCGCTAAAGACAGTGGGAATCAACCCGGCCACAGTTGATTCCCTGCAACCAGTGGCCGGTGTGGCAGCCGTCGCACCGGTAGTGACTCCAGCGCCAGCTGCGCCCGTTGCCCCGGTTGTCGAGGCGGCGCCCGCGCCAGTTGCCAAGCCTGAGCCGACGCCCGAGCCTGCGGTTGAAGTTGATTTGCCATGGAACGAGCCAGCGCCTTTGCCGCCGGTTGTCGAGGCTGAGCCCGATATTGAATCGGAGCCCGTCGCCGAGCCTGCCCCTGAACCGGTACTGGACACCCTTGGCGAGCAACCCGAACTGACCCCCATGCCGACACCTGCGCCAGCCAGCCCCGTGCCGGATGCGCCTGAGGTCGAGTCTGCCGTTTCCGAACCTGAAGCCGTGGCCGAGCAGGCCGTCACACCCGCCATGCTCGAACGCGTTCCCGATGCGGCCTATGTGCCCGCGCCCATGGATCGCGACGACGAACCGCCGCCGGATGATGACTACGTCGAACCGGATGTCGACATTGATCCTGCGTCCTACAGCTATCTGGACGAACTGGCCCACGAAAGCGTGACCGAAGTGGTAGAGGCCGAGCCTGCGCCGGCCTCCAGGCCTGCCACCGGGCTGGCGGCAGAGTGGCTGGAGATGTTCAACAAACTGCCGATTTCAGGCATGACCAGCAGCATTGCTTCCAACTGCACGTTGATTTCCATGCAGGGCGACAGCTGGTTGCTGCACCTTGATCCCGGGCACAGTGCATTGTTCAATTCGACCCAGCAGCGACGCATCAACGATGCCTTGAACCAATTCACCGGGCGCACGATCAACCTGAGTATCGAGCTGATCAAACCGGAGCAGGAAACCCCGGCCCAGGCGGCCTCTCGTTTGCGGGCCGAGCGTCAGATGCAGGCTGAGGCGTCGATCCATGCCGATCCGTTCATCCAGCAGATGCTGCAACAGTTTGGCGCAGTGATCCGGGAGGATACGATCAAGCCCGTGGATGCACCGGCGGCACAGACTCATTAACTGACGGCGCGACACCACACGGATCGCGCCAGGCAAAACAATCAACTTTCCAGGAGATATCCCATGATGAAAGGTGGCATGGCAGGCCTGATGAAACAGGCTCAGCAAATGCAGGAAAAAATGGCCAAGATGCAGGAAGAACTGGCCAATGCCGAAGTGACCGGCCAATCGGGCGCAGGCCTGGTCAGCGTGGTAATGACCGGTCGTCACGACGTCAAACGCATCAATCTGGATGACAGCCTGATGCAGGAAGACAAGGAAGTGCTGGAAGACCTGATCGCCGCTGCCGTCAATGACGCGGTGCGCAAGATCGAGCAGGCCAGCCAGGAAAAAACCGCCAGCATGACCGCTGGCATGCAGCTGCCGCCAGGCATGAAAATGCCGTTCTAAGCAGCGCAGTTGCAAAAGATGCCAGGCCTCAGTGCCTGGCATTTTTGTTTGTGTCGTGGGTGGGTGTGCAGGGATTTTTTGTAGGAGCTGCCGAAGGCTGCGAATAGCGGTGTGTCAGAAACAATGGCGTCGCAGCCTTCGGCAGCTCCTACAGTCAGCATTTCAGCGAACGTCACCGGTGGATAACGGTCTGCTCTACATACTCGTAGATCCAAGGAACCGTTTTGATGACCCAAGAATTGATTCTCAACCAACGCATCGTTCTGGCTTCCCGTCCTGCTGGCGCGCCGACTCCGGAAAATTTCCGTCTTGAGCGCGAGGCATTGCCGGACCTGCAGGAAGGGCAGGTTCAGCTGCGAACCCTGTATCTCTCGCTTGACCCCTACATGCGCGGGCGGATGAGTGATGCGCCGTCCTACGCCGACCCGGTGCAGATTGATGACGTGATGGAAGGCGGGGCAGTAAGTGTCGTTGAACAGTCGCGCAATTCGCGTTTCAACGTCGGTGATCTGGTCGTCGGCCAGACCGGCTGGCAGACCCACAGCGTCAACGACGGCAGCGCGCTTCTGACAGTGCCCAAAGGCCTGCCTAGCGATTCCATGGCCGTCGGCGTGCTGGGTATGCCGGGTATGACGGCGTATATGGGCCTGATGGACATTGGCAAGCCAACAACCGGGGAAACCCTAGTGGTTGCCGCCGCTTCCGGCGCTGTGGGCTCTGTTGTCGGGCAGGTGGCGAAGTTGAATGGCCTGCGTGTCGTGGGCATCGCGGGCGGGCCTGACAAGTGCCGCTATGTGGTCGATGAACTGGGCTTTGATGAGTGCATCGATCACAAAAGCGAGAAGTTCGCCGAAGAACTCGCTGCGGCCTGTGGCAATGGCATCGATATCTACTTCGAACTGGTGGGCGGCAAGGTGTTCGATGCGGTGTTGCCACTGCTCAACGCAGGCGCCCGCATCCCGGTCTGCGGCCTGATCGCGCAGTACAACGCGCAAGGTGAGCCCGAAGGGCCGAATCACCTGCCGTTGCTGATGCGCACGATGCTGACCAAGCGCATGAGCATGCAGGGCTTCATCGTTTTTGAAGCCTATGGCCATCGCCGTGACGAGTTCATGACCGAGATGATGCCGCTGGTGACCGAGGGCAAGATCAAATTCCGCGAGGACATGGTCGAAGGGCTGGAAAACGCGCCCGAAGCGTTTATCGGCATGCTCGAAGGCCGTAATTTCGGCAAGCTGGTGGTGCGTGTTTCGCATTAATGCGCGGCGCTGGCACACCTTGAATTGACGCTGCACGCAGGGCGCGGGTATAAACCGCGTCTTGTGTTTTTGTCGGACCTTCCTCCATGAGCTTCAGCCCCCTGATTCGCCAATTGATCGATGCCCTGCGCACCTTGCCGGGTGTGGGTCAGAAAACCGCGCAACGCATGGCGCTGCAATTGCTGGAACGTGATCGCAGCGGCGGCTCGAGGCTGGCCCTTGCGCTGAGCCAGGCGATGGAAGGCGTGGGCCACTGCCGGTTGTGCCGCACGCTGACTGAAGACGATCTCTGCCCGCAGTGTTCCGACGTGCGTCGTGACGACACCTTGCTGTGCGTGGTGGAAGGGCCGATGGATGTTTACGCGGTGGAACAGACTGGTTATCGCGGTCGTTACTTCGTGCTCAAGGGTCACCTGTCGCCACTGGACGGGCTTGGCCCGGAAGCCATCGGCATTCCACAGTTGCTGGAGCGTATCAACAGCCAGGGCACGTTTTCCGAAGTCATTCTCGCCACCAACCCGACGGTCGAAGGCGAAGCCACCGCTCATTACATCGCGCAGTTGCTGACCAACAAAGGCCTGATCACCTCGCGCATCGCCCACGGCGTGCCATTGGGTGGCGAGCTGGAACTGGTGGACGGCGGCACCCTGGCGCATTCGTTTGCGGGGCGTAAGCCGATAGCGTTGTAATAGTTGACGCCTACCCTGTAGGAGCTGCCGAAGGCTGCGAATTGCGGTGTATCAGGTCAATTGCTTTCGCAGCCTTCGGCAGCTCCTACAAAGGAAAATCGCTACTCGGTCAACCCGAAGCGGGTCAAACAGAACGTCGGGATCTGCATATCCTGCAGGCGCTTCGAGCCGCCCAGTTCCGGCAGGTCGATGATAGCGGCGGCTTCGTGAATCTTCGCGCCCATGCGGCGGATCAGATTGGCTGCAGCGATCAGGGTGCCACCGGTGGCGATGAGGTCATCGAACATCACCACCGAGTCGCCATCGCACAGGCTGTCCGCGTGAACTTCCAGGAACGCCTGACCATATTCGGTGGAATACGCCTCTGACAGCACGTCAGCCGGCAGCTTGCCTTGTTTGCGAAACAGGATCAGCGGCTTGTTCAGTTCATAGGCCACGATTGAGCCAATCAGGAACCCCCGTGCATCCATCACGCCGATGTGGCTGAAGTCAGCCTCGATGTAACGCTGCACAAAGCTGTCCATCACCAGACGGGTCGCTTTGGGCGATTGAAACAGCGGCGTAATGTCACGAAAGATGACGCCCGGCTTGGGGAAATCCACGACCGGGCGAATCAGGGCTTTGAGGGTGTGTTCATCAGCAATCATGAGCGTGGATCCAGAGCAGAAGGCATTTGAACGCCAGTCTAAAGGTCTCGGCTCTGGTTGGCACTCTTAGCTTTCGATAGCCCCACCGGCCAGGGCGCACAGCTGGATCGGGTCGATGATGTGAATTTCCTTGCCCTCGGCCGAAATCAGCTGGTTCTGCTGGAAGCGGGTGAACACCCGGGAGACGGTTTCCACGGCCAGGCCCAGGTGATTGCCGATTTCATTGCGCGACATGCTCAGGCGGAACTGGTTGGCCGAAAACCCGCGGGCGCGGAAGCGGGCCGACAGGTTGACCAGAAAGGTCGCGATGCGCTCGTCGGCGGTTTTCTTCGACAGCAGCAGCATCATTTGCTGATCGTCACGGATCTCGCGGCTCATGACGCGCATCAGCTGACGGCGCAATTGCGGCAATTGCACCGACAGTTCGTCCAGCCGCTCGAACGGGATTTCGCACACTGAGGTGGTTTCCAGCGCCTGGGCCGAGACGGGGTACGCCTCGGCGTCCATGCCCGACATGCCGACCAGCTCGCTGGGCAGGTGAAAGCCCGTGAGTTGCTCTTCGCCACCGTCACTGATACTGAACGTCTTCAACGCGCCAGAGCGCACGGCATACACCGAGGCAAAGGTGTCGCCCTGACGGAACAGGAATTCGCCTTTCTTCAACGGCCGACCCCGTTTGACGATCTGGTCCAGCGAATCCATGTCTTCAAGGTTCAATGAGAGGGGCAAGCACAGCGTCGCCAGGCTGCAATCCTTGCAGTGGGCTTGGGTGTGAGCGCGTAGCTTGACTGGCTCGGACATCACTGGATTCCTTGTGGGTAAACACACATAAGTCGTAAGGGTAACTCAACGGCAGCGCTTCCCGCCAGCCGCATCCACCATCAGGGCAATCAAGCTCTGCCGATGGCGGCCGATAAACTGCTATCAAGTCTCCGCGTCCTTAACGAGGTATCGCTCATGTGGTCATCGGATCTGAAGGCAATGGGCCGCGCATTTCTGGCCGCCAATGCCGCCGCGCAGAAAAGCGCCGCTGAAAAAGCCACGCCCCAGAGTGCCGCCACTGCGTCCACTACGCCCGCTGCTCAGGCATCACAGGTCAGCCTTTCAGCATTGGGCCTGGCCCGTGCGGCACTGGCGGGCTCGTCCAATGCCGACATCCTGGACAGTGGGTTGCCGGATTCAGTGCAGAAGGTCCTGACCTCCGTGCGCCAGTCCCAGAAAGGGCTGCAGCAGATGAACGCTCAGCTGCAGGCCATGACCAATAACAAATCCCTGACCCCCGAGATGCGCCAGGCCAACATGGCTGCGCTGCAAACGATGTCAGCGATCTATCAACGCCAGGTCAGCGATTCCAGCCGTGATCTTGCCTCCGCCATGAATGGTCTGCCGTCCGCTGACAAGGCGAAGGCCAGTATGTTGGTGCTGGCCAGGATGTAAGCCTGACGCTCAAATGACACGTGAAAACCGTTCGCGGTTCTGCTGTGTCAGGTGCGCGTCAAACACCATGCAGAGCGAGCGCACCAGCAATCGCCCGGCGGGCAGCACCTTGATGCCTGTTGCGTCCAGCTCGATCAGGCCGTCACTGGCCATGCTCGCCAATTGCGGCCACAACTCGCTGAAATAAGCCCGAAAATCAATCCCGAAATCCTTTTCGACTGCGGCAAACTCCAGGCTGAAATGGCAGATCAACTGCTGGATCACCGCCCGTCGCACGCGGTCGTCCTGGGTGCACACCAGCCCGCGCCTGGTGGCCAGTTGATCGCTGCCTAACCGGCTTTGATAGTCGCTCAAGTCGGTGCTGTTCTGGCAATACAGGTCGCCGATCTGGCTGATGGCGGAAACCCCGAGCCCAATCAGGTCGCAATGGCCGTGGGTGGTGTAGCCCTGAAAGTTGCGCTGCAGGGTCGACTCTTCCTGAGCGACCGCCAGTTCATCATCCGGCAGCGCAAAATGGTCCATGCCGATGTAGCGATAACCCGCCTGAGTCAGTTGTTCGATGGTGCGTTCAAGCATCTGCAGTTTGGCGTGCGGCGCAGGCAGATCGGCGCTGTCGATGCGCCGCTGGGGCATGAAGCGTTCCGGCAGGTGGGCATAGTTGAACACCGACAAGCGGTCAGGCTGCAGGGCGATGATTTCATCAACCGTGTGGGCGAAGGCGTGCGGGGTCTGTTTGGGCAGGCCGTAGATCAGGTCGATGTTGACCGAACGAAACTGCAGCGTGCGCGCCGCCTCGATGATCGCCTGGGTTTCTTCGAGGCTTTGCAGACGATTGACCGCGCGCTGCACCTGCGGGTCGAGGTCTTGCACGCCGAGGCTGACCCGGTTGAAGCCCAGCTCGCGCAACAGGCCCATGGTTGACCAGTCTGCCTCGCGGGGGTCGATCTCGATGCCGTAGTCGCCGGAATCGTCGTCCAGCAGGTTGAAGTGTTTGCGCAACTGGGCCATGAGCTGGCGCAGTTCGTCATGACTGAGGAACGTCGGGGTGCCACCACCAAAGTGCAGCTGTTCGACCACCTGGCCGGGGGCGAGGTGGCAGGCAATCATCTGGATTTCGTGTTCCAGGCGTTGCAGGTAGGCCTGGGCCCGGCCTCGGTCCTTGGTGATGACTTTGTTGCAGGCGCAGTAGTAGCAGATGTTCGCGCAGAACGGGATGTGCACATAAAGCGAGAGCGGGCGTACGGCCTTGCGGCTGTCGCGCAGGGCGTGGAGCAGGTCGAAGGCGCCGACCTGTGTCTGAAACTGCACCGCGGTGGGGTAGGACGTGTAGCGAGGCCCCGCCAGATCATAGCGGCGTATCAGATCAGAATCCCAACGAATGGCGTCGAGCATGTTGGCGTTCCCCGGATAGGCTGGCAGTGCCGGTCAGTCTAGGGAAGCGCGGCAGGGTATCTGTTGATGTGGGTCAATGGCCCATCAACCAGTGTTGATGGGGGCCGGGCAGGGTCCAGAGGCCAAACACGATGACGGCTAACCCGCCAGCCATGCGCACGCCGCGCTTGCGCAACAGCGCGGTCATGCGTTCTGCCGCCAGGCCGGTGGCCAGCAGCACCGGCCACGTGCCAATCCCGAACGCGAGCATCAGCAGCATGCTGTCCAGGGCATTGCCCTGGCTGGCGGCCCAGAGCAGGGTGCTGTAGACCAGGCCGCAGGGCAGCCAGCCCCATAGCGCGCCAAGCAGCAGGGCGCGCGGCGTGCTGGACACCGGCAGCAAACGGTTGGCGACAGGCTGGATGTAGCGCCACAAGCCACGACCCAGGCGCTCAATGCGCGTCAGCCCGCTCCACCAGCCCGCCAGATACAGGCCCATGGTGATCAGCAGCAGCGCGGCAATCACCCGCATCAACATGGCTACCGGGCTGTTGGCCACCGCCCAGCCCGCCAGCCCGATCAGCAGCCCGGCGGTCGCGTAACTCAGGACGCGCCCCAGGTTGTAAGCCAGCAGCAAACGCAGGCGTCGGCTGCGTTGCTCCTTGGGTATCGCCAGGGTCAGCGCGCCCATCAAACCGCCGCACATGCCCAGGCAATGTCCGCCGCCGAGCAGGCCGAGGATCAGGGCGGAGATGAGGAGGGGGAGTAGGTCAGTCATGGGTATCCAGACCAAGCCTCGCTCCCACAGGGGAGTGCTCAAACATTGGGTTCATCTTTCTTCCTGCCCACCACTTCATCCACCGCCGCCTGATGCTTCGGATCCTGGTCATCGAACAGGATGCTGTGGGCGGGGCCTTCCATGTCGTCGTACTGGCCGCTGTCCACGGCCCAGAAGAAGATGTAGATCGCCACGCCCACCAGCAGCAGTGCGGCGGGGATCATGATGTAGAGCGCTGGCATAAAGCCTCCTGCGCAATGGAAGGGCGAGCGCTGGTCGCAGAGGGTGATACCCGTGTCAGACGCAAGGCATTGAGCACCACGGTCAACGAACTGATGGACATACCCACCGCCGCCCAGATCGGGGTTATCCAGCCCAGCGCCGCGAACGGCAGCATGAGGCCATTGTACAGCCCGGCCCACAACAGGTTTTCGATGATTACTCGCCGGGTACGACGGGCCAGACCAATGGCTTCCACCAGGGTTTGCAGGCGGTTGGACAGCAACACCGCGTCTGCGCTGGTTTTCGCCAGATCGGTGGCCGAGCCCATGGCGATGCTGATGTCGGCGGCGGCGAGCACCGGCACGTCGTTGACGCCGTCGCCGAGCATCAGCACCTTGCGCCCCTGACGATGCAGCGCTTGCAGTGCCGCCAGTTTATCGTCCGGATGCAGGCCGCCACGGGCTTCGTCGATGCCCAGTTCCCTGGCGACTTCGGCCACCATCGGCGAGCTGTCGCCGGACAACAGCAGGGTTTTCCAGCCCTGGGCCTTGCAGGCTTGCAGCAGCTCATAGGCGTCGGCGCGCAGTCGGTCATCAAGGACCAACCAGGCCAATGGGCCGCCTGCATCGCCCAGCAACAGATGCTGGCCTGGCTGCTCGGGTGCGGGAGGAATGTCGCTGGCGCTAAGGGCGCAGACGTACGCAGGCTGCCCGATGCGCAGGCGTTGGCCATCCACCACACCCTCAAGCCCCAGCCCCGGCTGGCTGATGACGTCCTCGGCGGCCACAGGTGCGCGGCCGAAGGCCTTGGCGATGGGGTGCTCCGAGCGGTTTTCCAGTGCAGCGGCCAGATTCAGGCAAAGGTCGGCGTTCAGTTTGCCTAGGGTTTTCACGCTGCGCAGGGCCAGACGCCCTTCGGTCAGGGTCCCGGTCTTGTCGAAAATCACCGTGTCGATCTGGCTAAGGCCTTCCAACACGTGGCCGCGGGTCAGCAGCAGGCCAAGTTTGTGCAGGGTGCCGGTGGCAGCGGTGAGCGCTGTGGGGGTCGCCAGTGACAGCGCGCACGGGCAGGTCGCGACCAGCATCGCCAGGACGATCCACAACGCACGCGAGGAATCGAGTTGCCACCACACCACGCCGATCACCGCTGCCAGGATCAGCGAAACCAGCAAAAACCATTGCGCGGCGCGGTCGGCGATTTCTGCCAGGCGTGGTTTCTCGGCCTGCGCCCGTTCCAGCAGCCGAACGATGGCCGACAGGCGCGTATCGTGGCCCAGTGCTGATACCTGCACCGTCAGCACGCCCTCAACATTCAAGGTGCCCGCCGTGACTGAGTCGCCAGGGTTGCGTCGTTGCGGCAGGTATTCGCCGGTCAGCAGAGATTCATCAATGCTCGACTGGCCTTCAGCGATTCGCCCGTCCGCCGGGATGACTGAGCCCGGCTGGACCAGTACCTGATCATTCAGACGCAGTTCGCCCAGCAAAATGCGTGTGCTTTGCCCATGCTTATCCAGCCGCAGGCATGAAGCGGGCAGCAGGTTGACCAATTGTGCGGTCGCGGCTGCGGTGCGCTCTCGTGCTCGTCGCTCAAGATAACGCCCGGCCAGCAGGAACAGGGCGAACATGCCCACGGCATCGAAGTACAACTCGCCGCTGCCGGTGATCGCCGTCCAGATCCCGGCGAGGTAGGCGCCACCGATGGCCAGCGAGACGGAAACATCCATGGTCAGATGACGGGTGCGCAGATCGCGCATGGCCCCGCGAAAGAACGGCGCGCAACTGTAAAAGACGATAGGGGTTGTCAGAAAAAGCGCCACCCAGCGCAGGATGGTGTGCATTTCCGGGCTGAGGTCGATGTTGAATTCCGGCCAGGTGGCCATGGTCGCCATCATCGCCTGGAACCACAACAGGCCCGCCACGCCCAGTTGGCGCAGGGCCAGACGGTTTTCATGGGCGAGGGTTTCGGCAGCGCGGTCGGCCTGATAAGGATGGGCGACGTAGCCGATGCTGCGTAATTGGGCCAGGACTGCGCTCAGTGGCAACTGGCTGTCGTTCCAGCTCACATGCAGGCGATGATTGGACAGGTTCAGCCGGGCTTCGGCAATGGCGGACAAGCGGCGCAAATGCTTTTCGATGAGCCAGCCGCATGCCGCGCAGCTGATGCCTTCCATGAGCAATGTGGTTTCCGACAACTCACCTTCGTGACGGACAAAAGGCGCCTGCACGTCGGGGCGGTCATACAGCGCCAGCTCGTCCACCTGTTGCACCGGCAGGGTTTCGGGATTGGCGGAAGCTTCGCTGCGATGGCTGTAATAGCTCTCCAGCCCGCCGGCGACTATCGCTTCAGTCACCGCCTGACAACCCGGGCAGCACAGCTCGCGGGTCTCCCCGAGCACGACGGCGGTGAAGCGGCTGCCTGCCGGGACGGGCAGGGCGCAGTGGTAGCAGGGGGTGGGGGTGGTCATGTTTTTATGGTCGCAGCGCAACACCTGTAGGAGCCAACTTGTTGGCGAGAGCGGGCTGCTCGGTGTGTCAGAAAGAACCTCTCGCGAACAAGTTCGCTCCTACAAGTAATGGGTGACGGCATCATTTCTTCAAATCTTCCGCGCCCTGAATCGCTTCATCCCCCAGGGCCAGGTCCTTATCGTGGCTGATCTGTTCTTCTTCGAACAGCCGCCAGGTCTGCCCGCCCTCGATGCCCAGCAATTCCACGAAGCGGCGGCCTTCGACCTTGTCAGTCAATTGCCCGATGTAACGACCCGGCTCGGTGCTGCTTTGGGTGAGCATGATCCGCCGATCCTTTTGCGGTTGGGTTGGCGAAATCAGGTTCAGCTCCAGAGTTGCAGGATTGCTGTTGCCGCTCAGGCGCAGGTCAGCTTCGCCGGTGAGTTCGTCCAGGTGTACGCTGGCCTTGAGCTTCAAGGTCTGGGCGAGCAGTTCGCGGTCCAGGGAGCGGTTGATGCCTTTGCCCGCTTCGTAATAGTTGTCGTTGACCAGGTTGTCCGGGTTATTGACGGCAATGGTCACCATGGTCAGCGACAGAGTTACCGAGCACGTCAGGATGCCGATGATGATCCAGGGCCAGAGGTGCTTGTACCAAGGGCTTTGCGCAGTTGCGACGGACATGAAGGACTCTCTTTAACGAACTTGCGGGCCGATGAATCGGCTCTTGGTTTCGGCATGGCTGTCGCCGTCGGCGTCCTTGAGGATGAAGATCACCTCGTTGGTGCTCGATGGCAGCTTCTCGGGGGCGATGGACAGCTCCACCGGCATGCTGAAAATTTCCCCGGCAGGCACCCGGAATTCGCGACGACCCTGGAGTTTCAGGTCAGGCAGGCCAGTGGCGTCGAGCACATAAGTGTGGTCGACCTGATCCTTGTTCATGACCTTCAGGCTGTAGACGTTCTCGATCCGGCCTTCGGCGTTTTCCCGATACAGCACGCGGTCCTTGCTGACGTCGAAGCCCACCAGCGAGCGCATGAAGAACGCCGAAACCAGCAGGCCGATCATCAACAGCAGCACCAGCGCATAACCGATCAGACGGGGACGCAGTTTGTGGGTGATCTGGCCGGACAGGTTGTGTTCGGTGGTGTAGCTGATCAGCCCGCGAGGGTAATTCATCTTGTCCATGATGGTGTCGCAGGCGTCGATGCACGCGGCACAGCCGATGCATTCCACTTGCAGGCCGTCGCGGATGTCGATGCCGGTCGGGCAAACCTGGACGCACATGGTGCAGTCGATGCAGTCGCCGAGGCCTTGCGCCTTGTAGTCCAGATCCTTTTTACGCGGGCCACGTTTCTCGCCACGGCGGGGATCGTAGGACACGATCAACGTGTCCTTGTCGAACATCACACTCTGAAAGCGCGCATAGGGGCACATGTAAATGCACACTTGCTCGCGCAGCCAGCCCGCGTTGCCATAAGTGGCGAGGGTGAAGAAACCGACCCAGAAATACGCCCAGCCATCGGCCTGGCCGGTGACCAGCTCGGTGATCAGGTCGCGGATCGGCGAGAAGTAGCCGACGAAGGTCAGCCCGGTGACCAGGCCAATCAGCAACCACAGGCTGTGCTTGGCCAGTTTGCGCACGAACTTGCTGGCGCTCATGGGCGCTTTGTCGAGCTTGATGCGCTGGTTGCGGTCGCCTTCGGTGATCTTCTCGCACCACATGAAAATCCAGGTCCAGACGCTCTGCGGGCACGTGTAGCCGCACCAGATCCGTCCGGCGTACACGGTGATGAAGAACAGGCCGAACGCGCTGATGATCAGAATGCCGGATAGCAGGATGAAGTCCTGCGGCCAGAAGGTCGCGCCAAAAATGTAGAACTTGCGCTCCGGCAAATTCCACCACACCGCCTGATGCCCGCCCCAGTTCAACCAGACGGTGCCGAAGTAAATCAGGAACAGCAGCGCGCCGCCGAGCATGCGCAAATTGCGGAATACACCGGTGAAGGCGCGGGTGTAGATTTTTTCACGGGAGGCGTAGAGATCGACCGTGTGGTTATCGTTTTTGGGTGGTGGCGTGACGTTGACTACGGGAATGTTGTTGCTCATCGGTGTTGTCCCACGGCAGTGGAAAAATGCCTCGGTCAGTGCATGCCGCCCGGGGTCACGGCGAATCTTAATGTAAACACGTGTAGAGGGTGCTGACCCGCGTCAATTGACGTGTGGATGGGGCGCAGATTCTGTCTAGGTAGCTGACCTGTAGGAGCTGCCGAAGGCTGCGAATGGTGTTCTTCTGACACGCCGCTTTCGCAGCCTTCGGCAGCTCCTACAGGCAGGGGTTTATTCCGCCGGTTCTGGCTTCTCCCCATGCGACAAGCTGTAAACATACGCCGCCAGGATATGCACCTTGTCATTGCCCTGAATCGCCTCCTGCGCAGGCATCTGGCCCTGGCGACCGTAGCGGATGGTCTGCTGCAATTGCGCGAAGCTGGAGCCGTAAATGAACGCGCCAGGGTGGGTCAGATCCGGTGCGCCCATGGCCGGGGTGCCTTTGCCTTGCGGGCCGTGGCAGGCGACGCAATTGGCGGCAAAGATTTTCTGCCCGGCGGCCACGTCAGCCTTGGCGTCTTCCGGCAATTTGCGGCCATCCAGTTGGGTCAGCACGTACGCCGCCACGTCCCGAACGCCTTGCTCGCCGACCACTTCGGCCCAGGCAGGCATCACCGCATGACGGCCACCCATAATCGTGGCCTTGATGGTTTCCGGCTCGCCGCCCCAACGCCAGTCGGCGTCGGTCAGATTGGGGAAACCATAGGCACCCTTAGCATCCGAGCCATGGCACACCGAACAATTGGAAGCGAACAGGCGGCCACCCATTTTCAGCGCTTGTGGGTCTTTGGCGACCTCTTCGATGGGCATCGATGCGAATTTGGCGAAGATCGGCCCGAATCGCGCTTCGGAGCGAGCCATTTCCTTTTCCCACTCATGCACGCCGGTCCAGCCTTGCTCGCCGTTGGAAAACTCGATTTTCTTGTCGTTATCCATGTAGCTGTACCCCGGCAAGAGGCCTTTCCAGTTGCCCAGCCCTGGGTAGAGCACCAGATAACCCAGGGCGAAAACGATGGTCGCGATAAACAATATGAACCACCACTTGGGCAACGGGTTGTCATATTCCTCGATGCCGTCGAAGGAGTGGCCGACGGTTTCTTCAGTAGCCTCTTCGCGCTGGCCTTTGCGGGTCGACAGCAGCAACCAGGTCAGGGCAAAGATAGTGCCCAGGGTCAGGACGGTGACGTACAGACTCCAAAAAATACTCATTTGCCGCTCCTGGACGCTTGTTCCTGCTCGACCTTCTTGATGGCTTCGGGGTCATCCGCGAAGGGCAACAAGGTCGCGTCGTCAAATTCTGACTTGCGCCGGGGGCTGAACACCCAGAGCGCCAGACCGATAAAGGCCACCATCACCACCAGGGTGCCAAGGCCACGAATCATCCCGATATCCATCAAGATCACCGTTTACTTTTGATGAGGGTGCCAAGGCCTTGCAGGTAGGCCACCAGTGCATCCATTTCGGTTTTGCCCTTGACCGCGTCCTGGGCACCGGCGATGTCCTCGTCGGTGTACGGCGTACCGAGGGTGCGCAGGACTTGCATCTTCTTCGCGGTCTCTTTGCCGTCCAGGCGCTTCTCGACCAGGAACGGATAAGCCGGCATTTTCGACTCGGGCACCACGTTGCGCGGGTTGTATAAATGAGCGCGGTGCCAGTCATCCGAATAACGCCCGCCGACCCGCGCCAGATCCGGTCCGGTGCGCTTGGAGCCCCACAGGAACGGGTGATCCCAGACGCTTTCCCCGGCCACCGAGTAATGCCCGTAACGTTCGGTTTCAGCGCGGAACGGGCGGATCATTTGCGAATGGCAGCCCACACAACCATTGGCGATGTAAACGTCGCGGCCTTCGATTTCCAGGGCGGTGCGCGGCTTCATGCCTTCCACCGGCTTGTTGGTCACGTCCTGAAAAAACAGCGGGACGATTTGCGTCAGGCCGCCGATGCTCACCGCAATCACCATGAAGAAGGCCAGCAGGCCAATGTTCTTCTCGAGGACTTCATGTTTCATCAGTGGGCCCCCACGATAGCGATCTGCGCGGCAGCTTCAGCCTCGAGCGGATCCGATGCACGCACCGTGCGCCACACGTTGTAGGCCATGAACAGCATGCCGCTGGCGAAGAACGCGCCGCCGACCATGCGCACGATGTAGCCCGGATGACTGGCCTGCAGGGCTTCGACGAACGAGTACGTGAGGGTGCCGTCGTCGTTGATGGCGCGCCACATCAGGCCTTGAGTGATGCCATTGACCCACATCGAGGCGATGTACAGCACCGTGCCGATGGTCGCCAGCCAGAAGTGGGTGTTGATCAGGCCAATGCTGTGCATCTGCGGACGACCAAAGACTTTGGGAATCATGTGATATGTCGCGCCAATCGAAATCATCGCCACCCAGCCCAGTGCGCCCGCGTGAACGTGGCCGATGGTCCAGTCGGTGTAGTGCGACAAGGAGTTGACCGTCTTGATGGCCATCATCGGGCCTTCGAAAGTCGACATGCCGTAGAAGGCCAGGGACACCACCAGGAAACGCAGAATCGGGTCGGTGCGCAATTTATGCCAGGCACCGGACAAGGTCATCATGCCGTTGATCATCCCGCCCCAGCTCGGCGCCAGCAGGATGATCGACATCACCATGCCCAGCGATTGCGCCCAGTCGGGCAGGGCCGTGTAGTGCAGGTGGTGCGGGCCGGCCCAGATGTACAGGGTGATCAGCGCCCAGAAATGCACGATGGACAGGCGATACGAGTAAATCGGCCGCTCGGCCTGCTTGGGCACGAAGTAATACATCATGCCCAGAAAGCCCGTGGTCAGGAAAAAGCCCACTGCGTTGTGGCCGTACCACCACTGGATCATCGCATCAGTGGCGCCGGAATAAGCCGAATAGGATTTGAACAGACTCACCGGCAGCGACATGTGGTTGACGATGTGCAGCATGGCGGTGACAACGATGAAGGCGCCGTAGAACCAGTTGCCGACATAAATGTGTTTGGTCTTGCGCTTGACGATGGTGCCGAAGAACACCGCGCCGTAGGTGATCCAGACAATCGCCAGCAGAATCGCGATCGGCCATTCCAGCTCGGCGTATTCCTTGGTGGTGGTGTACCCCATCGGCAACGTAACAATCGCGCTGAGAATAACGGCCTGCCAGCCCCAGAAACTGAACGCCGCCATGCCATCGGAAATCAGCCGGGCCTGACAGGTGCGCTGCACCACGTAATAAGAGGTCCCGAACAAGGCGCAGCCACCAAAGGCGAAAATCACCAGGTTGGTGTGCAGCGGTCGCAATCGGCCGAAAGTCGTCCATTCCAGACCGAAGTTCAGCTCAGGCCACACCAGTTGGGCGGCGATGAATACGCCAAGGCCCATCCCCAGAATGCCCCAGACCACCGTCATGATGGCGAACTGACGGACCACCTTATAGTTATAAGCGGTCGGACCGATTGCTGTGCTCATTGTCAGGTTCCACGGTTTTGAATATTTATTAGTGTTTGAACGCCAGGCGCAGGCTGGAAACGGGCAGGGGGGAAATGCTCGTCCAGGTGTCTTGCTCAGCTGTTTCAGGTTTATTCCGACGCGGAGCGTAAAGGAAAAACCTGTCCCGGTGGACAGAAAGTTGCCGGAGCATACAGGACGTGTGAAAACGGGGGACGTGAGTGGCGGACATTGGCTGCATGCCGGGCGTTGGGCCGAACGCCTGTTGCCGGGCTGTTCAGCCACTGCGAAGCACGAATGTCGGGCACATTCCTTTCACTTGGCCTGTGGCCTGCTGTTGCCAGTCCACTAACGGGCAAGCTTAGTCGTGAAAGTGGGGGGAGGAAAGGATGGGGGTGTGCTTTGGTCGGGTTGTGCTGGTTGCGAGGTTGGCGCTGGATTCGTGTGGTCGGTGTTTGTCCAAGAAGGCTGGATGCGGTTTGATGTGTTTTTTGTGTACATATCCATTGCTGCGGTAACGGCTACTTAGGGTTCCGCTCTTACAGCGTGTCACTTTTGGCAAACGCCCGGAATGCCGGCCCAGCCAAAAGTAACCAAAAGGTCTGTGCCCCACCACTCGGTCCCTCGCTCAGGCTCGGCATACCCGTAATCCGACATTGATTCGGCGGGCCCGCCGCGAAGGGCCATCCCTGGCCCAGCGCGGCTAAACCGGCATCCATGCCGGTTTGCCCGCCGAATCAACATCGGCTTCCGGCCAGCGTGGTTTAACGGGGCGCCTAAGATCAAAAGCTAAATCAAAAGCGCACCAGGCGGCCTGATAGCCGACCTGCTTTTGGTGTATACCGCGCTGTGTCTGTGCCATTGCCTTCGCGAATGGGGTCGCGGGTTCGGTGATTTCCGGTGGGAGATTCCATGTTTGCTCGCAAGCTGACGTGGGACCGGCTTTAGCCGGGAAGGCGGCATTTCAGACGATAAATATCAGGGGGATGTACTGGCTTCTTCCCGGCCGAAGCCGGTCCCACGTTGTCGCGCCAATATTGAGATGACTCCTGTGGGAGGCTTGCCCGCAATTGGGTCAGCTCCGTCTAGCGTAACGCTTAACCAAACCAACCTTACACGTACAGTTAATCGCGCCCCACTGCTACGCGCATTCCAATTAACTCTAACCACTCAGGCCCTTCGAGCTGGCGCACCAGACTGTCCGAAACTAGCGTCATAAGTTAGCGGCTTAGTAAATACCCACATCCGGATCGCTCACAAGCTCAGCCGCCATGACCCCCGCGAACACTCAGCAGTCGGGCACAAGGCTTACAAGGAGGTAGCAAAAATGATCATCCGAGCCCAATTTCTAGCACCACCGAAGATAATCGAGGTTGATGTCGAACAAAGCGATTCTATGGAGATCGTGAAATACAAAATCCAGAAAATAGAAGGTATCCCGCCTGAGAAAGTGCGATTGATATTCGCCGACAGACAGCTCGAAGATGATCGGACCATTGCCGACTACAACATTCAGCGCGGAAGCACAGTCCAGGTGATAACACGGTTTTGAAGATTCAAGCCGGAGACCGAGTCGCCCTTATCGCGGGCAAACTCCGCTCCCAGGAGATCGAGCTCCCAGGCCGGAGTGCAGTCACTGTGGGAGCTTGCTCGCGAAGAGGCAGGTACATCCGAATATATTTCTGCGGACAGGAACATCGCCTTCGCGAGCAAGGTGGAGCGCTACCCCGGTCGCTCCCACAGGATCTGCATCCCTGCTGGTTTACCCCGCGCCTCAACATCGAATTCCGGCCAGGTTGGTTTAACGGGGCGTCCAATATCAAAAGCCACGAGGCGGCCTAGTAGCAGACCTGTTTCCGTATCGTGGATACCGAGCTGTGGCTGGGCCATTGCCTTCGCGAATGAATTCGCTCCCACGGGTCCGGTGATCTCTCTGTAGGAGCGAACTTGTTCGCGAGGCGATATTCCTGGCAACGCAGGTCCAATGCCTCGCCAACAAGTTGGCTCCTACAGGGATCCGGTTCTGCTTTTGATCTGGCTGTTGATGTGGCTTTTGATCCTGGGCGCCCCGTTAAACCACGCTGGCCGGAATCCGATTTTGATTCGGCGGGCAAACCGGCAAGGATGCCGGTTTAGCCGCGCTGGGCCAGGGATGGCCCTTCGCGGCGGCCCGCCGAATCAAGGTCGGATTACGGGCATGCCGAGCCTAAGCGAGGGACCGAGTGGTGGGGCAAGAGCGTTTTGCTTACTTTTGGGCTCTATCAAAAGTGAGGCGCCGTAAGGGCGCAACCATAACTAGCCGTTACCCGAATAATGGATATGTACACAAAAAGATGTGTAGATAACGATGCTCGATAAGGAGGCTGTAATCTGTTGGCACATGATTTAAATCTTATCGCGGGCAAGCCCCACTCTCACAGGAAAATACATTTCAATTCAGAGGATCCAGAAAAAAGGGACCACCGCACCCCATTGCGGGGCGCGGCGTTGAAGGGGTCCACAGTGATGCTAGGTAGTGCTCCAGACGACTTGGCTGTTACTGCGCGGCTTTGGCGCTGTCGACGAGTTGATCAGGACCCTTCGACAAACTGAAAACATAAGCGGCCAGCAACTGTACTTTGTCATTGCCCAGCAACTCGGCCTGAGCAGGCATATGACCTTGGCGACCAAGCCGAATGGTCTGCTGCAACTGCGCCAGGCTGGCGCCATAAATGAAACCGCCCGGCTGTGTGAGGTTTGGGGCGCCCATTGCTTCGGTGCCTTTGCCCGTTGCGCCATGACAGGCTACACAGGTGGAGCTGAACACTTGCTGTCCGGCCACCAGATCGGCCTTGTCGTCAGCAGGCAATGGCAGACCGGCCAGGGAATGGCGCACGTACGCCGCGACGTTTTTCACACCTTCTTCGCCGATGATCGCGCCCCAGCCTGGCATGGCAGCCATGCGCCCCGCCATGATCGTGGCCTTGATGGTCTCGGCGTTGCCGCCCCAGCGCCAGTTGCTGTCAGTCAGGTTCGGGAAGCCATAAGCGCCCTTGGCGTCGGAGCCGTGACATACCGAACAATTGGACGCGAACAGGCGACTGCCCATCTTCAACGCTTGCGGATCCTGAGCGACTTCTTCCAGGGGCATCGCGGCAAATTTGGCGAAGATCGGTCCAAAGCGCGCATCGGCCTTGTCCATTTCCTTCTGCCATTCATTGACCCCGGTCCAGCCGTTTTCATAGCCGGGCAACACGCCTTTCCAGTTGCCCAGACCCGGATAGAGGATCAGGTAACCGACCGCAAACACCAGGGTCCCGGCGAACAGCATGAACCACCACTTCGGCAGCGGATTGTCATACTCCTCGATGCCATCAAAGCTGTGACCCATGGTCTGGTCGGTGCTGCCTTTGGTTTCGCCCTTGCGTGTGCCAATCAACAGCCAGGTCAGGCCGATCAGGCTGCCGAGGGTCAGCACGCATATATAGGTGCTCCAGAAAGTGGTCATGGCTGGTTACTCCGTACAACAGGCTGCTCTTGTTGAAGTTGCTCTTTAGCCGATTCGGGCAACGGCTCGTCGGCAAACGGCGCCAGGCGCGCTTCGGCGAATTCGGCATTGCGCTTGCTGCTGAACACCCACAGCGACAGACCGATGAATGCAATGGCCACCACTAATGTGCCGAGGCCACGTAGATCCTGAATATCCATGGCTCACCTCTTGCTCTTGATGGCGGTGCCGAGCACTTGCAGGTAGGCCACCAGCGCGTCCATCTCGGTCTTGCCTTTGACGGAGGCGACCGCGCCGCTGACATCCGCGTCGGTGTACGGCACACCCAGGGTGCGCATGGCCTTGATCTTGGTTTCGGTATGGCTGCTGTCCACTGGCTGGGTCACCAGCCATGGGTACGCAGGCATTTTCGACTCCGGCACCACGTTGCGCGGGTTGTACAAATGCGCCCGGTGCCAGTCATCCGAATAGCGCGCGCCGACTCGGGCCAGGTCCGGCCCGGTGCGCTTGGAGCCCCACAGGAACGGGTGATCCCAGACGCTTTCGCCTGCCACCGAGTAATGCCCGTAGCGTTCGGTTTCGGCGCGGAACGGACGGATCATCTGCGAATGACACCCGACGCAGCCTTCGCGGATATAGATGTCGCGGCCTTCCAGTTGCAGCGCGGTGTAGGGCTTCATGCCTTCGACCGGCTTGTTGGTCACGTCCTGAAAGAACAGCGGGACGATCTGGGTCAGGCCGCCGATGCTGACAGCCAGCACCATCAGGATCATCAGCAGGCCGACGTTTTTCTCGATAACTTCGTGTCTCATGGCGATCTCCTCAAGCCATCTGCGCGGCAGCGGCAGCGTCCACAGGGTTTGATGCCTGCACGGTGCGCCACGTGTTGTAAGCCATCAGCAACATGCCGAAGAGGAAGATCGAGCCGCCCGCCAGTCGCACGATGAAGCCCGGATGGCTGGCCACCAGGGTCTCGACGAAGGAGTAGGTCAAAGTGCCGTCTTCATTGACTGCGCGCCACATCAGGCCCTGGGTGATGCCGTTGACCCACATCGAAGCGATGTACAACACCGTGCCGATGGTGGCGAGCCAGAAGTGCGCGTTGATCAGGCCGATGCTGTGCATCTGCGGCCGGCCGAAGACTTTCGGGATCATGTGGTACAGCGCGCCGATGGAAATCATCGCGACCCAACCCAGCGCACCGGCGTGAACGTGGCCGATGGTCCAGTCGGTGTAGTGGGAGAGGGCGTTGACGGTCTTGATCGCCATCATCGGACCTTCAAAGGTCGACATGCCGTAGAACGCCAGGGACACCACCAGAAAGCGCAGGATCGGGTCGCTGCGTAACTTATGCCAGGCGCCCGAGAGGGTCATCATGCCGTTGATCATCCCGCCCCAGCTGGGCGCCAGCAGAATCAGCGACATCACCATGCCCAGCGACTGCGCCCAGTCCGGCAGCGCGGTGTAGTGCAAGTGGTGCGGGCCGGCCCAGATGTACAGGGTGATCAGCGCCCAGAAGTGCACGATGGACAGGCGATAGGAATACACCGGACGTTCGGCCTGTTTCGGCACGAAGTAATACATCATCCCCAGGAAGCCCGCCGTCAGGAAGAACCCCACCGCGTTGTGCCCGTACCACCACTGGACCATGGCGTCAGTGGCGCCCGAGTAAACCGAATAGGACTTGGTCAGGCTGACCGGCAGTTCCAGGTTGTTGACGATGTGCAGCACCGCCACGGTGAGGATGAACGCGCCGAAGAACCAGTTGCCGACATAGATGTGTTTGGTGGTGCGCGTGGCCAGGGTGCCGAAGAACACGATCGCGTACGCCACCCAGACCACGGTGATCAGGATGTCGATGGGCCATTCCAGCTCGGCGTATTCCTTGGAGCTGGTGTAACCCAAGGGCAGCGTGATCGCCGCCAACAGAATCACCAGTTGCCAGCCCCAGAAGGTGAACGCGGCCAGCCTGGGCAGGAACAAGGTGGTCTGGCAGGTGCGCTGGACGGAGTAATAAGAGCTGGCAAACAGCGCGCAGCCACCGAAGGCGAAAATCACTGCGTTGGTGTGCAGCGGACGCAAGCGGCCGAAGCTTGTCCAGGGTAAGTCGAAGTTGAGTTCAGGCCAGACCAGTTGGGCGGCGATGAAGACGCCGAGTCCCATCCCGACAATCCCCCAGATCACCGTCATAATGACGAACTGGCGGACCACCTGATAGTTATAGGCGGTGCTGTTAGTGGTGTTCATTTAGGTGTATTTCCCATCCAGCTAGGTCGGGGCCATTAGTCACGGTTATAGCTCCGGGTTATTGGCAGACTCATCAAAAGCGAGGCAAGCATGAGCACTGGGCAACAAAGCGGTATTGACGGGGATCAATGGGCGCAGCTGGGCAAGCTGGCGCAGGACAACGGCTGGTTATGGAATCAGGCACTCGGCGGCAAGCAAGGCAAGGCGGCGACCTTGATCCTGGCGCATGGGGCAGGCGCGCCGATGGACAGCGACTTCATGAACGACATGGCTGCGCGTCTGGCTGACCAAGGCGTCAACGTGCTGCGCTTCGAGTTTGCCTACATGGCACAACGGCGGGTCGACGGTCGGCGGCGGCCACCCAATCCTCAGGCGCAGTTACTGGAATGCTGGCGGCAGGTGTATGCCAGCGTGCGACCTCTTGTCACTGGATGCCTGGCCATCGGCGGCAAGTCCATGGGCGGGCGCATGGCCAGCCTGATTGCCGACGAGTTGCAGGCCGATGCGCTGGTGTGCCTGGGCTACCCGTTCTACGCCGCAGGCAAACCGGAAAAACCCCGGGTCGCGCATCTGGCGGATCTGAAAACCCGGACGCTGATCGTGCAGGGCGAGCGCGACGCGTTGGGTAATAAAGAAGCGGTGCTTGCTTACGAGCTGTCATCAGCGATTGAGCTGCTGTGGATACCGGCTGGCAACCACGACTTGAAGCCGCTGAAGTCGGCCGGTATCAGCTATGAGGAATGTCTGGCCAATACCGCCCAACAGATCGCCCGCCTGCTGGCCTAAAGCGCCTGACAGTGCAAATCGAAGGCGCCATCGCTGATCTCGAAATTGATCGCCGACATGCTGCACCCGAACTGCCCTCTGAGCCGCCGCGTCGGCACGTCGGCTTCCAGCAACGTCAGGTGGCCTGACTGAAAGTTGGCCGAGTGATAAATGATGTTTTGCCAGCGCGGGGTCTGGTTATAGACCACTTTGATGCGCGGCTCGCTGGGGATGTCGTACGTCCCCGGCGGCAACCCCTGATCGATAAACAGGCCGATGCAGGTTCGGGTACGCCCCAGCTTGCCCTCGGCGATGACTTTCCAGATCCAGTGGCTCGGCAGTTCCCCCAGCTCCAGGCGTAACGTCAGTTGAGCCAGCACTGAGGTGACCACCAGAGGTTGCTGGCTGATCTGCGCCTGGAAACTGCCCGCACAAGGCTGCGTATCCATCATGCGTTTTCGGGACGTAGAGGGTCTGCTCATCAACCTTGCTCCTGGCGGGGTACTCGAAAGGGGCGTCGCAACGAGTGTGCGGCGCCCCGCTAATGTGTGGTTTTCAGTCAGCTTTTGTTATGAGGCGTAAATTCAGCGGATACCGACACCCAGCGCGCCGTCATGCTCGAACACCTTGAAGTTGGCGCCCGTGACCAGGTTCTTGTTGAGGTACCACTTCATCCCCACCAGGTTCTGCGCCGCCACCGTCGATGACCAATACCAGGCGTTACCCATCGGCCAGCGGCTGCCATAGGCATGGAATATCTGGTTCAGCTCATCAATGCCCGGGAGGCGCAAGCCATGGCCAACCGCCGCAGAGTTGATCTGCGAGTACTTGCCACTGCCCAGCCCAATGCAATGAACCACGCCGGTGACCGTGACCGGATAACTCGCGGTGTTACCCAGAGCATCAGTCACCGAAATCGTCGCAGTGCCGTTGCCTCGTACCGATGCCAGACCTTCAGCATCCACCTGCGCGACCTTGGTGTCGCTGGAGCGATAACTGTAGGGAGCCTGTCCACCGCTGGCCGTGCGCTTGACCGTAGTCCCGGTCGGGAACGTGGGTAACAGGTCCGGTGAACTCGGGATCAGGTAAACCTTGCCACTGAGCGTGACCGGGGTCGGATCCAGCGTCAGGCCCTGGCTCACCCGCACGTACAGCGGTGCCGACACCAAGGCCGTGCCAGCGCGGGTCAGGGTGTACGTCACACTCGCCGAACCGCCGATGCTCTGATTGATGAATGCCTTGGGCACATTGAACAGCAGCTCCACATTCGCGCCGACCACCTGAGCAGGCGTCTGATACGCGCTGGCACCCTGCCAATTGACCAGCACACTGTCCCCGGTGCTCATGCCGTCATACCGCACCCGCACGGTGGCGCCGGATTCGGGGATGTTGGACGGGTTGAGAATGCCGTCGGGGCCGACGGTGTCCATGTGTGGGGCGGGGAGCTGGGCAATCCCCGGCTGAATCTTCAATGCCAAGGTTGCAGAACTCTGTTCGACCCCGTTGGCGCGGATAACCTTGTAGTCGATGCTGACCGTCTGGCCTTTGTTCGCCTCGACCAGCACGGCCGAGAACAGCAGCGCCAGCTCTTTACCCGCGTCGGCATCGGCGATGGTCTTCTCCTTGCTGTCGCTGCCCTTGGGTCCACTCCATTGCACGACAACCCGATCACCGATGCGCAACTCTGCACTCGCGCCCACCGCCACCGTCGCGCCGTTGACTGCATTGGACGGGTCAAGCACATCACCATTGGCTTCTTTCACCACCGGCAGCGGCAATTCAGGCAGCACGTGCAACAGGAGCGTGACCTGAATCGCCTGGGAATCCATCGACAGATTGCCCGCCAGGTCCGTCACCGTGTAATACACCGAAGCCTCGATATCGCCAATGTGCTCCAGAAAACCCCGAGAAAACTCAAGCTCCACACGGCGCAAGCCCATGTCGTCCTTATCAACAATCGCCACCGGCCCCTCGACGGAGCCCCAGTAACTGCGAATGACGTCGCCTTCCTTCATGTCGTTGTAACTGGCGATCAGGCCTTTGAGCACATTGCCCATGGCATCCAGTTCGGCGGAGGTCAGGCCGTTCTGAATTGAGGTGGGGAAGATGATCGGGGCGATCAGCGGGTCGCCGGGGGCGGTGCGGTCGATTTGGATGGGGGTGGGTTGGGAGTCGCTGTGTACGTTATTTTCCAGATTGACCAGTCTGTAAGCGAGGATGTGATTGCCGTTAACAAGTGCATCAACGGGTAGTTCCAAGGTCAAGGTATCCCCGGGTTTGTCATCTTCCACAACCAGCTTGATGGCGCCGATGGTATTACCATCCCATAGCAACTGGTAACTGGTATCCAGAGTTATGGCGTCCCACGCAGGGAACGTGACAGTGACGGGGGATGTCAGTGCGTCAACTGGGAGTAGTCCTTCGTCATTGAGACTGATGGCGACGGTTGGTGGTACGAGGTATTCGCTTTGGAAAAAATTGAAGCTTTGCGCTTTATCAGTAGGCATTTTTTTGTCTCCATTTTTTAAGGTGTGCCCGCACGCAGTGTGCGGGCGACCAATAGCGTTTAATTCATCCAGTTGCAGAAAATATCCGCATATCTCATATTGATTCGAACTCGGGTAGTTCGAGAGGTTGCCGGGCTCTGATTGCTTCCCTCAGGGGGAATAACTTTGAAGTGTGCTTCGCCCCAGCCGATGCAGATGCGTTTCAGGTTAGTGCTGGGTATCTGGAATGTATACCCGTTGATAATGTCATTCGCGTCTAGTTCTCGCTCGTCGTAGAAACTTGCTGCGTCGACTGGATTGTTATCATTGTCGAAGCCAATAAATGTGAATTGCACAATTTGGTGGCGCAGGATATTGAGGTAGGGTGTAACTGTGACCGGAGCGCCATCTGGATTTTCAATGGGGCCAACGACTCCATGCTCGTTCGTTACAAAAACTGGTCCATGCAAGTCCCCTCCGCCAGGCGTTTCTTCCTTCGAACGAACGGTGACATTTTCCTTAGGTGAAGTTACAAGGTTCGGGTTGCCAAACCGGCGTAGTGCATAATGCACAGGAATGGCTGCACCGGTTCCCTGTTCTTTCATGATTTCATTTGGAATGGAAATGATCAGATCCCGTTGCGCGATGACATCTGGATTTTTGATCTGATACCACTGGGGAATGTGCTCTTGCCCCCAGTACAAATCCAGATCATCACTGGTTTGGAATTCCGATTTCCATTTGATAATCCCGCGACCATTTAGCTCGTAGTCATCTTCGTCGATAAAGTTGTCTTCCATGTTTGGGTTGGTAACGCTAGTGCCCTGAATGATAGGCGCGTCCAACGGCTCGGAAATCGGCAGCGCCAGGTGTACATCAATACTGCTCACCAACGAGCTGCCCAGCGCTTGACCTGCGCGGTTGATACTGTAGGTGATGTTGGGGCGTCCCTCCGGAATTACTGCGATTGTTTCATATGGTACGGTAATGGACAGCACAATATCTTCATCTTCATTACCCGCCGGCAATGGCAATGGCAATGACGAGTTGCCGTCTCCCCAATGCAATGTAATCAAGTCCAGCGCTGCAGCATCCGGATAATGCGGGATATCCACATTTACGCCTGCTCTAGCTTCAGCGTAGTCAATCAGGTCACCCAGCGTCGGGTCGATCACAGGCGCTGGAAAGTCATTCGGTACATCCTTCAGGAGCAAGCGGACCAATACTCCCAACGATCGGATAGAAGTATTACCCGCACGGTCTGTTACCGAGTAGCCGACAGTGCCATTGAAATCGCCCAGGCTTTCAAGGAATTCTCGACTGTAGGAAATGATGACTCGCTGCAGCCCCATGTCATCTGCATCCACTACGGCACCCGGGCCCTCTACGTTCCCCCAGTAAGTTCGAATCACGTCATGCCTGGCCATGCCTGTGTAGCTGCCAATTTCAACGTCCAGCTGGTTGCCTAGTTCTGTCAGCTCCTCCGAGCTCAACCCCCCTTCGACTTCCGGAGGTAGCTTGATAGGCCCCAGTTGTGGTCGGCCCGGCGGGGTAAGGTCTACTTCAACTGGAACGGAAGCCGACAGCACTACCGTGTTATTTTCAAAAGTAATGGTTTTATACGCAAGGGTGTGCACGCCCTCGACCAGGTTCTCGACAGGAATTTCCAGAAATAGCGGATCCCCCGGATTTTGCCCTTGAATGATGGTCTTTTTTGCACCAACCTCTTCATTGTTCCAATAAACCTGGTAGGTATCACTCGGCTCTGCAACTTCCCAGACTTTCAATTCGACCCGGACGGGTTGCGTCAGTGCGCTGAGGGGGAGCAACCCTTCATTGTCCTCGTCATGAAATGCGGCGGGTACAAAGGGCTCCTCCAACTCCCTGGTGCTGCCTTTAAATGTTCGGGTCAAGTTGATGGTTGGATGTTTTTTTGATGAGTTCATTATGTGTTTTTCCTCGATAAAAATTTATGACTACTCGCGCTAAGAAAATGAGCGTGAGTCACTCTATAGGTCTGGACCTATCGATATGTTTGGCAGGCTAATCCTGCTGTTTGTGAGATTAGGCTTCCGCCGTTTTCTCCATTTCTAACTAATCGGGTTTTGAAAAAAGTGTCAAGCGTGAGTTGAAAAATAGTTTGCAGGCCCGATAACTCGGGCGGTTTAGCGCAGATGCATGGCTAGGTGCCAAAAATGACCCTGAATCAATTTGAAATACTTTCCTACAAAGGCTTGTAGTACGTAGTCCATTTCCTGCAAATACCTGAGGCTTCTCTGACAGCTGGCTTAAAAAACGCTGCAGGTAATATTTTGTAATGGGTCGCAGTATGAGTCCTCAGTTCTTTAGTCTGTGAGGCTAATATCGATGTTCAGAAGGGATGCTAGATCAGTATGCGGTTTTTCGTTAAGTGTCATCGCATTTGTTGTAAGCGTAGTGTCAGATGTTGGCGCAGTTGAAGGGAGTCGACTACTCGCCCTTTCAGTGAAAGAAAACTTAGGGAGTGAGTTTAGTCCTCCGCGTGAAGAAATAACGATCAATGATAATCACATAAATGCACTGGTCATCGATGGTCGGGAGCTGAATATTGATGGGTTTGTTGCGCAAGATGATTACTTGGTCAGAAATAAGGGAATATTGAATGGTCAAGGAGCAACGTTAGGGCTGGTCCAAGTTCTGTCGCGTGGTATTCTAAATCTGGATAAATCAGTGGTTAACGGTGGTGTGAATGTTCAAAATGCATATGCCTATATACGTAACACGGTGATAAATGGTTCTCCAGGAGACTCCGTGGGGTTGCGTGTCGGGTTGGTGCTTGCTGATCATATCAATCCGTCAGTAGTTAATTTGGATAATAGCTCAATATTAGCCACTAACATAGGCGTGTTGACAGGGACGATGGGTGTCATTAGTTTATCTAATAGTACTGTGATGGCTACTGGTGGGAGTGATCCTGGTTTCCTTGGTGTTGGAGCTACAGTGGTTGGAGGGGAGCTTAATGTGACTAAAGGAAGCTCCATTGAAGGTGTTAGCCAAGGTGTTCGCGTTACGGAAAATACTCCTCCAGGATTTAAGGTGGTCAATAAACTTGTCGTTGATGACTCATCTATCAAAGGGCAAAAAGGTTCTGCAATTTTTATAAATACTCAAGATGTCAGCACCGATATCACCATTCGCAATGGATCTAGTTTAATCGCTGGTAACAATACCTTGTTAGAGGTATACGGCTCAGGCCTGACAAACTTTACAGTGGATAACAGCTACCTCACTGGCAACCTCATCGCCGACGACACCACCAATCTGAACATCACCCTGCAAAACAACGCGCAACTGACCGGCAATATCGTTAACAGCAAACAGCTGGCAATCAACTCTGGGGCGCGTTGGACGTTGACGGAGGACGCTCAGGTCAACTCGTTGAGCCTGGACGGCGGACGAGTGAGTTTTGGCGAAGGGGCTTTCAAGACCTTTAGCCTGAACGAGCTTTCCGGCAACGGCACGTTCGACATGCGAGTCAATCTGGATGAACGCGAAGGGGATTTGTTGAAGGTGAATGGCTCGGCCTCGGGTGATCACTATCTGCGGGTCAAAAATACTGGCGTCGAAGTGGTTGAGCCGGATATGCAGCCGTATCTGCTGGTGGACACCAGCGGCGGCGATGCGCGTTTCTCGTTGGCGGGTACGCGGGCTGATCTTGGGGTGTTTTCCTACGAGCTGGAGCAGCTTGGGGATGACTGGTACCTCGTCGGCTCGGGCAAGACGATCAGCCCTTCAACTCAGAGCGTGTTGGCGCTGTTCAACGCTGCACCAACGATCTGGAGCAGCGAGCTGAGCACGTTGCGCAGTCGTATGGGTGAAGTCCGCGGCAAGGAGCAGGCGGGCGGCTGGATTCGTGCCTATGGCAGCCGTTTCAATGCCAGCACCAGTGAAGGGGTGGACTACCGTAATAGCCAAAGCGGGCTTTCACTGGGGGCCGATGCGCCTTTGCCGGTGAGCGTCGGTCAGTTGTCGGTGGGTTTGATGACCGGTTACAGCAAAAACAACCTGGACATCGGTCGCGGCACCAGCGGCAAAGTCGGTAGCTACTACGTCGGCGCTTACGGCACATGGTTGCTGGAGGACGGCTATTACCTGGACGGGGCGCTCAAACTCAACCGCTTTCGCAACGAGTCAAAAGTGGCCATGAGCGATGGGGGCAAGGCGAAGGGTAATTACGAAAGCACCGGTATCGGCGGTTCGCTGGAGTTCGGTCGGCACCTCAAGTTTGCCGATGGCTATTTCCTGGAGCCGTTCGCGCAGCTGTCTAGCGTGTGGGTCCAGGGCGATAGCTACGCCCTGGACAACGGCATGCGCGCCGACAATGACCGCACAAAGTCGGTGCTGGGCAAAGTCGGGACGTCGGCGGGTCGCAGCATCGCCCTCAAGGACGGCGGCGTGCTGCAACCTTACCTGCGAGTGGCGGCCGCGCATGAGTTCTCCCGCAAGAACGAAGTCCAGGTCAATGAAGCCCGCTTCGATAACCAACTTTCTGGCTCACGGGGTGAAGTGGGGGCGGGGGTTTCGGTGACGTTGTCCGAGCGTCTGCAATTGCACGCAGATTTTGACTACATGAAAGGCAAAGGCGTCGAGCAGCCATGGGGCGCTAACGTGGGGTTGAAGCTGGCGTTTTAAATCGCCATCAGCCCCACCAGTAGTCGTAAAAGCGCTAACCCCCGATGAGTATTCATCGGGGGTTTTTATTGGGCTCGGCTTTTATTACGGTTGATGGACTCTGGCCGCCGGGATCAGGAAGCTTTTCTGTGCTCTTTTTGCCGGGGCGCTTTTGGAGGCGTCGGGCCATCGCCGACCGTCACCCGGGTTTTCGGTGAAACACCCACCAGGAAGGGGCCGCGATGAACCTCGTAATAGAGCTCAACCTGGCCAAAGTGCTGGTGGTTCATCAGGCTGTAGCTGATGCACAGTATTCGCACCGTGGTTTGTTTGTTGATCGAGGGCAGCAGCAGTTTGGTCGAGGACTTGTTCAGGCCCCAGTAGAACACCAGGTTGTCCCCGAACTTCATCGCGGGTGTGCCGGGGATCAGCACATTGATACCGTTCAGCGCCTGTTCGTAAGTAATGGAGTTGGGCCGCACATGGGCCAGTTTTGGGGCCTTGAGGCTGTTCGAGATATCGAGATTGGGGTGCCACACCGGCGGATCACTCACCTCGTCGTCTGGCACCATGGCGCTTTGGACCTCCGGCGCTGCAGTCTCGGAGGTATCGACACCCTCGGCTGAAGGGGCGTAGTGCGGCCTTGGTTCTGAACATTGCTCGCTGAGGTCGCTCTGGGGCTTGGGTTTGTTCAGTGGCTTGTCGTCGGAGAACTTATCGTCCATCTCATCGTCCTGAATAATTGATTGACTCAGCTGATAGGAAGTTAAACAGTGCCGATACCTGGCGTGGGTGGGCGTATTAAATTGATCTGTAGCGAACAGGTCAAGTCAGACAAGTCCGAATATGGCCGCTGTAATTGTCCAGGTGATAGTGGGGCATCGATAAGCTCGGCTTGCGTCTGATTTATTCAGGGTGCATGCAAAGGTCCGGAATTAAAGGCTTGGCTGGCGTTGAGTTAGTGTGCATGGCGTTGCAGTTTGTAGGGCAAGTACTACAGCTTTTGTTGTAAGTGACCGAATATCAGAATTTTGAAGGATTGTAATACTGGTAGTGTCGAATTTTCATTCAATACAGCGAAAAAAGTCCTGCACGCAATTGCGTGCAGGACTTCATTTCAAACATTCAAATGGAGGGTGGGTTAGCGTTGGATGGTCAGCTCAACCGATTGCGCCAGGAGAGAGCGGTTTCCCGCCCGATCCGTGACGTGGTAGGTGATGTTCACTTTGTCGCTGTACAGACCTTCGAGCAGCTCCTTGGTAAAGCTGATTTCGATGGGGGTGGTGGTCAGGTTTTCGGCGCGGACGCGGAAGACGGGACCAGGGTTACCGTTGCATACGGTCTGGATCACATCGCCAGCAGCCAGCCCGGCATAGCCCGGGACTCGGCCCTTGAGAAAATCGCCGAAGCTCGCATTGGCAAAGATCATCTGCGCCATCAGCGAGGCGCCAGGCGGTGAGCGGTCAATCATCAGGGGTGTGGTGGGCGAGTCGTTAGAGATCTCACTTTTGTCGTTGGTCGACCGGAATCCCAGTGCATATTCTCCCTCGGCGGCCAGCAAGCGGGAGTCAAGCTTGAGGGTGATCACGTCTCCCGGTCGGTACATGTCCGACATGCTCCAGACATCACCCACCAAGTCCCCGTCCAGGGTCAATTGCAGGTAATAACCAGGGCGGATGCCGCTCCACAGCGTGATGTCAACGGCCACGAAATCACCCAAGTCGCAGGTGCGCAACAGCCCATCGATAGGCGATGCAAGAGGAACGACGGGTGCCGAGTAATCATATTTTGTTGATGTGTTCATGAGTCTTTCTCAAACGTCTATGTGGGGTTAACGGGCGACGGTCAGTTCAACCGGGTGAGCCAGCAGCGAACGGTTACCGGCGCGGTCGGTGACGTGGTAGGTCATGCTGACCTTGTCGCTGAGCAGGCTTTCAAGAAACGCCCGGGTGAAGGGGATTTCGATGGGGGTTGTGGTCAGGTTGTCAGCCAGGACCCGGTACACCGGGCCGAGGCTGCCGTTGCAGAGGGTCTGGATCATGTCGCCAGGTTGCATGCCTGCGTAGCCTGGGACTTTGCCAATCACGGGATCCACACTGGTGTTATCGGGCAGTAGAATTGGTGCCAAAAAGGGCGCACCTGGGGCGGTGCGGTCAATGATGAGCGGGACCGTTTCTGAGTCGGCGTGCACACCGTTTACATTATTGGTCGCTCGGAAACCCAGAACATGAGGACCCTCTTCCAGTAAAAATTCGGGGTCAATTTGCATGGGGATCACGTCTTCCGCCGCGTCCTCCGCAGTCAGGATCCGAATCGGCCCGAACAGGATGTCGTCCATCATCAGTTGAACGTAGTGACCGGGAAGCATATTGCTCCAGGTTCCCACCAGGACTTTGACAGGAGAGCTCAGATCGTTGGCTTGCAGCAGCCCGTCATGCGGGTCGGCTGATGGAACAAAGGGTGCAGCAAAAGCGAAGTCTTGTGATGTATTCATGATGCTTTCTCAATATTCATATGGGGTTAGAGGGCTAGGGTCAGGTCAACCGATTGCGCCAGAATCGAGCGGTTACCTGCGCGATCCGTGACGTGATAGGTGAGGGTGACCTTGTCGCTCTGCAGGCTTTCGAGGAAATCCTTGGTGAATGGGATTTCGATGGGGGTGGTGGTCAGGTTGTCTGCCTGCACCAGGAAGGTCGGGCCTTCGGTGTTGTTGCACAAGGTCTGGATCAGGTCGCCGGGTTCCATGCCCACATAGGTGGGGATTTGAACTTTGAGGCTGTCAAGGAAGGCCCCCGGGAAAAGAACAGGTCCCATCAATGGGCCGCCAGGAGGGGTGCGATCAATCTGGATGATAGTCACAGCAGAGTCAGTGCTTCCGCCGCCTGGATGGCTAACGATTCGATAGCCAACCGAATACAAGCCGTCCTGGCCAAGACTCTCAAGGGGTACCGTCAATCTCAGCCTGGAACCTTCCTCGGGCACCGGATTGGGTAGCGCCTGCTTGTCTCCTACGGGGGCTGCATTCAACATCAATTGGTAAGCATCCATGGGTTGAGCGCCAGACCAACTGGCTATGAAAATCTCCACGTCATTGACTAGGTCAGAGATTCTGATCAAACCATCCGCTTGCGCGACCGGAATATCCGGCGAAGGTAGTCCGCTTTTTTGCGTACTCATAAAGTTCTCCAAATCACGCCTTCAGTCCAGCGCGATCTCAATTAATTAAGTGTTCAGAAGTAGTTTGTAAGACGAGTCCTACAAATTTAAATAACCTTGTATGTAACGCTACTTCTGGAATTCAACTAATAGGATCTTGATTTGTGTGTCAACGCAGGTGCGGGCGGAAAAGTATGAAAACTGCTGTAGTTATCTACTTTCAGAAGTTGCCTACAAGGGTACTACCACGAGTTGTTAGTAGTTTGTAGGACGTAGTTCCAATTTCAAAGAGGATGGTGTAAGCGTTATCGGAGGTCACCAAGGCGGCGAATCGCGCCCGTCGTAACCTCCGATGGCTCCTGCAGGTCAGGAATAAACCCCAATAAAAAACCCCGACAAACCAGGTCTGCCGGGGTTGGATGCAGCGCATATCAACTAGCGGTTAAAGCGTTCCACCAAGGAATACTGCGAATTGGCGGTATCGGTCAGTTCGCCGCTCAGGGCGGCGGAGCGTTGGGCTTCGTCGGAGGTCTGGTCGGCCAGGGTGGCGATGGTGGCGATGTTGCGGCTGATCTCCTCGGCCACCGAGCTTTGTTCTTCGGTGGCGGCGGCGATCTGGGTGGTCATGTCGGTGATGTTGGCCACGGCCTCGCTGATGCCGATCAGGGCCTGGTCGGCTTCCAGTACCTTGGCCACGCCTTCTTCGGCCTGGCGATGACCTGTTTTCATGGTTTGGACGGCGGCGTTGGCGGTGCTTTGCAGCTTGGCGATCAGGCCGTGGATCTGCCCGGTGGATTCGGTGGTGCGCTGCGCCAGTTGACGAACTTCGTCGGCGACGACGGCAAACCCTCGGCCCATTTCCCCGGCGCGGGCCGCTTCGATGGCGGCATTGAGTGCCAGCAGGTTGGTCTGGTCGGCAATGCCTTTGATCACGTCGACCACGCCGCCGATTTCGTCACTGTCGTGAGCCAGTTGGGTGACGGTCAGACCGGTTTCGCCGACGGCTGTCGACAGACGCTGGATGGCTTCGCGGGTCTCTCCGGCAATGTCCCGGCCGCGACGGGTCAACTGATTGGCTTGCTGCGTGGCATCCGCGGTGCGCTGCACGTGGCTGGCGACTTCCTGAGTGGTGGCGGCCATCTGGTTGATGGCGGTCGCGACCTGCTCGGTTTCCACTCGCTGGCGCTCAAGCCCCGTGGAGCTGGCGTGGGCCAGGGTGTTGGACTGCCGGGCCTGACCGTTGAGTTGCTCGGCGGTGTCCTGCAGGCGGGTCAGGCAGGTTTTCATCCGCGCTTCCTGGCTGAGGATCGACATCTCCAGACGCGCCTGTGGCCCACGGCTGTCGGTGTACATCTGCGCGATCAGCGGGTCGGACGTGGTCTGTTCTGCCAACCGCAACAAGCGCTTGATACCGCGCTGCTGCCAGCTCAGGCCCAGCAGGCCCAGCGGCACCGACAAACCGGCCGCCAGTGCAAAGCCCCAGCTGGTGTTGAGCCACACCCCGATCAGGAAGCTCAGTTGGCTGACCAGAATGAACGGCAGCCAGTCCTGCAACACCGGCAGCCATTTGTCACGGCTCGGGATTGCCGATTTGCCACTGTTCAGGCGGGCGTACAGGGCTTCTGCGCGTTTGATCTGTTCGGCGCTGGGTTTGACCCGCACCGATTCGAAACCCACGACTTTCTGGTTCTCGAAGATCGGCGTGACATAAGCATTGACCCAGTAGTGATCGCCGCTCTTGCTGCGATTCTTGACGATGCCCATCCACGGCAGGCCGCTCTTGAGCGTGGTCCACATGTGCTCGAATACTGCAGGCGGCACATCCGGGTGGCGCACCAGGTTGTGCGGTGCCTTGAGCAGTTCTTCCCGGGAGAAGCCGCTGATTTCCACAAAGGCATCGTTGCAGTAGGTGATCACGCCTTTGGCATCGGTGGTGGAGATTAATCGCTGTTGTGCAGGGAATGTCCGTTCGCGTTGCGTAATGGGCTGGTTGTTGCGCATGAGCTGTCCGTCCGCTGGGGCTTTGTGACGTTATCGACAAAATCACCCCATTGTTGAGTGCCAATCGCAAATGACTGACAAGTCGCTGACGCCGGACAAGGCTTTCAGCGGTCAAACATCGGATAGGTGAACAGGCTGAAATGCAGCACATTCACGCCAAAATGAGTCACCACTGCGGCCGGTAAACCACCGTAACGAAAGGCCAGGCCGTAGCCGACACCCGCCATACCGGCGAGCAACGCCCATTGCCAGCCGCCGCCCAGATGCGCAAGCCCGAACAGCATCGCCGCAAGGCCAAGGGCCAGCGCAGGACCATAAGGCACGCGCCTCAACAGATGCTGCAAGCCACCCTGCAGATAAGCGCGGAACAGCAGTTCTTCCGTGAGCGTCACCAGTAGCAGATTGTTCAATAGCCAGATGAGGCTTTGCTCCGGCCATTTCGGTGCCCAGCCGACAACGCCGAGCAGCAGTGCCGTGCCAAGGCAGAGGCTGCAGGTGAGGAGCAGCATCAGGGCTGAGGTGTTGGCGGCTCGTTTAGCGCGCACCGCCTTCAAGGCCCAGGGGCAGGCCAATAGAATCCAGAAGCCGATCAGGGGTTTGTCGAGGTTCAGGTACATCGAGAAGGGTGCCGCGTGCTCCGAAAAGCGTTGTGCGGCGATGACCCGCTCGCTGTAAAAGCCCGGCAGCCAGTGGCTGGTCAGTGCCAATGTCAGGGCGATAAATAGTCCATGACCGAACCCCACCACCGGACGTTGTTTGAATTGGGTGACGCACACGCCCGCCATGATCAGCAGGCCCAAGGTGATGGTCGCGGGGAGGCTGAGTTCGCCATGGCTCAGGGCCAGGCAATAACCCAGGGTCAATAAAATCAGGCTGATCCAGCGTGTTGCCGGCATGAGTGTTTCCTGGAATCCATAGGCTTGTGCAGTGTTTCGCCGCTGTCAGGCTCGATCAGCGGCGGGCCGCAAGCTTCTCTGATTGAGCGGGGGCAATTCCAGTATTTTGTCGGATGCGCCTGTAAGAATAGTTTGTGGGATGTTTCTGCAGGCAATAAAAAGCCGCTGACGTGGCAGCGGCTGTTTTATCGGCTGTTCGGTGTGGTCGCGCGGCTCAGTCCTTGAGCGGCTCTACCCGGCGCGGGGCCATGAAGTACATCCAGGTCAATGCGAGGAAGTACATCGCCGGGATCATGGTGAACAGCACGCTGTAGTTGTTGTTGGTGGCGGTCAGTACGGCGCCGACAATCTGCGTCATGAACATGCCGCCGATGGCTGCGCACATGCCGCCAAAGCCGAACACCGTGCTCATCAGGTGCTTGGGCGTGTAGTCCATCACCAGGCTCCAGATATTGGCCGTCCAGGCCTGATGCGCGCCGACGGCCAGGGCGATGGCCAGCACCGCCACCCACAAACCGCTGGCGTTGGCGGCGAAGATCACGCTGCAAATCGTCACGGCGAAAACCAGCATGGATAACAACCGGGCGGTGGTGGCGCGCATGCCTCGGCCGATCAGCCAGGACGACAGGATGCCGCCGCCGATGCTGCCGAAGTCGGCGGTCAGCCAGATCAGAATCAGCGGGATGCCCATCTGCGTCACGCTGATGCCCAGGTTGTATTGCTGATTGAGGAACGGCGGCAGCCAGTACAGATAAAACCAGAACACCGGCGCGGTCAGCGAATAGGCAATGGCGAAGGCCCAGGTGCCGCGCATTTTAAGGATGTGTGAGAACGGGACTTTGACTGGCTCGGGTTCGGCGTTGTCATTGATGTAGTCCAGTTCTGTCTGGCTGACGTTTGGGTGATCTTCGGGGTTGTAGTACTTCAGGCGCCAGGTCACGACCCAGACCAGGCCCAACAGACCCATGCTGACGAACGCCGCCTGCCAGCCCCATACGGTCAGAATGAAGGGCAGCAGCGCTGGGGTCAGCATGGCGCCGACGTTGGTCCCGGCGTTGAAGATCCCGGTAGCGATGGCCCGCTCGCCGGCGGGGAACCACAGCCGCGTGGTTTTCACGCAGGCCGGGTAGTTGGCTGCCTCGGTCAGGCCGAGAATGAACCGGCAGATCATGAAGCCCGTGGCCGACGTCGCCAGACCATGTGCCCCGGTCGCAAAGCTCCAGAGCAGTACCGCCAGGAAGAACGCGCGCTTGACGCCGACTTTGTCGATAAACCGGCCTTGCAGCAGGAAGCCGGCGGCGTAGCCCACCTGGAACCAGAAGTTGATGTTGGCGTAATCCATCGCCGTCCAGCCCATTTCCTTGGCGAGGATCGGCTGCATGACGCCCAGTGCGGCGCGATCGATGTAGTTCAGCGTGGTGGCGAAAAACACCAGTGCCAACATGCCCCAGCGGGTTTTGCCCACCGCCATGGCGCCGCGAAACTTGGCGGCCATGCTGGCGTGAGGCGCTGCGACTTTGGTCGCTTCTGAAGCCGAGTGTGTATGAATCATGGTCAAGCCATCCGTTCAAGGACCCGGGTGCGAGCCGGATCGAACTGAAAAAGCGCCTCTAATCGCAGCCGACAGTGGGCCGCAACGCTCAACGACGGGGAGTGAACCCAGGGAGCTGATTTAAGGGGGGCTGGATTTTAATCAGGCTGCGGGCAAACCGATACGCGTTTCGCACAGAAGCGGGTCTGAACCGGCCTCTGCAGAGAAAGAGACGCTGAGCGGATACTTGCACGACGCGGGATGGCCAGGTGATAGAGCTTGGTAAGAGGGCATGGGCATGAACCTGTTTTTGAAATTATTGTGGTGTGCTTGCAAGGTGTTCAATCGTGTTAACGACGGCCGTTCAACTTCAGGCGCCAGATTTGAGGAGCCGGGCCTTGTCCGACAATGTGAAGCTGATGTTGCGCACGCCGAGCAACAGCGTCAATCGTCAAAATCGGCTTTTGGGCGATTATCGAACATTAAACTAACCAGTTGGTACATTATGATTTGCGATAGGCGATGGCCGGGAGAATAATTCAGTCAGCCCAATCCGTTTCTCGCCATGCGAGTCGTTGGCTGCATCAGGCATGCGATCCGCAGAGGTCGCGATCTCACAGGAGTCAGACATGCATCGTTCGATTGCCACCGTATCCTTGAGCGGTACCCTGCCGGAAAAACTCGAAGCCATCGCCGCAGCAGGCTTTGATGGCGTCGAGATTTTCGAAAACGACTTGCTGTACTACGACGGCAGCCCGCGTCATGTACGGCAGATCTGCGCCGATCTCGGGATCGCCATTACGCTGTTCCAGCCCTTTCGCGATTTTGAAGGCTGCCGCCGCGACCGTCTGCAGCGCAACCTCGAACGGGCCGAGCGCAAGTTCGACCTGATGCAGGAACTGGGCACTGACCTGGTGCTGGTCTGCAGCAACAGCGCGGCCGATTCCCTGGGCGAAGAAAATATCCTGCTCGATGACTTGTCCGCACTGGCCGAGCGGGCAGGGGCCCGGCAATTGCGCATCGGTTATGAGGCCCTGGCCTGGGGGCGGCACGTCAATACCTGGCAACAAGTCTGGAATCTGGTGAAGCAGATTGATCATCCGGCCCTGGGCGTACTGCTCGACAGCTTTCATACCTTGTCCCTCAAGGGGGACCCCAGCGCCATTGCGCAGATTCCCGGTGACAAGATCTTCTTCGTGCAAATGGCCGATGCGCCGCTGCTGGCCATGGACGTCATGGAGTGGAGTCGGCATTTTCGCTGCTTCCCCGGCCAGGGCGAGTTTGACCTGCCAGGCTTCCTCGCGCCGATTCTGAAAAGCGGTTACACCGGCCCGCTGTCCCTGGAAATCTTCAACGATGGTTTCCGCGCCGCGCCGCCCCGAGCCAATGCGGCCGACGGCCTGCGTTCTCTGCTGTATCTGGAAGAAAAGACCCGCCTGCTGCTGGAGCAGGAACATCACCCGGTCGCGAAGGATCTGCTGTTCAGCCCGCCGCCTGCGAGCACCTACAACGGCGTCGAGTTTCTGGAGTTTGCCGTTGATGACGATCAGCGGGCTCGCCTGGCCGGTTGGCTGAGCAACCTGGGTTTCACCAAATTGGGACAGCACCGCTCCAAGGCCGTCAGCCTGATGGGTCAGGGCGATATCAAGATTGTGCTGAACGCCGAACCCTATTCCTTTGCCCACAGTTTCTTCGAAGCCCACGGCCCGTCGCTGTGCGCCACGGCGTTGCGGGTAGAAAACGGCTCGTCGGCGCTGGAGCGTGCGCAAGCGTTCAAAGGCCAGCCCTATCGCGGGCTGGTGGGCCCCAACGAGCGTGAGATTCCCTCGGTGCGCGCGCCCGACGGCAGCCTGATTTATCTGGTCGAGCCTGCTGCACCGGGGCAATCGATCTACGACACCGATTTTGTCATCAACCCTGCAGCCCAGGCGGGCGGTGGCTTGCAGCGCATCGACCACATGGCCATGGCGCTGCCTGCCGACAGCCTCGACAGCTGGGTGCTGTTCTATAAGAGCCTGCTGGATTTCAAGGCCGACGACGAAGTCGTTCTGCCCGACCCTTACGGCCTGGTCAAAAGCCGAGCGCTGCGTAGCCGCTGCAGCACGGTGCGTCTGCCGCTCAATATTTCGGAAAACCGCAACACTGCCATCTCCCACGCGCTGTCCAGTTACCGCGGTTCAGGCGTGCACCACATCGCGTTTGCCTGCGAGGATATCTTCGCCGAGGTCAGCCGGGCCAAAGAGGCGGGGCTCAAGCTGCTGGACATCCCGCTCAATTACTACGACGATTTGGCCGCGCGCTTTGATTTCGACGATGAATTCCTCAGCGAACTGGCTTATTACAACGTGCTCTATGACCGCGATGCCCAGGGTGGCGAGCTGTTTCATGTGTACACCGAGCCGTTTGATGACCGTTTCTTCTTCGAAATTCTGCAGCGCAAGAATGGCTATGTGGGTTACGGCGCGGCTAACGTGGCTGTACGTCTGGCAGCCATGGCCAAGTCACGTAGCGGTGCGGCGCGTCAGGCCAGGCTTTGATCCATGTAGCGCAGTGGTTTTGAGCTTCGAGGGCGGACCATAACCGCCCCGATCACACCGTGGTTACTAACTAGACAATGAAAACGATCGACGACAGTGCAGTGATTGTCCCGGTGCGGGCATCGCCGACGGGGCGCAAGAACAACCCGGAGAAAACCCGCGACGACATTTTGCAGGCCGCCATCGCCGAGTTCGTCGCCCAGGGTTTGTCCGGTGCGCGAGTCGACGCCATCGCCGAACGCACCAAAACTTCAAAGCGGATGATTTACTACTACTTCAACAGCAAGGAGCAGTTGTACGCCGAAGTACTGGAGAAGCTTTACGGGGATATTCGCCGTACCGAAAGCGGGCTCAACCTTGATGCACTTGAGCCGATGCAGGCGATCGAGCGGCTGGTGGAGTTCACCTTCGATCACCACGACCGCAATGTCGATTTCGTGCGTATCGTCTGCATCGAAAACATCCACAACGGCGAGAACGTCAAACAGTCGCCCACCATCCGCGAACTGAGCCAGAACATCGTCAGCATCCTCGACAAGATCCTGCGTCGTGGCGAGGTGGAAGGGGTGTTTCGCCAAGGCGTGAACGCAATTGACCTGCACTTGATGATCAGCTCGTTCTGCTTTTATCGCATCTCCAACCGGCACACCTTTTCCGAAATTTTCCAGATTGAACTGGTCAATGACGAGATCAAGCAACGGCATAAGGCGATGTTGTGTGATTCGGTGACGCGTTATTTGCGGCCGTGATCGTATTCATGACCCCATGAGAATCACTGTAGGAGCTGCCGAAGGCTGCGAAAGCATCAAGCCTGACACACCGCCATTCGCAGCCTTCGGCAGCTCCTACAGGTTCTTTATTCGTCCGTCATCTGCGCAAAATGCGCCTGCATCCGCTCGGCATCCGCCGTATTCCCGCTGAACAGCTCAAACGCCTTCACTGCCTGAAACACGGCCATGGTGCCGCCGTCCAGGGTGCGGCAACCCAGGGTGCGGGCGTGTTTGAGCAGTTCGGTTTCCAGCGGGAAGTAAATGATTTCCGCCACCCATAATGCCGGATGCAGCAACTCGGCTGGCAGCGGCATGCCCGGCAGTTTGGTCATGCCCACCGGCGTGGTGTTGACCAGGCCATCGGCGGCGGCCATGGCGGCGGGCAAGTCACGACCCACCTCTGCACGCTGCGTGCCGAAGTGGGCGTTGAGGTTGTCCACCAGGCTTTGGGCACGGGCCGGGTCCACTTCAAAGATGCTCAGGTGTTCAACGCCTTCGGCCAGCAGCGCGTGGGCCACCGCAGCGCCCGCGCCACCGGCGCCCATCTGCACGACGCGTCTGCGCGACACATCATTCAGGCCACGCCGAAAGCCCTCGGCAAAGCCCAGGCAGTCGGTGTTATGCCCGATGCGTTTTCCCCCCTTGAACAACACCGTGTTGACTGCGCCAATCCCTTTGGCTTCGGCGGATAGCTCGTCAAGCAGAGGGATCACGGCCTGTTTGCAGGGGAAGGTGATGTTCAGCCCGGTATACCCCATGCGCTGGGCACTGGTCAGCAGGTCGGGCAGGGCATTGATGTCCAGCTTCAAGGCGTCCAGATCGAGCAAACGATACAGATAGCGAATGCCTTGGGCATCGCCTTCGTGTTCATGCAGGGCAGGGGTGCGGGAAGCCTGGATGCCCGAGCCGATAAGGCCGGCTAGAACGGACGGTGTGCGGGGTGTGGTCATGGCGATCGGCTCTTATTAGATGCCGCATTCCGAGGATCGAAGGATGCGGTTTCAGCAAAATGTACCAGATGGTTAATTTTGCGGAAGAGCCGGAGTGAAGGCAAGGCGATAAATCTGTTCGGTTATCGCCCTTGGGACAAAGTCGATCAATTGTAGGAGCTGCCGAAGGCTGCGAAGCAGTGCTTCTGACACACCGCGATTCGCAGCCTGCGGCAGCTCCTACAGGGGGTTATGATGCAATCAACTGTCGCAACACATAATGCAGAATCCCTCCGGCCTTGAAGTATTCGACTTCATTCAAGGTATCGATCCGGCACAGCACATCCACCACTTCCTGGCTCGCATCTTCCCGGGTGATGGTCAGGCGCAGGCTCATGCCAGGTTGCAGGTCAGCGTGGGTCAGGCCGCTGATGTCCAGGGTCTCCTTGCCGGTGAGGTTGAGGGTTTTACGGCTCTGGCCATTCTTGAACTGCAACGGCAGCACGCCCATCCCGACCAGGTTGGAGCGGTGAATACGCTCGAAACTCTCGGCGATCACCGCTTTGACGCCCAGCAGGTTGGTGCCCTTGGCGGCCCAGTCGCGGCTGGAACCGGTGCCGTACTCTTGACCGGCGATCACCACCAGCGGCGTGCCTTCGGCCTGGTAGCGCATGGCGGCGTCGTAGATCGGCAGTTTCTCGTCCGTCGGGACGTGCAGCGTGTAGCCGCCTTCCTCACCGCCAAGCATTTCGTTGCGGATGCGGATATTGGCAAAGGTGCCGCGCATCATCACTTCATGATTGCCACGACGCGAGCCGTAGGAGTTGAAATCCCGTGGCTCGACGCCTTGCTCACGCAGATAGCGCCCGGCCGGGCTATCGGACTTGATGTTGCCGGCGGGGGAGATGTGGTCAGTGGTCACCGAATCCCCCAGCAGTGCCAGCACTCGGGCGCTGTGCACGTCCTCGATCACCGGCAGAGGCCCGGCGATGTCGTCGAAGAAGGGCGGGTGCTGGATGTAAGTCGAATCTTGCTGCCACACATAGGTCGCCGCCTGCGGCACTTCGATGGCTTGCCATTGTTCGTCACCGGCAAACACCTCGGCGTATTCCTTGTGGAACATGCCGGTGTTGACCTGCTCGACCGCCTCGGCGATTTCCTTCTGGCTCGGCCAGATATCGCGCAAGTAAACCGGCTGACCATCAGACCCCTGACCCAGGGGTTCACTGCTGATGTCCACGCGCACGCTGCCCGCCAGGGCATACGCGACCACCAGGGGCGGGGACGCCAGCCAGTTGGTTTTGACCAGCGGATGCACCCGGCCTTCGAAGTTACGGTTGCCGGATAACACCGACGCAACGGTCAGGTCCGACTGCTGGATGGCTTTCTCGATAGGCTCACGCAGCGGCCCGGAGTTACCGATGCACGTGGTGCAGCCGTAGCCGACCAGATCAAACCCCAGCGCATCGAGGTACTGTGTCAGCCCCGCGGCCTGATAGTAGTCAGTCACGACCTTGGAGCCCGGTGCCAGGGAAGTTTTGACCCATGGCTTGGTGGTCAGGCCTTTCTCCACGGCTTTTTTCGCCACCAGCCCGGCGGCCATCATCACGCTGGGGTTGGAGGTGTTGGTGCATGAGGTGATTGCCGCAATGACCACCGCGCCGTTTTTCAAGCGATAGGTCTGGCCGCCGTACTCGTAGTCCGCTTCGCCGCTGACCTGATCGGCATTGCCCACTGCCACGCCGCCACCGCCTTCACTTTCCAGACGGCCCTCGTCTTTTTGCGTGGGTTTCAACTGCAGGCCCAGAAAATCACTGAACGCTTGCGCCACGTTGGGCAGCGCCACTCGATCCTGCGGGCGTTTCGGCCCGGCGAGGCTGGCTTCGACACTGGTCATGTCCAGCTCAAGGCTGTCGGTGAACACCGGCTCTTGGCCGGGCAGGCGCCACAGGCCCTGGGCCTTGCAATAGGCCTCGACCAGTTTCACGGTCTGGTCCGGGCGACCGGACAGGCGCAGGTAGTCCAGCGTCACGTCGTCCACGGGGAAGAAGCCGCAGGTTGCGCCATATTCCGGGGCCATGTTGGCAATGGTGGCGCGGTCGGCCAACGGCAGGTCTGCCAGGCCGTCGCCATAAAACTCGACGAATTTACCCACCACGCCTTTCTTGCGCAGCATCTGCGTGACCGTCAACACCAGGTCGGTGGCGGTGATGCCTTCCTTGAGTTTGCCGGTCAGTTTGAAGCCGATCACTTCCGGGATCAGCATCGACACTGGCTGGCCGAGCATCGCCGCTTCTGCCTCGATACCACCCACGCCCCAGCCCAGTACGCCGAGGCCGTTGATCATGGTGGTGTGCGAATCGGTGCCCACCAGCGTATCGGGGAAGGCGTAAGTGCGGCCGTCCTCGTCTTTGGTCCAGACCGTGCGGCCCAGGTATTCGAGGTTGACCTGATGGCAGATGCCGGTGCCCGGTGGCACCACGCTGAAATTGTCAAAGGCGCTCTGGCCCCAGCGCAGGAACGCATAGCGCTCGCCATTGCGCTGCATTTCGATGTCGACGTTTTGTTCGAAAGCGCCGGCATCGCCAAAGTTGTCGACCATCACCGAGTGGTCGATCACCAGGTCCACCGGCGACAGCGGGTTGATACGCTGCGGATCGCCACCGGCCTTGGCCATGGCGGCGCGCATGGCGGCCAGGTCGACCACGGCGGGTACGCCGGTAAAATCCTGCATCAGGACACGGGCCGGGCGGTACTGGATTTCCCGGTCCGAGCGTCGTTCTGTCAGCCAGGCGGCCAGCGCTTTGAGGTCTTCGCCGGTGACGGTCTTGTCGTCCTCCCAGCGCAGCAGGTTTTCCAGCAGGACCTTCAGGGACATCGGCAATCTGTCCAGGTCGCCCAGGGTCTTGGCGGCTTCGGGCAGGCTGAAATAGTGAAAAGTCTTGTTGTCGATCTCTAATGTTTTAAGGCTTTTCAGGCTATCGAGGGAGGACATGAAGTAACTCCTTTTGATGCGTCCGCACGGCACGGACTGGGCGATTGAGTGTGACTGCGAGCTGGCGTCGGTTCTGATGCCGTCGGGGCAAGACGATGCTCGCGATTAATGGCTGCTCTAATACTGGACCCGCCAGCCAAGCCAGTGGTTCCTGATTCGGCTATCATGCTCGCCTTTTGCGTCGCTGAGATTAACCCTCAGGTATAGGTCACCGAGACCGCCTGTTAGTGATCGCTGCTGGTCGCTGTTCAGGAGCACCCCCATGAATACTCTGTTTATGCACTGCCGTCCGGGCTTTGAAGGCGAAGTCTGTTCGGAAATCGCCGAGCACGCGGCGCGTCTCAACGTGTCCGGTTATGCCAAGGCCAAGCCCAGCGCGGCCTATGCCGAGTTCGTCTGCACTGAAGACGACGGCGCCGAGCGGCTGATGAATGGCCAACGCTTCTCGAAACTGATCTTCCCCCGGCAATGGGCGCGGGGCGTGTTTCTGGACCTGCCGGAAACCGACCGCATCAGCGTAATTCTTTCCCACATGGCCAACTTCGCGACCTGCGGCAGCCTGTGGCTGGAAGTGGTGGACACCAACGACGGCAAGGAGCTTTCCAACTTCTGCCGTAAATTCGAAGCCCCGCTGCGCAAGGCGCTGACCGAGGCTGGCAAGTTGGTGGACGACCCACGCAAACCGCGTTTGCTGTTGACCTTCAAAAGTGGCCGCGAAGTGTTTCTGGGTGTGGCTGAAGCCGATAACTGCGCGATGTGGCCCATGGGCATCCCGCGTTTGAAATTCCCACGGGAGGCGCCGAGCCGCTCGACCCTCAAGCTGGAAGAGGCATGGCACCACTTCATCCCCCGGGATCAGTGGGACGAGCGTTTATCGGGTGACATGACCGGCGTGGACCTTGGCGCTGCGCCGGGTGGCTGGACCTACCAATTGGTGCGTCGCGGCATGCTGGTAACGGCCATTGATAACGGCCCCATGGCGGAAAGCCTGATGGATACCGGGCTGGTTCAGCATTTGATGGCGGACGGCTTCACCTTCAAGCCACGTCAGCCGGTGGACTGGATGGTCTGCGATATCGTCGAAAAACCTGCGCGCAATGCTGCGTTGCTGGAGACCTGGCTGGGTGAGGGCCTGTGCCGCGAAGCGGTGGTCAACCTCAAGCTGCCGATGAAACAGCGCTACGCCGAAGTGAGCCGCCTGTTGCAACGGATCGAAGAAGGTTTCATCGCCCGGGGTATTCGCGTGGAAATCGGCTGCAAACAGCTGTATCACGACCGCGAAGAAGTGACCTGCCATTTGCGTCGGCTGGATGGGAAGCGCAAGGCCTGATTTTGAATTTGATTTGGAATGAGATTCCTTGTGGGAGCGAATTCATTCGCGAAGGGGCCGGTACATTCAATACATAGGCATCGCCTGAAACGCAGTCTTCGCGAATGAATTCGCTCCCACAAAGGCCCGGCACCATGCCCACTGTGGCACCTACAGAAGCAGTTCCAACAAATCAGTCATCACTCCAACAACCCCTCCAAATGCCCAATGATCTCCTCAGTCTTGAGCACCAGCACATCACTCTCCAGTGAATCGAGCACCACCTCCGCCGTGTTGCCGATCAACGCTGCCGGGATGCCGGTGCGGGCCACGGTGCCGATGATGGTCACCGCTGCACCCAATTGCCGGGCGGTGAAAGGGATCAGTACGTCAGCCGGACCTTCGGCGATGTGCAGGCGCTCGTCTGTGACGTCAAATTCGGTCTGGAACACCTGGCACTGCTCGCGGTAACGCGCCTCGATGCTTTCCTTTTGCTGAAACACCGGGTTGGCGGCCGACAACATCGGCGAGGGATGAGCAGCGATCACATGCAGGCTGGCCTTGGCGACGGCGGCAATGTCGTAGCCGTGGTCGATGATGCTGTAATGCAGCGCCTTGTGTGCACCGTCCTCGTTGCCCACATCCACGGCGGCCAGCACCACGCCGTGGGTCCAGGGTCGGTCGGTCTTGACCATCAGCACCGGGCTGGGGCACAGCCGCAACAGCTTCCAGTCCTCCGGTGTGAGCAGGGCTTTCTTGATCGGGTTATCGGGGAAGTGCTGTTTGATCACCAGCCCGCAGCCTTCTGCCTGCTGCACCTTGATGATGGTGTTGTGCAAGGTCTCGTGCCAGGCCTGCTCGGTGGTCGCCGAGAAACCTTCGTCATGCAGGCGTTGTTTGAGCTCCACCAGTACGGCGTTGTGCGGGTGCTTTTGCCGGTCACAGATCAGGAGGTGCAGATGCGCCTGGGTGACCCCGGCAATCAGCCGCGCGCGATTGAGGGCGAGGCTGTCGGCATGGTCGGCTTCGATGACCACCAGAATGCTGCGAATCGCTTGCATGATGCGTCTCCTGAGGGCGTGATCCCTGATGCATCCTCAACTATAGATGCACCGCGCCGAATATGACGTTGATGCAGATCAGCGCTTTTCTGTCGCCCAGACCCGGCGTCGCTCGTATAATGCGCGGCCTTGCCCCTCCGGCCATCTGTGAGCCTATGTACCCGATCCCCGAAATCGAAGCTTTCCTGCTATGCCGCACGCCTGATCGTTGGGTCCAGTGCGCGTTGCAAAACCTGGACATCCTGCTGATCGACCATGCGAACAATGAAAAGAAGGCCGCCGGGGCGGCGTTTCAGTTCATGTTTCAGTACAACGACAAGTTCGACCTGCTGAGCAAGATGTCGCGCCTGGCCCGGGAAGAACTGCGCCACTTCGAGCAAGTGCTGAGCATCATCCGCAAGCGTGAAATCCCCATGGCCAACGTCAGCTCGGCGCGCTATGCCGGGGCGCTGCGCAAGCTGGTGCGCAACCACAATCCGTATCGCCTGACCGATGCGCTGATCGTGGGGGCTGTTGTCGAGGCCCGTTCCTGCGAGCGCTTCGCCGCATTGGTGCCGCATCTGGACGAAGAGCTGGCGAAGTTCTACGCCAGCCTGTTGAAGTCCGAGGCCCGGCACTTCCAGGATTACCTCAAGCTGGCGCGCACCTATGGCGACAAGGCGGATGTCGACGCCAAGCTCGAAGAAATCCTGCTGGCCGAACGCGACCTGATCGAAAGCCCGGACCCGGAGTTTCGTTTTCACAGCGGTACGCCGGTTTTTGTCTGAAGCTGGTTCGCGCAACACAGGCTGAACCTGTAGGAGCCAACTTGTTGGCGAGGCGGTGTGGCAGCTACTGATATTTTTCAGTTATGCCCCCCTCGCGAACAAGTTCGCTCCTACGGTGCTGCGTCGCGCCTGATAACACGCATACATTCCCTAAAATACCAAGCAAGCTAATAAAACCTTTGCTATTTGCTGCCTAAGCAGTAATATCGCCACATTCTCTGCCTAGGCAGCTAATCTGGTGGATTCATGAAACATTTCACTCCTGACAATCAGCTGTCGACGATCATGGGCATGTTGATCGGTCGCACCAATTCGCTGAAAGATCGCCTTCTCGACCAGCAATTGCTGCCTTACGACGTCACCTGTTCGCAGTTCAAGGTGCTGATCATCGTTGCGCAGTTCAAGGCCGATACGCCTGCCGAATTGTGTCGGCACCTGTCTCTGGACAGCGGTTCGATGACCCGCATGCTCGATCGGCTGGAGCAGAAACAGCTCATCGTACGCACCCGTTCAGCGACCGACCGGCGCCAGGTGCAACTTGCCCTGACGGAGGCTGGCAAAGCCATCGCTGACCGTCTGCCGCAAATTGGCGCCGATGCCATGAATGAACTGCTCAGGGTGCTCGACGCAGAAGAGGTTGCCCATCTGGAGCGGATCCTCAGCAAGGTGCTGATCGACGCCAACGACCCCATCACCATCGCCCGCTTGAGCTTCAAGCACCCAGGTGCCCGATGAATCGTTCACGTTGCGGTGCGCGTTACAGCCTGTTGCTGCTGGCCTTGAGCGTGGCCGGGTGCGCCAACTACAGCGGTTTGACCACCGAAGCCACCAGCCTGGATGCGAAAAACCTGCGCAGCGAGCAAAGCCTGCAAGGCATCCAGTTGTCGCCCGCTGCCTGGCCGCAGCGCGACTGGTGGAAAAACCTCGGCGACGCGCAACTCGATGGTCTGATCAACGAAGCCTTGCGTGACAGCCCGGACATGCAGGTTGCCAGCGCGCGCACCCATCAGGCCATGGCTTCAGCCTACGCCGCAGATGCCGCGCGCATGCCCACTGTGGATGCCGATGCCAGCGTCAGTCGCTCGCGATTGGCTCGTGATCAGGACCCGCAAGGTGCAGGCGGGCGCTACAGCACCCTGCGCAGCATGGCGGTGAATTTCAATTACAACTTCGACCTGTGGGGCGGCCAGCGGGCTGCCTGGGAAGCCGCGTTGGGCCAGGCTCGCGCGGCCGAAGTCGACGAACAGGCCGCGCGTCTGACCCTGGCGGCGGATGTGGCACGGGCTTACAGCGACGTGGGGCAGGCTTATATCGTCCATGACCTTGCGACCGAAGACCTCAAGCGCACCCGGCAATTGCTCGATCTGGGTAGCCGTCGTTTACAGTCGGGAATCGACAGCCAGTACCAATACCAGCAGACCGAAAGCCTTGAGGCCAATTCTCAAGAGGCCTTGATCGACGCCGACAAACGCCTGCGTAGCGCGAAAATCGCGCTGGCGGTATTGCTCGGCAAAGGCCCGGATCGCGGTCAGGAAATCGCCCGGCCCAACGTGCTCAAGCCTACGGTCGTTGCCTTGCCGTCTTCGTTGCCAGCCGAGTTGCTGGGCCGTCGTCCAGACATCGTCGCCGCGCGCTGGCGAGTGGAGGCCGCGAGCAAGAACATCGTCGCGGGCAAGACCAACTTCTACCCGAACCTGAACCTCAGCGCCGCTGCTGGTGCCGAGTCCTTGTTGGGTGACGCGATGTTTGGTTCGGCCAGCCGCTTCTTCAACATTGCTCCGACCATTTCTCTGCCGTTATTCGACGGCGGGCGTCTGCGCGCCGATCTGGACGCCCGTGACGCCGATTACGACTTGGCTGTGGCGCAGTACAACAAAAGCCTGGTCCGGGCGCTGGGTGATGTCAGCGACAACATCGGCCAGCTGCGCGCCATGGAAGGGCAGATTCAGGCCCGTCAACGCGCCACCGATGTGGTCCAGCAATCGTTCAATACCGTGACCCAACGCTATGGCTCGGGGATCGGCAACTACCTGGACGTGCTGACCATCGAGCAGCAATTGCTCCAGTCGCAACGCCAACTGGCTGATCTCAACGCTGAACGAATCGATTTGTCGATCCAGTTGATGCAGGCCCTGGGCGGCGGTTTCGAGGGCCACGGCCCTGATGAAACCACTCCATCAACTGCTTCGCTGACTAACTCAAGGTAATCGTCATGGCCACTGCCACTAGCGAAAACAGCACCGACACCCCGAAACAAGACGTGCCTGAAAAACAGGGTGCGAAAAAAGACGCCAACCCGCGCAAGCGCAAGCTGCTGCTGATCGGCGTGGCGTTTATCGTCATCCTCGGCGGGCTTGGCGTCTGGGCCTGGCATGAACTCTATGGCCGCTGGAGTGAGAGCACCGACGATGCCTACGTGAATGGCAACGTGGTAGAGATCACGCCACTGGTGGCAGGCACCGTGACCAGCATCGGCGCCGATGATGGCGACCTGGTGCGCGCCGGGCAGGTCCTGCTGCAATTCGATCCCAGCGACGCGGCGGTCGGCCTGCAGAGCGCCGAAGCCAATCTGGGCAAGACCGTGCGCCAGGTGCGCGGCTTGTACAGCAACGTCGACGGCATGAAGGCGCAACTGGCGGCCCAGCGTGCCGAAGTCAAAAAGGCGCAGGACAACTACAACCGACGCAAGAGTCTGGCGGCGGGCGGGGCGATTTCCCAGGAAGAGCTGTCCCACGCTCACGACGACCTGATCAGCGCGCAAAGCGCCTTGAACAATGTGCAGCAACAGTTGGCCAGCAGCGTGGCCTTGGTGGATGACACCGAAGTCTCGTCCCATCCAGACGTCAAAGCCGCCGCCGCCCAGTTGCGTCAGGCGTATCTGGCCAATGCCCGCAGCACCTTGATTGCCCCGGTGACGGGCTATGTCGCCAAGCGCACCGTGCAACTGGGCCAGCGGGTTCAACCGGGCACAGCGTTGATGGCCGTGATCCCGCTCAATGAGCTGTGGATCGACGCCAACTTCAAGGAAACCCAACTGGGCAAGATGCGCATCGGTCAACCGGTGGAAATCGAATCCGACCTGTACGGCAGTGATGTGAAGTACAGCGGCACCATCGACAGCCTCGGTGCCGGTACAGGCAGCGCGTTTGCCTTGCTGCCTGCCCAGAACGCCACGGGCAACTGGATCAAGATCGTCCAGCGGGTGCCGGTGCGCATTCACATCAACGCCGATGAGTTGGCCGAACATCCGCTGCGTATCGGTTTGTCTACCGTGGTCGACGTCAATCTGCACGACCAGAGCGGTCCGGTCCTGGCGCAGCAACCGCCGAAAAAGGCCTCGTTCAGCACCAACGTGTACGAACAGCAGCTGGCCGAGGCGGACGCGATGATTGCCCGCCTGATCCACGACAACAGCGCAGCCAGCGGCAAGACCGTCCAGCGCTGACCCGCCAATCCGCGTGCCTCGGCGTTCGTCGAGGCACCGCCAAGTGTTCAGGGATTCGCGATGAGCGCCAATGCACCCGCTTCATTTACGCCGCCTAGCCTGTTGCTGTGCACCATCGGCCTGTCGCTGGCGACCTTCATGCAGGTCCTCGACACCACCATTGCCAACGTCGCGTTGCCGACCATTTCCGGCAACCTGGGCGTCAGCTCGGAGCAGGGCACCTGGGTCATCACCTCGTTTGCCGTGAGTAACGCGATTGCCTTGCCGCTGACGGGCTGGCTGAGCCGCCGATTTGGTGAGGTGAAGCTGTTCCTGTGGGCAACCATTCTGTTTGTGGTGGCTTCGTTTCTCTGCGGGATTTCCCAGTCCATGCCCGAGCTGGTGGGCTTTCGCGTTCTGCAAGGCGTGGTGGCGGGGCCGTTGTACCCGATGACACAAACCCTGCTGATCGCCGTGTACCCCCCCGCGAAAAGGGGGATGGCCTTGGCATTGCTGGCGATGGTCACGGTGGTGGCGCCCATTGCCGGGCCGATTCTCGGTGGCTGGATTACCGACAGTTACAGCTGGCCGTGGATCTTCTTCATCAACATCCCCATTGGTCTGTTCGCCGTGTTGGTGGTCCGTATGCAAATGGCGAAACGCCCGGTGGTGACCAGTTATCAGCCGATGGATTATGTTGGGCTGATTACGCTGATCATTGGTGTCGGCGCCTTGCAGGTGGTGCTGGACAAAGGCAATGACCTGGACTGGTTCGAGTCGAACTTCATTGTCATTGGCACGCTGATTTCTGCCATCGCGCTGTCGGTGTTCGTGATCTGGGAAATGACCGACAAGCATCCGATCGTCAACCTGCGCCTGTTCGCGTTCCGCAACTTCCGTATCGGCACCATGGTGTTGGTCGGCGGCTATGCCGGGTTCTTCGGCATCAACCTGTTGCTGCCACAGTGGTTGCAGACGCAGATGGGCTATACCGCGACCTATGCGGGGCTGGCGGTGGCACCCATCGGGATTCTGCCGGTGCTGATGTCGCCGTTCGTGGGCAAGTACGCCCACAAGTTCGACCTGCGCCTGCTGGCGGGGCTTTCGTTCCTGGCGATTGGCACCAGTTGCTTCATGCGCGCCGGGTTCACCAACGAGGTGGACTTCGAGCATATCGCGCTGGTGCAGCTGTTCATGGGGGCGGGGGTGGCGTTGTTCTTCATGCCGACCCTGAGCATTTTGCTGTCGGACTTGCCGCCTAACCAGATTGCCGATGGCTCGGGGCTGGCGACTTTCCTGCGGACATTGGGGGGGAGTTTCGCTGCGTCGCTGACCACCTGGATCTGGATTCGCCGGGCCAATCAGCATCACGCGTATCTGAGTGAAAACATCAGCACTTACGATCCGGCGACCCGGGAGGCGCTGAACAACCTCGGCGGCGCGGGGCCTCAGGCGTATGCGCAGCTGGAGCAGACGCTCAACAGCCAGGCGTACATGATGTCCACGGTGGATTATTTTTACCTGATGGGCTGGGTGTTCATGGGGCTGATTCTGTTGGTGTGGCTGGCTAAACCGCCGTTTACGGCTAAGGCGGGGCCTGCGGCTGGGGGCGGGCATTGAGGTAAGGTTTCTGACTTGACCTGTGGGAGCGAGGCTTGGTCTGGGCCGCATCCGGACGATAGAGCAGCATGTGATGTTTGTGTTGTGTTGTGTACATATCCATTGCTGCGGTAACGGCTACTTAGGGTTGCGCCCTTACGGCGCGTCACTTTTTTCAGACGCCCGGAATGCCGGCCCAGAAAAAAGTAACCAAAAAGGCTGTGCCCCACCACTCGGTCCCTCGCTGGCGCTCGGCATACCCGTAATCCGACATTGATTCGGCGGGCCCGCCGCGAAGGGCCATCCCTGGCCCAGCGCGGCTAAACCGGCATCCATGCCGGTTTGCCCGCCGAATCAACATCGGCTTCCGGCCAGCGTGGTTTAACGGGGCGTCTAAGATCAAAATCAAAAGCTCGGCGGCCTGATAGCCGGCCTGTTTTTTTGTACTGCGCGCGGCATACGACCTGCGTCGCCAGGGATATCGCCTCGCGAACAAGTTCGCTCCTACAGACGAACCCGTAGTAGCGCTTGGTTTGGGCCGCAACGATGACGCGGTATGTCCGGCTACCCGCGTCGACCGCTGTCACGGGCAGGCACCTCTCCCACAAGCTCTTGATTACCTGTGGGAGAGCCACCCCGGTCGCCCCGCGGAATCAACGCCATGCGCAATTCTCTGTAGGAGCTGCCGAAGGCTGCGAATCGGGAGCCGCCTTCGCAGCCTTCGGCAGCTCCTACAATCGATCCGCGCCACACCGCCATCCCAGCCTTTGATCTTGATCTGCTTTTGATCTTGATCTGCTATTGATCTTGATCTTGGGCGCCCCGTCAAACCACGCTGGCCGGAATTCGATATTAAATCGGGGGGTAAACCGGCAGGACGCCGGTTTAGCCGCGCTGGGCCAGGGATGGCCCTTCGCGGCGGCCCCCCGATTTAATGTCGGATGCCGGGCATGCCTCGCCTAGGCGAGGGACCGAGTGGTGGGGCATAGACCTTTTGGTTACTTTTGGCTGGGCCGGCATTCCGGGCGTTTGCCAAAAGTGACCCGCTGTAAGAGCGGAACCATAAGAGGCCGTTACCGCAGGAATGGATATGTACACAAAACCAAAACCACCTCTGTAAAGATGTGTTGATAGGCAGCCATATCTCGGGCAAGCACCCACAGGAAACAGCCGCCACAGGTCAATTCGCTGAGGCATTAGGCAACGCCAACTGCTGCTCGGGCACAAACTCAAACGCCCCCAACTGAACCCCCTGGTCATCCACCTGCACCGCCCAGCCCTGCTTGTCCCAGTCACCCAGCACAATACGGCGGGCGGCCTGGTCGCCGATCTGAAGCTTGTGGATGGCAGGCCGATGAGTATGCCCGTGGATCAGAGTGCGCACGCCAAAATGCTCCATCACCCTGGGCACTTCCTCAGGCGTAACGTCGACAATATCGTTGGCCTTCATGCGGGTCTGGGAGCGGCTTTCATTGCGCAGCTTGCGCGCCAGCTTATACCGCGTGCTCTTGGGTAGATGACGCAACACAAACAGCGTCAGTGGATGGCGCAAATAACGGCGCATCCGGATGTAGCCTTCGTCTCTGGTGCACAGACTGTCGCCATGCATCAGCAACACCGGCTCGCCGTTCAGCTCGACGACGCTCGGGTCAGGCAGCAAGGTACAGCCCGCTGCTTTACAGAACGCACGGCCAATCATGAAATCGCGATTGCCATGCATCAGGAATATGGGGGTGCCACTGTCGCTCAGTTCCCGCAGGGCCTGGCAGATCGAGCGCTGGAAGGGCGACATGGCATCGTCACCTATCCAGACCTCGAAAAAATCCCCGAGGATGTACAACGCCTGGGCATCGCGGGCGCGGCCCGCGATCAGATCCAGAAACGCCCGGGTAATGTCCGGGCGTTCTTCCTGCAAGTGCAGATCGGAGATCAGCAGTATCACTCAATGATCTCGGCTTTCTCGATGATCACGTCTTCGGTCGGTACGTCCTGGTGGCCGGACTTGCTGCCGGTGGACACGCCTTTGATCTTGTCGACAACGTCAGTGCCTTCGATCACTTTGGCAAATACTGCGTAACCCCAGCCCTGAGTGGTCTTGGCGCTGTGGTTCAGGAAGCTGTTGTCAGCGACGTTGATGAAGAACTGTGCGGAAGCCGAATGCGGCTCCATGGTACGGGCCATGGCAACGGTGTACTTTTCGTTCGGCAGGCCGTTGTCAGCTTCGTTCTGGATGCTTGGGCGCTTGTCTTTCTTTTCTTTCATGCCAGGCTCGAAACCGCCGCCCTGGATCATGAAGTTGCCGATCACACGGTGGAAAACGGTGTTTTCGTAGTGGCCAGCGTTGACGTATTCAATGAAGTTGGCAACGGTCAGCGGCGCTTTTTCGGCGTTCAGCTGCAAAACGATGTCGCCATGATTGGTGGTCAATTTTACTTTGGACATATCTGAATTCGCTCTTTTGGCAGTTCATGAATGGACGCGTTATAACCCTGACGCGCAGTTTACAGAGGTCGCTACATAATTCTTTCGAGTTTTTACTCGAGGGTTTTCTTACAGGGCGCTGTAGGCAGTAGACAGCTTCGGCTATGATAAGCGCTTTGATTTAGTCGGCCTACCCTGGCCGCGCACTTGTATTGTCCAAGGATCCTATGAGCAAGCCCACTCAAGACCCCGCTGCGAATTCAAAGGCAGGCCCTGCAATTCCTACCAATTTCCTGCGCCCGATTGTCCAGGCTGACCTCGATTCAGGTAAGCACACGCAGATCGTGACCCGCTTTCCGCCGGAGCCCAACGGCTACCTGCACATCGGTCACGCCAAGTCGATCTGCGTGAATTTCGGTCTGGCCCAGGAGTTTGGTGGCGTGACGCACCTGCGTTTCGACGACACCAACCCGGCCAAGGAAGACCAGGAATACATCGACGCCATCGAAAGCGACGTCAAATGGCTGGGCTTTGAGTGGTCGGGTGAAGTGCGCTACGCCTCGCAGTATTTTGATCAACTGCACGACTGGGCTGTCGAGCTGATCAAGGCGGGCAAGGCTTATGTGGACGACCTGACCCCCGAGCAGGCCCGTGAATACCGCGGCACCCTGACCGAGCCGGGCAAGAACAGCCCGTTCCGTGAGCGCGGCGTCGAGGAGAACCTGGACCTGTTCGCGCGCATGAAAGCCGGTGAGTTCGAAGACGGCGCTCGCGTGCTGCGTGCCAAGATCGACATGGCTTCGCCGAACATGAACCTGCGCGACCCGATCCTGTATCGCATTCGTCATGCCCACCACCACCAGACCGGTGACAAGTGGTGCATCTACCCGATCTACGACTTCACCCACGGTCAGTCGGACGCTATCGAAGGCATCACGCACTCGATCTGCACCCTGGAGTTCGAAAGCCATCGTCCGCTGTACGACTGGTTCCTCGATAACCTGCCTGTGCCGAGCAGACCGCGTCAGTACGAGTTCTCGCGTCTGAACCTGAACTACACCATCACCAGCAAGCGCAAGCTCAAGCAGTTGGTGGACGAGAAGCACGTGTTCGGCTGGGATGACCCGCGCATGTCGACCCTGTCGGGCTTCCGTCGTCGGGGTTATACGCCCAAGTCGATCCGTAACTTCTGCGAAATGATCGGCACCAACCGTTCCGACGGCGTGGTGGATTTCGGCATGCTGGAATTCAGCATCCGTGACGACCTGGACCACAGCGCTCCGCGCGCCATGTGCGTGCTGCGTCCGCTGAAAGTCGTGATCACCAACTACCCGGAAGGTCAGGTCGAAAACCTGGAGCTGCCGCGTCACCCGAAAGAAGACCTGGGCGTACGCAACCTGCCGTTCTCCCGAGAGATCTACATCGACCGCGACGACTACATGGAAGAGCCACCAAAGGGCTACAAGCGTCTGGAGCCCAACGGCGAAGTGCGCCTGCGTGGCAGCTACGTGATCCGTGCCGATGAGGCGATCAAGGATGCCGACGGCAACATCGTCGAGCTGCGTTGCTCCTACGACCCGGACACCCTGGGCAAGAACCCTGAAGGCCGCAAGGTCAAAGGCGTTGTGCACTGGGTGCCAGCGGCTGAAAGCGTCGAGTGCGAAGTGCGCCTGTACGATCGTCTGTTCCGTTCGCCGAACCCGGAAAAAACCGAAGACGGTGCGACCTTCCTGGACAACATCAACCCGGACTCCCTGCAAGTGCTGACCGGTTGTCGTGCTGAACCATCATTGGGGCAAGCGCAACCGGAAGACCGTTTCCAGTTCGAACGCGAAGGTTATTTCTGCGCGGACATCAAGGACTCCAAACCTGGTCAACCAGTCTTTAACCGCACTGTAACGTTGCGGGATTCCTGGACCTGAGGCAAGCAAGTGCTTTCTATCTACAACACGCTCACCAAGAGCAAAGAAGTCTTCAAGCCGCTGGATGGCAACAAGGTGCGCATGTACGTCTGCGGGATGACCGTGTACGACTACTGCCACCTGGGCCACGGCCGCAGCATGGTGGCATTCGACCTCGTGACCCGCTGGCTGCGTTTCAGCGGTTACGATTTGACCTATGTGCGCAACATCACTGACATCGACGACAAGATCATCAATCGTGCCCGTGAAAACGGCGAAGCGTTTGATGCCCTGACGGCGCGCCTGATCGATGCGATGCATGAGGACGAGGCGCGTCTCAATATCCTGAAACCGGATATGGAACCCCGTGCCACCGATTACATCGACGGCATGCACGCCATGATCCAGACCCTGATCGACAAGGGCTACGCCTATGCGCCGGGTAATGGCGACGTGTACTACCGCGTCGGCAAATTCCTCGGTTACGGCAAACTGTCGCGCAAGAAGATCGAAGACCTGCGCATCGGTGCCCGCATCGAAGTGGAAGAAGCCAAGGACGATCCGCTGGATTTCGTGCTGTGGAAAGGCGTCAAGCCAGGCGAGCCGAGTTGGGAATCGCCATGGGGCGCCGGGCGCCCGGGCTGGCACATCGAGTGCTCGGTGATGTCCACCTGCTGCCTGGGTGAGACGTTCGATATTCATGGGGGCGGCAGCGATCTTGAGTTCCCGCACCATGAGAACGAAATCGCCCAGAGCGAAGCGGCAACCGGTAAAACCTACGCCAATGCCTGGCTGCACTGCGGCATGATTCGCATCAATGGCGAGAAGATGTCCAAGTCTTTGAACAACTTCTTCACCATCCGCGATGTGCTGGAAAAGTATCAGCCGGAAGTGGTGCGCTACCTCTTGGTATCGAGCCACTATCGCAGCGCCATCAACTACTCCGAAGACAGCCTGAAAGAGTCCAAAAGTGCGCTGGAGCGTTTCTATCACGCACTGCGCGGCTTGCCGGTCTCCGAGCCTGTTGGTGGCGAAGCGTTCGTCGAGCGTTTCTCTGCGGCCATGAACGACGACTTCGGTACGCCGGAAGCCTGTGCGGTGCTGTTCGACATGGTGCGCGAGATCAACCGCTTGCGTGACACCGACCTGACTGCGGCGGCTGGCTTGGCCGCACGTTTGAAGCAGTTGGCCAGCGTACTGGGTGTGTTGCAGCTGGATGCCGATGACTTCTTGCAATCGGGCGCTGAAGGGCGGGTGGATGCTGCGGAAGTCGAAGCGCTGATCCAGGCGCGTCTGGCCGCTCGTGCTGCCAAAGACTGGGCCGAATCCGACCGCATCCGCGACCAGATCACCGCCATGGGCGTGGTGCTGGAAGACGGGAAGGGCGGTACGACCTGGCGTTTGGCGGATTGATTAGCTATCGGTTGTGATCAACCTGTAGGAGCTGCCGCAGGCTGCGAAGGCAATGCATCTGATGGATCGCCTTCGCAGCCTTCGGCAGCTCCTACAGTTTTCGCTTCCGCCCCAGTTCTTTGACCAGACCACCGATCTGTGAGGAACAGCTAGCTCCCACGGGGCTGGTGGATGCTGCAGAAGTGGAAGCGCTGATCCAGGCGTGTTTGGCGGATTGATTAACTGCCAGTGGCGATCAACCTGTAGGAGCTGCCGCGGGCTGCGAAGGCAATGCATCTGATAGATCGCTTTCGCAGCCTTCGGCAGCTCCTACAACGTTCGCTTCAACCCCCATCTCACTTCACTTGAAATGCTGCTTACTAGTGGGAGCGAATTCACTCGCGAATAGGCCAGTGCATCCGATACATGTTTATGGATGTACCGCCGCCTTCGCGGATGAATCCGCTCCTACAGGGTTTGGGTTTCCCGCAACCGCTTATAAAGCGTATTGCGACTGACCCCGAGCCGTTTGGCCAGTTGCGAGATGTTGCCGCCTGCAGCGTCCAGCAGGGCATTCAAATCCTCGGACGTGTGCAACGGGGTCCTGCTGATGCAGGGTGTTGACTGCGGTGAGGATTGGGCTGCCATTTGCAGATCCGCAAAGAAATCATCCGGTAGATGCTCTGGCTCGATGAAGTCATCCCCCGCCAACGCCAGCGCCACCTGGATCACGTTGCTCATCTGGCGCAGGTTGCCCGGCCATGGGTGGGTTTCAAACAGCTCAAGCACTCGGGGGGTGAATCCTCGAGTCTGCTGGGGTTCGCGATGTTGTTCCCAGATTTTCTGGATCAGCGCAGCCTTATCGGTACGCTCCCGCAAGGGCGGCAGCTCCAGGTTCAGGCCGCTGATGCGGTAGTACAAATCCTGGCGGAAGTGGCCTGCCTTGACCTCATCACGCAGTTGACGGTTGGTGGCAGAGATCAGGCGCACGTCCACCGGATAGGATTCGCTGCTGCCTAAAGGCTGCACACAGCGCTCTTGCAGCACCCTCAGCAGTCGGGCCTGGACTGGCAAGGGCATGTCGCCGATTTCGTCGAGGAACAGCGTGCCTTTATCGGCTTTGCGGATTAGGCCGATGCTGCCTTTATGGTGGGCGCCGGTAAACGCGCCTTTTTCGTAGCCAAATAGCTCGGACTCCACCAGTTCAGCCGGGATGGCCGCGCAGTTGACGGCGATCAACGGGCGGGCGGAACGGGAGCTGGCATTATGCAGCGCTTTGACGAACACCTCCTTGCCGACGCCGGTCTCGCCGTGGATCAGCAAGGGAATGTTTTTCTCCAGCAGGCGTTCAGCCTGCCGCACGGCCTTGGCGACCCGGGTGTCCCCAAGGCTGATCCCGGCGAGGCTGGACGCTGCCAGCCCTGTCGGATCCTGACGGGCGGGCGGGCTAGAAGAGGGCACGACATGGATGCGCACCGGTGTGCGCTGGGGCCGACGCAGCAGGCCATGGAAACGGTTGTGGCCCGAGGCCTGCAGGGCAAACGGATGGCCTTCGGTTTGCTCCAGCACTCGCGCGGCCAGGCCATTGAAGACCTGCTCGATGTGCTTGCCGATCAGACTGGCGCCCAGCAAGTTATCGGCCCGGCGATTGGCGCTGGCGATTCGCCCGCTTTCATCCAGCATCAGCAGTCCAGCCCATTGGCTGTCGAGGTTGTTCAGCCCAGTGTTGAAGATCAGCTGGAAATGGCTGTCCTGAAACTGATCAAGGATCAGCCGGTTTTCCACCGACTGACTCATCATTTTCACCATGCCCAGGGTGTGGGAGGGCGGCAGGAAGCTGTCGCTGGAGACGTCGAGCACCGCGATGATGCGCCGGGAGGCATCGAAGATCGGTGCGGCCGAGCCGGTCATGAAGCGGTTGGCCTTGAGAAAGTGCTCATTGTGCTCAATGTGCACGGCCTGTTCACAGACCAGCGCCGTGCCGATGGCGTTGGTGCCCGTGCTGCGCTCTATCCAGCTGGCGCCGGCCAGAAAACCATGATTGAACGAGGGCTCCACGAAACGCTGTGTGCCCCAGGACTTGAGCAATTGGCCCTGATTGTCGGCCAGCAGAATCAGGCAGTTGGAGTTGCTCAGGATATTTTCGTAGAACGGCAGCACCTCCTGATGGGTGGTCTGCACCAGCGACCGGTGCCGCTCCAGCAACTGGGCGACCTGGTCCGCCGGTAACTGGCCGAAGGAAGGCTGGGACTGATGGCTCAGACCGAAGTCCCGGCAACGGGACCATGAATCTTTGATGATGGTGTCGTGAGCGAGGGCTACTTTGGCCATGTCGTCTGGATCCTGAATACGCTTCTTATTTTTTTGGGGATCTGGCACGGTCGTCCTAGGCCGTTGCGTTCATGCAGTGTCGCTCAGGCATGTTCAAAGTCAATGTTCAAAGTGTTCATCTGTTCAGTCATTGTTGTTCATAAATGTTCAGCAATGAACACGGCTTGGCACTGCTTTTTACGCCCAAGGCTCTGGCTCAAGGGTTTTGGCGGTTGGGCGAGGCGACAGCGGTATTGGCATGAATGTCGCTATAACGAAAAAGCATTTGCGCACCCCCTGAATAAAAAACGAGAAAAAAGGGCAAGCCATGTCTTTAACGCTGGAACACGTCAATCGCGCCGTCGACGGCCAGACCTGGATCGATGATGCCTCCTTAAGCTTCGAGCCCGGATCCTTCAACGTGCTGCTCGGCCGCACGCTGTCCGGCAAGACCAGCCTGATGCGCCTGATGGCCGGGCTGGACAAGCCCGACAGCGGCCGCATCCTGATGAATGGCAAGGACGTGACTCAGGTCCCGGTCCGCCATCGCAACGTCTCGATGGTCTATCAGCAGTTCATCAACTACCCGAGCATGACGGTGTTCGACAACATCGCATCGCCACTGCGCCAGGCCGGGGTTTCGAAAGAAATCATCCAGAGCAAAGTGCTGGAAACGGCGAAGATGCTGCGCATCGAGAAATTCCTCACCCGCTACCCGCTGGAACTCTCCGGCGGCCAGCAGCAGCGCACCGCCATGGCTCGGGCGCTGGTCAAGGATGCCGAGCTGATCCTCTTTGATGAGCCGCTGGTCAACCTCGACTACAAACTGCGCGAAGAACTGCGCCAGGAAATGCGCGAGCTGTTTCAGGTTCGGCACACCATCGCCATTTATGCCACCACTGAGCCCAACGAAGCCTTGGCCCTGGGCGGCACAACCACGGTGTTGCATGAAGGCCGGGTCATTCAGAGCGGGCGAACGCCTGAGGTCTATCACCAGCCCAAGACCGTGCTCGCTGCCGAGCTGTTTTCCGAGCCGCCCATCAATCTGATGCCGGGCAGGATTCAAGGCAGTGAAGTCAGCTTTGCCAACTTCGTGCATTTCCCGCTCAACGTTGATTTGCGCAACATTGGCGACGGCCAGTATCGGTTCGGCGTACGCCCGAGCCACTTGAGCCTGGTGCCTTCCAATGATGACGACCTCGAACTGGCCGTCACCGTGGAACTCGCCGAGATCAGTGGTTCCGAGAGCTTCCTCCATGTGCGCAACGAGCACTTCCAGCTGGTGCTGCACCTGCCCGGCGTGCACGCCTACGAAGTCGATGCCGCGATCCGGGTGTACATCCCGACGCATAAATTGTTCGTGTTTGACGAGCAGGGCCGCTTGATTCAAGCGCCTGGCTTGCGCATGGCGAGGGTTGCCTGATGGCCGAAATACGTTTGCAGAACCTCGCCCACAGCTACAGCAAACAGCCGACGGGACCTGAGGATTACGCGATTCGCGAGATGAGCCATATCTGGGAGCAGGGTGGGGCGTATGCCTTGCTGGGGCCCTCCGGCTGTGGCAAGTCGACCTTGCTGAATATTATTTCCGGTTTGCTCAGCCCGTCTGAAGGTCAGGTGATGTTTGATTCCCGGGTGGTCAATGACCTGTCCCCGGAGCAACGCAACATTGCCCAGGTTTTTCAGTTCCCGGTGGTCTACGACACCATGACGGTGTTCGACAACCTGGCGTTCCCGCTGCGCAATCAGGGTATGGACGAGAAGAAAGTCCAGACCAAGGTTCAGGAAATTGCAGACGTTCTTGACCTGCAGCCGCTGCTGAAAAAGAAAGCCCGCAACCTGACTGCTGACGAGAAACAGAAAGTCTCCATGGGCCGCGGCCTGGTGCGCGACGACGTGTCGGCGATCCTCTTCGATGAGCCGTTGACGGTCATCGACCCGCATCTGAAATGGAAGCTGCGGCGCAAGCTCAAGCAGATCCACGAGCAGTTCAACATCACCATGGTCTACGTCACCCACGATCAGCTGGAGGCCTCGACCTTTGCTGACAAGATCGCCGTGATGTACGGCGGGGCCATCGTTCAGTTCGGCACCCCGCGCGAGCTGTTCGAAAAACCGCAGCACACCTTTGTCGGCTATTTCATCGGCAGCCCCGGGATGAACCTCATCGAAGTCACGCCGCAAGCGGGCGGCGTGGGGTTTGGCGATGTGCACTTGCCGCTGTCGGTGGCGATGCAGCAACGCATCGCTGAAAAACCGGCCAGCAGCCTGAAAATCGGTATCCGACCCGAGTTTGTCCACGTCTGGGACGGGCCGGTGGACGATGCGATGTGCGCCGAGGTCAGCCACGTGGAGGACTTGGGTACCTACAAGATTCTCAACCTGCGCCTGGCGGGCCACCCGCTGAAAGTCAGGATTCAGGAAGACAAGCCGGTGCCCGAAGGCCAGGCCTGGATCAGCTTCCCGAGCCAATGGCTGATGGTCTATGCCGACGAGTACCTGCTGGAGTCCGGCCATGAATAATAAGGTTCAGAACAACAAGGCATGGTGGCTGGTGCTGCCGGTTTTCCTGCTGGTGGCCTTCAGCGCAATCATTCCGATGATGACCGTGGTCAACTATTCCGTGCAGGACATTTTTGACCAGTCCAGCCGCTATTTCGTGGGCACCGACTGGTTCCGCCAGGTGCTGCAGGACCCGCGTCTTCATGACTCACTGCTGCGTCAGTTCATCTATTCGGCGTGCGTGCTGCTGATCGAAATCCCCTTGGGCATAGCGATTGCACTGTGCATGCCGACCAAGGGTCGCTGGTCTTCGCTGTGCCTGATCGTCATGACCATTCCGCTGCTGATTCCCTTCAACGTGGTGGGCACCATCTGGCAGATTTTCGGCCGGGGTGACATCGGCTTGCTGGGGTATGTGCTGAATAACGTCGGCATCAGCTACAACTACGCGGCCAATGCCTCAGACGCCTGGGTCACGGTGCTGATCATTGACGTCTGGCACTGGACCTCGCTGGTTGCGCTGCTGTGCTATTCCGGCCTGCGCGCAATCCCCGACGTTTACTACCAGGCTGCGCGTATTGATCGGGCGTCCAGTTGGGCCGTGTTCCGCCATATCCAGTTGCCGAAGATGAAGAGCGTACTGCTGATCGCGGTGATGCTGCGCTTCATGGACAGCTTCATGATTTACACCGAGCCCTTTGTGCTCACCGGTGGCGGGCCGGGCAACTCGACGACCTTCCTCAGCCAGACACTGACCACCATGGCGCTCGGCCAGTTCGACCTGGGCCCGGCGGCGGCGTTCTCGCTGGTGTATTTCCTGATCATTCTGTTGGTGTCATGGGTGTTCTACACCGCCATGACCCACAGCGAAAAGAACTGAGGAGGCGGCCATGGATCTGCGTAAAGTCATCCCGCTGTGGATTTACCTGCTGTTCCTGCTGGTGCCGATTTACTGGCTGGTGAACATGTCGTTCAAGACCAACACCGAGATCCTCGGCGGCCTGACCCTCTGGCCTCAGGATTTCACCCTGGCCAATTACAAGGTGATCTTTACCGACGAGAGCTGGTACAGCGGCTACATTAATTCGTTGTACTACGTGTGCCTCAATACCGTGATTTCCCTGAGCGTGGCATTGCCTGCGGCTTACGCCTTCTCGCGCTATCGGTTTCTGGGCGACAAGCACCTGTTCTTCTGGCTGCTGACCAATCGCATGGCGCCGCCTGCGGTGTTTCTGCTGCCGTTCTTCCAGCTGTATTCGTCGATCGGCTTGTTTGATACCCACATTGCTGTCGCGCTGGCTCACTGCCTGTTCAACGTGCCACTGGCCGTGTGGATTCTGGAAGGCTTCATGTCCGGGGTGCCCAAGGAGATTGACGAAACGGCGTACATCGACGGTTACAGCTTCCCCAAGTTTTTCGCCAAGATATTCATCCCGCTGATTGGCTCGGGGATCGGCGTCACGGCGTTCTTCTGCTTCATGTTTTCCTGGGTGGAGTTGTTGCTGGCCCGGACCCTGACCTCGGTCAACGCCAAGCCCATCGCGGCGGTGATGACGCGTACGGTCTCGGCTTCGGGTATTGATTGGGGGGTGCTGGCGGCGGCGGGAGTTTTGACTATTCTGCCGGGCATGCTGGTGATCTGGTTCGTTCGCAACCATGTGGTCAAGGGCTTTGCTCTTGGCCGGGTCTGAGGAGTCGAAAAATGGAGTGGATGTCCTGGACACTGCCCACCGCGCTCTTCTTCGGCAGCATCGCTTTGGTGTTGGCGGGGATGACGGTGTGGGAATTGCGCTCGGCCAGCATCGAGCGTCGCGGTTTTCTGCCGATTGCCACGACCCGTGGCGACCGGTTGTTCATCGGGCTGCTCGGTAGCGCTTATCTGCACCTGCTGGTGATTGGCGCAACCGACTGGAGTATCTGGGTCGCTTCAGGCATTTCCCTGGTGTGGCTTTTGGTGGTGATGCGTTGGGGTTAGAGATTGGATGGGCCAGTCGTCAGGCTGATCCGTCGGGCTGTATTCGAAGCGGGACTAAACAAGAAAAACACTGGAGGTGTCTATGTTCAATAAGAAAAACAAGCTGCGACATAGCGTGACGTTAGCGACGATGGTGATGCTCAGCGGGTTGAGCGTTTCGGCCTGGGCGGATCAATACGAAGATGCGGCCAAGAAGTGGGCGGCCAGTGAGTTCAAGCCCAGCACGCTGTCGGATGCCGAGCAGCTCAAAGAGCTGGAGTGGTTCATCAAGGCGGCCGAGCCGTTCCGTGGCATGGACATCAAGGTGGTGTCCGAAACCCTGACCACCCACGAGTACGAGTCCAAGACGCTGGCCAAGGCGTTCACTGAAATCACCGGCATCAAGATCACCCATGATTTGCTGCAGGAAGGTGACGTCATCGAAAAGCTGCAGACCGCCATGCAGTCTGACAAAAGCATCTATGACGGCTGGGTCAACGACTCCGACCTGATCGGTACCCATTTCCGCTACGGCAAAGCGATGTCTCTGACAGACCTGATGGCAAGTCCGGAAGGCAGCAAAGTCACCTCGCCGACCCTGGATTTGAAAGACTTCATCGGTACGTCCTTCACCACCGCGCCGGACGGCAAGCTGTATCAGCTGCCTGATCAGCAATTCGCCAACCTGTACTGGTTCCGCGCCGACTGGTTTGACCGCGCCGACCTGAAAGCAAAATTCAAGGCCAAGTACGGCTACGAGCTGGGCGTCCCGGTCAACTGGTCAGCCTATGAAGACATCGCCAAGTTCTTCAGCGAAGACGTGAAGGAACTCGACGGCAAGAAAGTGTATGGCCACATGGACTACGGCAAGAAAGACCCGTCCCTGGGCTGGCGCTTCACCGATGCCTGGTTCTCCATGGCAGGCAGCGGCGACAAGGGCTTGCCGAATGGCCTGCCGGTGGACGAGTGGGGCATCCGCGTAGAGGACTGCCATCCGGTGGGTTCGAGCATTACCCGTGGCGGCGATACCAACGGCCCGGCTGCGGTGTTCGCGACCCAGAAATACATCGACTGGCTCAAGGCTTATGCGCCGCCAGAAGCGGCGGGCATGACCTTCTCCGAGTCTGGCCCGGTGCCGTCGCAGGGTAACGTTGCTCAGCAGATTTTCTGGTACACCGCGTTCACTGCCGACATGACCAAGCCAGGCCTGCCCGTGATGAATGCCGATGGCACGCCGAAATGGCGCATGGCGCCGTCACCTAAAGGTCCGTACTGGAAAGAAGGCATGAAACTGGGTTATCAGGACGTGGGTTCCTGGACCTTCCTCAAGTCTTCCGACGAGAAAAAACGCCTGGCTGCGTGGCTGTACGCTCAGTTCGTGACGTCGAAAAGCGTATCGCTGAAGAAAACCATCGTGGGCCTGACGCCGATTCGTGAGTCGGACATCAACTCCAAGGAAATGACCGCGCTGGCGCCGAAGCTGGGTGGCCTGGTGGAGTTCTATCGCAGCCCGGCCCGCGTGCAATGGTCGCCGACCGGGACCAACGTGCCGGATTATCCGAAGCTGGCGCAATTGTGGTGGAGCCATGTTGCTGAAGCGGTCACTGGCGAGAAGACCGCGCAGCAGGCGCTGGACGGTCTGGCCAAGGATCAGGACGCGATCATGACCCGTATCGAGCGCTCCAAGGTTCAAGAGGCCAGCAAGTGCGCGCCGAAGATGAACCCGGAAACCTCGGCTGAAGAGTGGTACACCAAGGCTGAGCAGAGTGGCGGCAAGTTCCTGGCCCCACAACGCAAGCTGGCCAACGAAAAGCCGAAGGGCGAAACCATCGCTTATTCGGATCTGCTGAAAAGCTGGGAAGCCGCCAAGAAGTAAGGTTTTGCAGGCATAAAAAAACGGCACCCTCGGGTGCCGTTTTCATTTGCCGCAGAACACAGTGATCAGCCGTGCAGGGTTTCTGCAGCGTACAGCGTGTTTTCCAGCAGGCAGGCGCGGGTCATGGGCCCGACGCCGCCGGGTACTGGCGTGATCCAGCCAGCGCGGGGCAGGGCGGTGTCGTACACCACGTCGCCCACCAGCTTGCCGTTATCCTGACGGTTGATGCCCACATCGATGACGATGGCGCCTTCCTTGATCCACTCGCCCTTGACCAGCCCTGGTTTGCCAGCGGCAACCACGACCAGATCAGCACGGCCAACGTGGCCTGCCAGGTCTTTGGTGAAACGGTGCGTCACGGTAACGGTGCAGCCCGCCAGCAACAGTTCCATGGCCATGGGCCGACCCACGATGTTGGATGCGCCCACCACCACGGCATCAAGCCCGTAGAGGTCAACGCCGGTGCTTTCCAGCAGGGTCATGATGCCTTTGGGCGTGCAGGGGCGCAGCAGCGGAATACGTTGGGCCAGACGACCGACGTTATAAGGGTGGAAACCGTCCACGTCCTTGTCCGGGCGAATACGCTCCAGCAGCAGGGACGCGTCCAGGTGTTCAGGCAGCGGCAATTGCAGCAGGACGCCGTCGATGTTCGCGTCATCATTGAGGCGATCGATCAGCTCGGTCAGCTCGGCCTGCGAGGTCTGTGCAGGCAGGTCATAGGCCTGGGAGATGAAGCCGACTTCTTCACAGTCTTTGCGCTTGTGCGAGACATAGACCTGAGAGGCGGGGTCGCTGCCCACCAGAATCACGGCGAGGCCGGGTGTACGCAGGCCTTGCTCGCGACGTTCGGCGACACGTTTGGCGATCTGCTGGCGCAGGCTGGCTGCGATCGCTTTGCCGTCGATTAGTTTTGCAGTCATTACGCGTGATTAACCATCGAGAGGGATTGGAAAAGAGCGCGCATTCTCGCATGTCAGCGCCTGCGGGCAAAGGCGCTTGGTCTGCATATTCACCTAACCCCTTTATCTAACTGAATTTTTTTCTAAAAAAGTGTTGACGACCTTCAGGGTCGTCTATAAGATTCGTCGCACTTGTCGGGCACAGCCCAGCACTGGTTAAGCTAGCACAGGTTGTTAGAGTAACTTAGAGTGATGAATCAGGCAGAGTTGAAGGCTGGCTCGGTGTGATTGAAAGCCCTTAATTTGTAGTCGTTAAAGAATGCAGATTATATAAGTGCCCGTAGCTCAGCTGGATAGAGCATCCGCCTTCTAAGCGGATGGTCGCAGGTTCGAGTCCTGCCGGGTGCGCCATTAAAGGCAGCTTTGGCAAGTACAAGTAAAGATGTAGATGTCACGGTTACAACGCACTATGGTGGGCGTAGCTCAGTTGGTAGAGCACGGGATTGTGACTCCCGTTGTCGAGGGTTCGATCCCCTTCGTCCACCCCATATTCAGAAAGGCGCCAGGTTAATAATCTGGCGCCTTTGCTTTAAAGATTGACTGCGGATGTGGTGGAATTGGTAGACACACTGGATTTAGGTTCCAGCGCCGCAAGGTGTGAGAGTTCGAGTCTCTCCGTCCGCACCAAGAAACAAGCGTTATGACGGGTGAGCCGGCTTAGCGCAAAGAAAAAGCCGCCTAGTGCGGCTTTTTTTGTTTCAGGATTATTGTTTTTCGTCTCGCAGGCTGGCCAGCCCGGCTGCCGTCGGTCGTGCGGGACGTGCTTCGCGGAACGGAATCAACGCCGAGGCGGGGTGCATGATGCCTTGTGCAGGGCCATGCCAGACGCGTTTCGGACAGCTGAACGCAACCACGGTTGTCGTCCGCTGACCGCCTGATTCCCTTCTCTTTATTCGCCCTTTTTCAGTGGGGTGACTTCTTGAGTTCGACCCACTAGAATGCATGCCCTTGATTCTGGGGTCGGAAACGGCCGGCTAACGTCTGTGCAACGAGGAATATCCATGCAAGTTTCTGTTGAAAATACTTCCGCTCTTGAGCGCCGCATGACCATTGGCGTGCCAGCTGAACGCATCGAGACTGAAGTCAACAAGCGTCTGCAGCAGACCGCACGTAAAGCCAAGATCCCGGGCTTCCGCCCAGGCAAAGTGCCTATGAGCGTGATCCGCCAGCGTTATGAAGATGGCGCGCGTCAGGAAGCGCTGGGTGATTTGATCCAGGCGACCTTTTACGAAGCAGTGGTTGAGCAAAAGCTGAACCCGGCTGGCGCACCTGCTGTAGAGCCAAAGTCGTTTGAAAAAGGCAAGGACCTGGAATACGTCGCAACCTTCGAAGTATTCCCGGAATTTACGGTTGCCGGTTTCGATTCCATCGCTGTTGAGCGTCTGTCTGCAGACGTGGCTGATGCCGACCTGGACAACATGCTGGAAATCCTGCGCAAGCAGAACGTTCGTTTCGAAGTGGCCGACCGTGCTGCCCAGAACGAAGACCAGCTGAACATCGATTTCGTTGGCAAGGTTGACGGCGAAGTATTCGCTGGCGGTTCTGCCACTGGCACCCAGCTGGTATTGGGTTCCGGCCGCATGATCCCAGGCTTCGAAGATGGCCTGGTTGGCGCAAAGGCCGGTGAAGAGCGTGTTCTGAACCTGACTTTCCCGGAAGACTATCAGAACCTCGAACTGGCAGGTAAAGCTGCCGAGTTCACCGTGACCGTCAACACTGTTTCCGAGCCTAAGCTGCCTGAGCTGAACGAAGAGTTCTTCAAGCAGTTCGGCATCAAGGAAACCGGCATCGACGGCTTCCGCACCGAAGTTCGCAAGAACATGGAGCGCGAGCTGCGTCAGGCGATCAAGTCCAAGGTCAAGAATCAGGTAATGGACGGCCTGCTGGCTTCCAACCCGATCGAAGTGCCAAAGGCTCTGCTGGAAAACGAAGTCAACCGTCTGCGCGTTCAGGCTGTTCAGCAGTTTGGCGGCAACATCAAGCCAGACCAGCTGCCAGCTGAGCTGTTCGAAGAGCAAGCCAAGCGTCGTGTCGAGCTGGGCCTGATCGTTGCTGAAGTGGTCAAGCAATTCGACCTCAAGCCTGACGACACTCGTGTTCGCGAGATGATCCAGGAAATGGCTTCCGCCTACCAGGAGCCAGAGCAGGTTGTGGCTTGGTACTACAAAAACGAGCAGCAAATGAACGAAGTGCGTTCGGTTGTGCTTGAAGAGCAAGTTGTGGATACTGTTTTGCAGAAAGCTAGCGTGACCGAGAAGTCGGTCTCCTACGAAGAAGCTGTCAAGCCGGTGGAAGCTCCACAAGCCGACTGATTTGTCTCTCGTTCGAAAAAACACCACAAGCCAGCCTTCGCGCTGGCTTGTGCGTATTCAACAAATGACTATTTGGGAGTGAATGCGAGACATGTCCCGCAATTCTTATATTCAGCAGCACTCTGACATCCAGGCCGCAGGCGGTCTGGTCCCGATGGTTATCGAGCAGTCCGCCCGTGGCGAACGCGCCTATGACATCTATTCGCGTCTGCTCAAGGAGCGCGTGATCTTCCTGGTCGGTCCGGTAGAAGACTACTCGGCCAACCTGATCTGTGCGCAACTGCTGTTCCTTGAAGCGGAAAACCCGGACAAGGATATCCATCTCTACATCAACTCACCGGGCGGTTCGGTGACTGCGGGCATGTCGATCTACGACACCATGCAGTTTATCAAGCCCAATGTGTCGACCACCTGTATTGGTCAGGCATGCAGCATGGGTGCATTCCTGCTGACCGCCGGTGCGCCAGGCAAGCGTTTCTGCCTGCCGAACTCGCGCGTGATGATTCACCAGCCATTGGGCGGTTTCCAGGGCCAGGCTTCGGATATCGAAATCCACGCCAAGGAAATCCTTTTCATTCGTGAGCGCCTCAACTCGCTGATGGCCAAGCACAGCGGTCACACGCTGGAAGAGATCGAGCGTGACACCAACCGCGATAACTTCATGAGCGCCGAAGCCGCCCGTGATTATGGGTTGATCGACGAAGTCATCACTCAGCGTCCCGCTTAATATAAGCACCTCGAAATAGGCGTGGTCGGCTCCTCTGATCACTAGCGGGCTTGAAAAAGCCCGCAATAGCCTTCATCTTGTGTTGCAAGCCTATCGGATTTGGATCGAACGAATGACTGACACCCGCAACGGCGAGGACAACGGCAAGCTGCTCTATT
>Ga0247734_1000039_pt1 | contig 121862 bp, 107 predicted proteins | sample UWRJL103311B2_FD_180933 | JGI IMG/M metagenome (GOLD analysis project Ga0247734, IMG submission 180933) | Plant litter microbial communities from Arlington Agricultural Research Station in Wisconsin, United States - UWRJ-L103-311B-2 | ecosystem: Environmental > Terrestrial > Plant litter >...
CGCTGGCCATGGATGAAGGCGAGATCTTCAACATGTACCACGAGATCCCATCGGTCGCGAAAAAAGCCGCCTGGGGCTTGAAATACACCCGTTCGATCTCCGATCCGAAGTTCGAAACCGGCACCGAAGAAACCGACAAAGAACTGTTGCGCAACCTGATCGCCTACTACTGCGTACTCGAAGGCATCTTCTTCTACTGCGGCTTCACCCAGATCCTGTCCATGGGCCGCCGCAACAAAATGACCGGCGTCGCCGAGCAGTTCCAGTACATCCTGCGCGACGAATCCATGCACCTGAACTTCGGCATCGACGTGATCAACCAGATCAAAATCGAAAACCCACACCTGTGGGACGCCGAAATGAAGGAAGAAGCCAGCCAGATGATCCTGCAAGGCACCCAACTGGAAATCGAATACGCCCGCGACACCATGCCCCGCGGCGTCCTCGGCATGAACGCCGCGATGATGGAGGACTACCTCAAATTCATCGCCAACCGTCGCCTGAGCCAGATCGGTTTGAAAGAAGAGTACCCAGGTACCACCAACCCATTCCCATGGATGAGCGAAATCATGGACTTGAAGAAAGAGAAAAACTTCTTCGAGACGCGGGTTATCGAATACCAGACCGGCGGCGCGCTTAGCTGGGATTGATATCAGGGCTGCATAGCCTTGAAGCAGTAACCAAAAAGCCAGAAGCGTGATGCTTCTGGCTTTTTTATTGGCCGTCAAATGATAGGCGGGACCTGTAGGAGCTGCCGAAGGCTGCGAAAACGGTGCTAAATCACATGATTACTACGCCTAAATATCTATACATAAACTGCTTATAAAGAGATTAAATACTAGATTTATAGACATTACTGCAACCACGACTATGATAGACATCAGATAAGGCAAACAACGCCTGGATATAAAGACACAAAATAGATAAATACCACATTCGGCCAAGGAATCTAGACACTATGCGCCTCCAAACCATGACCGACGATGCTATCGCCAGCGCCATTGGTACACGGCTCCAGGAACTGCGCCTAAAAAGAAACCTGAGCCAGGACCAAGTGGCCAAGGAAGCGGGTATCAGCCGACAAACCTTGATCAATCTCCTGCACGGCAAAGGCACCCTGGTGAATCTGATCGCCGTCCTACGTGCGATCGGTGAGTTGGAAAGAGTGAGCTCTCTGGTCCAGGTCGTTTTGCCGAGCCCACTGCAAGTGATCAAGATGGCAGGCAGCCAGCGCGTACGCGCCACCGGAACACGTAGGGTGGATAAGGACGCAAGCGGTTTAGCTTCAAAGCCCAAGGGCAAAATCAATAAGGATGTTCAGTGGTGATTACGGCAAAGGTCTATCTGTTTGATCTGTTTGTTGGGGGGCTGCTGTGGGACGAAACAACTCAGCTGGGCCTGTTCGAATATGACCCCGACTTCGTCAAGACAGGCATCGAGATCTCGCCAATCCATATGCCACTGGCAGCCAATCAGACCTATGCCTTTCCCAGCCTGAATCGAGAGACCTATAGAGGCCTGCCCGCAATCCTCGCCGACTCCCTGCCTGACGACTTCGGCAACGCTCTGATAGATGCCTGGCTTGCTAAAGAAGGCCGCGACAAGCCCACCTTCACGCCTGTTGAACGAGTGCTCTACCAAGGCATGCGCGGTATGGGCGCGCTGGAATATAGGCCTGCCCTCGGTGGCTCTGCAAAACCCAGTGAAAACGTCCAGATAGAAGCCCTCGTCCACCTTGCCAGTGAAGTGCTCTCCCAGCGGGAAACGCTGGCAGAGCGCCTCGAAAAACACGATCCCAGTGTCGATGATGCAGCGCTTCAGCGCTTGATTCAGGTGGGCACGAGCGCCGGTGGTGCCCGGGCAAAAGCCGTTATTGCAATGAATGCTGCTGGGGAGATTCGTTCAGGGCAAGTCAAGGCACCCAAAGGCTTTACCTATTGGCTGCTGAAATTCGACGTCGCCAAAAACACTGACGTCCTGGCCGACTCACAAGGCTTCGGGCGCGTGGAGTACGCCTATTCGCTCATGGCAAAAGCCGCAGGCATCACCATGAGCCCCTGTGAATTACTGCAAGAAGGCGGGCGCGCGCACTTCCTGACAAAACGCTTTGACCGGACCGATAACGGCGAAAAAATCCACATGGCCACTCTCTGCGCACTGGACCATGCCGACTACAAGCAACCGGGCGGCTATTCGTACGAAGAAGCCTTTGGTGTAATGCGCGCCCTCGGGCTCTCACGGGACGACGCCATCGAATACTACCGCCGCATGGTGTTCAACCTGGTTGGGCGCAATCAGGACGATCACACCAAGAACACCAGCTTCCTGATGAATCAACAAGGCAACTGGTCACTCTCCCCCGCCTACGACGTGTCGTGGTCATACCAACCCGGCAGCTTCTGGGTCGAAACTCACCAAATGACCGTCAACGGCAAGCGTGACAAATTCGAACTCGCCGACCTGGAAGCCATCGCCAGACAAGTACGAGGTATTGATGCGCCGGCCATTATCAAAGAGGTCTGCGCGGCGGTTAAACGCTGGCGCGAGATTGCGGAATCGGTGGGCGTGGCGCCGCGTTTGATTGATGAAATTGAGAAGACGCACCGGCTTTATCTTGGGGAAATGCTTGCTTAGCTGGGATTGATATCAGGGCTGCATAGCCTTGAAGCAGTACCCAAAAGCCAGAAGCGTGATGCTTCTGGCTTTTTTATTGCCCTGAAATACGCCCCTCTTGTAGGAGCGAACGTGTTCGCGAGGCGATCTACGCCACAAAACCGATCTTCCAGGCCAGTTCCTGTCCGCCGTTTGACAAACCTCACCCACCGATAGCCTTATAACCAACCACGAGGCTGGATTTTCCAACATCAACGTGCCGGGAAGTGATGATGTCTGCCGATCCAAAGCAGTACGCGTTGTTGAAGACGACCGAAAGTCTGCGCCTTGCCAGCGAGGATGGGGAGCGGTGGCGTGAGTGGGGGCCGTATCTGAGTGATCGGCAGTGGGGCACCGTTCGCGAAGACTACAGCGCCGATGGAAATGCATGGGACTACTTCCCGCATGATCATGCCCGCAGCCGTGCTTACCGCTGGGGAGAAGATGGGCTGGCCGGGTTTTCCGACAAGTCTCAGCACTGGTGCATTGGCCTGGGTCTGTGGAATGAACGCGACCCCATCCTCAAAGAGCGTTTGTTTGGCCTGAACAATGCTGAAGGCAATCATGGCGAAGACGTGAAGGAATTGTACTTTCACCTCGACGGCGTCCCCAGCCATGCGTATATGCGCATGCTCTACAAGTACCCGCATGGGAGGTTTCCCTACGATGATCTGGTGGCAGAGAACGCCAGGCGCGGGTTGAATGATCCGGAGTATGAAATCCTCGACACCGGCGTATTCAACGACAACCATTATTTCGACGTCACGGTGGAGTACGCCAAGCACACGCCGGACGATGTCTTGATGCGGGTGACCGTCACCAACCGCTCCGACCAAGCCGCACGGGTGCATGTACTGCCGCAGTTATGGGCCCGTGATACCTGGAGCTGGACACCGGGTACCGAGCGCCCTGCCCTGTCACTGCTCGATGACACCATCAGTGCCCGGCATCCGTCAGAAGCCGATAGACACGCCACGGCCTGGGGACCGCACGCCTGCGACTGGCTGTTCTGCGAGAACCGCACTAACACCCCGAAACTGTTTGGCGAGCCCGCGCCCGGCCCCTTCAAGGACGGCATCGGTGAATACCTCGTCAACGCTAACCCCACCGCCATTCGCCGGGACAACGGGACCAAAGTCGCCGCGCATTTCGTCCTGCAACTGGAGGGTGGCGCTTCTGAGGTGGTGTACTTGCGTTTCGCTCCCGCCGGAGCGGCGCGGGTGAATGCGCGCAAGTTGTTTGAGACGCGCCGCGCCGAGGCCGATGAGTTTTATGACGCGCTGCAGCAGGCATTGCCCGATGCCGATGCTCGCAATGTCCAGCGCCAGGCACTGGCTGGCTTGCTGTGGTCAAAGCAGTTTTATTACTTCGACGTCAAAACCTGGCTCGCTGGCGATCCCGGCCAGGCACCGCCGCCTGAACGCGCGCACATACGAAACAACCAGTGGCGTCACCTGTACAACTTCGACATCGTCTCGATGCCGGACAAATGGGAGTATCCCTGGTACGCGTCATGGGACACGGCCTTCCAGGCGGTCGCGTTTGCGTTGATTGACCTGGACTTCGCCAAGGACCAGTTGCTGCTATTGGTCAAAGATCGCTTCATGCACCCCAACGGCCAGATACCGGCTTATGAATGGTGCTTCGACGACGCCAACCCGCCGGTGCATGCCTGGGCCTCCTGGCGTGTGTACCAGATGGAAAAGGCCCAGACAGGCCAAGGCGATGCCGCGTTTCTTGAGCGGGTTTTCCACAAGCTGCTGCTGAATTTTTCCTGGTGGGTGAATCGCAAGGACAGCGAAGGCCACAACATTTTCCAGGGTGGATTTCTCGGTCTCGATAACATCGGCCTGTTTGACCGTTCTGCCGCCTTCGCCCCCGGCTACCAACTGGATCAGGCCGACGGAACGGCCTGGGTGGCCGGCTATGCCCTGGACCTGATGCGCATGGCGCTGGAACTGGCACAGCGCAATGACGTTTACATCGACATCTCGGTGAAATTCTTCGAACACTTTCTGTACATCGCCGGTGCGATCAACCAAGTGGACAGCGTGGACGTCGAAGGGCTCTGGAATGAGCAGGACGGCTTCTTCTACGACGTATTGCACCGCCCTGACGGCAGCCGTGAGTCGGTGCGGCTGCGCTCATTCGTGGGCTTGATTTCGCTGTTTGCCGTGCGCGTGCTGGAGCAACGCGAACATGAAGGGCTCAAAGGGCTGCGCGAACGTCTGCTGGGTTTCCTCCATCATCGCCCGGACCTGGCAGCGCTCATCTCGCGCTGGACCGAACCCGGAAAAGGCAATCGTCTGTTACTGGCGCTATTGCGGGGGCAACGGACCAAGGACCTCATCAAGCAAATGCTGGATGAAAACGAGTTTCTCTCGCCGTTTGGTGTGCGCTCGTTGTCACGCTTCTACGCCGAGAATCCGTTCAGCATGCAAATCAACGGCAACACCCTGTCGGCGGATTACCAGCCTGCCGAGTCCAACTCGCGGCTGTTTGGCGGCAACTCAAACTGGCGCGGCCCGATATGGATGCCGTTGAATTACATGCTGATCGAGTCACTGCGCGAGTTTCATCGCTATTACGGCGAGAACTTTTCCGTGGAATACCCCAGTGGCTCGGGCTATCTGGCGTCGCTGGACGAAGTGGCTGACGGCTTAAGTCAGCGCATCTGCGGATTATTCCTGCGCAACAGCGAAGGCAACCGACCTTCCATGGCCAACTATCCACAGCTGGAAATCGATCCACAGAGCCGGGACCTGGTGTTATTCCACGAATATTTTCACGGCGAGAATGGACGCGGTTTGGGGGCTTCACATCAGACGGGCTGGAGTGCGCTGGTTGCGCTGTTGTTGCAGCCGAGGGTCAGGCCTGAATGAAATACGCCCCCCCTGTAGGAGCGAACTTGTTCGCGAGGCGATCTACCTCACACAACCAACCTTCCAGGCCAGACCGATCAAGCCTTATGATCATCAATCACTAATACCACGGTTGCTCCCGCGATGATCAAACGCTGCACCTTACTCGACCACAACGGCTGGCTCCCCCTGCGCGCAGCACTCTGGCCCGACTCCGCCGCTGACGCTTCCCATGAAATACAGACCATCCTCAGCACACCCGAGCGCTACCTGGTGCTCGTCTTCACTGATGAAAACGGCATCGCCCTAGGTTTTGCCGAAGCATCGATCCGAACCGACTACGTCAACGGCACCCACTCCTCGCCGGTGGCATTTCTTGAAGGTCTGTACGTTCAGCCTGACAGTCGCGGCCAAGGTATTGCGCGGCAGCTTGTGGCTGGCGTTGAAGACTGGGCTGGGGAAATGGGGTGTACGGAGTTGGCTTCGGATGCGTTGGTGGAGAACGGGGTAAGTCATGCGATGCATGAGGCGCTGGGGTTTGAGGAGACTGAGCGGGTGGTTTATTTTTTGAAGGGGTTGGGGATGGCCGGAATTAACAACTAGATTCAGATCGAAGAATCGCTCTTTAGGGACGCCGAAATGAAGGAAGAAGCCAGCCAAATGATCCTGCAAGGCACTCAACTAGAAATAGAATACGCCCGCGACAACATGCCCCGCGGCGTCCTCGGCATGACCGCCGAGATGAAGGTGGACTAATTCAGGCTGAGCCAGATCAGTTTGAAAGAAGAGTACCCGGATACCACCAACCCACTCCCATGGATGAGCGAAATCATGGACCTGAAGAAAGAGAAAAACTTCTTGATACGCGGGTTATTGAGTATCAAACTGGTAGGGCTTTGGGCTGGTATTGATTTTGATCCTGCGCTTCATTTTTGAAACGAGAAGGCTGCCCGAAGGGGTGGTTTTTTTAGAGGTGCCGGAATTTTTCGTCTAAATCTCGAAGCACAAATGAGGAGTAGAATGCGCTTTATCGCCAGGTTTTCCCGGACATTCTTAGCCATCAATCAATCAGCTTCGGCGAAATACATGCGAGCGTGCTCAACCGTGAGTTTCTGAGCCAGGATTGATAGTGGTGTTGAGCCGTGCTAAAACTATCTGACTTAACTAATTTCGTCAGAGTGTTCTTTTTGGAGTGACAATGGCAAAACCTAGAATATTTATCAGCTCTACCTATTTCGACTTAAAAAATGTCAGAGCCGATTTGGAGCGCTTTATAAAAACGCAAGGATTTGATCCAATCCTGAATGAAAGAGGGCACATCGCTTATGGTAGTAAAGAAAAGCTGGAGGAGTATTGCTATAAAGAAATACAGCTGAGCGACATCCTTGTATCTATTATTGGCGGACGATATGGTTCGCAGTCGAAGGTAGACGCCAATTCAATATCCAACATCGAGTTAAGAACAGCAATCGATTTAGGAAAGCAGGTATACATCTTCATAGACAAAAACGTATATAGCGAATTTAAAACATATGAAAGAAATAAAGAAAACAAAACAATTTCTTATGCATCCGTAGACGATCAGAAAATATTTTCATTTATAGAAGAAATTCAAAGCCTCCCTATAAATAATGCAATAGCAAATTTTGAAACAAGTTCAGACATAACGGATTATTTAAAGCTCCAGTGGGCAGGGCTATTCCAAAGGCTTTTATCAGAACACTCCAAGCAAAAAGAAATAAATGCGCTAGATGAAATAAAATCAACTGCAAAAACACTAAATCAACTTGTAGAGTATCTTGTTGAGGAACGAAAAAACGGCGACCAAGCATTTAAAGAAATCCTTCTTGCAAACCACCCGGCCTTCCATGAATTGCAATCAAAATTGACCATCCCCTATCGCATATTTTTCTGCAACATAACAGAACTCAACGAGCTTCTAAAAGCGCGTTTCTTCAAGCCGGTGCCTCCGGAAGCATGGGACTCACCTGATTCTCACGAATGGATAAACTCAAAAACATCCCCAGATCAATTGCTAAAAATAAGCAGCTCAATATTTGATGAAGAATACAAACTAAAAATCATCACACCAGACCAATGGAATGAGAGTCTTATACAAATCATGGATTACAACGCGGAAACCCACGGAGAGGAAGAACCACCTTTTTAACGGTCACCCAAAATTTATCTGAGGTTAAAGCCTCAGCAAAAATAGTATACGACAAACCTAGAAACACCTTTTATCTAACACTACATAAAGCTAATCCAGAGAGGCCGAGAGCATATAATACTGATCACGACTCAACTGCCCAGCTTCTGTGGGTTCATCAAAAAGCTATGCGCTGTTCCACCCTCCAAGTCGAACGGCACCACAGACAACCACAATCCCGCCGAGTACTCAAAAACCGGCAACGCCTCCTGAAACGCCGCCCGCTTCGGATAGATCAGCACCAAATCCCCTTGCCCTCCGAGGTATTTGTGGCCATACGCAAACAGCTGATAGAAATCCGATTGGCTCAGCCCATAGTTTTTACTGCCTGCCTCAGAATCCAGTCGCTTCCACTTCGTATCCAAGATCCAGCTTTTGGCACCCTGAGTGATCATCAGGTCGGGGCGTAGCTGGAAGACTTTCTTTTCCTTGTGCTCACAGAGGTATTCGCTTCTGCGTTCCACATGCAGCGTCGCGTCCGACGGTAGGAAGTCCCGCAGACATGCGGCCACATAGCGCTCGAACAATTTCTCCATGGGGAACAGCAAGCTCATCCCTTGCCATTCGCCAGCAATCGCTAATGGCGTTTGCTGCTGGATGATCAGCTCACACCAAGGCTTTACCGGTTGGTAGTGAGCCATTAGCCGGTCGTTTCGCCATTGCTTGAAGTCTTGTGTGGTGTCGCGGCTGGTTGGAATTTCCAGAAGCATTGAGCGCAGTTCGTGGGATAGCCGCCAGTTGCTTGGGTCCTGAGTGGTTTTGCAGACAATATCCAACGCCGTCTTGAGCAGACGATTCTCAGGGCGGTCGGGGAGGAAGATGTCGTGGCGGATCTGGAAGTGGTGTTGTCGCCCAGGCGGTTGGCGCATTTGTCGAGCTGTATTGAGTTGGCCGCGTAGGTAGCGCTGCTCTTCTTCAACACGCTGGTAGTCGAATCGCAGACCACGCTTGATCAGGTGATCAAGCGCTTCAAGAAAGCTGCTCATTACCCATTCGGTTATTGGCGCATCGAAACGTTGCAGCGCCGTTGCGCCGACCTCGCGGGTTGGTAGCTTCAACGATTTTTGAATCATGCGCCTGAGCAACGCACGGCTCTGTTGAATGCAATCACCTTCCTCAAAATGCTTAGGGAGGATTTCGATGCGTGTGCCACAGGGGGTTTCCACTACACCCACGTAGTTATCGAGCTTCAGCCAGCGACGATCTTCGATCTGGACCAGAGCGGCACCGGCCTTACTAAACTTCGAACTCTGCTCGCACAGCCAATCGAAGGCCGACGCCGATACTTGAGCCTTGTCGAGGTTTGGGCTTGGGACATGACTGGTCGTGAGCCGGGCATATTCTCGAACCGTCAGGGTGGTTTTCAACGATTTACCCTGCCAAGTACCTCAATAATTTTCGCCCCCAATGATCGATTATTGAGCGGCTTATTTGACTTATTGACCAGAGAAATACCGTGTTCAATCGCTATATCTTTCAACGCTGGAAAAGCTGGCATGACTCGGATACCGGCGCGAATCACCTCGATTGTGCCCGATGGCAATTTACGAACGGTGACGTCTCCCTCCTGCACATCCGCCGCCGAATGCGATGCGGGCGCCACTTGATTGTGATCAATGATGCCTAGGTAAGCCTCAACTCGCGTGAAGGCATCAGGATTCAGCTCCCAACGCTCATTGTTCTGGTTCACGGTGACTGAATCCCCAAACAATGCGTTGATATCTTGGCTGGGCTGCAACAAAAAGCGGTTTTCAGGCGCTTTACGCTGATCATTGAGAACCCATTGGATTCGCTGCCAGTCCTCGAAGAAATACTCCTGAAGTAGCGGCAAGATCTGCTTGCTGAACACAGCCTCCAAATCCTCCAACGAGGACTCAGATTTCAGCTGCATGAAATATGCGTGTCCCAAGCAATGGTCACGATCAAGCAAAGCAGCAATCCGCTGATTCATCACACTCAGCAATTCACCTAGAGCAACACCCTCAACCGTTACTTTGTCGAGCAACTCAGGGTTCGGTGGCACTTCAATGAAATTGAAGCGTCGGCGAAGGGCAATATCCAATGCCGCTAGCGAGCGGTCAGCGGTATTCATCGTGCCAATCAAATAGACATTGCTAGGAACGCTGAAGCGCTCCTTTGAATAGGGCAGCGTCACTTCAAGGGCTTCAGGGGCCCCTGAACGCTTGGAAGGTTCGATGAGGGTGATTAGCTCGCCGAATATTCGGGAAATGTTGCCGCGATTGATTTCGTCGATGATGAGGACGCGTGCCGTATTCGAAAGCACCTCGGACTTGGTCGCTGGCGGGCCGTTCAGGACACGCTCAACCAAAGCGGGCATGAAGTTGTTGTAGCCGTTGACTAAGTTAGGCTCCAGCGTCGTGCCTGTTCCCAGGAGCTGAAACACCCTTCTCTCAGCAATATCCTCAAGGGTCAGTTGCCCCTTGCGCACATAATCGGCGAGCTTTTTGAGCAAACTCAAACCGATCGGCAGTTCGTTACCATTTGGCTTTTTCAGCTCCAGCAATTCGTGGGAGCAATTGATAACGACGTACCCACCAATGCTTTCACCCTTACGAAAAAGGGTGGCATTCGCGTCAGTTTCTGCGCCGTAATTGGCATCGAGAAGCTGACTGAGCTTGCTCTTATCAGTCGCCGTTTCAGCCAACTCATAAAGAGTCCGCTGAGTAAATTTGACGTTCGTCAACTGCTGATACGGGAGCGAAGGGCTGTATGTACGAAGCCACTTTACTGAGCGGCACTGCGCATAATCAGCATCGCGCTCATCGGCGGAAAGACAGTGGTAATCTCCAGTTACCTCCCCAATAGCCCGAAACTTCGTGTTCCCATCGGTTATGACTAGTAGATCCCCTTTTTTCATTCGAACAACAAAGTCAGTGACCGCCTTAACCGCGTAAGCACCGCTCGGCATCGGTTGCCCTGCGTAGGCGAAACGCTCAACGACATCCGCGCGGCTTTTACATCCTGAAAAGTCGATGCGATCCCCGTACCCCAGCAAAGCAAAATTGCCTTTCAGGCAATCGTCGTATACGTAGGCGTCACTACCTTGAGTGTTACCCAGGGACATTTTCCAGATTCGAGACTTGGAGATGTCAGTGGAAATCGACTCATGATGAGTGACTTTCGCAGTGGCGGGCGTGCTGCACAGACTTTTGAATATGCCGTCCACGACGTCATAAGTAAGGGCGCCATCCTCATTGGTGTCTGCTCGTAACCCTTCAACGAAGTCCTCGTAACTGAAGCTTTGATGGAAGGTGACGAATTTCACGTGATCAGCAGCAACTAAAGCATCGAAACGCGCTTTTAGGACTTTTCGGTCTTCACGATTAGCCTGCAGAAATTCAGGATCCAGAATCTCCAGCGTGGCCTCAATGGTCGCGTAGGTTTTCCCCGTGCCAGGTGGGCCGAAGAAAATTTGGTTAAGCGAAGCCATTGGGGAACGTCCTTGTAGGAATATTCCCACACCATAGCCAGATGGCCAGTATGGGTAAAGCGCTACTACGATTAGCGTCAGAAATTTTCAGAAATGCCCTACAACGCAGTCCTTGCCCGCCCCGCCATCGCCCTCTAACCTTCTCACCGCGCCTAAGAAACGCACCGAAACCTCAAAAGCAGCGGCCAGACCGCACCCGATAAAATGCGGCTTTTTTGTACCTGCGGCCTTCGGCTGCGCGTCCTAAAATTTCTGTATGTCGGGAGTGGGCTAATACAAGACCCGAAAGGGAAATACGTCCGGCCTTGTTTCTCTGCTTTTGAGGTTTCTTAACTCCCGACGCCTATAGCCTTGCAAAGGCTGCAAATGCAGAGATCTCACCAATGCTTGACCTCAACCTACCAAGGCAACCCGCCGCCAACGCTCTCACCCCCACCACCTTCCACCGCCACAACCGCCAACTCCGCACCCTTCTCCTCGAATCCCAAGTCTGGTTCTGCGCCCGAGACTTCAGCCGCCTGATGGGTTGGCCGTTGAATGAGCGGACGACGCGCAAGCTGGATGTGGATCAGCGGCGGGTGGTTTTGCTGGAGACGCATTACGGAGCTGAGGACGAGTTGATGGTGAGTGAGTCGGGGGTTTATGAGTTGTTGGTGCATCACTTCCATGCGGAGAATCGGGGTTTGCGGCGTTGGATCACTAATGAAGTGGTGCCTTGCTTGCGGGATGATCGGGTGCCGGTGAATGACGCCGCGCCGAGTTTGAGTCAGTTAAGTTGGCCGGGGTTGTCGGTGTGTCTGTTGCATTGGCAGAGCGAGCCATGGATTCGGCTGCGGGATATGCCGAGGATGCTACCGCTGGGGCAGTTATCGGGAGATTCGGGGCGGGTTGAAGCTCGGTTGCCGTGGTGGCGGGCTGTTTGGCGTGGGGTTGGATTGGGTTGAAGGGCAAAGGTGGCCTGCTAATGGGCCACCTTTGAATGCAGCTCATGCTGCGAAACCTATGCGCTTTTCAGCACCGCTTCTGCTTTTGAGTGGGAGGGCTGCTGGTCTGACATGCCCTTCTCTTGCTTTCGCTCCAGTGCCAGTTCGGTCAGGGCGATCATGCGGTCGTAGCGCATCAGCATGACTTGTGAATAGCCACACAAGAAGTAGAAGAAGATGTTCGCGACGGCCACTGCAAACATCCAGTCGAGCCGAGAGGTGAGGATTGCAGCATCGGTCAGTGTTTTGGCTAATGTTGATAGCCCGACGAACAACGCCAGCAGCCCTGGGAAGATACCGACTTTGTCTAGCGCACCGGTGACGAGGTAAGTGCGCCTTTCGAAGCTGTTGCGCTCGTTTTTCAGCTCAAGGGCGCCAAGCTTCAATGTGTCGCGGGTCAATGCCTCCAGGCGCGGAAGGTGTCGCGCATCAACCTGCATGACGGTTTTGACATTCCACTCCAACAGGCAGGCAAAGGGGCTGCCGAACAGCTTCTTCACTGAGTCGCGATAGAGCCAGAGCCCAAGGAAGGGGTAGATGAATAAGGTCAGGTAAGAGAGGGCAATCAAGGCCCAACTGACATTGAATACCCAGCGCCAGCCTTCGATCAGGCCAAGGGGCGCGATCAGGACTGCCAGGATTGACGGCGCGACCAGGCCAAACCAGAAGACTCTGAAACCAATTTTATAGGCCCTTCCGGACTTATCCTGCTTGCGGCTTGCTTTAACGGTTTGCTTGTAGTCCTGCTGGATATCAGCCTTGATTTGGAGGTACGTGTCGATTTCGTTGGTCATGGAGTTTCCTTGAACCGTATGGGATGTCGGTGTGGGAATACGAACGAGATGACTCTGAGTTTAGGACCGTCGATGGCGCAGTTATCAGTAATCCAACCGCCCAAACAGATCGTCAAAAGGGATCATGACGTGTTGCCGAAAGGCGGCACTCGTTTGGAGCCTTTGATACCAGGCCTCCACGTGAGGAACATTCGGGCGGGCGATATCAAGGTTGAAGTAGCGGTAGAGATGAGTGCCCGCCGGTATGTCTGCCAGCGTCAGGTGTGGGCCGGCCAGGAAGTCTTGCTTGCTCAATATTTTGTCGAGCAGTTGAAAGTATTGCGTGCACAGCGCTACGTGTTTTTCGATCGCGTTGAGGTCTCGCTGAGCTTCTGGAGTTCTGTAAAAACCCCAGAACACGCCGGTTAGAAACTCGGGTTGCAGCGTTGTCTGCGCCCAGTCCATCCAGCAGTCGATCTGGGCGCGACGTACAGGGTCGCTGCTCCAGAGTTCGGGCCCGCCGTAACGTGCCGCCAGGTACCTGAGGATGCTGTGTGATTCCCAGACAACGGTGCCGTCGCTGTCCCTGATGACCGGGATCCGACCGTGGGGGTTCATGGCCAGGAATTCGGGAGAGTCTTTGAGGCCGAATGCGCCGCCTGCCGGGATGTGCTCATGGGGCAGATTCAGCTCACCGATAAGCCACATGACTTTCTGAACATTGAACGATGAGCGTCTTCCCCACACTTCAAGCATGCAGCCTCCTTTGTTTTTGGTCGGTCTGTGGTTGCGCCAACCAGGTTGAGGGCCAGCAACATCGCGCAACTGCTGCATCGTTTGTAAGGTCAGTCCCGACGTTTGACCCGTTGAGCGCCCCCAATGGCCATGAACACACAGCCGGGTATCCAGAAGGCTGGGTTGCTGGTGGCCAAGCCTATGGCGATGAACGCCGCGCCTGTTGCGAACATGATGGGTTTTCCCTGAATGGCCTATCCGTTTATGACTGAGCGGAATCTAGCATAGAGCTCTGCCCGGTGGAGGCAGCAGAGTCGTCATGTTTGTAGGGGGAATGGGATGGATTGAAATTGGGGCCAACAGGTTCAGCCCTTCATCCGCTGCCGATAATCCTGAACCATCGCTTTGGTCACGTCTTCTTCATAGCAAATCGGCGACTGTCCACCCGGGCGGCTGTAGGCGCTGCGTTTGCCGCAGCTTCGGCCGTTGCGCATTGTGTTGTAGGGGCACGGGCAGTTGCCGGAATAGGCGGCAATTGAGTGGTCGATGATGAGTTGGACGATGGCTGAATCAGGAAGCTTGGTGTCCTTTGCGGACACCGTAAATGCACTCAGCAATGCCAGCGCGGCAATGAAGCTGATTCCAACCTTTCTCATGGCTAATCCTTAGCTGATAGAACGACGTGTCCTACCAGCTTTGTACCATGCCATCATTACGCCACTAAACTCTTTTTTTCAGGCCTTCGATCAAGCCCAACCGAACAAGCCGTCATCGTTAACGATGGTGCGCATCCCGGTCATGATGATGTTTTGGCCATGGCTGGCGTCGGCCGGGTTGGTGAAGTCCATGTAGAAGGTTTCGTTGGCTTCCCATTTTTTGTCGCCGAGTACTTCGACGGCGACGACGGCTTGGGTTTCGCCTGCGTAGAAGTTCAGGGTGCCTTTGGTGGCCAGGTAGTCTTCGCCTGCTTTGGCGGTGCCATCGCGGGTGGTGAAGTTGAGGCTGACGACTTTGTTGGGGTCGCTGCGGGTGCCGTTGAACTGGACCAGGAAGTAGGCGTTGCTGGCGCCGGAGTTGCCTTCGACAACACTCGTTTTGACCTCGGACTGTTTGGTCGGCGCGTCGGTGTAGCTGGCGCGGATCGCCTTGTCGATGGTTTCCTGGTAGGCGCTGATGCGCGACCAGGCGCCGATTTCGCCGTAGCTGCTGTTGAGGCTGTTGTCGACGTCCGGGTGAGCGCCGTTGAGGTACATGCTGTTGATCGAGCTGGCGATGCCGGCGATTTTGCCGTTGATGAACGCTGGACCACCGCTGTCGCCAGCGCTGAGGATGCCTTCTTTCTGGCCAAGGCCGGTGTCACGAATCCCGAGCAGGCTGCCCAGAGCATCGTGGGCGGCGGTGCCATCATCGAAGTCAGCGATCAACTGGGTGCCAGCCTTGGGGTTCCAGGAGATGTAGTTGCCCATCTTGGCCTTGAGCGCAGCGGCGTCGGCGTCGAATTTGTTCGAGGCGATCTGGCGGATCGGCGCGGCCGAGTAGTTGCTGGAAACACCCGACGCGCCGGTGCCTGGCACGCCGTAGCCGACCATGGTCATGGTCTGGCCGATTTCGTTGGCGTCGCGGTACAGGTCGTAACGTTCGGCGCCGACGGGTGCGTGGCCCTTGAGCCAGACAATCGCCAGGTCGTTGTTCAGGTTGATCGAGTCGTAATTCGACATCACGTCGACCTTACTCGCGCCCAGCGTCTGCTTACCGGCTGAAGTTTCGAACGTAACTGAGGTGTTGTTGGTGCCATTCTTGAACAAATGAGCCGCCGTCAGGATCGCCTGACCGCCAAACAACAAAACGCCTGTACCGTAATAACCACCTCCTGTGGATACCATAACCACGCCATCATTGCCTTGACCGGTTACAGCTTTGTTGCGTGCGTCCGTGTAGGAGGTGACCGTCGAAACCATAGTGTTATACCCAAGTGAGTGTCTGTTCGAGGATTGTGTCGGCAATGACACGAAGCCCGTGAGTGACGCTCGTCGGATTGCCATCATTATGGCATTACGCCTTTCGTTATCAGCCGAACGGTATAGCGCAAGGCCACTATTGTGCCGAGGGGTGGCGGAATTGGCGTGGTGGGGGTGGGGTTTTGCATAGGACTGATGCACCGCTTTCGCGGCCGTCGTAACCTCCGGCGGCTCCTACAGGGGTGCGTCGTTTGTCTCAGCTTTTGTTAAAGTCCGCACCTGCCCGCTTCTGATCGACATCGGCCATGACTGCAAAAAACAATCGCTTCAAGATTTGGCTCACTCGGGTGGCTGCCTGGGTTCGACAGCTGCGTGGGCACACGGCGGGGTCACCTATAAAGGATCAGGTCGCAGACGCTCGGCCTGCCGCTCCCCAACCTGCTGCGCCGCCTGTCACTCGTAAAACCAAGAAGCCCAAACCAAAGGCAGTGCCCAAGACAGCACCACCGCTCAAAGCCCCGGCCTGCCCGCACTGCAAGAAACCCATGGTGGTCAAGGTGGCGCGCACCGGGGGTAATGCCGGGGGCAGCTTCTGGGGGTGCGGGGATTACCCGAAGTGTCGGGGGATTCGGGCGATGTTGGCGCCGATGGAAGGCAAGTAGAGCGCAGTCCTACTCAGGCCCCCATTTGTGGGATAACCATTTCGACGGAACTGGATGACTGGCTCGTCAGCACATATCTGCGTCGCTGTAGGCGAAATCGGATCTGACTGTTTGCCGCCCACAACAGGATGGCTGAAGAGCCTGATTTAGAGGCCTTTGTAGGACATTTCCAGTTCAAGTGATTAGCGTATTACAGGTCTTGGGGGCATCGTTTGGTGCCCTCGACAGTTTCAAGCTCTGCTTCTATCTTGCGCGTCCTTTTGACTCGGGGCGACTCAATGACCAACCCACTTACCCCTTCCAGCAAATCCCTTGAAAACGGCTTCGCTGAAGTTGCGCAACTGATCAACAACGCTCGCCAAACCACGCTACAAGCGGTGAATACACAGCTGATCGAGCTGCACTGGCAGGTCGGTCGCTATATCAGCCAGAAGATAGAGCAGGCTGAATGGGGTGAAGGCGTGGTGGCGCAACTGGCAGCGTACCTGGCGACGAGCCAGCCTGGCTTAAGGGGCTTTACTCGCCGAAATCTCTTCCGTATGCGTCAGTTCTATGAGGCATACCGAGGGAATGAAATAGTGTCAGCACTGCTGACACAAATTCCCTGGACCCATAACCTGATCATTCTTGGCCAGAGCAAGCGGTCCGAGGAGCGTGAGTTTTATTTGCGGATGGCGATCCAGGAGAAGTGGTCAAGCCGGGAATTGGAGCGCCAATTCAAGACTGCGCTGTTTGAACGGTCGGTTACCCAACCTGCAAAAGTCTCAGCAGTGCTGAGACAAAATCATCCCGAAGCCCTAAACATATTCAAAGACGCCTATATGCTTGAGTTTCTGGGCTTGCCGGGCGGGCATGGCGAGGCTGATCTGCATCGCGGGTTGGTACAACGTCTAAAGGACTTTCTCAGCGAGCTCGGACGTGACTTCTGCTTTGTGGGCTCGCAGTACCCCGTGCAGGTTGGCAGCCGGGATTTCGCCCTCGACCTGCTGTTCTTCCACAGGGGATTGAACTGCCTGGTGGCATTCGAACTGAAAGTCGGCCGATTCGAACCTGAATATCTGGGCAAGCTTGGATTCTACCTTGAGGCCTTGGATCGTGATGAACGCAAAGACCACGAGAACCCCGCCATCGGGGTACTGCTCTGCGCGAGCAAAGAGGATGAGGTCGTCGAGTACGCCCTGAATCGATCGCTTTCTCCCGCAATGGTTGCGGAATATCAAACACGTCTACCGGATAAAAGACTGCTGCAAGCGAAGCTTCATGAGTTCTACGCCTTGAACACAGACGCGGACAGTGGCGAATAACACTGGACTTGATAACAGCCTCATTCGACACCACGCCCCCTGATAAGGCAGGATGCCACCATTCGCTGCTGACCCAGCCCTTATGAGGAAACCCCATGCGGTTTTTCAGTTGTAAAACCGTCGTGCTCACCGCTGCGCTGTTGATGAGCCTGCAGAGTGCAGATGTCATCGCCGCAACCAGACAACAAGCGTCGAACCTGCAAAAAGTCTCGCTGCTGGGCGGGCGGCTGGTGTTTCGTTTGCCCAAGGATTACGTGAAAAGCCCGATGCCCGAGATTGACGACAAGGCCAGGGCGGCGGGTGTGACGGGTTCGCTGTATATGAATAAAGCCGCCAAGCGCGTGGTGATTGTCACCGAGACGCCGCTGGATTCCGCAGTGAAAGTGTCGAGCAACGACAAAGCCACGCTGGATGGCATCATCGCCGCGACGGTCGAACAGCAGAAGGCCAGTTACCAGAACTTCAAACAACTCGGCGAGAAGAAGATGGTACGCCGCGGCCTCGGTGTGCGTCAGCTGGATATTTCCGGCAGCGTCGACGGCGGCAAAGTGCTAAGTAGCACCGTGACGGCTGCGGCGGGCAAGCGCACGGCGATGATCAACGTGATCTCCCTGGAGAAGGACGCCAAGGCTCACGGGGAACTGCTGAAGGCGATTACGGATAACAAGAAGTAAAGAGTGCTGCTATTTGGGCGGCGAATGCTGCTTTAAAAGCAGCATTCATCTCTATAGGTGTTACAGCGAATCAAAGCTCGAGTTGTCAGCCACCCATGATTCCACCTCGGCGAGTAGTCGCTTGGCATGGGCGACCGCCTCCACAGCCATGGACTCACTGACCGGATCCCCGGAGTAATCACTCAGATTCCTCAACTTCCGAAGACCGTCCAGTGTGATCATGAACTGACGATCGACACCGACAGTGATGGTGAGCGACTGAATCATCGTCACGTGATGACCTGGCTTGCTGGTCAGCGTACGAAAGCCTCGGCTTTGCAGCGCGGCGTTGGCAGCTTGCATGATGGATTTGTAAGCCATGTCAAAACGCCCTTCGCTGCTCATCTGTGCAAGCTGAGCATCTGCGAGGCTTCGGCTCGCGGCCACTAGCAGGCGGTGGATGTTCGTCGCGTCCAGGGGAATTTTTTCGAGTGCACTACCTAAAAGGTTCTCAAGCGTCATATCTCACTCCACGAGAATGGCACCCAGTTCCTCCTCGGTGCCGATCACGAACAGCTTAGGTTTGCTCAACACCTCTTGCACAAAACCACCCTGCTCTTTTACCAATTGAAACCATTCATTTTCAGGATACTGCTTGGGGTTGATCTCCCGCCCCAGTGATTCCTGCAAAGGGTGAAGCGTGTTAATCAGCTCGCTGAAACTCACATCACCTATCACCATCAGATCGATGTCACTGTCGCTGTTGGCAGTGCCGCTGGCCATTGAGCCAAAGATGAAAGCAGCGGTGATTCGTTCAGACATTGGCTCTAATGCGGCAGACAAAGACTGGAGCCAGCCATCTGTCTTGCGCAGGATGCTGCTTATTTCTTCAAACACAGGACAGTCGATTGCAGCGCGGTATTGGATCTGGTTCCCCACTCGCCGTTTTTTGAGCAAACCCACCTCCACCATCTTGGCCAGTTCCCGGCTCAGCGTGCCGGAGATGGTGCCCGTCAGGCGTGCGATTTCTCGTTGATGATATTGGTCGTCCGGATGCAATAGCAGGAGTGCCAATACTTTGCGTCGGTAATCGGAAAAGAGAAATGTAGCCAACGACATGGTAGTCACCAGACTGCTGCTTTTAAGGCTGCAATTGAAGCTTTAAAAGCAGCATTCATCAAGCTCAATTTACCGCCGCCCTTCCACCAGCATCTTCACCGCCAGGCCACACAACACGGTGCCCATCAGCCATTTCTGTACCATGGCCCAGGTCGGGCGTTGGGTGAGGAAGATGGCGATGGAGCCTGCGGCCAGGGCGATCATGGCGTTGACGCTGAGGCTGATCAGCGTCTGGGTGGTGCCCAGAATCAGGGATTGGCTGAGGACGCTGGCGCCGCTGTCGAGGCTGATGAATTGCGGCAGCAGGGACAGGTACAGCACGGCGACTTTCGGGTTCAGCAGGTTGGTCATCAGGCCCATCAGGAATAGCTGTTTGTTGCTGTCGCGAGGCAGTTCCTTGATCTGGAACGGCGAGCGGCCGCCGGGTTTGAGTGCTTGCCAGGCCAGGTACAGCAAGTACAGGGCACCTGCGACGCGCAATACGTCGTAAGCGTAGGGAACGGCCATCACCAGGCCGGTAATGCCGAATGCGGCGCAGAGCATATAGAAGAGAAAGCCCACACCCACGCCGCCCAGTGAAATCAGCCCGGCTTTGGGGCCTTGGGAAATGGAACGGGAAATGAGGTAGACCATGTTCGGGCCGGGCGTGAGCACCATGCCGAGGCAGATCAGGGAGAAGGTGATGAGGCTTGCGAGTTCGGGCATGACGACGTCCTGGCTGTCGAAGGGGGATTGTGGGCTGGAGCTTACGGCATTTACCTCAGATCGGGCGGGTGCAGGTGTGTGGCAACGCTAAATCCGTGGGAGCGACCGGGGTGGCGCTCCACCTTGCTCGCGAAGAGGCCGGTAAATCAGCATGTATTTCTGCAGGCAGGAACATTGCCTTCGCGAGCAAGCTCGCTCCCACAGGTCCTATGTTTGCTGAGCGACAGCGCTGTGGCAGGGACATAGCGGAATCCCCCACGGGACCTGGGACAACGTATAACTTTCAATCCATCCGCAACACCGCACACAGCCGCTCCACCATCTGATGCACTTTGGGCAGGGATTCGCGCTTGCGGGGCCAGGCCAGGTGCAGGTCCAGGCCTTCGGTGGCCAGGTGCGGAAGGATTTCCACCAGCTCGCCGCGCTGCAGTTGGTCTTTGATCAGCCAGGTTGCCAGTTGCGCCACGCCACTGCCCGCCACCACTGCCGCAACCTGGGCTTCGCCGTTGCCGACCACGATGCGCCCTTGCACCAGGCGCAATTCGGTCTGCCCGGTCTCGTCGACGATGACCCACGGGCTGGCGCTGCCAAAAGCGTTTCCGTAAAGGATGCAGGCGTGATCAGCCAGTTCATCAAAGGTCTGCGGGGTGCCGTGACGGTGCAGGTAAAGCGGTGCCGCACAGAATATCAGCCGTTCGGTGCCCAGGTAGCGATGGCCGAGGGTCGCGGGCCAGACTGCCGGGCCACCGATGCGCACGGCAATGTCGATGCCCTCCTCGATCAGGTCCACAAAGCGATCCGTGAACGACACATGCGGACGTAGCTTGGGGTGTTGTTCGGCGAATTCCAGGATCAGCGGCAGGACGTGAATCCGCCCGAACGATGCAGGCAGATCCACACGCAGATGCCCGGCCGGTTCCGAGCGTTGTGCAGCCAATGCGGTTTCGGCGTCTTCCAGTTCGTTGAGGATGCGCGTGCAGACGCTGTAATAGGCTGTCCCCTCCTCGCTCAGCGCCAGGCTGCGGGTGGTGCGTTCGAACAGGCGCATGCCCAGGCGCGCTTCCAGGCGGGCGATGCTTTTGCTGACGGCCGAATTGGTCAGGCTCAAGCGTTCGGCGGCAGCGGTAAAGCTGCCGGCGTTGGCGACGGTCACGAAGGTGGAAATGCCCTTGAGGCGATCAGCAGAGATCATGTGCGCCTGTCTATTTATGAATTTAATTCCATAATGCACGGAAAAAACACCAAAGATAAGAAGCACGTTCTCGAATAGGCTAGCGCCATCTTTTCGCTCGAGTTATTCCCATGTCTTCCCTGAACACCACCGCTGCTGGTTCTGCCAGCGGCGAACGCGCCACGGGCGCCAATCTGGCGATTGCGATCCTGGCTCTGGCCGGTTTTGTGATTGTGACCACCGAGTTTCTGATCATCGGGCTTTTGCCTGCCATGGCTCGGGATCTGGGGATTTCCATCTCCGATGCTGGTCTGCTGGTCACTCTGTTTGCCTTCACGGTGATGCTGTTCGGTCCACCGCTGACGGCCATGCTGTCGCACCTGGATCGCAAGAAAACCTTCATCGCAATCCTGATGATCTTCGCCGCCTCCAATGCGCTGGCGGCGCTGTCGAGCAACATCTGGGTGCTGGCGTTTGCGCGGTTCATCCCGGCGCTGGCATTGCCAGTGTTCTGGGGCACCGCCAGTGAAACCGCCGGTTTGATGGCCGGGCCGAAACAGGCAGGCAAGGCGGTCGCCCGGGTGTATCTGGGGATTTCCGCCGCCATGCTGTTTGGCATTCCGCTGGGCACGCTGTTCGCCGACGCAGTGGGCTGGCGCGGCGCGTTCTGGGCGCTGACCTTGCTGTCGCTGCTGATGGCCTTGCTGCTGTGGATGGTCATGCCGACCATTGCCCCTACCGAGAAAGTCGGTTTGGCCAAGCAGGCAAAAATCCTCGCTGACCCACGCTTCATCATCAATCTGCTGCTGTCGATTCTGCTGTTCACCGCGATGTTCACGGCCTACACCTACCTGGCCGATACCCTGGAACGCATCGCCATGGTCCCGCCTGCGCAAGTGGGCTGGTGGCTGATGGGCTTTGGCGCCGTTGGCCTGATCGGCAATGGTCTGGGCGGACGCTACGTAGACGCCAGCCCGCTGGGCTCGACCATTGTTTTCGCACTGCTGCTGGCTGTGGGCATGAGCGCCAGCGTGCCGGCCGCCGGTTCCGTGCCGTTGCTCTGCGCCGTGTTGCTGGTGTGGGGTGTTGCGCACACGGCGCTGTTTCCGATCTGCCAGATCCGCGTCATGCAGACGGCGCCTCAGGCTCAGGCGCTGGCAGGCACCTTGAACGTCTCGGCGGCCAATGCCGGGATCGGGCTGGGTTCAGTGATCGGCGGGCTGACGATTGATCAGTTGGGCTTGTCGGATGTGGGCTATGTCGCCGCTGCCATTGCTCTGCTGGCCATCGTTACAGCGCTGATTGCTATCCAGATGAACAGGAAATGACCCACTGAACTGCTCGAAGTGTGACAAACAGCGACAATTTGTCACGCTATCGTCCAATAATGGCAAATGGCTCTTCCCAGTAAGAGGCCGGAGGGCCAAACTCCGCTATTTGCGCCTGAGCCACGGTATACAGGCGATCAGCAGCAGATATCGGTAGAGCGCCATGGTCAGTCACGACGGCAAGGGAAGGTCCTTTGCCAAACGAATTTATTGGGTACGCAGCCTTGGCGTTGGCATTGGCTTTTTCAGTGTCGCGGCAACGATGTATCTGCTGCGCCCGCCTGCGTGGGTCTGGGCGGCCATGCTCTGCAACGCGATTATCTGGCCGCCGATTGCCCTGTGGCTGGCAACGCGCTCGCGCCAACCGTTCCACGCCGAAAAGCGCAACATCCTGGTCGATTCCATGGCAGGGGGCTTCTGGGCCGGGGCCATGGGCTTCAACCCGCTGCCGACCGTGACCGTGCTGGCCATGATGGGCATGCATAACCTCGCAGCGGGCGGCAAGACGCTGTTCCTGCGCGGGATGCTGGCGCAAGTGATAGGCGCCGGGATCGCGGTGGCGCTGTTCCGTCAGACCTTCACGTCCTACAGCACGCCGTTGCAGATCTACGCATGCCTGCCGGTATTGGTCCTGTACCCGATGTTTGTGGGTTACACCAGCTATCAGGTGTCGCACAAGCTCAGTGAACACAAGCACATCCTGGGCAAACTCAGCCGTACCGACAGCCTCACCGGCCTGATCAATCACGGTTCCTGGAAGGACCTGCTGCAACTGGAGTTCAGCCGCTGCCAGGTATTGGCCCGCGAGACCTCCATTGCGCTGATCGACATTGATCACTTCAAGGCCATCAATGACACGCAAGGCCACATCGTGGGTGACAGCGTGCTCAAACGCTTGAGCACGGCACTGGGTGCCAGCCTGCGGGGCTCTGACCTCGCCGGGCGCTATGGTGGCGATGAGTTCTGCGTGATCCTGCCCAACACCAGCGCGGTGCTGGCCTGGGAGACCCTCGAACAATTGAGGGTCGACGTCAGCAACTTGCGCGACCCTCGCCTGCCGCACCTGAAATTGAGCCTGAGCATCGGCATCGCCACCTACCGGCCGGACATGCCAGACGCAGCCACTTGGCTCAATGAGGCCGACAAGGCGCTTTACATCGCCAAAACCACGGGGCGTAACCGGGTGTGCTCGGCAGAATCGAACGTGGTCTCATTCCAGAGGCAGGGCGTTGAACACTCGGGGCAATGACCTGAACCCGCCGGGTGTCGAACTCAGGTCGCGTTTTCCGTTTTAGCGCCAGCGCAAAGATTATCCAGCAGCCATTGCGGCGAATGCTCTTCGAACAACTGAATCAGCGGTTTATCAAGTTTGAGTGCACCGTACAGCGCCTCCTCCCGGTTGAGATGGCCTTGCTGAACCGTGCGGTAATCGCGCGGGTAAATGCTTTGTTCAATGGGCATCAGTGCATCGAAGTGCTCAAGCAGACCTGCAAACACCAACCTGCGCTCCACGGTGTGGCGTGTGGTGGCGATGAGTTTGACGAAGTACGCGCTGTCCTGCTGACGAAGCGCCTGCATGGCGGCAAAACGTTCGGCCAGGGTGTAAGGCGCCGCCTGATCGAAGATCATGCAGCACAACAACGTACGCGGCATTTCGTTGAGCGGGTTGACGGTGACTTTGTAGCGCCGATGCAGGGACAGAACAAAGTAAGCGCATTTTTCCGCGAGCAGCCTGTGCCGAGAGCCGCCCGGCACAGCCAGATGATCCAGCCCCGGCGTTTTGCGCCCTTCGCGGCTGACCTGCCGGGAGAACTTCTCCAACGCACCTTGAGGTCCGAGCAGGCTGGCCTGCAACTCACACAGCTGGGGTTGCGACAGCTTGCGCTGCCTGGCCACCAATCGATTGAAACAATCAACGATATCGGCACGAGGCAACGACGACACATGCCTGAATGTCGCCTGCAACTGAGTGCCTTCCCTTTTCATCATGACGCCCATTGATCAACTCCCTTTTATTATTAATAAGTAGCGGCCCTGCCATTGAAGCCAGGTTGTTCTTCAGAAAAGGATCATCGAGGACACAACCCGATAGAACGCAGCACTGCCGGGCCTCACACGCGCCGCAGGACATTACGATTAACGAAACATGAATCAGATTAATTAGCCGGAAGAGAACTTTCCTACACAACTGACAGAAACATTACCCCCCTCTCTAACAGCGCTTGCGCTGTTCAGCAATACTTGTTTCGGAAGAAAAGATAAACGCCTGAATTCATAAATACAATCAGCGAACCCAAAAAAATTGGATCCATCCATAACTTACTTATATAAGTCTTATTTACCTGACAACAATAGGAAACAGCCCACAACAACAATCGGTATGGGCTGACAGACTTAAGCCATCTGCACCAGCGAGGCATCAAAACGCGAGCGACGGCGCAGGCTGTCACTCGTTTTGCAACGGCCAGCAGAAATCAGTCAGGCGCGTAGGTTGTGCGGCAAACCGGTGTGCGGCGATTGCTCGACGGCGGCGATGAATGCGTTCTGCAAGGCTTATTCGGCGAGTTCGAAATGACCCCGCGAAGCGATTCCTGCCGGAACAAAGTCTCTACCTGGGAGTGGAGGACGCGGGGGGAATGTTGGTTCATGCCCTGCCCTCGTGGGTCTGCATGAATATTGGCTTCATCCAGACCGAACGAGAGGCAGGCGGTCAGCGAACCAGCAATGCGTCGACTTTCATGCCTTTGTGCAGGCCGAACACGGCGGCGGTCAGCAGGCCAACACCGCCCATCACGGCGACGTAGGCGACACACACCCAAGGGCTCCAGGGCATCAGTGCGATCAGCATCAGCGGCGTGGTGCTGGCCCATAGCGCGTAGGCGATGTTGTAGGTGAACGAAATGCCCGACACCCGGATATCTGCCGGAAACAGGCCGACCATCACCGACGGCACCACCCCGACAATGCCGCACGCCAGCCCGGCAATGGCGTAAGCAATGCCCGGCGCCAGCCACTGGCCAATCAGGCTGGCATACAACAGCGCGATACCCAGCGGCAGGATGGCGCTGTAGACCAGCACGGCACGCCATGCACCGATGCGGTCGACCAGCATGCCGGCCAGCACACAGCCGATATTCAGGAATACGATGCCCACGCTGCTCAGCGCGAAGGTATGGCTGGCGCTCATGCCGAAGCTTTTCTGCATGACGGTCGGGGTAATGACCACCAGCACCACCACCGCAGAGGTGAGCACGCAGGTCAGCAAGGCAGCGGGCAGCAGCGACTGGCGATGTTCGCGCAGCACGGCTTTCAATGGCAGCTCGGTGACGGCTTGACGCTGTTCCTGCATGGCCATGAACACCGGGGTTTCGCTGAGCCAACGACGCAGCCAGACGCCAACCACACCAAACACACCGCCCAGCAGGAACGGAATGCGCCAGGCCCAGTCGAGGATTTCCGCGGGGGTAAAGACTTTCGCCAGCCAGGTAGCGACCAGCGCCCCCAGCAGATAACCAAAGGTCAGCCCGGCCTGCAGCACGCCCAGGGCATAACCGCGATGGGCTTTGGGCGCGTGCTCGGCCACGAACACCCAGGCGCTCGGCACCTCGCCGCCTACCGCCGCGCCTTGCAGGATGCGCAAGGCCAGCAGGATCAAAGGCGCCCAATAACCAATCTGCGCGTAGGTCGGCATGATGCCGATCAACAGGCAAGGCAAGGCCATCATCAGGATGCTCAGGCTGAACACGCGCTTGCGGCCCAGCTTGTCAGCGAAGTGCGCCATCAGGATGCCGCCCAGCGGTCGCGCCAGATAACCGGTCACGAAAATCCCGAAGCTTTGCAGCAGACGCAGCCATTCCGGCATTTCCGGCGGGAAAAACAGCTGGCTCAGCGTCAGCGCAAAGAACACGAAAATGATGAAGTCATAGATCTCAAGCGCCCCGCCCAGCGCCGCCAGGCCCAGGGTTTTGTAGTCAGCGCGAGAGAACGGCTGGGGACGTGCTCGAACAATGGCCGTCATAGGAACCCCGGTCACCATAGATGAATTGGACGCGACAACCCGTCGCAGGGCGCGAAGAATAGCAAACTCGCAGGGGGTGAGCGCGGCGGGTTGCTGACTGGTGGGTCAGGGCGGTCGTATTGATGCTCACCAGACCTGAGGGAAATGCACTGTCTGCCTGCAACCCTGTAGGAGCTGCCGAAGGCTGCGAAGGGGATATTCCTGAAACACCGCTTTCGCAGCCTTCGGCAGCTCCTACAGATTGGAGCCCGGTCTACTTTTTGCGGGAGTCTGCCCCTTGAGCCAGGCCAAAAACGCTTTCACTGGCGCTTGCCGCTCCCTGCCCGGCGTGCAAGCGGCGATGTAATGCGGGCCGGGCAGAAAGACATCCGGGCGATATGGCACCAGCAATCCCTTGGCGACGCTGTCGGCCACCAGCACATTGCTGGCCAGCACCAGGCCCTGTCCTGCGATGGCAGCGCTCAGGGCGAAATGTTCGTCGTCATACTCACGCATCAGGGCCTGGCCAAGCCAATCCTGATGCCCGGCCGCCGCACACCAGGTTGCCCAGTCCACCTTGTAACCGCCCGGCATTTGCCAGCGCAGGTTGATCAACTCCACGCGATCATGGGCCTGGGGATGGGCCATGGCCGGAGCGGCATAGACTGAAAAATATTCAGCCATCAAAGGCTCACTGAATAGCGCAAGGTCAGGGCGGCTGGCCGTGCGGATTGCCAGGTCGACGCTGGAGTCACGCAGCAAATCCACCAGCTCGTTGCTGGTTTCCACCCGCACATTAATGTGCGGCTGGGCCTGATAGAAATCCCCCAGTCGCGGGATCAACCAGGCGGCGGCCAATGCTGGCGTGGTGGCCAGCACCAGGGTCTGCGCATCGGGCTCAGGCTTCAGTTGCGCAAGGCTGGCGCTGATGTCCAGCAGCGCCCGGTGCGCATGCCGATACAGTCGTTCACCCTCGACGGTCAGGCGCACGCCACTGCCGGAACGACTGAACAACATCACGCCAACCCACGCTTCCAGCGCTTTGACCTGATAGGACACCGCTCCAGGGGTGACGAAAAGCTCGTCAGCCGCCGCCTTGAAACTGCCCGTGCGAGCCGCCGCCTCGAACGTGCGATAGGCGGTGAGCGGTATTTTCGTGAACAAGGCGGACCTCGGGTCATGCATCAATTGAATTGAGGGGGGCTCAATTTATCTCATTTTTGCTCGTGCGGACCCTCCATTAGCCTGATCGCATTCCAACAGAAGGACACGACCATGCAAGGCCCGACCCGCAGAATCACCCAGGCGGTGCTCTATGAGCTGATCGCCATTGGCGTGCTGTCCCCTTCGCTCGCCTGGGTATATGAAGAAAGCCTGGTCTATTCCGGCGCCCTCTCGATCATGCTGTCAGCCAGCGCATTGCTGTGGAATGTGATCTACAACTGGGGCTTCGAGCGCTGGGAAGCACGCCAGCCGCAACGCAGCAGAACCTGGCAGCGTCGGTTGCTGCATTCCCTGGGTTTCGAAGGCGGTCTGACGTTGATGCTGGTGCCGCTGGTGGCGGGCTGGTTGGGTATTTCCTGGTGGGCAGCATTGATGACCAACCTGGGGCTGTTCGTGTTTTTCTTCGTGTATTCGCTGCTATTTCAACGGTTATTCGATTACCTGTTCGATGTTCCCGATTCAGCGAAACAACCTGTGTCGATTATTAAGGGTGAATTAAGTAAGCACGGTTAATCTGGCTTCAACCAGACAACGGAACGAATCGGTTCCCGCTGGATCAATAACTCCAGATCAATCAAAAGGAATGAATAATGAAAACGCTTCACGCCCTGTTCGCTGCTGTTGCCCTGACCACCGTTGCCGGTGTTGCTCAAGCTGATATCGGCCCTGACGAAGTGGTACGTCTGCATAAAGCCGGCACCGTGATGGACTTCGAAAAACTCAACAAGCTGGCGCTGGACAAGCACCCAGGCTTCACCATCCACGATACCGAGCTGGAAAAGCACGCCGAGCGCTACGTGTATCAGGTTGAACTGCGCGACGCCAAAGGCGCCGAGTGGGATGTGGACCTGGACGCCAAGACCGGCGAAGTCATCAAAGACAAACAAGACAAGTAAGTTATTCCTGTAGAAGCTGCTGCGGGCTGCAAATTCGATGTGTCATTCACATTGATTCGCAGCCCGCAGCCGTTACTGCAGTTAGTTCGCTGATAATAAACTATTGCTTCAATCCAACTTTCAACAGTTGCCCGTCACCCTCGTCGGTCAATACGTAGATATAACCATCCGGCCCTTGGCGTACATCACGGATGCGTTTCTTGAGATCCCCCAGCAACCGTTCTTCGTGAACAATCTTGTCGCCCTCGAATTCCAGTCGGATCAGCTCTTCAGTGGCCAATGCGCCAATGAACAGATTGTGGTCCCAGGCTTTGAAGCGATCTGCGTCATAGAACGTCATGCCACTGATGCCCGGTGATTTCTGCCAGACGTGGTACGGCTTGATGGTGCCTTCGACAAACTCGCCCTTGGCTTCGGAAATCGGTACACCCGAGTAATCGATGCCATGGGTTGCCAACGGCCAGCCGTAATTCTGCGCGCGCTCGATGATGTTCACTTCATCGCCGCCTTTGGGGCCGTGCTCGTTGGTCCACAAGGTGCCGGTCCACGGGTTCAACGCCGCGCCCTGTTGATTGCGATGGCCATACGACCAGATTTCCGGACGGACGTTTTTCTGCCCCACGAACGGGTTATCCGGCGGCACCTTGCCGTCGGCGAACAGGCGCACGACTTTGCCCTGCAGCTTGTCCAGGTCTTGTGACGTCGGGCGGGCGTTGTTTTCACCCAAGGCGATGAACAGATAACCGTCGCGATCGAAGACCATTCGCGAGCCAAAGTGGTTACCCACTGACAACTTGGGCATCTGACGGAAAATCACGTTGAAATCTTCCAGCCTGGTCAGGTCCGTAGACAGTCGCCCGCGCCCTGCTGCAGTGCCTGCCTTGCCGTCTTCACCCACTTCCGAGAACGTCAGGTAAACCATGCGATCTGTGGCGAAGTCCGGGGACAGCACCACATCCAGCAAACCGCCCTGCCCTTGCGACCAGACCTTGGGCACCCCCGACAGCGGTTTGGAGAGAGTGCCGTCCGGCGCAACAATGCGCAGGTTGCCGGGCTTTTCGGTGATCAGCATGCCTTTGTTGTCAGGCAGAAACGCCAGGGCCCAAGGGTGATCCAGCCCCTTGGCGACTTCTTCGACACTGATGGTGCCTTGCTCGCTTTTGAAATCTTGTACGGGACCTGCTGAGGCGTGCAACGACAGCGTCAGAACGGCGCTGGCGCAAAGTGTGGCGATCAAGGTTTTACGATGCATGGACGATTCCTTATGTGCATGAAAGAGCCCTCGACGGACGGGGAATGAAAAAACTCAATCGGTGGTTTTACGCTCGCGGCTGGAGCCACTGCCTGGCGACGGCGCGACCGGCTGCTGCTTTCGCGTGTCATAGCCATTGCGGATGCCGCCGTTTTCCAGCGTCGGTGGCCGCGGGTTGGGCGCAGTACTGGGGCCACGAACCGGGGGAATGCTGGACTCGGTACCCTGGCGGCTATTGGGGTTGGCGCGGTGGATCGGGTTGTTATTCGGATTGCCGTTGTTGATCGTGCTGTTAGGCAGGGTCTGGGCCTGGGACACACCGGCCAGCCCTGCCAGAAGCAGGACGCCCAGCGTTGAAAGTGCAAGAAGTCGCGCAGAACTGTTCATCACTTACCTTCTGTGGGAAACGGTAACGATTCAGGCGTTTGATGGCGATGGCCCCTGTAGGTTCGCTCCCGGCCAGTGCGATGGGCAAGTGAAGCGGTTTGAAGTTTGTAACAAGGATGTGCAGCGTGAGGTTGTTCGACCCGTTGAAGCCGGGAGAGAATGCATCGCCACTCAAGCCGCATTTCCAATAGATGCATGTTTGCGGGGCGACCGAGTGCGTTCCACCTTGCTCCCGAAGAACGGGTGAACCGGAACCTTTTTTGCGCTTGAAAAATTGCCTTCGCGAGCAAGCTCGCTCCCACAGGTCCCGTGTTTGCTGCGCGGCGTCGAAGACGGGGCGGGCTCCCACAGGTAGCAGAACGCTTTGATCGAGATCAACCACTCATGACCGACACCCCGCAAGCCGCTCCTGCGCTGAAAGAAATCTTCAACCTCGCCCGCTTGCAGCACATCGCCGAGCAGACCGAAGCGATTTATCCGGAGTTCGATACTGCTGCATTTCTGGCCCACGTCGCCCACGACCTGCAGAGCCAATCGCTGATGCAGCGCCTCAATCGCGTCAGCCGTGGCCTGCATGCGGGGCTGCCGGAGGATTACCCCGAGGCGCTGGCGATTCTTTATGAACTGGCGCCGCGCCTGAACAGCAGCTTTGTCAGCCTGATCCTGCCGGAATATGTCGCGCTTTACGGACAGCACGATTTCGAGCGCTCGATGCAGGCCTTGAAGTTCTTCACCGCCTTTGGCTCGTCAGAATTTGCCGTGCGGCATTTTCTGCGCCTGGACATGCCCCGCGCGCTGAACATCATGCAGGGCTGGTCGCAGGACGAAAACGAACATGTGCGGCGCCTGGCCAGTGAAGGCAGCCGCCCGCGCCTGCCGTGGTCGTTTCGCATCGAGCCGCTGATGAAGGACCCGGCACCGGTGCTGCCCATCCTCGACAACCTCACCGCCGACAGCAGCCTGTATGTGCGCAAGTCCGTGGCCAATCACCTGAACGACATCACCAAGGACAACCCCGAGTGGGTGCTTGACTACATCGAAGGCTGGTCGCTGGAGAATCCGCACACTGCCTGGATCGCTCGGCATGCGTTGCGCTCATTGATCAAGAAAGGCGATCGCCGGGCGCTGGGCATTATGGGGGCTGGGCACAAGGCCGAAGTGCGGGTGGACGAGGTCAGCGTCACCCCGCAGACCCTTCGTCTGGGTGAAACCCTGAGCCTGGCGTTTCGGGTTACGTCCACGTCCCGGCAAAGCCAGCGGCTGATCATCGATTACGCGATTCACTATGTGAAGAAATCCGGGGGCACGTCAGCCAAGGTGTTCAAGCTAAAAACCCTGGAGCTGGCTGCCGGGGAATCGGTGCTGGTGACGCGCAAGCCGCAACTGCGCAACTTCACCACCCGCGTGCATTACGCGGGCACTCATGCGCTGGACGTGTTGATCAACGGCGAGTGCCTGGCCACCAGCCGTTTTGAACTGTTGCTCTGAGTCAGATCAGCGGCATGCTGAAAGTGAATGTCGTGCCGTCTTCGCGGGTCGAGCGCACGTCCAGTCGACCGCCGTGGGCTTCGGCAATCTGGCTGGCGATGTACAGGCCCAACCCCAGCCCGGCCTGGGGCTCTTCGGTACCGGGCCGCGAATAAGGCTGGAACAGTTGCGGCACCACGTCTTGCGGGATCGGTTCGCCCTGATTGCTGACGCTGATGCACAGCTCCCCCACGACGATGCCCGCCAGCACTTCAACCTCACCCTGGCTGTCGCCGTGGGCGATGGCATTGGCGACCAGGTTGGACAGCAACTGGGCAATCCGTTCACGATCACAGCGCACCCGCTCCAGCCCGCCAATGCTTGAGCGAATCCTGCGGGTCGGATGAACGTGCTGCACCTCGGCAATCACATGCTGCAACGCCGCCTCAAGGTCATCGCATTCACGCACGCTCAACGGGATGCCATGGCCCAGCCGCCCTCTGGCGAAGTCCAGCACATCATCGACCAGGTGTGAGGCACGCCTGCCGGAGGTGAGAATGTGCTGCGCAATCCTGTGGGCCTTTTCGTCCAGCGGCTTGCGCAGCAACAATTCCGCGCTGGCGGTGATGGCGAACAACGGATTGCGCAGGTCATGGCCCAGCACGGCAATGAACTGCTCGCGCCATTCCGAGACTTCTCGTTCGGCACGCAGATCGGCACGGGCTTTTTCGAGGTTTTCCTCAGCCTCGATCTGGATGCCCAACAGCCGCGCAAACGAGGTCATCATCGGCTCGACCGCTGTGTTTTTCAGCTTCGCGGGCTTGGGATCAAGGGCGCAGATGGTGCCAAAGAACGTGCCGTCGGACAGGAACACCGGCACCGAAATATAGCTCTGGAATTTGTACATCTGCGGTGTGTGGTGCGAACGGTATGTATCGTCCTCGTCCACACAGTCGATGATCACGGCCTCATGCAGATGCGAGGCGTGAATTTCATGGCAAATGGTGGTGGTCAGTTCCAGCTCGCCGCCGGGCAGCAAGCCGAAATCCAGCTTGTCGAGCACCGCGCAGGCAGTCCAGGATGAGTCTGTCACCCGCGCGACGGCCGCAAAGCCCATGCCGGTGGTTTCGCTGATGACCTGAAGAATGGCAGGTACTGCACTTATCCGACCGATTACGGCGACATCTTCGGCGATGGATTGCCTCATTTCAGTCCTGTTGTATCGAGATAATGGAGAGTGGCGATTTGAAGCCCTGCGACTTTAGCGCCACTTTGCACAAATCTTCCAGACTTTCAGTAGCGCAGAAGTGCATTCTCACCCATATGAATATCTCAAGAAAAAAATACCACTCATTTGTTCCGTCGCGTTCTCCAGACCGCGTGCAGGAGTGACCCATGACCAGCCGCAACTGGATCGACTTGAAGCAGGATGCAGAGTCCGGCATTGAGACGATTCGCGCGCATTTCGAAGGCCACGCCTACGATCCGCACTGGCACGACAGCTACCTGGTGGGCTTCACCGAGCAGGGCGTGCAGCAGTTTCGGTGTCAGCGCCAGAAGTACATCAGCACCCCTGGGCGAGTGTTTCTGCTGGAGCCGGGTGACATTCATGATGGCGACGCCCCCGCGCCTGAGGGGTTTACCTACCAGACGCTGTACCTGGACCCCAAGTGGCTGGACCGTGAGTTGCACTCGCTGTTCGAGCAAACGCCCAGCCAGTGCCAACTCAGCTTCGCCGCCACTCAGGCCGACGACCTGCGCCTGGCCAACGCCACCGCCGTCGCTTTCCGCAGCCTGCATGAGCAGGAGATGCGCATCGTGCGCCAGACGGCCCTGGACCACTTGCTGACGCAACTGACCAGCCACCTGCGCTGGCGAACCCTGATCAGCCCGGACCCACGCCTGCCTTTGGTCGCGCAGACCGCTCGGGACTTTCTGCACAGCCACATGACGCAGGACATCGGCCTGGATGATCTGGCGCGGGTAACGGGTGTGGATCGGTTTCGGTTGAGCCGGGCGTTCAAGGCCGCCTTCGGGTTGGCGCCCCATGCCTATCTGATTCAACTGCGCCTGGCCCGGGCGCGACGCTTGCTGGCGGGAGGCCAATCCCCCGTGGAGGTGGCCGCCACTCTGGGCTTCGCCGATCAGAGCCACTTGGGGCGCTGGTTTCAGCGTGCCTACCGCATGACACCGGCGGTCTACCGCAAGCGCTGCTCAAACCTTCCAGACTGACGCGAACACAGCGGCGATAATCGAGGTTCGATCAATCACCCAGAGTGGCGTCATGGACCAGTTTTTACCCTTCATGCTGTTTGCCTTCGTTTCCTCGATCACGCCGGGGCCGACTAATATTCTGGTGCTCACCCACACGTCACGCCACGGCCTGCTTGCCGCTGTGCCGATCGTGATGGGTGCCTGCGCCGGGGCTGCGGGGCTGGTGCTGTTGGTGGGTACGGGTGTGGGTGATTTTCTGGCCAGGCATCAGACCCTGCAGACGACCATGTCCTGGATCGGCATCGCCTGGCTGAGCTGGATGGCCTGGCAGATCTTCCGTGCGCCTGCCGCCGCCATCGAGATCGACGGCGCCAGCAAAGGGCCGCGTCTGGGGCTATGGGCCGCGGCGAGCCTGCAACTGGTCAACCCCAAGACCTGGATGATGGCATTGGCGGTGGTCAGTGTGTTTGCCGGGGCAGAGGCCGATCGCACGTTGCGAGTGATGTACCTGGCGTTGTTGTTCTTTGTCATCGCCATCCCCTGCATGTGTGCCTGGGCCGTACTGGGCGTAAGCGCCGCCAGATTCTTCCGCTCGCCGCTGAGCATGCAACGCTTCAACCGCTGCATGGCGGGGCTGTTGCTGGTGTCGACGTGGTTGACGGTGGTGGTGTGAAGTTGCCCAGTTTTTGTAGGAGCTGCCGAAGGCTGCGAAGGCATTGCGTCAGATAAACCGCTTTCGTAGCCTTCGGCAGCTCCCTGTATGTCCATAGCCGACGGTCAGAGTGGTGAGCCTGGAATCGAGTAGCAACAACAGCATCCGGGCGCTGCTGAGTCAGGTTCCGTCCTGACGGCCGGGTCACTTTTGGTGCCAAAAGTAACCAAAACCTCTGCGCTGGCGTACGGCCCCCGCTTCGCGGCGGTTCCTTCGCTCCGGCACCGTGGGGTGGGCACGCGCCGAAGGGCCATCCATGGCCCAGCGGCGCTCGCTCGGCATCCATGCCGAGCGACCCACCCCACGACACCTGCGCTCACCCTCCCGACGCGCATTTTGCGTCGCCTGTTAAATCGTGGCAGGAAAAGCAAAAGCAAAAGCAAATCTGCTTTGCAGATTTTTGGCATCACTTCCTTCCTGACTCACACGCTGCTTTTGATTCTGGAGGTCTGCGCAAAATTTATGAGCGACACAAATTGCGACTTGTGGCCGGCCGAGCGCAGGTATTGCGGAGTGCGGCTCTTTGTTTAAAGGCAGCGGCAAGAATGCCGGTTTAGCCGCACTGGGCCAGGGATGGCCCTTTGCGGCGACCCACGGAGCAATGCCGGAGTGAAGGAAGTCTGAGCCTTGGCGAAGACCCGGAAAAAGGAGCGGGAGCGCTTTGGTTACTTTCGTCTGGGCCGGCATTCCGGCTTTTCGAAAGTGACGCGCCGTAAGGGCGCAAAGGTGAATAGCGTCGCCGCCGCTGCTGGATATGCATGGCTTTAGGGCGACCCCAGCAGAGTATCTAGAGCGTCGCGCCAGGCGAACACTCACACCACCGGCCGCGCCAGGCTGGCCACGAAGGTGGTGCCTTCTTTTTCGCTGGATGTCAGGCTCACATCGCCCCAGTGTGCACGGGCGATTTCGCGGACGATGAACAGGCCAAGCCCGACCGTATGGGCGTCGTTGTCGTCGGCGACGCCGAACAGCATGGGCTCGAACAGGCTACCAAGCAGATTCTGGGCAATCGGTGCGCCGTGGTTGTGCACCGAGACCTTGATCCACTGGGCTTCAAATGCCGAGGTCACGACAATGTCGCTGTCGGCAGCGCCGTAGGCCACGGCGTTGCTGACCAGGTTTTCCACCAGTTCGAACAGCCGGTCGGCATCGGCACTGCACGCCCCCTCGCCTACCGTTCGATGGATCAAGGTACGCTCGGGAAACATCAGCCGCAGTTCTTCGACGCAGGCTCCGATCACCTTGTGCAGGTCGATGGCCTGAGCAAGCACGGTAATGCCGCGACCCACCCGGGCCTGTGTGAAGTCCAGCAGGTTGACGATCAACCGTTGCGCCCGCTCCACCGAGACCATCACATGCCCGAGGCTGCGCTGTTGGCGTTCGCTGAGTGGGTCCAGGCCAATCAGACCGGCCGCCATCTTGATCGCTGCCAACGGGTTGCGCAGGTCATGGCTGACAAAGCCCACCATCTGTTCGGCGAACGTGGCGCGGATGTCGGCTTCGGTCTGCGCCAGGCGCAAGCGGTTCTGCGCGGACGACAGTTCTTTCTGCGAGGCCAGCTGTTGCAACAGCAACTCTTCGGCCATTTTCTGCGAGGCGGTCAGCTCGCGCTCGTAGGTGGTGCGCTCCTGAGCGCCAAACAAGGCCAGTTCCTGACGGTAGCCCTGCGGCGTCTGTCGGCGCACGGCGTTGAATATCATGCTGACCGTGCTGCCGTCCTGGCGCAGCAGGTCCAGTTTGACCTCGGACACCGAACCACGCATCTGAAGTAACGTCAGGCAATGAGTCTGGTGAAAGAGCTTACCGCCCATGCTCAGCAGGTCCTGAAAGCGGCGCCCCAACAGCGCTTCACGCGGCATCCCCAGCCACTGGCAGAAGGTCTGATTGACGCGTTTTATCGTGCCGTCGTCCAGGGTCAGCAGCAGAGCGCAGGGCGCGTTCTCGATCAGCTCATCGCTGCCCGGCAGGGCGTCGCCATCATTTGACAAGAGCGACTACTCCAGAATCGGCGAGGAATTGATCAATAGCGTCGATGCAGGCGCCAGGGGCGCTCATGTGCGGGCAGTGACCGACGTTTTCGATCTGTCGCAACGTGCTACCCGCGATGGCACGGTGCAGAAAATCCCCGACCTGCACCGGTGCGATCAGGTCATCGCTGCATTGCAGAATCAGGGTTTTGGTGGCCAGCCGCTGGATGTCCTGACGGTGATCGGACATGAACGTGACACGGGCAAACTGCTTGGCGATCTCCGGGTCGGCGCGGCAGAAACTGTCGGTCAGCTCCTGGCCCAACTCCGGCTGCTCGGGCGCGCCCATGATGACCGGGGCGATATTGCCGGACCAGCCCAGGTAGTTGCTGTCCAGCGCTTCGAGGAGGGATTCGATGTCTTGTCGGGTGAAGCCGCCGATGTAGTCGCCGTCATTGATGTAGCAAGGGGACGGACCGATCATGACATGGGCCGCAAAATGCCCCGGCTCCTTGAGGTCGGCCAGGGCACCGATCATGGCGCTGACCGAATGGCCGACATGAATCACAGGCCCGGGGCCGGCGAACTCCTTGACGATCTCGAGCAGGTCACTGGCGTAGCCATCCAGGGAGTCGTATTTGCGCTTGAACCACGCGTGAATCTCGGACTGGCCATTGCCGACCATGTCGAACAACACCACTCGATAACGCTCGGCAAACAGAGGCGCCATGAACCGCCACATGTTTTGATCACAGCCAAAACCATGGGCAAAAACCAGCGTTGCGGGGCCGTCGCCCATGACATTCACGTTGTTGCGTAACTGCACTGACATCCGTATCACCACGCAAGCCGTCCAAAAACCCATTAAATCAATGGAAACGAATGCGCCGAGAGTAGCAGTGGAACCCACATGAATGCATCCGGGCCATGAAAAAACTTGTTGGCGCGCAGAGTTCTGAGCCTCAATACACGCCGATCAGACTTTTCCCGGACCGACCATGAGCCAGCTTTACGATGCGCGCGGCAACCTCTACGCCGTCACTACGCCCCAGGCCCTGCGCGAAAGGGGCATCGCGATTGCCGATAACGCCGCCGATGCGGCTGCAAGCAGGCCGCAATGGGCAAGCACTGCGGTGCAGGCAATGTGCAGCTGGCCGCACGACCTGCCACCGGCGGGGGCCAAGGCCCATCGTTCGGATGGATTGCTGGTAGGGCCTTTTCAGGACGCTGCGCCGTTTGATCTGCTGATCGTCAACACCGACGGCACGCTGGCCGAACGCAGCGGCAATGGCCTGACGATCTTCGCTCAATACCTGACCGACATCGGCCTGGCACGCCACGAGGCAGGGTTTGAGCTGCGGGTGCACCACGACAAGCCAGGCTCTGTCACACCCGTCACCACGCGGGCCGAGCCAATGACCGTTGAAGGCGAAGCCGGGTTTTGGCTGACCCTGGGCAAGGCAGGTTTTGGACTGGACGCTGTAGGCGCGTTGGCGTCTGCGGTGAAGCCTGCGCAACTCAATGGCCGCCCGGTGCATCACGTGCCCGCACTGGCGGCACTCGACCACGCATGGGCGCACAGCGTCTTTGTGCGCATTGGCAATCCACATTGCGTCACGCTGGTGGGTGATGAGGCGCAGCTGCCTTCGTTTGCGCACTTGCATGCAGCCGACCTCAACGCCGGGTTGACGCGCATCGCCTTTGCCGAGGGCGAACAGGGCAGCGGCCAGCCCTGCCCGGCCGGGGTGAACCTGCAGTGGGCCTGGGTGATGTCGGCGGATCAGATCATCGCCCGGGTGTTCGAACGCGGCGAAGGGCCGACCGCTTCATCCGGCACCAGCGCCAGCGCCGTGGCCTGCGCCGCCTGGCACGCCGGGTTGGTACCGGGGGGGTTGATCAAGGTCCAGATGCCCGGCGGCACGGCACCCGTGCGTTTGGTTGAGGCGGATGGGGCGTTGCAGGTGTCGTTGTTTGGGGTGGCCAGGTCTCTGGAGATGCTCTAGGCCTTACATCATTTTGAGAACGCCTTCGCAGCCCTCGTAACCTCGGTCAGCTCCAAGACCTGGGATCACACCGAATCTGTAGGAGCTGCCGAAGGCTGCGAACCTGGCCCTGTCTGACACGCCGCCTTCGCAGCCCTCGTAACCTCGGTCAGCTCCTACAAGACCTGGGATCACACCGAATCTGTAGGAGCTGCCGAAGGCTGCGAACCTGGCCCTGCCTGACACACCGCCTTCGCAGCCCTCGTAACCTCGGTCAGCTCCTACACGAACTGGAATGACGCCGAATCTGTAGGAGCTGCCGAAGGCTGCAGACTGTGGCCTGCCTGACACCCTGCCGACACAGCTCAACCTCGGCTGCTACTCACCAATATCCTCATTCCACAACTCGGGCTTGCTGGCAATGAAGCCTTTCATCATGTCGACGCAGGTCGCGTTGTGGATAACTTCGACGTTCAGCCCGCGTGAGCGCAGCAGTTCTTCTTCGCCCATGAAGGTCTGGTTTTCACCCACGATGATTTTGCGAATGCCGTACAACAGGATCGCGCCGCTGCACATCGAGCATGGCGAGAGTGTGGTGTAGAGCACGGCGTCGCGGTAGACGCTGGCAGGCTGGCGACCGGCGTTCTCCAGAGCATCCATTTCGCCATGCTTGATGGCGCTGCCTTCCTGCACGCGACGGTTATGCCCGCGGCCAATGATCTTGCCGTCGTGGACGATCACCGAGCCGATGGGAATGCCACCCTCCTCCAGCCCGAGTTGTGCTTCGTCGATTGCAGCCTGCATGAACGGGTCCATGGTAGTTACCTCAAGTGAGTCAGTGATTGATCAGTGCGGCAGCGAGGCCTGCGCGTTGTCCAGAGCTTGCGTGACAAAGTCCCGCAGCAGATCGGCCGAGCGCGCTTTCATGTCCATGCCGACGTCATTCTGCTTGGCCCGCAGCTTATTGGCGAGCATCGGCGGGTCATCGCCCTTGTTGAGCGCCCGCAATTCATCGGCGGTAAAAGCCTGTGCGTAGGCTGCAGCGAGGTTGCGGTCCCACTGCGCCTGGAATTGAGGCTGCAGCCGTTGCAACTCGTCTTTGACCAGGGTCTGGGCCTGGGTTTTGCCGATGGCGTTGACGATCGTGCCAAAGGTGACGGTGCGGGACGCGACCTGATAACCCAACCAGCCGAGGCTGTCGCCCAGGTGCCGCTCCTCGACGAAGGCCAGCGCACTGTCGTCCACCTCGGACGCCTGAGCCATTGGCGCAACGCTGGCGGCCGCGCCCAATAACAGCGCTGCCATAGGCACCCTCATCATCCGCTTCAAAGCCGCAACAGCGACCTGCTCGCGCAACGTCATGCTGCCTCCCGTTCAATTCGTGACTGCCTTGTGAACCTAGCAGTTGCGCCATGCTTAATCACTTCTCGGGTCGTAACCTGATATTCACTGACGCTAACGGGACGCTCCCTCCCTCCATTGCTCGCGAGTCATTCGATAGATGCGTACACCCAAACGATGGTACTGGCTGTGCACAAAGCCGTTGAAGCCGACCTTCTGAATCACGCGCACCGACGCCACATTGGCCGGCTGGACGATGGCGATGATCGAGGCCAGGCCCAGCTCGCCGAAGCCATGATCGAGCGTGGCGCGCACCGCCTCGGTGGCCAGCCCACGCCCCCAGAATGAAGGGGCCAGTCGATAGCCCAGTTCGATTTCATCGGCGCCATCCACCCGTTCGCGGTTCAACCCGCAGAAGCCGATCAGGCTACCACTGACGTTATCCACCATCGCCCGGGGAGCCAATCCGGCGTCGGTACCGGACTCGATGCACCACTGAATGAATTCCAGAGTGGCGTGGGCGCTCATCACCCCGCGAACCGAATAACGCATGACCTCGGGGTCGGCCAGAATTGCGGCCAACGCCGGACCGTCAGCGAGGGTTAGCTCGCGCAGGGTCAGGCGGTGGGTAGTTAACAGGGGCTTGGCCGTGTCCATGACTCACGCATTGTGGGAGGTGACTGTCGGGGCTATCGCAGGCTGCGAAGCCCGATGTGTCAGGTGTATCGCTTTCGCAGCCTTCGGCAGCTCCTACATTTGAAACTGGCTCATTACAGACTGCCGCTGACCTTGCTGGCCACCTCCGCAGGCAACCAGGCTTTCCACACTTCCGGGTGATCCTTGAGGAATGCCTGCGCGACCACTTTCGGGTCCTGACGCTTTTCGCTCATCTGGCCCAGGGTCTGGTTGAGCAGGTCAATCGGCAGGTCGACTTTTTCAAAGAAGGCCACCAGATCCGGGTACTGCTTGTGGAACGGATCGGACACACCAATGCTCAGGTGCGGCTCCAGCGAGCGGGTGCCTTTGGGGTTCGGGTTGTTGGCGTCGGCCAGGGTTTTCCAGGCTTCGGCATCGAACGGCGGCTCTTCGAGCTTGATCAATTTAAAGCGACCCAGCAGCGGCGTTGGCGACCAGTAGTAAAACAGCACCGGCTTGCCGCGATGTATCGAAGAGCTGATCTCGGCATCAAGCGCAGCGCCGGAGCCCGTGCGGAAGTTCACGTAGCTGTCGGTCAGGCCGTAAGCCTTGAGCTTCTGGGTGTTGACGATTTCCGAGGTCCAGCCGGTCGGGCTGTTGAGGAAACGCCCTTTGTCTGGCGATTCCGGGTCTTTGAATACGTCTTTATATTTCGGCAAGTCGGCAACTGACTTCAAGTCCGGCGCCAGTGGCTTGATGCCTTTGGCCGGGTCACCCTTGATCACGAATTCCGGCACCCACCAGCCCTCGGTGGCGCCTTTGACGATGTTGCCCAGCCCATGAACCTTGCCCTCGCTCTGGGCCTTGACCCACGCAGGGCTGCGCCCGGCCCATTCTTCACCGATCACCTGAATGTCGTTCTTGGCCAGGGCCGCTTCCAGGCTGACGGTACTGCCCGGCAGCGTATCGGTGGGGTAGCCGTAGCCCTTCTCGACGATGGTGCGCAGGATTTCAGTGATCAGGCTGCCGCTTTCCCAAGTGATGTCACCGAAATGGATCGGCGCGGTTTTGTCCGCCGCTGCCACCGGCTGGCCGAGCAAGCCCAGTGCCAGAAGCGAACAGCCGAGCAGGGTTCTGATTGATGTCATGGTCACCTCTGGTTTTTTTAATAGAGAACACGTGCCTGTAGGAGCTGCCGCAGGCTGCGAATTGCGCGTTGCCAGTCAACCCGTTTACGCAGCCTGCGGCAGCTCCTACAGGTCTTCATTTTCAGCCTGCAATTATCGACAGCGCGAAAGGGAGATTAGTTGTGCTGGCGGAGAATGTCAGGCAAACAGCGTCGGCAACCCCAGATCGACGGCCTGCTGGCGGTAGTCGAGCAACACTTGGTAGTCCTCCTCGCTGGCGGGCATTACCTGTGAGATAGCCAACACCTTGGCGACCTCGGGCAGCTCCAGCAGCGCATGATTCATTGCCTGGCGAATGTCCTCGGCCTTGGCTATGTCGGCACTGGCCGCCGTGATAAACGGCAGGCACGGGCTGGCCGCGCTGCGAGTGAGGATGCGCAAACCGGCGACTTCTTCGCTGGCGTCACGGGCCAGGTAGTCGTACGTCACGCTGTCGATGGCCGCCAGATCACCGCGCCGCTCCTTCAGCGCACGCAAGCTCAGGCGATGGCCACCGGTCAGGGACACGTCAGCAAAAAAACGCCCGTCACGCTGTAGCGGCGCGAGGGCGTGGCGCAGCAGGTTCATGCCGGAGTTGGAGTCTTCACTGTTGATCAGGCCGTGACTGCCGAAGAAATCTTTCAGCTCGATCCGTGGATCGTCAGCGCGAACCATCAACAGGCTGCGATGGTTACCGGCGGCGCTGTGGGGCAATTCGTACGCAGACCGGCCCACCAGTCGCACTTTGCCCTGCAACAGGGTCATCAGCGGGTAGCCGCAGGTTTGCGCCAGCAAAAGGTGTCCGGATAACCAAAGGTCTGGCAGCTCCAGCGTTGCACCCTGTGCGCGTTGCACGCCGAGCAAGTGGCAGATGCGCGTCAACCAGGCCTCGCTGGCCTGATGCACGCGATCGGGGGCGGTGTACATGGGGAGTTGGGTGAGGGTTTGGGTCATGTGCAAACCTGATCTTAACCTGAACAAATTTCCCGCAGCGATACTCATACCTGTAGGAGCTGCCGAAGGCTGCGAGAGCATTCTCAATGACTCGCCGCCATTCGCAGCCTTCGGCAGATCATGCATGAACAGCGTCAGACGACTGGCTCAATGCCCAAAAAGCCCGGTATCGGATTTCTTGGCTTTTTTGTCAGCGCGTTTCTCGTCGAGAGTCTTGGCCGGTTTTTTCTTGGCGGCTTTCTTTGAATCCATACCTTTGCTCATGATGCTCGCTCCACGTTGAGAGATCCGACCTTTGTTATACACCCATTGAGCGATCCACCCGCGTTATCATGCGCGGCTCTCTTACCCTGCTGCCTTGCCCATGCCTGACATCGAATTCTGCCTGTTGCCCGAAGTGTGCCAGCCATTGCTGGACAAGTTCTACCGGGCCCATCGCTCGCCCATGCGTTCATCCAGCGGCTCACAGATGTGGGTGGCCCGGCAGCCGGACATCATCGGCGCGCTGTGCCTGAGGCCTGTCGCGGGTGGGTATTGGCTAACCGGGTTGTTCGTCGATCCGGACTGGCGCAGTCAGGCCATTGCCGGGCGGCTGATCGCGCAGGCGTTAAAGGATTCGCCTGGCACTGTGTGGTTGTTCTGCGATCCGGATCTGGCCGGATTCTACGAGCGCCATGGTTTTGGATTAGCCGACGATCTGCCGCAATCCCTGGCCGAAAAGCTGATGCGCTACAGCCGGGCCAAAGCGTTGGTGGCGATGTGTAATTCCCATCTGTAGGAGCTGCCGCACTCACTCATCCGCATTCGGGTCCATGTCCGGGAACATCACGTCCATGAAGCCGAACTTGCTGAAGTCAGTGATGCGCGAAGGGTAGAGACGGCCGATCAGGTGGTCGCATTCGTGCTGCACTACCCGGGCGTGGAATCCATGGGCGATACGCTGGATCGGCTGGCCGTCAGGATCGAAGCCTTCGTAACGAATGCTCTGGAACCGGTCTACCGCGCCGCGCAGGCCAGGTACGGAAAGGCAGCCTTCCCAACCCTCTTCCATCTGCGGGCCCAGAGGCGTGATCAGCGGGTTGAGCAAAATGGTCTGCGGCACGGCTTCGGCATCAGGGTAACGCTCGCTGCGCTCGAAGCCGAAAATCACCAGTTGCAGATCGACACCAATCTGCGGCGCGGCCAAGCCTACGCCGCCGACGCTTTCCATGGTCTGGAACATGTCGGCGATGAGGGTCTTGAGTTCAGAGGTGCCAAACATCGATTCGGGTACAGCGGGGGCGATGCGCAGCAAGCGTGGATCGCCCATTTTGAGAATGTCGCGGATCATGACAGCGCGTATCCATCGAAGAAAAACAGCATCCTGACATAATCCTTCACGGTTTCACCAAGGCCTTTGCGATCAGGATTCGCCCGCTTTCTCTGGCAACGGCGCGGAATGATCACGCCCCAGACCGGACACGTGCTGCTTTTCAGTGGACTCAGGGGCACCGTCGCCCTCTTCTTTCTCGCCCTTGTCTTTGCCTTCGGCAGACATGTGCTCGACCACGGCATTCATTTCCGCGCCGAGTAGCAAGACCGCGGCAGAGATATAGAAGTACAGCAACAGCACGATGATCGCGCCGATGCTGCCGTACATGGCGTTGTAGTCGGCGAAGGTTTTGACGTAATAGCCAAACCCCAGGGACGCCATGATCCACACCACCACTGCCAGCACCGAGCCTGGGGTAATGAAGCGGAATTCCTGTTTCACATCCGGCATCACGTAGTAGATCAAGGCCACGGCGACCATCAACAGAATCACGATCAATGGCCAGCGCAGGATGGTCCACAAGGTGACGATGAATTCTTCCATGCCGATCTGCGACGCCAGCCAGTTCATGACCTGCGGCCCGGTCACCATCAAGGCCGCCACGGCGAGCATCATCATCGCAATGCCGATGGTGTAGAGCACCGAGAGCGGGAAGCGCTTCCAGATCGGCCGACCTTCCACCACGTCATAGGCGGCGTTCATGGCGCTCATCATCAGGCGGACACCGGCCGAAGCGGTCCACAGCGCGATGAAGATACCAATGGACAGCAAACCGCCCTTGGACTGTTGCAGCTGATCAATCACCGGATTGACCTGCTCCAGCGCTTGCGGCGGTAACACCAGCTCCGACTGCAGGCGCAGCCAGGAGAAAAAGTCCGGCAGGTGCAGGAAACCGATCAGCGCGATCAGGAACAGCAGAAACGGAAAGAGTGAAAACAGCATCTGGTAAGCCAGAGCCGAAGCGTAAGTCGACATTTCGTCATCGAGGAACTCGTTGACCGTACGTACCATCACCTTGCCCAGAGGCAGTTGGCGCAATTCCGGGAAAATCATGGCGTCTCCTTCGCATCATAGACGGGCGCAGCTTACACATTCAGATGAGCGGTTACCGTGCTTGTCACCTGACCCATGCGTAAAACGGCGCTTTTTAACGTAATCAGTGGACTGGGTCAGCCATAAAAAGGTTTCAAAATCAGAGGATCAGAAACGATAACGGCCATCCGAAGATGGCCGTTATGTTGAATCAGGCCCGGTGGATGAGTCCGGGCGACGATTCGCTTACACCTTGTCGGTGCCTTTTTTTACAGCGTCTTTGACTTTGCCTTTGGCTTGCTGAGCTTCACCCTTGATTTCCTGGGCTTTGCCTTCGCCTTGCAGCTTGCTGTTATCGGTAGCCTTGCCAACACCTTGCTTGATGTTGCCGACAGCTTCGTTAGCCATGCCTTTAACTTTATCGCCAGTGCTGCTCATGGGATTACTCCGCAATCATTGAGAGGTCATTGCCTCGACGTAATGATTGACCGGTCGCTTTTGCCAAGAGTTTCAAATATTTTTGACGGGTTTATCGCCGTTCGTCTGCTTGCTTCGGGAAGCAAAAGCACGACGTTTATGAAAGTTTGCCTTTCAGTTTGTTTGCCAACCCCCGAGAATGCGCAACGCAATCAGGCGACGCCGGGCATGGCTCGACGCGCTGAATACATTGATCCGCAGGAAGATTATGAAACTCGATAAAAAGCAGGCCATCGCTCGCCGAAACCAGCAACTGGGCGGTGCCGTGCTGGGCAGCAACAACACGCATTTCGCCGTGCTGAATACCAACCGGAATATCTGGTGGTTCGATTTGCCGGTGCCACGCCTGGCGGTGGGGCAATACGAGTGGGTGCACCTGCTGCTGCACACACCGGCCACCGATGAACTGCTGCACTTGAAAGTGACCACCGTGTTCCTGCGCGATCACATGGAAGGCCTGACCATTCGCAATAAAGGCCAGCGCAAATCCACGGTCAGCCTGGAGTTGAGCGCGGACAAGGATTCGTTTTTGAAAGATGTGCGGCCAACGGGGGCGGGGTTGGCATTCGCGCAGTTCCTGCAGGCCTGACGCTTAAACTGTAGGAGCGAACTTGTTCGCGAGGCGTCGGTTCTGCCAATAGGTAAATTTCGTCTGACATGCCGCCCTCGCCAACAAGTTGGCTCCTACAAATCACCGATGTGGATTGGCGCACGCAACAAGCCAACAAGAGAGTTGCGAGCACACCTACAGGGTTCATGTTTGCTTCAAGCAGCCACCCGCCGCGCTGCCAGATAACCCATCGTCCCGGCCGCCGCCGTGAGGAAGGTCCCCCACGCCAAGTCGATCAACGCCAATTGCGCGGGCCAGCCTTGCAGCGTGGCCCAGTTGGTCAGGTCGTAAGTGCCGTAGGCCACCAGACCGAGTAACGCACTGCGCTGCAGGGCATGACGCAGGCTGTCGCGACGCAGGGCAGACTTGACCGCCAGCATCACCACCCCGAACGCATACAGCAGATAAAACGCCACGGCCGGGAAAATGACTGGTTTTTCCAGCATCAGCGGCCCCAGCCATTCTCGATAGGTGGGCCCCATGAGCCAGCCGAGCCAGAGGCCGTCCAGCACCAGAAAGGTGAACAGGACAGTGAAGTAGGCGCAGAGGGTTCTTTTCATCGGGGCATCCTTGTCTGGGTCGCAGCGCGCTCTGATGAACCCGCTGCCGCTTTGGACTGCCGCTAACCCGGAAACGATCCCTGCCCCGGGCTTTTAGCGATGATGCGTCAGACCAGCTCGATGCGATCGGCGTGGATGACGATCTGGCCCTGTTTGTACAGCGCGCCAATGGCCTTCTTGAAGTTGCCTTTGCTGACGCCGAACAGGTTGCTGATCACCTGCGGGTCGCTCTTGTCGCTGACCGGCAGCACGCCGTTGTTTTCCCGCAGCTTGCTGAGGATCTTGGAGTTCAGGCTGCTCGCCGCCTCTTCGCCCACGGGCTGCAGGCTCAGGCTGATATTGCCGTCAGTGCGAATTTCCTTGATGAAGCCTTTTTCCTGCTTGCCCGCACGCATGAACTTGAAGACTTCATTCTTGTGGATCAGGCCCCAGTGCTTGTTGTTGATGATCGCCTTGAAGCCCATGTCCGTGGCTTCAGCGACCAGCAGGTCAACTTCCTGGCCGACGCTGTAACTGGCAGGCGTCTTGTCCAGGTAGCGGTCCAGCCGGGCCGTCGCGGTGATGCGTCGGGTGTGCTTGTCCAGGTAGACATGCACGACGCAGTAGTCGCCGGCCTGCAAGGTGCGCTTCTCTTCCGAGTAAGGCAGCAGCAGGTCCTTGGGCAAGCCCCAGTCCAGGAACACGCCGATGCTGTTGACCTCAAGCACCTTCAGGCTGGCGAACTCACCGACCTGAACCTTGGGTTTTTCTGTAGTGGCCAACAGCTTGTCTTCGCTGTCCAGATAAACGAAGACGTTGAGCCAGTCCTCATCTTCGCTGGGAATATCCTTGGGGATATAACGGTTGGGCAGCAATATTTCGCCGTCCGCGCCGCCATCCAGATACAGACCAAAGTTAGTGTGTTTAACCACTTGCAAGCTGTTGTAACGCCCGATTAAAGCCATGTGCACATACCCTCATTACGTGGGCGGCATTCTACCCGAGTTTGCCGAGGATGTAGCCGACGCACCGCAGCTTCCCGGCGACCCGGCAAAAGCTGCGAAAAATCAGCTATTTGCCATTTCCGGGTTCGGAACGTCATGGTTTATCCACTCGTCAGATGCCGGACGCCAGATCTGCCCCGTGTTATTTATGGCTGAACCCGACCCTGAATTACCTTCTCAATTAAAACAACCGCTTAGCGCGGGCAAATAATTATTTCGTGATGCCTGACGTTAATATCCACGTGTTTTTAGAAGGATATTGGACAAGCAATTGTCAAGTGATTCGTGTACCATTGCTGGCCGTATCAAGTTTATATAGGTTAATGGCAGCCATGCGCGTAAAAGCATCCAACTCGAAAGCAAAGCCAGCTCCAGCCGTTGAAACGAGCGACTCGATCAACGCCCAGATCGCTGCTTTCCTCAAGTCCGGTGGCGAAATTCAGCAGATTGCAAAAGGCGTCAGCGGCCAGACCTTCGGCCCGTCCAAGCAAATCACCCTCGGCAAGAAGTAATTCTTCCCCGCTCCAAAGAATCGTCATGCGCTTTGACGGCTTGTAAATTCAAGCAGCAAAGCGCCAGATTCTGATCGCTGCACCCTCCTTCGCTTCATTCTGATTGCACCTGTGCAAATCCACCTCTGCGCTTGCGGTGCCACAGCCGTTGATAAGTCTCGCGCCGACGGGCAGGATGATGTCTTGAAGCCAGCCCCCTGCGGAATGCACGAATGAAGAACTGGATGCTGTTCGGCGCACTGATTTGTCTGACCGGGTGTGCCTCACACACTTGCAACAAGGTTCCTGATGATGGCTTTGAGCAAGGCAGTCAATGCCGTGCCGAACAGTTGCTGTATCAGAACGACATGCTGCAGGCCAAGCTGTTGATCAGCGAAGCCGACCGGGAAAACTACGAATTGGCCGAAGCCATGCTGCGCCGCGCAGGGGTGAATGACGCGTCCGGTGAAGCCGAGTTCTATACGGCGGTGCTGTTGATTCGCCAGCAGTCGGATCAGCCACGAGTCATTGAGTTGCTGGAAAAAGCGGCCAGACAGAAGCATCCCCTGGCTATCGCCTTGCTCTCGCAACAGTTGAGCATGACCGACCAGGAGCAGTCCCAGCGCTACCGTGCGCAATACGCCGAACTGGATGTCGCGAAAAGTGGCTACCCCTCATTCGAGCAGGCGCTGGTGGTGATTCGCGGCCTGGTCATCCCGCAGAAGCAGGCCACTGCGGCAAATTGATCCAGGCTGGATCGACGAACGGTCCACTTCGCCGGTTTTTCAAAGGTATGCTTGCGAGGCTCTATCTCGCGGCTTTCTAATTGCCTGCGCTTTTCTTTGGTGTCCTCGTTGGGCCTCTGGCCATTTCAACCTGCCCCCTCCGTAATTTAAAGGAGTGAGCGCCATGCTCAATATTCGCCGTTGCGCCCTGTCTATGGGTGCCTTGCTCATTTGCCAGTCAGCTACTGCCCAGGTCATGGAGCGGGAGTTGGGCGACTTCAGCCTGAAGTTGGGCACCTCCCCCACGCGCAGCATGGCCCAGGGCCTGGTCACGCAGAACGGCGCAGGGTCGTTTCATGGCGGCCTGGACCTGACCCACGACAGCGGTTTCTATGTCGGCCAGTGGTCACCTAACGTGGGGGTTGCGTCTGACAGCAGCCTGGAAGTCGATTCCTACATGGGCTTCAAAAAACCCTTCGACCAGACCCTCGGCTACGAGCTGGGCATGATTCGTTACAGTTATCCGGACACCAGCCAGCTGGACACCCACGAGTTCTACGCTGGCTTGCGGGTCCTCAACAGCCGCATGGGTGCAGCGTTCAGCAACGACATCGGCCGCCGCGACAGCACGCTGATTGTCGATCTGGGCGGCATCGAGCAGTTGGGGCTGGGCGTTCGGGTGCAGTACGCCAACCATCAATACGATACGCCGCAGCAAATCTCCGATGGCAGCATGGTCACCGGTTTCAATGACTGGTCGCTGAACCTGTCCAAGCCGTGGATGGGCGTCGACATGAACCTCATCTACAGCAGTTCCAGCCTGAGCGGCAGCGATTGCACGGCCTACAGCGGGCACAATCCGCAATGCGAGGGCATGTTTACCCTCAAGGCCGTACGCGCGTTTTTCTGATCCACTGAACTGCTACTCTTGGGCCTGCTCTACACATCAGGCAGGTCAATCCAGGAGTGGTCATGCGTACCCCGTTAAAAGCCTTCATTTCGCTGTTGATGGCCCTGCTGGTTGTGTCCGGTTGCAGCCGCATCGGGTTGGCCTATCGCAATCTGGACATCATCATCCCCTGGTCGCTGAGCGACTATCTGGACATGAACACCTCCCAGAAAGACTGGTTCAACACCCGCCTCAAAGATCATCTGACCTGGCATTGCAGCACGCAGCTACCGGGCTACCTGACCTGGCTGGATCGTATGCAGCAGATGGTGCAAACCAATCAAGTCACGGCGGACGGGTTACAGGCACGGACCGAAGAAGCCAAACAGGCCATCGCACAGATCTCCCGGCAGATCACGCCCTCGGCGGTGGAGCTGCTGGTGCAGCTCGATGACAAACAAGTGCAGGAGATGCAGGCCGCCTTCGTCAAGGATCAGCGCAAGCGCGAAAACGAGTTTCTGAAGGAACCGCTGAACACGCAGATCAGCGAGCGTGCCGAACGCATGGAGAAACGCCTGACGCCCTGGATGGGCAAGCTCAACCCCGCGCAGCAGCAGCGAATTCAGGAATGGTCAACCTCGCTGGGCGAGCAGAACCGGGCGTGGCTGGATAATCGGGCGCGCTGGCAGACGCTGTTTGTCGCCACGGTGCAGGAACGCCAGTCGCCTGAGTTCCCAGGCAAGATTGCCAAGCTGCTGCAAGACCGCGAAACCTTCTGGACCCCGCAATACCGTGCCGCGTATGAGCGCACCGAGCAGGCCGCCATCTCGCTGGTGGTAGATCTGATGGCGCAGAGCACGCCGGATCAGCGTCAACGCCTGCTGGCCAAGATCGCTGATACGCGCAAGGACTTTACCGACTTGAGTTGCTTGAAGGCTGCGACGGCGGGTTGAGACACCGTAAATCCTCTGTAGGAGCGAACTTGTTCGCGAGGGCTGCATTCCAGCCGATGAAAAATCACTGGATGCACTGGCCTTCTCGCCAACAAGTTGGCTCCTACAAGGGATGCGGTGTTCAGGCGATCTGGACTTTGCTCGCCCCTTCCTCGAATGTCGGCGGGGCTAACGGGTCTGCCTGATCATCGAGCACCTCACACGGGTGGTCGTTGCCTGGGATGCTCCTCTGTAGGAGCGAACTTGTTCGCGAGCGCTGCATTCCAGCCGATGAAAAATCACTGGATGCACTGGCCTTCTCGCCAACAAGTTGGCTCCTACAAGGGATGCGTTGTTCAGGCGATCTGGACCTTGCTCGCCACTTCCTCGAATGTCGGCGGGTCTAACGGGTCTGCCTGATCATCGAGCACCTCACGCGGGTGGTCGTTGCCTGGGATGCTGCTGTCGATCAGTGCCAACAACTGCGCTCCTCGGGGAGACAGAATAAAGTTCTCGCCATTGCCGCCCTCATCTTCAGGGCGCGGCTGAATGAAGCCACGATTGAGCAGCAGTGCTTCGTACTCTCCGGCAAGCGCTTTCAAATGATCCAGATTCCCCACCGCCTCGCCATCAGCGGCCATGGCGGCAGCGTGCTCTTCAGCGTATTTGCGGGGTTTGAATGTGTCGTCAGCGCTGTTCTGCACTTCATGCAGCAGGCGCTCGACGAGGTCCCAGTCATAAGGCTTATCCATTTTATTACCTCCAACCAGCATGGGTGATTGACCTGTGACGTCCCGCCATCAGGCTTGCTACTGAAGGTCTGACACGCCCGGGCAGCAGCCGTTCAGCACCCGCCTCCGGGCGGTAGCGCTGAACTTTCGGCAGGATTCATCCCTCAATCCCACAAGCCCATCATGGATATAGAGGCATATATGAAAACCCTGTTGAGTCTGACCACCGCACTGGCGCTGCTGACCGCCCTGCCCGCCTGGGCGGCGTGCACGCCAGAAGAAGCCACGGCCAAACGCGAGCAACTGGCACAGGAAGTCCAGAAGCTGACCGAGCAAAACCCGACCAAGGCCAAAGAGATCAACGACGAGTTGCAGAAGATGGACCTGAAAACCGAGGCGGCAGAAGTGCCTGACAAGTGTCAGCTGATTGATGAGCGCATCAATGAGCTGGAAGCGGCGGAGAAAAAAGCAGGATGAGGAATATGCATACCCACCGGAGGAGCGGCTTTAGCCGCGAGATTTGCTATCGCGGCTGAAGCCGCTCCTACGGAGGTCACTGCGTGCGTCTTACTCAGCCGCTGGCGTCTCGGTCTTGCGCTTTTTCAGCGGAGCCATGCCGTCCTTGCTGACCAGCGACAGGGCGTCGGTCTTCGGGCGGTTGGTGATTTTGCGTTTGGTCGGGGCCTTGGCGCCGGTCTTCTTCTTGTCACCTTTGGCGTCGGTCTTTTTCTTCTTCACACCAACGGCTTTGCCGGACGCCTTGACCTTCTTCGGCCCGCCGTAGCTGCCTTTGACTTCCTTGATGGTGCGACGCTCAAAGCTTTGCTTGAGGTAACGCTCGACGCTGGACATCAGGTTCCAGTCGCCATGGCAGATCAGCGAGATCGCCAGGCCTTCGCCGCCCGCACGACCGGTACGGCCAATACGATGCACATAGTCATCGCCGCTGCGAGGCATGTCGAAGTTGATCACCAGATCCAGGCCTTCAACGTCCAGGCCACGGGCGGCCACGTCAGTCGCCACGAGGATCTTGGTGCCGCCCTGCTTCAAGCGATCAATAGCGGCCTTGCGGTCCTTTTGATCCTTGTCGCCGTGCAATACGAACGCTTTGTAATCCAGCGCCACTAGGCGACCGTACAAGCGGTCAGCCAGCGCCTTGGTGTTGGTGAAGATGATCGCCTTCTGATACGTCTCGTTGGCCAGCAGCCAGTGCACGATCTGCTCTTTGTGGCTGTTGTGGTCAGCGGTGATGATCTGCTGACGCGTGCCCGAAGCCAGTTCGCTGACGCTGTTCACCTGCAAGTGCTGCGGATCGTTCAGCACCTTGCCAATCATTTCACGCAGGCCTGCACCACCGGTTGTTGCCGAGAACAGCAGGGTTTGCTGGCGGTTTGAACACTCGTTGGCCAGGCGCTCGACGTCTTCGGAGAAGCCCATGTCCAGCATGCGGTCGGCTTCGTCGAGGACCAGCACTTCCACGTTCTTGAGGTCAAGGTTGCCAGCGTTCAGCTGCTCCAGCAGACGCCCTGGCGTACCAATCAAAATATCCGGCACCTTGCGCAGCATGGCGGCCTGGACCTTGAAGTCTTCACCGCCGGTGATCAGGCCGGACTTGATGAAGGTGAACTGCGAGAAGCGCTCCACTTCCTTGAGCGTCTGCTGCGCCAGCTCACGGGTTGGCAGCAGGATCACGGCGCGAATGTCGACGCGAACCTTGGCCGGGCCCATGAGGCGATTGAGGATCGGTAATACAAATGCAGCAGTCTTGCCGCTACCGGTTTGCGCCGTCACCCGCAGGTCACGCCCTTCAATGGCCAGAGGAATGGCCGCTGCTTGCACAGGCGTAGGCTCGACAAATTTAAGCTCGGCCACAGCTTTAAGCAGGCGTTCGTGCAGGGCGAATTCGGAAAACACGGGTGTTACCTCGACGAAAAACAAAAATACGGCGCATAGCGTACCGGTTTCGGGCGCCAGAACCGAGTTTCTTTACCACCAACGGCCGATTTTGTTACGCAATTTTCCAGACGCTGCCCTTATTGATGCCATGGATGCTCTAATTACCGCGCTTTTTCTTGAGGATTTACCCACACCCTATGGATATTCAATCGTTATGGCTTCGCGTCCAGGAACTCTGGGCGGTTCTTGATCAACACCCACTTTTACACGCCAGCCTCGGCCTGATATTGCTGCTGGTGGTCGCCCTGGCTGCAGGGCGGCTGGCGCGTTTCCTGATTCTCTACGCGATGAAGATGCTCGGTCGGCAGCCGACGCTGCACTGGCTCAATGACCTGCTTCACAACAAGGTCTTCAACCGTCTGGCGCAGATCGTGCCCTCGCTGGTGATCCAGTTCGGTTTGAATCTGGTCCCGGACTTGAGTGACACCGCCAAGAACATCATCGGCAACATCGCCCTGGCGTTCACCATCACCTTCCTGACCCTGGCGCTGGGCGCGCTGCTCAACGCTTTGCTGGACATCTACGCCCGCACGACTCACGCCCGCACCCGCTCGATCAAGGGTTATGTGCAACTGGCGAAGATGATTCTGTACATCTTCGCCGCGATCATCATCGTCGCGACCCTGATCGACCGCTCCCCCTTGCTGCTGCTCTCCGGTCTGGGTGCAATGTCGGCGGTGATTCTGTTGGTCTACAAAGACACCCTGCTGTCGTTTGTCGCCAGTGTGCAACTGACCAGCAATGACATGCTGCGCGTCGGCGACTGGATCGAAATGCCCCAGGTCGGCGCGGATGGCGACGTGGTGGACATCACCCTGCACACGGTCAAAGTGCAGAATTTCGACAAGACCATCGTGTCCATCCCGACCTGGCGCCTGATGTCCGAATCCTTCAAGAACTGGCGCGGGATGCAGCAATCGGGGGGCCGACGCATCAAGCGCAGCCTGTGCATCGATGCCAGCGGCGTGCGTTTTGTGCGCGACGACGAAGAGCTGCAATTGAGTCAGGTTCACCTGCTGACGGACTACATCGGCCGCAAGCAGGCGGAGTTACTGGCGTGGAACCAAGCTCAGGGCAATGTTGCCGCCCTGTCAGCCAACCGCCGCCGCATGACCAACATCGGCACCTTCCGCGCCTATGCCCTGGCCTACCTGAAAAGCCATCCCGACATTCATCCCGACATGACCTGCATGGTCCGCCAACTGGAAACCACCGCCCAGGGCGTACCCCTGGAAATCTACTGCTTCACTCGAACCATCGCCTGGGCCGATTACGAGCGCATTCAGGGCGATCTCTTCGACTACCTGCTGGCGGTGCTGCCGGAGTTTGGCTTGAGCCTGTATCAACAACCGAGCGGGGCGGATATGCGGGTGGGGTTGGCGAAAGTCTAAGTGATCATCCTGTAGGAGCTGCCGCAGGCTGCGAATAGCGGCGTGTCGGCAAGAATGCTTTCGCAGCCTTCGGCAGCTCCTACAAATTGCGTTCACATCTTGAAGCTGGTGCCGGAGACATCTCCGATCAACGCCTGTTCGACGGGGGCAAAAAGGCTACGAACATGCGTGACGAGAAAGACCCAGAAAGCCGGATCATTCACCGTTTGGGAAACCAGCTCAGAAGGGAGAAACCGGTTCATTTCCTTGCGAAAATCAGCCGCCACTGCAGCATCGTTAACCAGAATATCCAAGCGGTGTTTAAAGAGGTTCAGAAAAGCTGCTACCTCGCAGTGATGATCACGAAGCTTATTGCCGACCAGATCAAGCGCAGGCGTGACGCCCTGCTGGCGTAACCAGACCATGTCCCAGAGATCACGGTTCTTGATGCGGTTGGGACGCAGAGCAAACGCCACGATCTTGTCGGCGTATATTTCTTCGCGAGTCTCGGCCTGCAGGATCAACCCGCTGGTGCCCATGTCCACGCCGTAGGGGTTAAGCAACAGCATCGGCTGCGGCTGATAGCTGGGGATTGAACAGACATCAATGTTGATACGTTGCGCGGGCAAGTCCTTGCGTCCAGGCCGGGTCTGGATCTTGAGCTTCCAGGTATCGACGTTGCCCTCCTCTCGAACCGGTTCGCTGATTTGCACTTCGAGCCCATATTTGGACTCCAGCCGCTCAATCAATACCTGAGCCAGCTCGGCAAAGGTCTGCCGATTGAAGTCGGCCCCGCCAGTGAAATCCAGATCCTCACTCAAACGATTGGAGCCGTAGCAGGCCCGCAGACAGGTGCCACCAATGAAGGTCAATCGAGCGAGCATCCCGGCGGAGCTGAGAGCCAGCATGATGTCGTGGTGCAAAAGCTCCTTCTCCACAACTACACGCAGTGGCGTCAAGTCCTGTCTGTTGCTAAGCGCTTCGCTGACCAATTCGTCAAACAAGCTCATTGGCAGTACTCCAATCGATCAAATCCATATTTCTTTTCGCCGCTTTCATGTCGCGTAATGCCTGCCCCGCCGATGCTCGCCATAGCCGGCAGGCGGCGTCGTATCGAATATTGCCAATGAGAGCCTGAGGTGATTGTCGTGTATGCACAAATTCGATAGTGCCCCACTTGCCGCAGGAAATAATGCTGCTGCGGCCCGAGGACATAAGCGTGATCCAGTTGATAGGAATCTGCGAGATAACCCCGAGATCGCTCAAGGCAGTTTCCAGACTGATGTAATTGAGTTGACTGGCACGCAGGCGAGCTGCGGCATGGTACAACACCCGTCCGGAATCCGGTTTTGCTGGCTCAAACAGGTAGAGCCCACGACAGAGCCGAATGAGATGACCTTCGGCAGCCGCGCGGCTCAACAAGGTTTTGTAGGCGCTGTCGGATAAATCGGGGACCAGTGCTCGAAGATCGTCCGGGGTGAACAGATACCGTTCTGGACTCGCCAGCTTTGTCAGCTGCTGGATCAAACGGCGCATCGGCTGAAGGGAATCAGAGGGCCTAACCATGCTTATGACTCAACAGTAGGTTTCACTTAATGTAACTTACCGTAGAGTCAATCGCAACGCTCAGCTCAGGTCGAGGCCCCCTTACGCACCACCCCCAACCGAGTGACCCACAACGACACCAGAATCAACACCCCACCAAACGCCAGACGCCCCAGCGGCTCGTCCTGATTCCAGATCAGCAGGTTGATCAGTAAACCCACCGGGACATGCAGCACGTTGAACACCGCCAGTGTGCCGCCGCTGACCAGGCAAGCACCTTTATTCCACCAGTACATGCCCAGCGCGGTAGAGCACAAGCCGAGGAACAGCAGAACCGCCCATTGATCGGCGGCATCCGGCAGGCGCTGGGCGTTGCCGAACATCAGGAAGGCGGGCAAGGCGATGATCAGCGCGCCGAGGTAGAAGTAGCCGAAGCGTCGGTAGTGGGGCAAATCGCTGGGGTAACGGGCGACCAGATGCTTGTACAGGACTTGCCCGGCAGCGTAGGTGAAGTTGGCAACTTGCAGCAGCAGGAAGCCGCCCAGGAAGTTGCCGTCGATGCCATCCCAGCGAATGACCCCGGCGCCCAGCACCGCGACCAATGCAGCCAGCAATGCCCAAGGGTTGAAGCGGCGGTTGAGTGCGTCTTCGATGAGCGTGACGTGCAGCGGCGTGAGGATGGTGAAGAGCAGCACTTCGGGCACGGTGAGCACGCGGAAGCTCAGGTACAGGCACACGTAGGTGATGCCGAACTGCAGCGCACCAATCACTAGCATGCCACGCATGAAGTTCGGCTCGACCCGACGCCATTGCGTCAGCGGGATGAACACCAGCCCGGCCAGTACCACGCGGATCAACACGGCGAAGTAGCTGTCGACGTGCCCGGCCAGGAATACGCCGATCAGGCTGAAGGAAAACGCCTGGATCAGCGTGACGAAAAGTAGATAACCCATGAATGCCCCCTATTGAAGGCGGCGACCTTAGCGGGTTAGAGGTTTGGGTGTCTATTCAATAACGTTGCGGCTGATATAGCGGGGACTCAATTGCACTTGCGGTGCGCTTACGTCAGGTTTCGCCCTGACGGTCGACCCCCTTTGTTTCGGCAAAGGGGGGAAACCATTTTCGCTGACGTCCGGCCCCTGGTTCCCAGGGGTTCCTTCGCTCCGGCACCGTGGTGGGGGCACGCGCCGAAGGGCCATCCCTGGCCCAGCGTCGCTCGCTCGGCATCCATGCCGAGCGACCCCCACCACGGCACCTCCACTCAGCCTCCCGACGCTCGATTCGGCGGTGTCTGTGAAATCGTGGCAGGAAAAGCCAAAGCAAATCTGCGTTGCAGATTTTTTAAGGCCCGGCCTTGAGTCACCCTATGCCCGCACATCAAATCAATCACGCCTGCTGGATCTACTCCTTGGTCAAATCAACCAACGGCTCTTTGCGCACTTCGGTCTCACGTCCTGCCTGGATGTCTTTGACCTTGCCCAGCGCGCCATCAACTGCCGCTTTGTCGGCCAGCAGGCTGTAGCTGATCTGGAACTGGCGTTGCTGTTTTGGCTCGATGGTCGGGACCAGGTTCAGCGGGCGCTGATAGCGACGGTTGTACGAGAAGCTGGTGCCGGGCTCCAGACCGGTGACGTAACCCTGGCCTTTGGTGTCAGTGTTTTTCCACAGGGAGAACACCGGCAGTTGCTGGGTGTTGAAGCCCAGTGAGACGCCCAGGTTGCCGGCCTTGTTGTGCAGCACCGTAAGGGTGTCGCCCTTGGCATCGCCATAAGGCACGACGTTGTAGACGGTTTCGTCGTAGTCCGGGGTTGGCCCGCGGTAGGTCTGCCAGTCAGCCAGGTCAGCCTTGGCTTTTTCATTGAACGGCGACACCTGCTTCACCGGCGCGGCGAAGCGTGCGCCCTGCTCCAGGAACGGCGTGCTGAAGTTGCTGTGGTACAGCGCCTGATATTCCTTCGGGTAATCGCCGTTGTTGGTCAAGGTGTCGTTGAGGGTGAAGCGCGTGCTGCCTGGATCCGTGACCAGTTCGGTCTGCACCGAGAAGTCCACCTTCTTGAACGCCTGTTCCTTGAGTTCGCCTTTGAGACGAATCGCGTAAGGCGGGGTTTCGTCGATGTGCAGCGTGACTTTGCTGGCCGGAATATTCGCCGCGCGGCCATGCAGGGTCAGCAGTTCGCCGTTGTCCATGCCTGGATGCCCGACCCATTCGTAACCGCAGCGGGTCACCAGTTCGTTGAAGCCTTCAAGCCAGCCCAGGCCTCCACGTCCGTTGAGTTCGATAAAGGCCGGGTTGACGATGTCTTTGACCGGCGAATCCCAGCCCATGCGCACATCACCCACCGACGCCTGCAGCACGTTCATACCGCGGGTGGGCACCACCGAGAGCTTCATCGTGCCGTTATCGATATCAATCACGCTCACGCCTTCCTGCCGGCCACCGTGCAAGGTTCGCATCGTGACGCTGAACGGTTTGTCGGTCTTGACGCCAAGTTGGGCACTGGTGATCTGCTGATTCTGGGCGGGCTTGTCGGTGTCGAGCAGCACGTAGTCCCAAGCGGCAGCCTGTGAAGCGACGGCAATGGCGCTGAGGCCGAAAAGCCAGGCAAGAGGTTTCATGGGGCAGTCCTTATTGGAATTATTGGATTCGCGACAGTCGCCGAATCGGGTTAATCGATTCAGCTTGCACCCGAGTCTAGTCAAACTGACGAGAACAGGAAACGCCATTGGGTCAAAAACCACAAAATAGCCGCCCAGAAAAAAGCCCGACGGCCACCCAAAACGGGGACCTGTCGGGCCATGCACCCAGGAGCGGGAGGTGCCAAGGGAAGTTCGCTTACATCAGGTGAATCATTGGCGTGCGTGGTCAGGCGACCTGAGCCAGTTTGGCAATGGCCTGGTTGATGCCTTTCTCGACGAAGTCGCCACCCATGTTCAGGCCTTCGGCGTGGATGAAGGTGACATCGTGGATCCCGACAAAACCCAGCGCCTGACGCAAATAGGGTTCCTGATGATCCAGGGCGCTGCCGGCATAGATGCCGCCGCGAGCGGTCAGGACAAAGGCGCGCTTGCCGACCAGCAGGCCTTGCGGGCCGGTTTCGCCGTATTTGAAGGTCACGCCAGCACGCAGCACATGGTCCAGCCAGGCTTTGAGGGTGCTGGGGATCGCGAAGTTGTACATCGGCGCCGCCAGCACCAGCACGTCGGCGGCCACCAGCTCGTCGGTCAACAGGTTGGAGCGATCCAGCGCGGCCTGCTCGGTGACGCTACGCTGTGCGTCGGGTTTCATCCAGCCGCCCAGCAGGGTCGAGTCCAGATGCGGGACCGGGTCTTTGCCCAGGTCTCGAACAGTGATCGAGTCAGCCGGATGTGCGGCTTGCCATTGGCTGATGAACTGTTGAGTCAACTGGCGGGAAACCGAATCTTGCTGACGAGCGCTGCTTTCGATGATCAGTACGCGGGACATGGGCTGTGGCCTCCAACGAATAATGTGTTTCGATGGAGTGAAGGTTAAACAGAGCTGAATCGATTAAAAAGCGTAAAAATCTGCTTCAATATATCTAATAAATTGTTTTATCGGTGCCGTCGCCCTACTCTGGTTACACCATCAATCTGTAGGAGCGAACGTGTTCGCGAGGGAGCTTATGAGCGACGTTTATCTATCGGCTGCACGAACGCCTCGCGAACACGTTCGCTCCTACAGGGGGATGTATTGCGGATATAAATCGCAGCACACCCATGCCAGCATCATTCAGGCTTGCAGGTCAGACTGATGCGCAGTTTGATGATGCTGCGATTGAATTTGGCTGAGACGTCCGCGCTTTTTTTCGCATCGACGGTGATACGCCGGGTGCGCGGCGCCTCGGGGCCATTGCGGAACACCACGCTGCACTTGGCATCGACGCTGCCGTAGTTGTTCACGGTGATCGAGCCAGTGTCGTAAAAAGTATCGTGGGCGGTGTAATCGACTTCGACGCCTTCGTAGTGCTTTTCCACTTCGATGGGGTAAGCCCAGGCCGTCATCGGCAGCAACGCCAGCACCACACAACAGAATCTGTTCATTGGCAGTCTCCAGAGAGGGATTGGCAGATTAGGACAAAGCGCAGCAAAAGAGGAGCGACACATGAAAGCCCCCCGCGTCACCCTTGACCAATGGCGAACCTTGCAAGCCGTGGTCGACCATGGCGGCTTCGCCCAGGCAGCGGAAGTGCTGCACCGCTCGCAATCATCGGTGAGCTACACCGTGGCGCGCATGCAGGATCAGCTCGGTGTGCCCCTGCTGCGCATTGACGGACGCAAGGCGGTACTGACCGAAGCGGGCGGCGTGTTGCTGCGCCGCTCCCGGCAACTGGTCAAACAGGCCAGCCAGCTGGAAGACCTGGCCCATCACATGGAACAAGGCTGGGAAGCCGAAGTACGCCTGGTGGTGGACGCTGCCTACCCCAACGCGCGTCTGGTCCGCGCCCTCACTGCGTTCATGCCGCAGAGCCGAGGCTGTCGCGTGCGTTTGCGTGAAGAAGTGTTGTCCGGCGTCGAGGAAGTGTTGCTTGAAGGCGTGGCGGACCTGGCCATCAGCGGGTTCGGCATCCCGGGTTACCTGGGCACGGAAATGAGCAGCGTGGAATTTGTTGCCGTCGCACATCCGGAACACAGCCTGCATCAACTGCATCGCGAGTTGAATTTTCAGGACCTGGAAAGCCAGCTGCAAGTGGTCATCCGAGACTCGGGCCGTCAGCAACCCCGAGACGTGGGCTGGCTCGGCGCCGAGCAGCGCTGGACCGTAGGCAGCCTGGCGACGGCCGCCAATTTCGTCAGCAGCGGCCTGGGCTTTGCCTGGCTGCCGCGCCATATGATCGAACGCGAGCTGCGCGAAGGCGTGCTCAAGGCGTTGCCGCTGGACAAAGGTGGCAGTCGCAACCCGACCTTCTATCTTTACTCCAGCAAAGACAAACCTTTGGGACCGGCGACGCAGATCCTCGTCGAGCTGATCCGCACCTTCGACACCGCACCACTGACGGCCGCCTTCGCTGCGCCGCAACAGGCCTGAGCGTGATCGCCCGAACCTGCTAGCCTCAACCCACTCGCCAGACAAGGAGTCGCCCGTGGCCCATTTCGAACATGACGGTTGCTCACTGCACTACGAAGAATATGGCCAGGGCCCGCCTCTGTTGTTGCTGCACGGGTTGGGTTCCAGCTGCCGCGACTGGGAATACCAGATTCCGGCCTTTGCCGCGCATTACCGGGTGATCGTCATGGACATCCGGGGCCATGGCCGTTCCGAAAAGCCCCGCGAGCGCTACAGCATCCCCGGGTTTACCGGCGACGTCGAAGCCTTGATCGAGCATCTGCACCTGGGCCCGGTGCATCTGGTCGGTCTGTCCATGGGCGGCATGATCGGCTTCCAGCTGGCGGTGGATCAGCCGCAGTTGCTCAAGAGCCTGTGCATCGTCAACAGCGCTCCTCAGGTGAAAGTGCACACAGCCAACGATGTCTGGCAGTACGCCAAGCGCTGGGCCCTGGCCCGGCTGCTGAGCATGCAAACCCTGGGCAAGGCGCTGGGCCAGAATCTGTTCCCCAAAGCCGAACAGGCCGAGCTGCGGCGCAAGATGGCCAGCCGCTGGGCCGAGAACGACAAGCGTGCTTATCTGGCCAGTTTCGATGCCATCGTGGGCTGGGGCGTGCAGCACAAACTGGGGCGCATCGCCTGCCCGACGCTGATCGTCAGCGCCGACCGGGATTACCGCCCCGTGGCCGACAAAGAGGCCTATGTGAAGCTGATCCCCAACGCCAGGCTGGTGGTCATCGAGGATTCCCGCCACGCGACACCGTTGGATCAACCCGACGAATTCAACAAGGTTGTGCTGCAATTCATCCAGGCCACAGAGGTCTCAACTCCCACCAGTGCCGGCGCGATCGGCTGAAGGCTGGGCAAGAAAAGCCAAACGTGATTACCTTGCCGCCTGCACTCGCACAATGATCGCAGTCGAAACCCCTCACTTCAGGATCAACTGACCCATGCTGAAAAAAATCGCCATCGCCACCTGCTCCGTGTTGTTTGCCGCCAACCTCATGGCTGCAACCCCCGCCAAGCAGACTCATGTCGTACTGGACACCAGCTTCGGCGCGATCGAGATCCAGCTCGAAGACACCAAGGCGCCGATCAGCACCCAGAACTTTCTGGGTTACGTCGACAGCAACTTTTACAACAACACGATTTTCCACCGGGTAATCCCTGGTTTCATGGCGCAAGGCGGCGGTTTCACGGCGCAGATGCAGCAGAAGCCCACCAAAGATCCGATCAAGAACGAAGCTGAAAACGGCCTGCACAACGTACGCGGCACCGTCGCCATGGCCCGCACCTCCCAGGTGAATTCGGCCACCAGCCAGTTCTTCATCAACACCAACGACAACGCCATGCTCGACCACGGCGCCCGTGACTTCGGCTATGCCGTGTTCGGCAAAGTGGTCAAAGGCATGGACGTGGTCGATCAGATCGTCAACGCCCAGGCCGGCAACAAGCAAGGCATGCAGAACGTGCCGCTGGACCCGATCTACATCAAGTCCGCCAAACGCGTCGACTGAACTTCTGTGCGATAAGTGACAAGCCCGCATGAAATCTTTTGCAGCAATGCAGGGTTCATGCGGGTCGGATCAGAAGTCTACCCGCTCAGCAAGGAGAGCCCGCCTAACCCGTGGGCATCATCGCCAATGCTCTATCGCCGTTTTGAAAAGCTGATCGACATTTTCCGTGACGCTCCCACCGATGCCCCTCCCAATACCGTCCTGGCGTTTTACATCTACTACCTGCGTCAGGTGTGGCCGACCTTTGCCGCATTGCTGGTGGTGGGCCTGATCGGGGCCTTGATCGAAGTGGCGCTGTTCAGCTACCTGAGCCGTATCATCGACCTGGCCCAAGGCACGCCCGATAAAGATTTCTTCAGCATCCACGCCACCGAGTTCATCTGGATGGCCGTGGTTGCGCTGGTGCTGCGGCCTGTTTTCGTCGGCCTGCATGACCTGCTGGTGCACCAGACCATCAGCCCCGGCATGACCAGCATGATCCGCTGGCAGAACCACAGTTACGTGCTCAAGCAGAGCGTGCGTTTCTTCCAGAACGACTTCGCCGGCCGCATCGCCCAACGCATCATGCAGACCGGCAACTCGTTGCGCGATTCCGCCGTGCAGGCCGTGGATGCCCTGTGGCATGTGCTGATCTACGCCATCAGCGCTCTGGTGCTGTTCGCCGAGGCTGACTGGCGCCTGATGATCCCGCTGCTGACGTGGATCGCCGCCTATATCGCGGCGCTGTGCTACTTCGTGCCACGGGTCAAGGAACGCTCGGTGGTGTCTTCCGATGCGCGCTCCAAACTCATGGGCCGTATCGTCGATGGCTACACCAACATCACGACGCTGAAGCTGTTCGCTCACACCAATTTCGAGCAGCAGTACGCCCGCGAAGCGATCACCGAACAGACCGAGAAAAGCCAATTGGCCGGTCGCGTCGTCACGGCGATGGACACGGTGATCACCAGCATGAACGGCATTCTGATCGTGACCACCACGGGCCTTGCGCTGTGGCTGTGGACCGAGTCGCTGATTTCCGTGGGCGCCATTGCCCTGGCGACAGGCCTGGCGATTCGTATCGTCAACATGTCCGGCTGGATCATGTGGGTGGTCAACGGCATCTTCGAAAACATCGGCATGGTGCAGGACGGCCTGGCGAGTATTTCCCAACCGGTCAGCGTCACCGACCGCGACCCGGCACCGCGCCTTGAGGTGGAGCACGGCGGCGTGAAATTCGACGGCGTGGATTTCCACTACGGCAATGGCAACGGGATCATTCACGGCCTGAACCTGGACATCAAACCCGGGGAAAAAATTGGTTTGATCGGCCCGTCGGGTGCGGGCAAATCGACCCTGGTCAATTTGCTGCTGCGCATGTATGACGTGCAGGACGGACGCATTCTGATCGACGGCCAGGACATTTCCCACGTGTCACAGGAAAGCCTGCGGGAACAGATCGGCATGATCACGCAGGACACGTCGCTGCTGCATCGCTCGATCCGGGACAATCTGCTTTACGGCAAACCGGACGCCACCGACGACCAGCTCTGGGAAGCGGTGCGCAAGGCGCGAGCCGATGAATTCATCCCGCTGCTGTCCGATGCCGAAGGCCGCACAGGCTTTGAAGCGCAGGTGGGTGAGCGCGGGGTGAAACTGTCCGGTGGTCAGCGTCAGCGTATTGCTATTGCTCGGGTGTTGCTCAAGGACGCGCCGATTCTGATCATGGACGAGGCCACCTCGGCGCTGGACTCGGAAGTTGAAGCGGCCATCCAGGAAAGCCTGGAAACCCTCATGCAAGGCAAAACCGTAATCGCCATCGCCCACCGCCTGTCCACCATCGCCCGGATGGACCGGCTGGTGGTGCTGGAACACGGCAAAATCGCCGAAACCGGCACCCACGCCGAACTGCTGGCCCATGGCGGGTTGTATGCCAGGTTGTGGCAGCACCAGACGGGTGGGTTTGTGGGGATTGACTAAGAAAGCCGCTTTGATCTGTGGGAGTGCCCACGTCGTCCAGACGCCGCGCTGTCGCGCAGCAAACACAGGACCTGTGGGAGCGAGCTTGCTCGCGAAGGCAATGTTCCTGCCTGCAGAAATAGATGCTGATTTACCGGCCTCTTCGCGAGCAAGCTCGCTCCCACAGAAAATCATTTCAATTCAGATAGTTATTTTATGTTTGATGAGAGCGAGGCTTGCCCGCGATAAGGGCGATGAGGTTTATCAGATAAACCTAGGTGTCCTTATCGCGGGCAAGCCTCGCTCCCACAGTCTCGCGCAAGATTCAGAGTCACTCTCAAACCTGCCGATACGGCAACGCGCCTCGGGCCTCTTCGGCGTAGGCCAGGATGCCGACGCGTTCCTGGGCGAGGAAATCACTCACCGCGTCCTTGAGGCCTGGATGCGTCAGGTAATGCCATGAGTGGGTGATCACCGGTTCAAAACCGCGAATCAGTTTGTGTTCACCTTGCGCACCCGCATCGAAACGTTTGTAGCCGTGGGCAATCGCGTAATCCATGCCCTGATAGAAACACGTCTCGAAGTGCAGCCGGTCGAACTCCGCCAGGCAGCCCCAATAGCGGCCATAGAAACTGTCGCCACCCAGCAGGCTGAACGCCATGGCCACCGGCCGTGAACCCTGGCGCGCGATGACCACGCGAATCGCTTCGGGCATGCGCTCGGCCAGCAGACTGAAAAACTCCCGGGTCAGGTACGGCGCCTGCCCGCGAATCTCGTAAGTATTGGAATAACAGGCGTAGACGAAATCCCAGAGCAACTCGCTCAGTTGATGGCCTTCCAGCCAATCAAACTCGATGCCCTGCCCCGCCACTTGCTCACGCTCTTTGCGCATCTGCTTGCGCTTGCGCGAACTGAGCGCGTCGAGGAAATCCTGAAAATCCCGATACCCGCGATTCTGCCAGTGAAACTGGCAGCCATAACGCTGTAACCAGCCCGGCTGTTCATCGAGAAACGCATCGGCGAGCGGATCGGTGAAGTTGACGTGAGCGCTGGACAGCCCTTCAGCCTCCAGATAACCCGGCAGGCTGTTGAGCAGTTCAATCCCGGCCTCTGGCGACGCCGACAGGATGCGCGGCCCACTGACCGGGCTGAACGGAACAGCCCCCAACAGCTTGGGGTAGTAAGCGATGCCGGCCCGACGACAGGCGTCGGCCCAGCTGTGGTCGAACACGTACTCGCCGTAGGAATGCCACTTGCGATAGGCAGGCATCGCCGCGATCAACTCATCGCCCTGGTAAGCCAGCACATGCTCGGCTTTCCAGCCCGAACGCGGCCCCAGGCTGCCGCTGTCTTCCAGTGTGCTGAGAAAGGCGTGACGCACGAAAGGCTGATTGCCGGGCAAGAGCGCATCCCATTGCGAGGACGCGATCTTGCTCAGGCTGTCGGTGGTCTGTACGGACATGCGCAATTCTCGAGAGCGACTCAGGAGCGCCGAGTATCCCCCATTGGCGAGAATTGTTCACGGCCGCCGAGCCTGTGCCGACATCAGGTGGGCTCTGATGCCAGCACCGCGATGTCGGTGGTCAGTTGCAGCGCCTTGGCCTGAACGGCCTGTTTGAGGTCCTGATAAACCGCATTGACGCTGCTCAGGTACGCCTCGTCAGTCAGGGTCTCTTTTTGCCCGTCGAGCAGATCCAGCCGGTCGTGAAAAGGCTGACGGACTGTTTCGAAATCGTCTAGAAAGTGATCTTCAAGAAAAGTCAGCCAATCCTTTCGAGCAATCAGTGACTGAAAGAACTCCGGAGTATTCTCCCGGGCCAGCACCCGAACCTTGGCGTTGTGAAGCATGCGTTCGTTCACTCCGGAGAGGTTTTCGAACAACATCCCCTGAGACTGCCCCGGCAACGCCAACTCGTCGCGCAGCCGTGTGGGGTACATCAGCCGGACCTCGACCTGATCCAGGTTCGGCTGACTGACCACCCGGGCGTTGATATCTTCCAGCGCGATTCTTTCCAGCTCATCCAGCCGCTCCAGGCCGCGCATGAGCCTGAACAAGTCCACCGGGGTCTTGTCGCCGTGCAGCGCCTCCAACTGAAAAACCAGCACCCGAACGTCCAGCATATTGAAGGTGATCATGGTGCCGTCGCCGCAGGTTTCCGGATGCCCGGCCAGGGTGAAGAGTTCTTCCTGCAAAGCTTCAGAGCCAGTCATCGCGTCAATCATGCGCCACAAGCGCTCGGTCAACAGGCGACGGTTGTCCCGGTAGTCGGCGGTCTGCAGCAAGTCTTCAACCAGCAGAAGAAACGCCTCCGCGCCGGGCTGATGCTGCAGATTGCGCCAGCGCTGGTGCTGCAAGGCATCGCCGGTTTCGGCCAGCCACTGAGTGGGTGTCTGAGTCCACTCGGCGGGCAGAACGCTGGTGATCCCCATACGGATCAACGCCGCCTCACTGAAGAGCGTTGCCGCACTGGCGATGGTTTCGACATTGAGCGGGTTGCGATGCAACCGGACATAAAGCCGAGGGCGTTCGGCAATCGCGCTGAGCGTCGGCTCATCCACCTCGGTGATCTGGTTATGCCGCAGGTCCACATGGCGCAAAGGCTCACGAACGCCAAGGCCAAGCGGCACGACGCTGAGCCCGCAGTCTCTGAGGCGGATGTCCACCAGCTCCGGCCAGCGGCTGACATCCAGAACCGCAGCAATATTGACGTTTTCACCCTCCAGCAGCAGCGTCTTCAACGCGCTCAAGCGTTGCAGGCACTCCATCCCCCGCAAATCAACGCGGGTCGGGTTGCGGCTCAGCGTCAGGGATTGCAGGCTGCCCAGATCACCCAATGCCTGGGGCACCGACTCGATCCGGTTGTTGCTCAATGACAACGCCCGCAACTCCGGAAAGCGCTTGATGAAGGCCCCGGCATCCTCCGCATTGAGGCCGATATTCTCCAGGGCCATGGCCTGCACATGTTTGAAGTTGGCCACAATCAACGGCAGCGAGCCAATATTCAGATTGATCAGATTCAATTGATGGGCGGAGTCCTGGGAGTGTTCATCAATCAATGAGTCAGGGTCTCTGCGCCAGCACGACAGTATCCGCATCCTGGCCAGTCTTCGGCTATCTGAGCTGACTCCCAACAGGTTTTCTGGCTGGGGAGATACAGCCTCTGCCACCCAGGCGTCGAGGGTGTTTTCCAGTGTCGCGTATTCTTCGCCGAGCTCGTTCAAGCGCGCCCTTACCCAGCTTTTTTTCTCCTGGGCCGTACCCGTGAAAGAAGCTGCCAGCGCTTGCAGAAAAGCCTTCACCTGACGAGAAGTGAATTGCGGATACAGATGCTTGACCGCCAGCTCCGCAGAGAAGGCCGGGGCGTTGTTCCTGAACCGATCGAACAGCCCGCGCACCCGACTGCTCAAGCGATAACCCACCCGCCCATCAGGCAGACGCGACGGCCATTTGATCCCGGGCTTGATCGGCTGCATGCCCAGGGTTCGCTTGACCCTTGAACGCTGCAAGGTCGCCATATCGCCCAACACATTTTCGAGCTCGCGCAGGTTCTGGGTCAGTTTGGTTTCGCGACTCAATGCGCTGGACAGCGTGTTGCGCAGACGCGGGCTGTCAAACCAGGTGCGCCGTCCGTGACTGTCGTAAGTCTGATAGCGGCCGCCGGTCTGGACCAGCACGACATTCACAGCCGCCGCAGACGTGTCTTTGCCCCCGGTACGATAGATTTTCTCGCCGTCGAAGGCGTTCTTGCGCACCTCGACCACCAGGCCCTGAGGCCATACAGGTAACGCGTTGATCAGATCCAGACTGATCAGATCACTGTCGGGACTTTCCATGTGCAGATAAAAGCACTCCAGCGCTCGATTGATACGCAACTGCTGCAAATACTCACGGGCGTGCTCGGCCAGGCGCAACGGGATACGTGCGGCACTGCTCATGCGCTGCAACTCGGTACTGTCGGCCATGCTGATAATTTCTTTGGCGACCCCAAACGGCAGGCTCGAGAAATCCCGTTGCAGCAATTGGATCAGTCGATCACTTGAGCGATATAGCGTGGCGTATATCAGATCGAACAGTGTCTTTCGCCGACCACTGGCTTCGGCAGCAATACGCAGCGCCAGGTACTGTTCACGGCTGCCGGGCGGCTGAAAGTTGACCAGTATTGACTCGACCTCAACCGGCGACAATCCGAGCACTATCGCCTTGAGAAGCCCCAGCACATCGCCCGCTGCATACACCACATCGACAGTGCGCGTGGCCCGGTCCGAGGAAGCGTGTCGGGTCAGCACATAACCCTGTTCATCCAGCCGCCGCAGCGCCCTCTGCTCCGGCCAGCCTGGCAGGGTCACGATGAAGTCCAGATAGGGTTCAATCGTTGAAACGACGAGGGGCTTCACAACGCCTCGGTGTTCAACATCGCTCAGGGTGTGCATCAGGTCGATAAAGCCGGTGATTTCCTTATCAATCAGAAAACGCTGGGTGCAATCGATCAGCAGCGCCGGCGGCACCCGTTTATCGACGTGAATTTGCCGCAATAGCGCGTCATCCACCTGAGTAATACGCAGGATGTGGTTAATGGCTGAATCACTCAGCGCCGCGCAGTCGCCATGCAAGCGCCGAAAGGCTTTACGGGCATCCCAACCCATCGGGTCTTCGCCTTCAAAACGCCAGGCGCCCGCACCGTTTTCTTCCAGAACCGGGGAATAGGTCTGACGGCCATCGGGGTTCACCACCCGCCACTTGCTCAGCAGGGAATCGAACGCAATCTGATACCAGTGCCCGCCCATGGAAAGCCAGGTTTTGCCGTCGGCCTTGAACAGGCTGCGACCGTCGAGCCGCGTGCCTTTGAGGGGTGGTTCCGGTTGTTCGAAAGCGCCCAGATCCGGTTTCCATAACCGCGTACGGCCGTCGTGGGATTTGACCTGAGCAAGCCCCTCAACGAACGCGGAAGGCTTGGCCATGTTGCGCAACTGCTCAAGATCAGTGGAGCTGGTTTGTTCAAGCTCCGTGATTTCATCGTCAGCCGTTGCGTGCGCGGGTAAATCGGGCTGATCAGTTGCCAACCTCAGTTCATCAAGCAGGGTTTCAATGGCTTCCTTTCCGTCTTGGTAGATACGCTCCAGCCGTTCGTACTCATGGATAATTTTCGGCGCGGCAGCCAGCACCGCGTCTTTGCCAATTTCGTAAAGCTGATGCAAGGCTTTTTCAGTGTCCCCCTCGATCCAGTTTTCAGCACCAATAAACACTTCCCTCGCCAGATCACGCACTTCGGACGCGGGTAGAAACACATCGAAAAAGTCGAATGCAAGATGAGCAATGGCCCTGAGTGAGCGCAGGGGCGCAGGGGTTGAACGGCTGCCACGGGCGTCCACAGGCACGGCGAGAACGCCGGCGTCGGTCATGAGTTTGATATAGGCGTGAGTAAACAGATCTTCAAACGGGTGGCTGTCCCAGCGTTCTCTGTGCAAGGCCAGATCCGCACCCGGGTCAAAACTGCCGCCGGGGTTCAAGACAGTGTTCAGCTTTGCAAAAAAATCAGTGTAATCACGGGCCCCGATAAACCGGCCGAAGTAATCGCGGTAATGACCCTCGAGCAAGTTCACGCGCAAGTAGTCAAGGAACGCATTGACCGAGGCGTATTCCTTGATGGGATGTTGAGGTTCGCCGGGCATATACACCAGCACGGGCCCTTCATCATTGCCTGGCTGTTCTTTGGCGCGATGAGGCTCAATGAGCAACATGCCGTGCAACAGAACGCCGATCGACTGTTTTGTCGCAAACAATTCGACTGCGCAATAGTGCACAGCGCCCCCGCGCCACACTGGCTTATCATCGGTTTTCGCCACTTCCAGCAAAACGCGGTAGGCCTCTTCGCTCACGTCGTCTTTCATGCGGGCGATATGGCTCAGCACTTCAAATCGGCTGCGCTCCTTGAGGACGAATGCGTCTTTGATCGGCGGGTGGTCGGTGAATACGTTTTTCAGATGGGCCTGGTATTGGCCGCCCAGGTCCAGCGCCCGACACATCTGCGCAAACGCGGTCGGGGTTACATTCACGAACCCTGTGGAACAGGCGATGTGTGAACCGCAGACATCTTCGAGTCTGCCGGTGCTCAACCCTGAAGTTTCCGGCGGCCAGGGTGCTGTGCGGTAGTACAGGGCCGAGGCCGGATGAAATGGCTTGTCGGCCTTGAAGTTATGCAAGGCGGCTAGCAGAACCGGCTGAATGTCACCCTGGGTATAGGGTTGCGTCGCGGTGATTTCTTCAAGAAAGACATGCCGACAATCGACATTCAAACCGAACTGTTGATGCAGTCGTTCGTTCAACAACGGCCGGGCAAAGTCATAGACTGATTTGAGCGGTTTTATCAGCTTCGCAAAAGCGCGTTGTGCCGCCAGGCTTTTAATCTGGCTCTTGTATAACGCCATTTGCAGCGCAGCCACTTCAGGCGTGTAGCGGGTAAACCAGCGCTCCAGGTGTTGCGCCAGAAAATCCTGGTTGGGGTAGTTTTGGTAAAAATTGATATCCAGATCCATTGATCATTCCGTGGTCATTTCAAAGAATGCCAACGGTATTCACTCTGCCCTCCCCAAGTGACATATCCGGATATATAAACAGACCCATGAAGGAGTGGCCTTGAGCCACAGCCTACCTTTTTCTGCTTTCTCGCCCGTCCCTGCCCAAAACCACCACTGCTTTCGCGGTAACGCGCGCGAGGCTCTGGACCGCACTTCTTGGCGAAAGTTGCATTGTCATCGACGTGCAATTGCACTGCCACTTTTCTGAAATAACCCCCAGCGATACTGGCGCCAGTTTTTAGAACCGAGGGTACTAATCCTCAAAGCGCCCTGCCTGTGGGGCGGATTTCAAGGATGACCAGACGTCATCCTAAAACCCGGATATGGAGTTCATTATGCGTCTTGTTTCTACACGTACTGCCGCCGCCCTGTGTGGCGGTCTGGTTCTGGCCATGAGCGTTCCGGCCAACGCCGCAGTCGACGCAAAACTGCTGGACATGCTCAAAGCCAACGGCTCGATCAACGCGGCTCAGTACGCTGAACTGCAAACCGAACTGGCGAAAGACCAGGCAGCTCAGAAACAAGCACTCGCAGACGTGCAGAACACCAAATCCGCCACCCAGAGCGAGTTCGAGAAGAAGATCGCCTGGGCCGCCAAGACTCAGTTCAAAGGTGACGTGCGCGTTCGTCAGGAAACCATCAACATCGATGGCCAGACCAACAGCCAGGACAAGGACCGCCAGCGTATCCGCGCTCGTCTGGGTGCCTACACCGAAATCAACCCGCAGGTGAGCACCGGCATCCGCATCGCCACTGGCGGCAGCAGCGACGCACGCTCCACCAACCAGGACCTGGACGGCTACTTCGTCAAGAAAGACCTGTGGCTGGACCTGGGCTACATCGACTACGCCCCGACTGCGGTGAAAAACCTGCACGTGATCGGCGGCAAGATGAACCAGCCGTGGGTCAGCATGGGCGACGTGATCTGGGACGGCGACATCAACCCTGAAGGCCTGGCCACCACTTACAGCATCCCGCTGGGCGGCAAGTCCGAGCTGTTCGGTAGCGCCGGTTACTACACCCTCAAAGACAACATCGACGGCGAAGGCACCCAGTTCCGTCACGACCTGAGCATGACTGCCGGCCAGTTGGGCGCCAGATTCGCACCGACGGATAACCTGAAATTGACCGTCGGCGGTAGCGTCTACGCCTTCGACAATGACAAGGACAGTGCTGCCCTGCGCGTCAACGGCAACACCACCAACCAGTTCCGCCTGTACGAAGGTTTTGGTCAGCTTGATATCAGCGGCCTGGGCCTGCCACTGGCGCTGTACGGTCAGTACGTCGTGAACAACGACAGCACCGACGATCAGGACACGGCCTGGCTGGCCGGTGTGAAAACCAAGGTGTTCGGTTTCGGTCTGGACTACAACTACCGCGATACCCAGCGTAACGCAGTGGTGGGCGCCTTCACCGACTCTGACTTCGCCAACGGCACCACCGGTTCGCGTGGTCACAAGATCAAGGTCGGTTACGAAATCGACAAGAACTTCTCGGTCGGCGCGACTTACTTCCTGACCAAAGCTGACTACGCCGTAGCCAGCCAGCGCGATGCAGATGCCAACACCCTGCAGCTGGACGTGGAAGCTAAGTTCTGAGGAATCGGCTAGAAGCTGCAAGCTGCAAGCTGCAAGTTTGAAGCACTCAGGCTTGAAGCTTGTAGCTTGTAGCTTGTAGCTTGTAGCTTGTAGCTCGCAGCTGCGCCTGCGCCGAGGTGTTGTCAGAGCTCCGCCCCGTTACCAGGCGGTGTTTCCGCCCGGGCCACCTGCTGCGCGATGTCCTTGGTCAACCGCACGGCATGGCCCTGCACCGCTGCTTCCCGCGCCAGTTGGATGGTCGCGATCTGCTGCAGATATTCACCGTCGGTCAGCCTGGCTTTATCCGAGAGCAGCGCGTCCAGTTGCTCATGAAACGGCGTATTGAGGGTGTCAAACTCTTCGGCAAAGCGATTTTCGAGAAACCGCGTCCAGAACTCCCGGGCGACCATGCTCTTGATAAACCCGGCCCGCCCTTCCAGCGCCAGGACGCGGCGCTCGGCCTCCACGAGCATCTGCTTCGTCACCCGCGCCAACGCCGTAAACACCATGGTCTGAATCTGCTCGGGCAATTTCAGCCTCTGCGCCAGGCCGACGCGATAGGCCATGCGCACCTCCACATGATCGACGGTCTCCCCCAGCAGCTCGCGAACCCCGATATTTTCCAGGGCGATTTTTTCCACCTCGTCCAGCCGCGCCATGCCTCTGACCAGTTTGAACATGTCCATCGAATGGCCCGCGGTCTGGGGTTTGGCCAGGATATTGAAGATCCGCACATGCAGCTCCAGATCACTGAACACCAGTGCCACGCCATCGCCACAGGTTTGAGGATGGGCGGCCAGGGAATACAACTCCTCACGCAGTAACTGGTTATCGGCAATGGCATCGAGCATGGCCCAGACCCGGGCACTGAGGGTCTTTTGATGCCGGGCAAAATCCGAACTCTGGGTGAGGTCGTGCAGCACCCGGAAGAAATCTCGGGCATTGGGTTCAGCCTCCAGATCGTTCCAGCGGGTGCGTCTTGCGTGATGGTTTTGCTCACTCGTCTGCGCCATCCACATCTCGCCCGCTGAGGCTTGAGCATGTATGCGCACATCACCGATCCCCACCTGCTCCCTGACCAGATCGCTGAGAATGCGACTGGCACGCAGCCGACTGTCCGCATCCAGCGGATTGTCATGCAACTGTACTCGGACATAGGCACTGCTGAGGTTTTCCAGCGTGGCGTCCGATAGGCCGGTGATCTGGTTGTTGCGCAAATCGGCAACCCGTAGATGGGGTCGGGTCCACAGCCCGCCGGGCAGCCCTTCAATACCGGTTTCGCGCATGCTCAACACGCGCAGTTGGGTGAATGCAGTGACGTCCAGCAGCGGGCCGATGGGGCATCGGTCCAGACTCAATGCCCTGAGGGAGGTCAGGTTGCTCAGGTGCTGCGCGGATAACGGATCCAGTGCCAGCGGGTTTTCGCACATCGACAAGCATTCCAGCTGGGTGCAATGCGCCAACGCAGGCGGGATCGAGGACAGCAAGTTGTCATCCAGCTCCAGGTAACGCAGTTGGCGAAACTGCACAAGCAACTGGTCCGCCCGGCCAACGGTCAGTTCCAGTCGTTTGGCGCGCAATACGCCGACGTGATCGAAGTTGGCAGACAACGCCGGCAGCGAGTCAATGCACAGGTCACTCAGGTCCAGCTCATAACCGAGAAACTCGCCTGTATCGGCATACCGGCGCATGCCCATTTTTTTCCAGCAAAACTTGAGCCGCAGGGCCGCGGCGGATTTGGCCTCATGGTTGCTCTCCCAGGGTTCAACCTCCAGAAGATCCGACTCATCCTCCAGCCAGTCGTCCAGGGTCTGCTCCAGGGTTTTGTACTCCTTGGCCAGAGCCTTGAGCCGCCCTTTGGCGAAGGCATTGAAGGCGTAAGCGGGGCCGGCATGTTCGGCCCGAAGCTGGCTGAGCAGGGTCTGCACTTCGGCATCGATAAAGCCCGGATACAAACCCTTGATGGCCAGTTCCGGAGAATAGTCCGAGGCACCGGAACGTAGCCGATTGAACAGGCGCATCAGGCGGCCACTCAAGGGGTAGCCCACTCGCCCGTCAGGCAAACGCTGGGGCCAGACGAAGCCTGGCTTGATCTTTTGCATGCCCAGCAAGCGAGCCACTTTTTCACGCTGGGTCACGGCCAGATCCCCGAGCAAAACCCGCAGCTCATGCGCCGAAGGTTGAGCCGACAGGCCGATGGCACCGCGCGCTGTGTCGGGCAGGGCTTGCAGCAATGCGCTGAAGAAGGATTCCCCAGGCTGGCCCAGTGGATTGCCAAGTGTGTCGAAAGCCTGATAACCCGCCTCGCCTTTAACCAGCACCTGGCGATGAGCAGCATTCTGGGCAGTGCCGACCGTATCAAGCACCCGGCCATCCAACGCGCCTTCGCGCAGCTCAATGCCAATCTCCGCGGGCCAGCCCGGCAGTTGCGACAACAGACCAAAGCCCAGCCTGATCGTGTCAGGGTTGTCACTGACCTTCAGGTAAAACCCCTCGTTGGCCCGGTTCAGGCGCAACTGTTGCTGATATTCGCGGGCGTGCTCGGCCAGGGACAACGGCAGGCGCCGGGATATCAGCATGCGGTTACGCTGGGTCATGCTGGCGCGCCCCAAGAGTTCAGTGGCAACCGCGTCTGGCAGGCTGGGGAAATCCCGGCGGATCAGTTTGATCAACGGCTGCTGCGATTGATTACCCAGTGCATAAAGCTCTTCCAGAATCTGGCCCTGGGCAGCCTCGGCCAGCGCCGAAAAGACACTGGCGAGCCGGATGACCCGTGCAGGCTTGCCCGCAACCGGTTCGCCCAGCAATGTCTGCAGGTCTACCTCGCCCAGGCTATCGAGCAGCGACTCAAGCAACGCCACCATGCTTGCGCGGGCATAGGTCACGTGGGTCATGGCGGTGGTAGCGGGCGAAACATTCCAGCGCGCCAACACTGCGCCCTCGGCATCCATCAGGCTCAGTGCCTGGCGTCTGGGCCAGCGCGAGCTGGACACCAGCACCTTCAGGAACGGCTCGATTCGCGCCACATCCAGCTGATCCGGCTCGTTGCGCCTCATCAGGCTGATAAATTCTTGCACCTGCTGCTCGATGACAAAGCGCTGGGCGGTATCGCTGAGCAGCGCGGGAGGTGGCAGATTCTCCACCTGTACCTGACGCAACAAACCATCGTCCGCTCCCGTAATCCGCAGCACCCGCCGGGCGGCCTTCTCGGTAAATTGTTCATGGGTGGCGTCGAGACGCTTGAAGGCTTTGACCTCATCCCAGCCCATGGGATTTTCCCCTTCATGGCGCCACGCACCCGCGCCGTTATGCTCCAGCAACGGAGAGTGCAGCTCAGGGTCGGCTGGATGGATGACGCGCCATTGCTTCAACTCGGCGTCCAGCCCAATGCGGTACAACTTACCCTCAAGTGGCAGCCAGGTTTTGCCCTCCACCGTGATACGCCCTTGAGCATCGGCCGCTACCCATGAGGGCAGCGCGACTTTCTGCTCGAACCTCGCCAGATCAGGCTTCCATAACCGGGTCAGGCCATTGCGCAGCTTGACCGGGGTGAGGCTTTCAATGAATGGCGACGGCAAGACCCGTGGGGCAAGATGCGCCGCGGCCCCCAGAGCGGCCATGGCCGCGAGGTTTTCTGCAATGGCGAGTACATGGTTGAGTGCTTCCCGGGTTTCACCGTGGGTCCAATCCTCTACCGCAACGAATGCCTCATGCAGCAACTGCCCCGCCGCAACCACTGCCATGGCCGCGCCCAGCACCGGCACAAAAAAACCGGCGATCATCAGCAAGTCCATGCCGGCCGACTCGAACGCCTGCCAGCGCTTGAGCCGACTCTTGCGATCCTCATCGCGAGTGGGCACCGCAATCAGTCGCGAGTCCTGATAGGTCTTGGTCAGCATCTGCTCATACAAGAACTCGAACACGGGTTTATCGATCGGACGCTTTTCCAGATACAGCTCAGCGGCAGTGTCGTAGGTATAGAGCGGAAAAATGCGCTCGGTATGGGGCGCCAAGATGATCTTCAAACGCTCGTTGAGCTTTGTAAAAAACAGCTGACTGCGCTCAAGGCTGACAAAGCGCCGGAAGTAGTGCTGATAGCGGCGGCTGGCCAGACGGTCGCGCAACTCATCCGTGAATGCGGTGAAGGATTCATATTCCTTGATCGGCGTGATCGGCTCCCCCGGCATGTACACCACGCAAGGCAAATCATCGCCCCCACGATCAGGCTCGATCAGCAGCGCTCCCGACAGATCGCTACCGGGGAACGCTTTGGTGTCGAGCATGTGCAACTGCCGATACCGCACGGATGTGCCGTGCCAGCGCGGGTTGCCGTTGGGCAAGACGAGCGCCAGCAACAGTGCATAAACATCTGCACTAATGTCGTGCTTCATCCGCGCGATATGCGCCAGGACCTCGATGGCATCTCGCTCGCTGTTCATGAAGGCGCTGGCAACCCCGCGGGCAGCCTCATCTGGCGGCTGTCCCGGAGCGCCTTGCGGTTTGAACACGCTGTCCAGATGCGTCTGATAGTGGCCGCCCAGATCCAGGCTGCGGGCCATCTCGGCAAATTGCTCAGGCTTGATACGGATGACGCCGCTGTAGCGATAACGGAAGCGCGGTATCCAGTTTCTGAACTCCGGCCCCCAGATCAGCTGCGTTTGCAGGCCATCTGCGGGAAGCACGGCTGAGCCAGGATTAAACGTTTCATCGGCTTCGAAATTTTGCAGGGCAGCTTGCAGCAAGGTCTGCTTGAGTGGCGTGCGCAGGCGCAGCAACAGTAAGTCGTCATGGTGCATGGTCACCAGATGATTGGCCGACACATCAAGGCGCACGTTGAAGCGATCAAACAATGCCTGGGTCAACAACGGCGTGGCAAAGGCCTCAATCGGGATCAACCGGCTGCGGATGGGTTCCACGATCTGTCTGGAAAGCTGGCTTTTGAGCTGGCTCTGATGCAACGCCAGGCGCAACGTTTTTGGCGCGTCGAGGTACCAGGCCGGGAGCTGGGTCTTGAGGAATTCGAGGTTGGCGTGATCACTGCCGAAGGGGGTAACGTCGGAGGTATCTGGAGAGGACATCGGATGTACCGTGAATGACAAAGGAGCCATTCACGGTATTTATCCGATCGAAAAATGTGCCATAGCGGGATAACACCCGGACGAATAAACCTGCTCTTGGAACACAACCCTGTGGGAGCAAGCTTGCTTGCGAAGGGGCCGGTACATTCACTACATTTTTGACAGGCTGAAATATGGCCTTCACCGAGCAAGGTGGAGCGCCACCCTGGTCGCTCCCACAGGCCCAGGGTTCGGTCTATCCAGCATGTGTACTCAACGCTTGCGCAAAATCACGCTGCCAATTGAGTAACCGGCACCAAACGAGCTCAACACGCCCAGCGCGCCGGTGGGCAGATCGTCCTGGTATTTGTGCAAGGCAATCACCGAACCCGCCGAACTGGTGTTGGCGTAGGAATCAAGAATCACCGGCGCCTCTTCAACGGTGGCTTCGCGGCCCAGCAGCTTCTTGACGATCAGGTGGTTCATGCTCAGGTTGGCCTGATGCAGCCAGAAGCGCTGCACATCGCTGACGTTCAGGCTGTTGGCCGCCAGATGCTCACCCACCAGCTCAGCCACCATCGGGCACACGTCACGGAACACCTTGCGGCCTTCCTGCACGAAGAGTTTATCTGCCGCGCCCTCGCCTTCATCCGAAGCACGATTGAGGAAGCCGAAGTTGTTGCGGATGTTATTGGAGAAGGTGGTCAGCAATTTGCTGCTGACAATATCGAACTGATAAGGCGAAGTGGCCAGATCGGCACGTTCTACCAGCACCGCCGTGGCCGCGTCACCAAAGATGAAATGACTGTCGCGGTCGCGGAAGTTCAGGTGGCCGGTGCAGATTTCCGGGCTGATCACCAGCAACGCCCGGGCCTGGCCCAGTTGGATGCTGTTGCTGGCCGCCTGGATGCCGAAGGTCGCTGACGAGCAGGCCACGTTCATGTCGTAGCCAAAACCCTGGATGCCCAGCGCCGCCTGAATTTCAATGGAAATCGCCGGGTAAGCGCGTTGCAGATTGGAACAGGCAACGATCACCCCGTCGACATCGGCTGCCGTCTTGCCCGCGCGTTGCAACGCCTGCTCGGCGGCGGCCACGCCCATCTGACAGAGGATCGACCACTCGTCGTTGGAGCGCTCCGGCAAGCGTGGCTTCATGCGCTGCGGGTCAAGGATGCCGGCCTTGTCCATGACAAAACGGCTTTTGATGCCGGAGGCTTTCTCGATAAACGCAGCGTTGGACTCGGTCAGCGCCTGCACCTCACCGCGCTCGATGGCGGCGGCGTTTTCGCTGTTGAATTGAGCAACGTAAGTGTTGAAAGACTGCACCAGCTCTTCGTTGGAAATGCTGTCGGCCGGGGTGTACAGGCCTGTGCCGCTGATGACGACGTTGTGCACGGTCGTTCCTCTCTTATTGATCAATGCAGGTTTCGACCTGCTCGGCGGTGCGCGGAACCCATTTCTGGAACCGACGTACCAATATAAATGCGTAGAAAACCCACGGCGCGAATAAAACGGGGCAAACACTTCGGGTTCAAGGGGCGAAGTGTGCCATATCGGCTGGGTTTTGGCGCTATGCAAGCAGTTCTTGTAGGAGCTGCCGCAGGCTGCGAAGGCGGTGTGTCAGATGTAATGCCTTCGCAGCCTGCGGCAGCTCCTACAGGCATACGATTGCGAGGACCGGACTGGCTGTTACCCCTCCACCTGCCCCCACTGCTTGCTCAAACGCTTGTCGGACACGGGCATTTTGGTCCCCAGTTGCTGGGCGAACAGTGAGACGCGGTATTCTTCCAGCCACCAGCGGTAGGCGGTCAGTTCCGGGTCGCGCTTGCCTTCCTGGGCGTGTTTGCTGGCCCGAGCCTGGTACTGCGCCCACAAGCCCGCAAGCTCGATGCTCCAGACCCGGTCTTTCTGGACCTGGCCGGGCAGTTTCTCCAGGCGCATTTCGATGGATTTCAGGTAGCGCGGCAGTTCCTTGAGCCATTGGGCCGGGGTTTCCCGGACGAAGCCCGGATAGACCAGATTGCCCAGCTGCGACTTGATGTCGTTGAGCGCCACGGCTTCGGCGAGGTTGATCTTGCCTTTGAAGCGCTTCTGCAAACCGTGCCAGAGCTTGAGGATGTCCAGCGTCAGCTTCGCCAGGCGCTCGGCGTGTTCGGTCCAGGCGCCGCGTTTGCGTTCGGCCAGCGCCAATAGCCCTGCCCCATCGCGCGGCAATGTCGCTTCGCCTTCCAGCACGCAGCTGTCGAGGCTGGCCAGCAGGATGTCTTCGACCAGGGCATCAATACGCCCCAGTTCCCGATGCAACAAGGCGAGCTCGGTTTGCCCCGGCAGTTTGCTGCGCAGGAACTTGGCGGGCTCGGCCAGCTGTTGCAGCAACAAACGCTGCAAGGCACGGCGATGTTGATACTCGGCTTCGGCAGCGGTGGAGAAACGCCCTTCTTTGACAGTGCCCGCCTCTTCCACCAGCGCCGGATAAACCGTCATCGACAGGCCAGCGATGTTCTGCTGAGTCTTGGCAGCCACCGGGGCGAAGACTTTGGCCTCCACCGGTTGCTGACTTCTCGCCGTCTGCGGCACCGCCAATGCAGCCTGGCTGGCCTCGGCAAAGCGCGCGGTCAGTTCGTCCAGCTCGCGGCCTTCGCCGAGGAATTTGCCGCTGCCGTCGACGATTTCCAGGTTCATCTTCAAATGGCTTTCAAGCTGTTGCGCCGCTTCAGCCCAGGCTTCGTCGCTGACCCGCGCACCGGTCATGCGCAGCAGTTCGCGACCCAACGCCTGAGGCAAGGAGCCTTCGCCAAAGGTAATCCGCTGCAACGCCGCTTTGATGAAGTCCGGCACCGGCACGAAGTTCTTGCGGACCGCCTTGGGCAGGTTGCGCACCAGGGCAATGCATTTGGTTTCCAGCAGCCCCGGCACCAGCCACTCCAGACGCTCGGCGGGCAACGACAGCAACAGCGGCGCAGGCACGCGCAAGGTCACACCATCGCGAGGATGGTTGGGCTCAAAGTGATAGGTCAGCGGCAGGGTCAGATCGCCGAGCTTCAAGGTATCCGGGTAGTACGCGGCAGTGACTTCATTGGCCTCGCGCGCCAGCACGTCTTCTTCGCGCATGATCAACAGCTGCGGGTTCTTCTGGCTCTCGGTTTTGTACCAGTGATCGAAGGTCGCAGTCTGGTGGATCTCCGCCGGAATGCGCGCTTCGTAGAAGCTGTACATCGTGTCTTCGTCGGCCAGGATGTCGCGACGACGGGCCTTGGCTTCCAGTTCGTCTAGGGTTTCCAGCAGCTTGGCGTTGGCGCTCAGGCACTTGGCCCGAGTATTGATCTCGCCGCGCACGAGGCCTTCGCGGATGAACAGCTCGCGGGACACCACCGGATCAATCGGGCCGTAATGCACAGGCCGGCGACCGATCACGATCAGGCCAAACAAGGTGATCTGTTCGAACGCGACGACCTGACCGCGCTTCTTCTCCCAATGGGGTTCGAAGTGGTTTTTCTTGATCAAGTGCCCGGCCAGCGGCTCGATCCAGTCGGAGTCGATTTTGGCGACCATCCGCGCATACAGCTTGGTGGTTTCCACCAGCTCGGCGGTCATCAGCCATTGCGGGCGCTTTCTGCCAAGGCCCGATGACGGGTGAATCCAGAACCGCCGCTGCCGCGCCCCCAGATAATCGCCCTCTTCCGCTTTCTGGCCGATCTGGCTGAGCAGGCCGGACAGGATCGCCTTGTGGAATTTCGGGTAATCGGCCGGCTCTTTATTGACGGTCAACTGCAGGTCGCGGCAGATCAGACTCAATTGCCGATGGGCATCGCGCCACTCGCGAAGGCGCAGGTAATTGAGGAAGTTGCGGCGACACCAGTTACGCAGCGGGCTGGCGGTCAGGGCCTGGCGCTGCTCTTCAAAACCGCGCCACAGGTTGACCAGCCCGGCGAAGTCCGAGTCGGCGTCTTTCCATTGTGCGTGGGCCTGATCCGCCACTTGCTGACGCTCCGGCGGACGCTCGCGAGCGTCCTGCACGGACATGGCGCTGGCCACGATCAACACTTCCTGCAAGCTGCCCTGTTTGGCGGCTTCCAGCAACATGCGACCCATGCGCGGGTCCACCGGCAAGCGCGCCAACTGGCGGCCCAGCGGCGTGAGCTGGTTCTCGCGATTGACCGCTGATAGCTCCTGCAAGAGGTTGAAACCGTCGCTGATGGCCTTGCCATCCGGCGGTTCGATGAACGGGAAGTCGGTGATCTCGCCCAGGCGCAGATGCAGCATCTGCAGAATCACGGCGGCGAGGTTGGTGCGCAGGATTTCCGGGTCGGTAAATTCCGGGCGCCCGTTGAAATCTTCTTCGCTGTACAACCGCACGCACAGTCCCGGCTCGACCCGGCCGCAGCGGCCTTTACGCTGATTGGCGCTGGCCTGGGAAACGGCTTCGATCGGCAGACGCTGAACCTTGGCGCGATAGCTGTAACGGCTGATGCGCGCGGTGCCGGTGTCGATCACGTAACGGATGCCCGGCACGGTGAGCGAGGTTTCCGCGACGTTGGTCGCCAGCACTACGCGACGCCCTGGGTGCGACTGGAAAATCCGTTGCTGCTCGGCAGGCGACAGGCGCGCATAGAGCGGCAGGATTTCCGTGTGTTTGAGTTGCGCCTTGCGCAGCATTTCGGCGGCGTCGCGGATTTCCCGTTCGCCGGGCAGGAACACCAGCACATCCCCAGGGCTCTTGCGTTCGCTGCGCTCAAAAGCGGCCAGCTCGTCGAGGGTGGCGAGAATTGCCTGGTCGACGGTCAGGTCGTCTTCGACGCTGTTGCCCTCTTCGTCCTGCTGGGAGGTCAGCGGGCGATACCAGGTTTCCACCGGAAAGGTGCGGCCGGAGACTTCGACGATAGGCGCGTCGTTGAAGTGCTCGGAAAAGCGCTGCAAGTCGATGGTCGCCGAGGTGATGATGACTTTCAGGTCCGGGCGACGGGGCAGCAGGGTTTTCAGGTAGCCGAGCAGGAAGTCGATGTTCAGGCTGCGTTCGTGGGCTTCGTCGACGATGATCGTGTCGTAGCGCTCAAGAAAGCGGTCGTGCTGGGTTTCAGCCAGCAGGATGCCGTCGGTCATCAGCTTGATCAGGGTGCTGCTGTCGCTCTGGTCTTCGAATCGGACTTGATAGCCGACCAGCGCGCCCAGCGGCGTGCCCAGTTCTTCCGCAACCCGGCTGCCGACACTGCGCGCCGCAATCCTGCGCGGTTGGGTATGGCCGATCAGGCCGTGTTGGCCGCGGCCGATTTCCAGGCAGATTTTCGGCAACTGAGTGGTTTTACCCGAGCCCGTTTCGCCCGCGATGATCAGCACCTGGTTTTTAAGCAACGCCTCTTTGATTTCGTCGCGCTTGGCGGCAATGGGCAGGCTGTCGTCGTAACGAATCACCGGCACGCTGTCGCGCCGCGCCGTGACCTGGGCAAACGACGCCTGCACCTTGGCCACCCACTGCGCCAGCTTCGCCTCGTCGGGCTTCTTGCGCAGCTCATGCAACTGGCGACGCAAGCGATGACGATCGCTGCTCATCGCGTGGTCGAGGTTAGTCAGGAGTTGGTCAATCGAGGGCGTTTGATCGGTCATCAGGTGCGCAAGGTCTTTTGATGGGTGCAAAGGCGGGGATTGTCGCAGATTTGGCGGGGATGATGCAGATGCGGTGTTTTTGGATGACCGCAGAATCCCTGTGGGAGCGAATTCATACGCGAAGTGGCCAGCACATTCGCTACATCTTCACCGGCCTTAATATCGCATTCGCGAATAAATTCGCTCCCACGGGTCCGAGTCCTGCCAATAGGTTTTCAGCAGAGCTGCACGGGCATAGAATCGGCCACAAAGACCCACTTGATGAGCTCGATATGAAACAACATCAGAACACCGATACAGACCCAGTCGAACGTGGGGAGCCGGAGCCGAGCGGTATTCCCAGCGACTCCGAACTCTGCGATCTCATCAGGTCGCGCCGCCACGAACAGCCAATACCCGTTGAGTTTGAAGACCTCTAACGCCAGACCTTACTTCTTCAACCCCAACTTCTTCAATTCCTCATCACGCAATTCGCGGCGCAGGATCTTGCCGACGTTGGTGGTGGGCAGCGCGTCGCGGAATTCGACGCTGCGCGGGACTTTATAACCGGTCAGGTTAGCGCGCATGTGTTCCATGACTTGATCCTTGGTCAGGGTCATGCCGGGCTTGACCACAACGAAGACCTTGATCGCCTCACCGGATTTGTCGTCCGGCACGCCGATGGCAGCGCATTGCAGCACGCCGGGCAGTGTGGCCAACACGTCTTCGAGTTCGTTGGGGTACACGTTGAAGCCGGAAATCAGGATCATGTCTTTCTTGCGATCAACGATGCGCATGTAGCCATCGGGCTGGATCAGGGCGATATCGCCCGTCTTGAGCCAGCCCTCGGCGTCGATCATTTCATCGGTGGCATCCTGGCGCTGCCAGTAGCCTTTCATGACTTGCGGGCCCTTGATGCACAGCTCGCCGATCTCGCCCAGCGGCAGCTCGTTGCCCGCGTCGTCGATGACTTTGCAAAGCGTCGAAGGCGCAGGGATGCCGATGGTGCCGATCTGGATGTTCTGATTGGGGTTGCAGCTGGCCACGGGGCTGGTTTCGGTCATGCCGTAACCTTCGCAGATCGCGCAGCCAGTCACTTCTTTCCAGCGCTCGGCGGCGGCCAGCTGCAGGGCCATGCCACCGGACAGCGTGACCTTGAGTGCCGAGAAGTCCAGGTTGCGGAATTCAGGGCTGTTGTACAGAGCAACGAACAGCGTGTTGAGGCCCACGAAACCGCTGAACTTCCATTTGGACAGTTCCTTGACCATGGCGGGCAGGTCGCGGGGGTTGCTGATCAGAATGTTGTGGCTGCCGATGAGCATCATCGACATGCAGTGAAAGGTGAACGCATAGATGTGATAAAGCGGCAGCGGCGTAATGACTACTTCGCAGCCTTCGTTCATGTTCGAACCCATCAACGCCTTGCATTGCAGCATGTTGGCGATCAGGTTGCGGTGGGTCAGCATGGCGCCTTTGGCGACGCCCGTGGTGCCGCCGGTGTATTGCAAAACGGCCACGTCGCCACTGGCAGGTGACGCCTCGGTGAACGCCTGACCACGGCCTTTGCTCAGCACGTCATTGAACTTGATGGCCGCTGGCAGGTGATACGCCGGGACCATCTTTTTAACGTACTTGATCACGCTGTTGATCAGCAGGCGCTTGAGCGGCGGCAGCATGTCCGCCACTTCGGTGACGATCACGTGCTTGATGCCGGTCTTGGGCACGACCTTTTCAGCCAGATGCGCCATGTTCGCCAGGCACACCAGCGCCTTGGCGCCGGAGTCATTGAATTGGTGTTCCATTTCCCGCGCGGTGTACAGCGGGTTGGTGTTGACCACGGTCAGCCCGGCGCGCATGGCACCGAAAACAGCGACGGGGTATTGCAGAACGTTGGGCAACTGCACGGCGATACGGTCGCCGGGTTGCAGATCGGTATGGTGCTGGATCCAGGCCGCAAATGCGCCGGATTGCTCGTACAACTCACCATAAGTGAGCGTCTGGCCCAGATTGCTGAAGGCCGGCTTGTTGGCGAAACGCTCGCAAGACTGCTTCAATACGGCCTGGACGTTTGGGTATTCGTCAGGATTGATCTCGGCAGCAATGCCAGACGGATACTTGTCCTTCCAGAAGTTTTCAATCATGGAAGCCGGCTCCTCAGCGACAGCGAATTCTTCACATCGCTTATATGCGATGATTTTCTTGTGTTTTGGAATTTTGCGGTAAACGCTTGGTTGCTTATGACAGGGTCAAAAGCGCGCCGAGAGTAGCAGCTTTGCAATAGGCCGCCTAGAGGCAAAGAAGGCCTCCACGGTCACTAAAGTGACTCAAGAATAGATCGCGGTCACGATTAGAGCTTTAAGCCTATTTGTCGCGAAAATGGCTGAAATAGGCGGTTTAGAGTGCTGGCTACTCACCTGTAGGAGCGAACTTGTTCGCGAGGCGGTGTTTCTGTTTCCGCAGGGCCATCGCCCTCGCCAACGAGTTGGCTCCTACAGATCAGTGGCGTTCATCAGCCCTGCGCTTACCAATACAACCTGAACCTTTCAAGCGATATCGCGCAACTCCCTCCTGAGGATCTTGCCCACTGGTGTCATGGGCAGCGAGTCGCGCAGTACGATCTGTTTCGGGATTTTGTAGGCGGTGAAGTTTTCTTTGCAGTAAAGCTTGAGCTCTTCAACGCTGACACCGCCTTCACGCGGGACGACAAACAGTTTCACCGCTTCACCTGAACGCTCGTCAGGCACGCCGATCACTGCGCAGTTGGCCACGCCCGGGTGGGCCATGATGACGTCTTCGATTTCATTGGGGTAAACATTGAAGCCGGAGACGATGATCAAGTCTTTTTTGCGATCAACAATGCTGACGAACCCGTCGTGGTCGATCACGGCAATGTCGCCGCTCTTGAACCAGCCGTCCGCGTCCATGGCTTCAGCGGTGGCCTCCGGGCGGTTCCAGTAACCGAGCATGACTTGCGGGCCCTTGATGCACAGCTCGCCACGTTCGCCCAGGGGCAATTCGTTGCCTTCATCGTCGATGACTTTCATGGCCGTGCCCGGCACCGGAATCCCTACCGTGCCCAGGCGGGACTTGTCGCCATAAGGATTACTGCTTGCCACCGGTGAGGTTTCGGTCAGGCCGTAACCTTCGACAATCCGGCAGCCCGTCATCTGCTCCCAGCGCTCGGCGGTGGCCTTGACCAGCGCCGTGCCGCCGGAGTTGGTGCTCTTGAAGCTGGAGAAGTCCAGCGACTTGAAATCCGGGTGGTTCATCATCGCCACGAACAGCGTGTTCAAGCCGATCATCGCCGTAAAACGCCATTTGCCCAACTCTTTGATGAAGCCGGCGATGTCTCTGGGGTTGGTGATCAGAATGTTGTGGTTGCCGCTGACCATCATGCACATGCAGTTCGCCGTGAATGCATAGATGTGATAGAGCGGCAGTGGCGCGATCATGATCTCCTTGCCTTCCTGGAACACCGGGCTGCCGTCATCGCCGTGTTGCGACATGCACGCATAAACCTGCTGCATGTTGGCGACCAGGTTGCCATGGCTGAGCATCGCGCCCTTGGCCAGGCCCGTCGTGCCGCCGGTGTATTGCAGCACGGCGACGTTTTCAAGCGTCAGTGGCACCGCCTGTACCGGGTGACCACGGCCAAGGCGCAGGGCGTTTTTGAACAACGTCGCCTGCGGCAGGTTATAAGCCGGGACCATCTTCTTGACCTTGTCGACGATGGTATTGACCAGCCAGCCTTTGGCAGCAGACTGCATGTCCCCCATGCGCACTTCGATCAGGTACTGGATGTCGGTATCGGGCAGGACTTCCTGAACCAGCTTGCCGAACAGGTTGAGATAGACCAGCGCCCTGGCGCCGGAATCCTTGAATTGGTGGCGCATTTCCCGCGCGGTGTACAACGGATTGGTATTGACCACCACCAGCCCGGCACGCATGGCGCCGAAGACAGCGATGGGGTATTGCAGAATATTGGGCATCTGCACGGCGATGCGATCACCGGGCTTGAGCTCGGTGTTTTGCTGCAACCAGGCAGCGAAGGCGGCCGAATGCCGGTCCAGCTCCGCATACGTCAAAGTCACGCCCATATTGCTGAACGCGGGCCGGTCGGCAAATTTGCGACAGCTGCGTTCGAACACTTCGACGACCGATTTATAAGCATGCAAATCGATCCCGGGCGTAACCCCTGTCGGTCGTTTGTCATTCCAGAAGTCAGGTTGCATTTGTTTTTGTCCTCTTACCTGAGAGTCGCTGCGGGCTTGCCCGACGTTAGCAGCTAACGCGAGGAAGGCAAACATAGCGGCGTGCAACATCATTACCATGAATTACAGAGCTGACCGGCCCGCAATTGGTCATCCGCTATACACTCCAGAGAACGCGCCATGGCAAGGTGTAACCGCAGCTCAAGGAGTCGCCATGAAACAGCAGGGCTTTTGGCTCGATGCCAGTGACCACAGCCGGATATTCGTCAACGCGTGGCTACCCGACCTGCCGCCCAGAGGCGTGGTGATGCTCGCCCACGGCATGGCCGAGCACAGCGGCCGTTACGCAAGGCTCGGTGCAGCGCTGTGCCAGGCAGGCTTTGCCTTGTACGCCCACGACCAGCGCGGCCATGGCAAAACCGCCGCCCAGGGCATGCTTGGGCACTACGCCGACGACCAGGGCTGGAGCAAGGTGGTGGGCGATCTGGCCAGCGTGAACCAGGCCGTAGGCCAGCGGCATGCCGATGCGCCGGTGTTTCTGCTCGGCCACAGCATGGGCAGCTACGTCGCCCAGGCTTATCTGATGCACCATGGCGCCGGGTTGCAGGGGGCGATTCTCAGTGGCTCGAACTTTCAGCCAGTGGCCCTTTATCGCAGCGCCCGCTTGATCGCACGCCTGGAACGGTTGCGCCAGGGCCGGACCGGGCGCAGCAAGCTGATCGAGTGGCTGTCGTTCGGCACGTTCAACAACGCCTTCAAGCCGGTGCGTACGCCCTTCGACTGGCTGAGCCGCGACACCACCGAAGTCGACCGCTACATGCAGGACCCGCTGTGTGGCTTTCGCTGCACCAATCAGTTCTGGTTTGACCTGCTCGGTGGCCTGCAGCAAATCAGCAAGCCCGCCAACCTCGCGCAGATCGATCCGGGGTTGCCGCTGCTCATCATCGGCGGTGAATGTGATCCGGTGAGTGAGGGCAAGCGTCTCAAGGATCTTGCCGACGCATTGGGCGCAGCCGGGCATCAGCATGTGCAGCTCACGGTCTACCCGCAGGCGCGGCACGAAGTGTTCAATGAAACCAACCGCGATGACGTCGCCCGTGATGTGATTGCCTGGCTGGAACAGGCACTGCAACAGCCAAGGCCGCGCCGGGCGGAGTAAGCGCGCTGTTACAATCGTTTGGCGCCGCGATGTCAATCCATCTTCAATCGTTCAGGAACACCCATGACACAAGTGACCAACACCCCTTATGAAGCCCTCGAAGTCGGGCAGACCGCCAGTTTCAGCAAAACCGTGGAAGAGCGCGATATCCAGCTGTTCGCGGCGATGTCCGGTGACCACAACCCGGTGCACCTGGACGCTGAATACGCAGCCTCGACCATGTTCAAAGAGCGCATCGCCCACGGCATGTTCAGTGGCGCCTTGATCAGCGCAGCCGTTGCCTGCGAACTGCCTGGCCCGGGCACTATTTATGTCGGCCAGCAGATGACCTTCCAGAAGCCGGTCAAAATCGGCGATACCCTGACGGTGCGCCTGGAAATTCTCGAGAAACTGCCGAAGTTTCGGGTACGCATCGCCACCCGCGTGTTCAACCAGCGCGAAGAAATTGTGGTGGATGGCGAAGCAGAAATCATCGCGCCGCGTAAGCAGCAGACCGTGACGCTGACCACCCTGCCGGCGATCAGTATCGGTTGATACGCATCTATCTGTAGGAGCGAACTTGTTCGCGAGGCGATGTTTCTGTGTAAGCAGATCCAATGCCTCGCCAACAAGTTGGCTCCTACATAAAAGCTCAACAAAAAAAAGGCGACCGAAGTCGCCCAAAATGCCTTGCGTGCTCTTTTTATTGGAAGGCCTCTGCCTTATTTGCGTTTTTGTGAGTCCTTCCAGATGAATAGTCCGAAGCCTGCGAAGAACACCAGCATCAGGCCAACGGTGACGACACCGGCCACCACCACATTGTCGAGAAACATAACCGCGACTCCTGCTCTGTCGTCCCTGTTCGATGGAGCTAGATTACCCGGAGCCGGGCAGCAGGAAATTGACCCACATCAATGTCAGTACATGCTCGGTGCGCGAGCGTGCAGATAAATGTTTGGGGTCAAGGGGATTGGGACTTCGACGCTGTCGCGCAGCAAACACCGAACCTGTAGGAGCCAACTTGTTGGCGAGGCGTTATGCCTGACACACCGCCTCGCCAACAAGTTGGCTCCTACAGAAGATGCATTTCAGTTCAGAGGGCCAAGCTCTAACGCTTCTTCGGCTTTTTCTTCGACTTCTTTTTGCCCGACTCAAGGGGCATTGCCTGCTCGAAGGCGTTGCGCACTTCGTTCAGGCGCTTATCGTTCAGATCGTGAACCCGCTTGGCGCGCTCGGCACCCAGGTCGATCAGCTTTTCATCTGCGCTCATGGCCAGCGACTCTCGAACACGTGGAAGTTGGGCCAATAATGCGCAATCGCGACGTCCATGACCAGCAGCGATGCTGGCAGATGCATCAGGGGCTCGCCCCGGCGAAGCATTTGGCCGCACAATCGGCGACTACGCTGCATCGCCAAAGGATCTGACACCTCGTGCACCCCACCCCGACCCCATCCGTTTCGACACAACCGGCGCTGCACGGTGATCTACCACCTTTGCTCACCCTGCGCGCGTTTGAAGCGGTGGCGCGGCATCTGAGCTTCGTCAATGCGGCCCGCGAACTGTCCGTGACCCAAAGCGCCCTGAGTCATCAGGTGCACAAGCTTGAAACCTTTCTCGACTGCCGACTGTTCATCCGCCGCACCCGGGCCATCGAACTGACCGAAGCGGGCCGTACTTATCAGTTGCAGATTCGTCAGGCACTGGAAAACATTGCCGACGCCACGCGCATTATTCGCCAGCCTGCAGCAGCGCCCCAAGTGTTGCGCATCGGTCTGCTGGCCTCTTTTGCGACGATGTGGCTGGCTCCGCGCCTGCCGGGTTTCATCTCGGCCAACCCGGATATCCGCCTCGAACTGGCGCCGTCCTACGAGCTGGCGGACGTGGCAGGCGGTGAGGTCCACCTGGCCATCCGCTACGGCAAGGGTGGCTGGCCCGGCGTCAACGGTCTGCGTCTGATGAATGAACGCCTGTTCCCCGTGTGCAGCCCCCCGTACAAAGCCCGATGGCTGGAGGCGCAGCATGATGCCAACCACGAGGGCCTCGCGCCCGGCCCTCTGCTCACTGCCCAGGCGGCTGTCCCTTTCGAATGGCTTGACTGGGCCCGGCAGCTGCGTAACGACATCAGTCAGGTACCGAGCCTGATGCTGCACGACTACAACATCGTGGTGGAGGCAGCGGTCGCCGGTCAGGGCATCGCCATGGGTCGCGAGCGCCTGATCCGGCGACGTTTGCAGGAAGGCTCGCTGGTCCCGCTCCTGCCCGACGCCGTCTATGAAGGGGACATCGGCTACTGGCTGGTGACCGACACCAACCCGCTGGACAGCGCAGCCCAGCGCTTTGCCGACTGGCTGATCATGATGTGCCGCGAAGATGATTGAGCGATTTCGATACGTCGCGTGAAATCTTTCAGTTTGTCGAACCGAGTACCGGACTCCCATTGTGCCCCCTCCTGTGTGGCGCCCTTAATGTGGAGAGATGTTCGATGACTGACAGCCTGCGTGAACGCATCGCGAAACTGGACCTGCAACTCCCACCCGCGGACAGCCCGGCTGGCAACTACGTCAGCACCGCGCTCAGCCAGAACCTGCTGTATGTGTCGGGGCAAATCCCGATGCAGGCGGGTCAGCCTGCCTATGTGGGTCGCGTCGGAGAAACCCTGAGCGAAGAACAAGGCGCAGCCGCTGCGCAACTGGCAGCACTGGGCCTGCTCGCCCAGCTACAGACGGTGATCGGCGACGATCTGTCAAAACTGGTGCGTGTGGTGCGACTCGGTGTGTTTGTCGCGTGTCCTACTGATTTCACCCGTCAGGGTGCCGTGGCCAATGGCGCTTCGAATCTGCTGGTCAGCGTGCTGGGTGAAGCAGGTCGCCATGTGCGCACGTCGGTCGGCGTCTCGAGCCTGCCCGCCGGAGTGGCCGTTGAAGCGGATGCCATTTTCGAGTTGAGACCATGACGGCGCCTATCACCGACGAGCAGATCGTGGTACTGCGGGCTGCAACCCCCGGCTGTCAGCAGGTGATCCATTTCAACCATTCAGGCGCCTCGCTGCCCAGCGAAGCAACGGGCGCGGCAATGGTCGCGCAGATGACCCGGGAAATGATCTGGGGTCCGATGGAGGCTGCAGCCCACGGCGAAACGCTGCTGGAAAACGCGCGCCATACCGCCGCGCGATTGCTCAACACCAACGCCACCAGCATCGCCTTCCTGAGCAGTGGCTCGGCCGCCTGGGGCATGGCGTTCAGCGCTCTGGGCCAATGGCAGCCGGGCGATCGCATTCTGGTCGGGCGCCACGAATGGGGCGGCAATCTGGCGTGCATCGCCAGCGCAGTGGCTGCCGGGGCCAGCCTGGAAGTCATCCCCTGCGACGCGAACGGAGCGGTATCGGTACCGGCGCTGGAGGCCATGCTCGATGAACGGGTGCGGCTGATTTCCTTGACCTGGCTACCGGCCAACGGCGGCCTGATCAATCCGGCCCAAGCCATTGGCGCCGTCGCCAGACGCCACGGCATCCCCTATTTCATTGATGCAGGCCAGGCGTTGGGGCAGATCACTGTGGATGTCGAGCAATTGGGCTGCGATGTACTCAAGGGTGCCTGTCGCAAATTTTTGCGTGGCCCTCGGGGCACCGCGTTGCTGTACGTGCGAGCCGGATTCGTCGATAAATTGCAGCCGCCGTTTGTGGACGTGAGCTCTGCGCCCGGCAACGGCGAAGGCTTCACCCGGCGCAACGATGCGCGATGCTTTGAAACCAGTGAGCTGTCCCTGACGCTGATGGCCGGGCTGAACAACGCGTTGAGCGAAGTCGAAGCCTTGGGTGTGATCGCTATCGAGCAGCGCATTCAGCATCTGGCATCGGTCGTGCGCCAGCGCCTGGCAAGCATCAGCGGCCTCACGCTGCGCGATTGCGGCGCAACGACACTTCAGTCGGGACTGATTTCATTCACTATGGAGGGCCGGGACGCCCTGGACATCAAAAGCACGCTGGCGGAACAGGGCATCAATATCGGGGCAAACGGTATCGCGTATACACCACTGGACATGCGGGCCAGAGGCCTGACAAACATCGCACGCGTGTCAGTCAGTCACCTGAACACCCTGGCGGAAATCGATAGCCTGGTCAGCGCGCTGTGCAACATGAAACAGACTCAGGCTTAGACCTGCACATCAACCCACAGCCCCTGGCGAGGCTCTTCGTCCATCAACGGCACAACGGGCACGGTGTGGTCGGCATTCAACGCAACGCCCGGCACAGCCAGGTGCTCGGGTTCATCGGCGCCTTGTTCCCGGCGGCGCTGCTGTTCTTCGTGACGCTGCTGCTCTTCAAGCAACAGCCAGGCGTTTTGCTCGTCTTCTTCGTTGCGCAGGTCAATGTTGGTTTCGCTGGAAGTCGCCTGAACCGGCGCCACAGGAGGAATGTCTGGCACTTGTTTAGCCGGGTCCAACTGCGACGTGACGGGTACCGCACTCAGAGGAAGCGTCTGGATAAACATGATTTTTGTCTCCTGTTTGAGTGGATGTCGGCCGCCTGTTCGTCGACTTGACCCCGTAAATGAGAAACTTTCGACTATGTTTTTGGCAACTAGTGCCTTGAACGGGGCTAATTGCCGAAAACTCGGGGCAAATCGTCGCGTTTTATCACTGCGCCTTTGGCCTGAGCGACGTGTTCCGTTAACATAGTCGGCTTTTTCACGGCGGGAGACAGGCAGCATGGCGCAGCAGTATCAACCGGGGCAACGCTGGATTAGCGACAGCGAAGCCGAGCTGGGTTTGGGCACCGTTCTGGCACAGGACGGCCGCTTGTTGACCGTGCTCTACCCGGCCACTGGCGACACGCGTCAGTACGCACTGCGAAACGCACCGCTCACGCGGGTACGTTTCTCTCCGGGTGATGTGATCACGCACTTCGAAAACTGGAAGATGACCGTGCGTGAAGTCGACGATGTCGACGGCCTGCTGGTTTACCACGGCCTCAACGCCCAGAACGAAACGGTCACCTTGCCGGAAACCCAGCTGTCGAACTTCATTCAGTTCCGCCTGGCCACCGACCGCCTGTTTGCCGGCCAGATCGACCCGCTGGCCTGGTTCTCCCTGCGCTATCACACCCTTGAACACACCAGCCGCCAGTTGCAGTCCTCGCTGTGGGGCCTGGGCGGCGTGCGTGCGCAACCCATCGCGCACCAACTGCACATTGCCCGCGAAGTCGCTGACCGCATCGCCCCCCGCGTACTGCTCGCGGACGAAGTAGGCCTGGGCAAAACCATCGAAGCCGGTCTGGTCATCCATCGCCAGCTGCTGTCCGGGCGCGCCAACCGCATCCTGATCCTGGTTCCGGAAAACCTGCAGCACCAATGGCTGGTGGAAATGCGCCGCCGTTTCAACCTGCAGGTGGCGCTGTTCGACGCCGAGCGCTTCATCGAAAGCGATGCCAGCAACCCGTTCGAAGACACCCAACTGGCGCTGGTCGCCCTTGAATGGCTGGTGGAAGACGAAAAGGCTCAGGATGCGCTGTTCGCGGCGGGCTGGGACTTGATGGTGGTCGACGAAGCTCACCACCTGGTCTGGCACGAAGACAAGGCCAGCCCGGAATACTCGCTGGTCGAACAACTGGCTGAGGTCATCCCTGGCGTATTGCTGCTGACCGCGACCCCGGAACAACTGGGCCAGGACAGCCACTTCGCCCGTCTGCGCCTGCTGGACCCGAACCGCTTCCATGACCTGCATGCCTTCCGCGCCGAGAGCGAGAACTATCGCCCGGTGGCAGAAGCGGTGCAGGAGCTGCTGGATAAAGGTCGTCTGTCGCCCAAGGCGCAGAAAACCATCCATGATTTCCTGGGCGCCGAGGGCGAAACACTGTTGGCCGCCGTCAATGAGGGCGACGAAGAAGCCAGCGCCCGCCTGATTCGCGAATTGCTCGACCGCCACGGCACTGGCCGGGTGCTGTTCCGTAACACCCGCGCTGCTGTGCAGGGTTTCCCTGAGCGCAACCTGCATCCGTACCCGCTGCCCTGCCCTGCCGAATACCTGGAACTGCCGATTGGCGAACACGCCGACCTGTACCCGGAAGTCAGCTTCCAGGCTCAGCCCGACGCCAGCGAAGAAGAACGCTGGTGGAAGTTCGACCCGCGTGTCGACTGGCTGATCGATACCCTGAAAATGCTCAAGCGCGTCAAAGTGCTGGTGATCTGCGCCCACGCCGAAACCGCGATGGACCTGGAAGACGCCCTGCGCGTGCGCTCCGGCATCCCTGCCACGGTTTTCCACGAAGGCATGAACATCCTCGAACGTGACCGCGCAGCGGCCTATTTCGCGGATGAAGAATTCGGCGCCCAGGTGCTGATCTGTTCGGAAATCGGCAGCGAAGGCCGCAACTTCCAGTTCGCCCACCATCTGGTGCTGTTCGATCTGCCTGCGCACCCGGATTTGCTCGAGCAGCGGATCGGTCGTCTGGACCGGATCGGCCAGAAGCACACCATCGAACTGCACGTGCCGTTCCTGGAAACCAGCCCGCAGGCGCGGCTGTTCCAGTGGTATCACGAAGCGTTGAACGCCTTCCTCAATACCTGCCCGACCGGCAACGCCCTGCAACATCAGTTCGGCCCGCGCCTGCTGCCATTGCTTGAAAGCGGCGATGACGATGAATGGCAAGCGCTGATCGATGAAGCGCGCAGTGAACGCGTGCGTCTGGAAACCGAGCTGCACACCGGTCGCGACCGCCTGCTGGAACTCAATTCCGGCGGCGCTGGCGAAGGCGAAGCGCTGGTGGAGGCGATCCTTGAGCAGGACGACCAGTTCACCTTGCCGATCTACATGGAAACCCTGTTCAACGCGTTCGGCATCGACAGTGAAGACCATTCGGACAACGCCCTGATCCTGCGCCCGAGCGAAAAAATGCTCGACGCCAGCTTCCCGCTGGGTGACGACGAAGGCGTGACCATCACCTACGACCGCAACCTGGCGCTGTCTCGCGAAGACATGCAGTTCATCACCTGGGAACACCCGATAGTGCAGGGCGGCATGGACCTGGTGCTGTCCGGTTCCATGGGCAACACCGCCGTGGCGCTGATCAAGAACAAGGCGCTCAAGCCCGGCACGGTATTGCTTGAGTTGCTGTACGTCAGCGAAGTGGTTGCGCCGCGCTCCCTGCAACTGGGCCGCTACTTGCCGCCAGCCGCCCTGCGCTGCCTGCTTGATGGCAACGGCAACGATCTGTCCGGTCGGGTTTCGTTTACCACCCTTAATGACCAGCTCGAAAGCGTGCCACGGGCCAGCGCCAACAAGTTCATCCAGGCTCAGCGCGACGTGCTAAACCCGCAGATCAATGCCGGTGAAGCGCGTATTGCGCCGAAACATGCTGAGCGCGTAGCTGAAGCGCAACGTCGTCTGGCGGCTGATACCGAAGAAGAACTGGCCCGCCTCACCGCCTTGCAAGCGGTCAACCCGACCGTACGCGACAGCGAGCTGGTTGCATTGCGTGAGCAGCGTGAACAAGGCCTGGCGATGCTGGATAAAGCCGCGCTGCGTCTGGAAGCGATTCGGGTGTTGGTGGCGGGTTAAAAACTCGCTCCTACAGGTGGGAACTTGAACCTGTAGGAGCGAACTTGTTCGCGAGGCGTCGTATCTGACGCACCGCACCAGTCGCCTCGCCAACAAGTTGGCTCCTACAGGATCTCGGACACCCTCGAGATCTCAGGCCACCGATATAAGCGGCTCATCCGCCGCCATCCCTTCCTTCATCCGCAATGCATCCCGACTGAAACACCGTGACGCCAGGTACAAAAATACCAGGGTCATGCCCAGCGCCACGGGGATCAGGTACATCGCGTCGTGCAAGCCTACCGCCTTGAACGCCTCACTCATCTGCTCAGCCCCTGCCGCCGCCATGGCTGCGTGGGCGAAGTGATCAGAGAGCAGGCCCACCACCACCGGGCCTAACCCGCCACCCAAGAGATACAAACCGGCGAAGAACAGCGCCATGGCTGTCGCCCGCAGACGAGGCTCGACCACGTCCTGAATCGCCGTGTACACGCAGGTATAAAAGTTATACGCAAACAGCCAGCCCAGGCTGAACACCCCGACGAACACGCTGATCTCGATACGCCCGGCGTGCAACGCGTAAGCGGTAGCCAGTGTGGCCACCAGCATGCTGCCCGCCGCAAACAACAAGCGGCCATTGGCAAAGCGCTGGTGCAATTTGTCTGCGACCCAGCCGCCCAGCGTCAAGCCGACCAGCCCGGTGAGGCCGACGATGACGCCCGTCGCGACTGCCGCCTCCTGCAGCGGCAACAGAAAATAGCGCTGCAGCATGGGCACCATGAAGGAATTGCAGGCGTAGGTCGCGAAGTTGAAGGTCAAACCCGCCAGCACCAGCCAGCCAAAGGTGGGAATCGTCAGCACTCGGCGAATAGGCTTTTCGATTTTCTCTTGCGACATCCGCACGCTTTCTGCGGCCCCGCGCTTGGGCTCACGGATAAAAAACATGAACACCGCCAGCACCAGGCCCGGCACCGCAGCAATGAAGAACGGCGCACGCCAGCTGCCGAAGGCCTGGACCATCGCGCCGATGGTGAAGAAAGCCAATAACAAACCCAGGGGCAAGCCAAGCATGAAAATCCCCATGGCCCTGGCCCGCCGATGCGCCGGAAACAGATCACCGATAAGCGAATTGGCGGCCGGCGCATAACTGGCCTCGCCGATGCCAACCCCCATGCGCACCAGCAGGAAGGTCCAGAAGCTGCCCGCCAACCCGTTGATCGCCGTCAGCCCGCTCCATACCGCCAGCCCCCAGCCCATGATTTTCTTGCGTGAGCCATTGTCAGCCATGCGCCCCAGCGGCAAACCGGCAATGGCGTACACCAGGGTGAACGCCGTGCCGATGATGCCTAGCTGAAAATCGCTCAGATGCCATTCCATGCGAATGGGTTCGATGATGATGGCGGGAATGGTCCGGTCGAAAAAGTTGAACAGATTGGCCAGAAACAGCAGAAACAGAACCCGCCAGGCGTTCGAAGCCTGGGGGGAAGGTGTTGGTGAGCTGTGCATGCGAGGCTTCCTGCTTTTATTGTTATGGGCAAACCACTGCCATCGCGAAGCAGGCTAGGACGGCTTCCCGGATTTGTCGCGGGACATCATCGGCATAAATGATTCGATATGTGGCCGGGCGCGGCCTTCAAGGCTATTCAGATTCCCACGATGGTCCCGTAGGCGTTGTCGGAGGTTACGACGGCGACGAACGCAGTGGGTCTGACACACCGCAGTTCGCAGCCTTCGGCAGCTCCTACAGAGCTGCATATAACTTTTAGCTATTGAGTTAATTCCAAATTGGTTGGACCACCCGCTCCATTAGTATTGGCGCCGTTTTTTCAGCTCCTATACTCACCCCCGTATTGCCACAGTTCTGGTGGCTAACCCTGGTATTGAACATATAGGGCTCGCTATGGAATGGCTGGGTTTGCATCTGTTGTCCGGGCCACCGCCCGAGGGAATGCTGCTCCTCGACTGCATGCACAACATGTTTTTAATGGCTCTGTCATATGGGGTCATCTGTGCCGCCTGCTTTGCGACGCTGGACATCGGCGAGCGCATCATTCATGTGGAAAACCAGCGCAGCCGCCAACGCTGGCAGGTGCTGGGCGCGCTGTGCCTGGCAGGCGGCGTGTGGGCCATGCACTTCATAGGGATGCTGGCATTTGAAACGCCCATGCCAGTCCACTATGACTTGTCGGTGACCGTGGCCTCATTGTTCATCGCGGCCGTGTCAGGTGCGTTCGCGATCCGCGCCATCAGTCAGGAGATCCTCGGCCCGGGGCAGTGGCTGCTCAGTGCGGTGGGCATAGGTCTGGGCGTAGGTGTCATGCACTACGTGGGCATGTCCGCCTTGCGTTCCCCTGCCGTTCAGTACTACCAACCCGGCCCCTTTGGCCTGTCGATCCTGATGGCGATCCTCTGCGGCGCAGTGTTTCTGCTGCTGCCCGGTTACCTGCGCCAAGGCAGCGGCCCGTTCCACCAGATGCTCAAATATGGGGCCAGCATGCTGCTGGGCGCCGGGTTGCTGGGCACTCATATGATGGGCATGTGGTCGCTGAACCTGGTGTTGCCCGCCCATACGCAGCTGCATTCGGCCGAGCCGGGTAATGGCATGCAGCTGGGGCTGACCATCGCGATCATTTCCTTTCTGATCATTGGCGGCAGTATCAGCGCGTCCATGGCCGACAAAAAGCTGCAGAGCAAGGAACACGACCTGCGTCGGGTCAATGCACTGCTCAGTCAACTGGATCAGGCGCGGATGTCGCTGCAACAGGTGGCGCATTACGACGCTCTGACCAACCTGATGAACCGTCGTGGCTTCAACCAGGTGTTTGCCGAAAAGCTCCTCGAACACGCCGCCAGCAACGGCATGATGGCGGTAATGTTCCTCGACATCGACCATTTCAAACGCATCAATGACAGCCTCGGCCACGACGCTGGAGATGATCTGCTCAAAGCCATCGCCGACCGGATCCGCAGTGCGACTCGCGCCGACGACGTGGTGGCGCGTTTTGGTGGCGATGAATTCTGCATCCTGATCAGCCTGCACAGCTACGACGAAGCCGAGCATCTGGCCAGCCGGATCATGTCGAAAATGAAGGAAGCCATTGCCCTGGCCGGACGGCAGATGGTCATGACCACCAGCATCGGCATCAGCATCTACCCTCAGGACGGGCAGACCTGCGACGAGCTGCTCAAGCACGCGGACCTGGCGCTGTATCAATCCAAAGGTAACGGGCGCAACCGCCTGCACTTTTTCAGCCCCAACCTCAAGACCAAGGCCAGCCTGGAACTGCAACTGGAAGAAGAACTGCGCAACGCCTTGCTCGAGGATGCGCAACTGCAGGTGTTTTACCAACCCATTGTCGACGTGCGCACCGGCCAGGTCGCCAAGCTCGAAGCGCTGGTGCGCTGGGAACATCCGCTGCACGGCCTGCTGACACCGGATCGCTTCATCAGCATCGCGGAAACCAACGGCCTGATTGCCGATCTGGACAACTGGGTGCTGCGCCGGGCCTGCCGGGATCTTGGCCTGCTCAGCGGCGAAGGCCTGGATAATCTGATTATTGCCGTCAACTGCTCGGCACTGAACCTGGCCCGTGAAGACCTCATCGAAGACATCCAGTCGGCGCTCAGGGACGCCAAGGTTCCCGCGCGAAGGCTGGAACTGGAGGTCACTGAAAACGCCCTGATGGGCAACATCAGCAACACCATCGGCCTGCTCAAGCAAATCCGCAGCCTGGGGGTGTCGCTGTCTATCGACGACTTCGGCACTGGCTACTCATCGCTGGCCTACCTCAAGCGCCTGCCGCTGGATACGGTGAAAATCGACCGTTCATTCATCGTCGACATCCCCAGATCGCCCCAGGACATGGAGATCGTGCAGGCAATTATCGTCATGGCCCACACCCTGCACCTCAAAGTGGTGACTGAGGGGGTGGAAACCTCGCATCAAAAAGAATTCCTGACCCAGTACGGCTGCGATTATCTGCAAGGCTACCTGATCAGTAGGCCTCTGCCGCTGGACCAGGTGCTGTCGCTGGTGCAGAAACTCAACGCGCGCAAAACGGTCAGCCCACCCACCAGTGTGCCCGATACAACGCATAACACCGGTCGCGGCGCCTGGATCCAGGGCCCGGCGCGCTGATGTAGGAGCGGATTTATCCGCGAAAGCGATTCACCGGCAACGAATAGGCGTGCCTTCCTGGCCCTCTCGGCTAAAGCCGCTCCTACGGGAAGAGACAGTTGCACTGGGATATTTCGCTACCCACGCGCTTCGGCAGTTACCGGACTACTCACATGCGCGCCGTCAGCGCACCAAAAAAGACCACTTATAAAGCAGGCGCCCTGTCCTGGACCAATACCCAAGGTGCCACTACCACTGCCCATAACACGGGATCGCGCTCCACCAGCTCCAGCGCCCGCGACTCAGCCACCTTGCCGACCTCCCCGCTTGCCAGCCAGGCGCTGACTTTGTCGGCCTTGTTTTCGGCAACGGCTTGCGCCACTTCGATCAAATCAAGAGCAGGCTCGACCCACAACAGGGCACCCCGTGCAAAGAACGGTTGCAACTCTGTCCAGGTAATAGATGCAGTTTCGCCGAGCAGTTTGGCATAGAGGGTGCTAGGTTCTTCGTTCATGGGTTTCACCAAATGGAAAATCGGCGCAAATGATAACGCCGTGCCCCCTTCAGACAAACCCAGATACAAGTAAATGAATGCAAGGAAGATCAGGAAAACCAGGGGTTTAGAGGTCGATGCGACAGGTCGGACCGCATGATTCTGTATCTTTCTTTCATTTAAGCGACATCAACTGATATTGCCCCCTGCAGCCAGCTTTTCAAGCCAGCAACCGGCGCTCTAAACTGTTCCGGTACAGTTGCCAGGGGGTGATCGGGGTTCAATCCGGTCCTGCGGCGTTGGCATCAGGATTATAAAAACTAAAACACAAGAGTGGAGCATCATGACTAAGGGTACCAAGAAGCTTTCCAAGCTGTTTGCCGCATTGGTTATGGCGGGGGTTGCCAGCCATTCGTTCGCAGCAGATACCATCAAGATCGGCATTGCAGGTCCTAAAACCGGCCCGGTAGCCGAATACGGCACCATGCAGTTCAATGGCGCGAAAATGGCTATCGAGCAGATCAACGCCAAAGGCGGCGTCGACGGCAAGAAGCTCGAAGCTGTTGAATACGATGACGTCTGTGAACCGAAACAGGCCGTGGCTGTTGCCAACAAAGTGGTCAACGACGGTGTCAAGTTCGTGATTGGTCACCTGTGCTCCAGCTCCACTCAACCGGCTTCGGACATCTACGAAGACGAAGGCATCATCATGATCACTCCGGCTGCAACCAGCCCGGAAATCACCGCGCGTGGCTACAAGCTGGTGTTCCGCACCATCGGTCTGGACAGCGCCCAGGGCCCGGCAGCTGGCAACTACATCGCCAGCGTCATCAAACCTAAAAACGTAGCGGTCATCCACGACAAGCAGCAGTACGGTGAAGGCATCGCCACCGCGGTCAAGCAGACCCTGGAAGGCAAAGGCATCAAGGTTGCCCTGTTCGAAGGCATCAACGCCGGTGACAAGGACTTCTCTTCTCTGATCGCCAAGCTCAAGCAAGCCAACGTCGATTTCGTCTACTACGGCGGCTACCACCCTGAGCTGGGCCAGATCCTGCGCCAGTCCAAGGAAAAAGGCCTGAACGCCAAGTTCATGGGCCCTGAAGGCGTCGGCAACGACTCCATCTCGCAAATCGCCGGTGATGCTTCCGAAGGCCTGCTGGTTACCCTGCCGAAATCTTTCGACCAGGACCCAAGCAACCAGGCGCTGACCAAGGCATTCCAGGACAAGAAGCAGGATCCGAGCGGTCCGTTCGTGTACCCGGCCTACTCCGCCGTTCAGGTTGTGGCTGACGGTATCGCCGCCGCCAAGTCCGAAGACACCGCCAAAGTGGCAGCCGCCATCCACGCCGGTACCTTCAAGACTCCGATGGGCGATCTGAGCTACGACGAGAAAGGCGACCTGAAAAACTTCCAGTTCGTGGTTTACGAGTGGCACTTCGGCAAGCCGAAGACTGAAGCCGCCAAGTAAACAGCTGGCGTTGACAACCAAAGCCCACTGCATCCGCAGTGGGCTTTGTTTTACGAATGACGGTCCGTTCCCTTACCCCGGAAACGTGACCCCCTGAAAATCTTAAAACCGTTACCAGCGGTTCGTTGGCGGCGTCACTGGCAGCGCATCGAATAGAATGCGTACCCGGCGCAAGCCAGAGAAATGCAGAGCAGGTTTTTAGGAGCGCGGTAATGCCCGAGTTTTTCCACTACATGCAGCAACTGGTCAATGGCCTCACCATTGGCAGTACGTATGCATTGATCGCCATCGGCTACACGATGGTGTACGGCATCATTGGAATGATCAACTTCGCCCACGGCGAGGTGTACATGATCGGTTCCTATGTTGCGTTCATGGCCCTGGCCGGTCTGGCCATGATGGGTATCCACAGCCTGCCGCTGTTGATGATTGTCGCTTTCGCCGCCACGATCATCGTGACCAGTGCCTACGGGTACAGCATTGAACGGCTTGCCTATCGTCCGTTGCGTAACAGCAACCGCCTGATTCCACTGATTTCTGCGATCGGCATGTCGATCTTTCTGCAGAACGCAGTCCAGCTTTCCCAGGGTTCCGGCAACTTCGCCATCCCCAATCTGCTCCCCGGCAGCTTTTCCTTCGGCCCGGGCGGTTCAGAAGAAGTGCTGATCTCCTACATGCAGGTTGTGGTGTTCGTCGTCACGCTGCTGGCCATGACCGGCCTGACCTTGTTCATTTCCCGCTCGCGAATGGGCCGCGCCTGCCGCGCCTGCGCCGAGGACATGAAAATGGCCAACCTGCTGGGCATCAACACCAACACCATCATTGCCCTGACCTTCGTCGTCGGTGCAGCGCTGGCGGCCGTCGCCGCCGTGCTGTTGAGCATGCAATACGGTGTGATCAACCCGAGCGCCGGCTTCCTCGTCGGCCTCAAAGCATTTACCGCCGCTGTGCTGGGTGGCATCGGCTCGATCCCCGGCGCCATGCTGGGCGGTCTGGTGCTGGGCGTCGCTGAAGCCTTCGGCGCTGATATCTTTGGTGATCAATACAAGGACGTGGTGGCCTTCGGCTTGCTGGTTCTCGTTCTGCTGTTCCGGCCGACCGGTATCCTGGGCCGTCCTGAGGTTGAGAAAGTATGAGCAAGTCTCTCAAACAGGCGCTGTTCAGCGCCGCGCTGGTGTGGGCAGTGGCTTACCCGGTGCTGGGCCTGAAACTGGCCTTCTCCGGCGTGACCCTGCAAGTGCAGAACGCCAGCCAGATGACCCTGATGATCATCGCCCTGTGTTCGGTGCTGATGTTCCTGCGCGTTCTGTTCGCTGAAAAAATCAGCGGCATGCGTAGCAAGAATCGTCAGCCATTGATCTCGCAAAAGACCAGCGACTTCCTGAGCCAGCCAAAAACCCAGCGCTGGGGCCTGATCGCCCTGATCGTGCTGGCTTTTATCTGGCCGTTCTTTGGTTCACGAGGCGCAGTCGACATCGCCACCCTGATCCTGATCTACGTGATGCTCGGCCTGGGCCTGAACATCGTCGTGGGTCTGGCGGGTCTGCTGGACCTTGGCTATGTCGGCTTCTATGCCGTCGGCGCTTACGGTTACGCGCTGCTGTCGCATTATTTCGGCCTGAGCTTCTGGGAGGCGTTGCCACTCACCGGCCTGCTGGCGGCGCTGTTCGGGTTTCTGCTGGGCTTCCCCGTTCTGCGTTTGCGCGGCGATTACCTGGCCATCGTGACCCTGGGCTTCGGCGAGATCATCCGCATCTTCCTGCGTAACCTCACCGATATCACCGGCGGCCCCAACGGCATCAGCAACATCGACAAGCCGACGCTGTTCGGCCTGAGCTTCGATCGCAGGGCTGCTGAAGGTGCGCAAACCTTCCACGAGTATTTCGGCCTGGCCTACAACCCGATCAGCAAGGTGATTTACCTGTACCTGATCGCGTTGCTGTTGGCGCTGGTGGCTCTGTTTGTGATCAACCGCCTGCTGCGCATGCCGATTGGCCGCGCCTGGGAAGCGTTGCGCGAAGATGAAATCGCTTGCCGCGCACTGGGTCTGAACCCGACTGTGATCAAGCTTTCAGCGTTCACCCTGGGTGCTGCTTTCGCAGGTTTCGCGGGCAGTTTCTTTGCTGCGCGCCAAGGGCTGGTCACGCCGGAGTCGTTCACCTTTATCGAGTCGGCAATCATTCTGGCGATCGTCGTACTGGGGGGCATGGGCTCGCAACTGGGTGTAATCCTGGCGGCCATTGTGATGATTCTGCTGCCTGAGTTGATGCGTGAATTCAGCGATTACCGCATGTTGATGTTCGGCGCCCTGATGGTGCTGATGATGATCTGGCGTCCACAAGGTTTCCTGCCGATGCAACGCCCTCACATGGAGCTGCGCAAATGAGCCGGCCGATCCTGGAAGTCAGCGGCCTGAGCATGCGCTTTGGCGGGCTGCTGGCGGTCAACGGCGTAGGCCTGACCGTCAATGAGAAACAAGTCGTGTCGATGATCGGCCCCAACGGCGCTGGCAAGACCACGGTGTTCAACTGCCTGACCGGTTTCTACAAGCCGACTGCCGGCACCATCCTGCTGGACGGCGAGCCGATCCAGGGCCTGGCCGGACACCAGATTGCCCGTAAAGGTGTGGTGCGCACGTTTCAGAACGTGCGTCTGTTCAAAGAAATGACCGCACTGGAAAACCTCCTGGTTGCCCAGCATCGGCACTTGAATACCAACTTCTTCGCCGGCCTGTTCCGTACTCCGTCGTTTCGTCGCAGTGAGCGCGAAGCCATGGACTACGCCGAACACTGGCTTGAAGCCGTGAATCTCAAGGAATTCGCCAACCGTACCGCAGGCACGTTGGCGTACGGGCAGCAGCGCCGCCTGGAAATCGCCCGTTGCATGATGACCCGGCCACGCATCCTGATGCTCGACGAACCTGCTGCGGGCCTGAACCCCAAGGAAACCGAAGACCTCAAGGCGCTGATCGGCGTGCTGCGCAATGAGCACAATGCGACCGTTCTGCTCATCGAGCACGACATGAAACTGGTGATGAGCATTTCCGACCACATCGTGGTGATCAACCAGGGCACGCCGCTGGCTGATGGCACGCCAGAACAGATCCGCGACAATCCTGAAGTGATCAAAGCCTACCTGGGGGAAGCGTAAATGCTGCAATTCGAAAACGTTTCCACCTTCTACGGCAAGATTCAGGCGCTGCACGGCGTCAACGTCGACGTTCGTCAGGGCGAAATCGTGACCTTGATCGGTGCCAACGGCGCGGGTAAATCCACGCTGCTGATGACCTTGTGCGGTTCACCACGCGCCCACAGCGGCAGCATCCGCTACATGGGCGAAGAGCTGGTCGGCCTGGACTCTTCGGTGATCATGCGCAAGAGCATCGCGGTGGTGCCTGAAGGCCGTCGTGTGTTCGCCCGCCTGACCGTGGAAGAAAACCTCGCCATGGGGGGCTTCTTCACCGAAAAAGGTGACTATCAGGAGCAGATGGACAAGGTGTTGTACCTGTTCCCGCGTCTCAAGGAACGCTTCAATCAACGCGGCGGCACCATGTCCGGCGGCGAACAGCAGATGCTTGCCATTGGCCGCGCGCTGATGAGCAAACCCAAGCTACTGTTGTTGGACGAACCTTCACTGGGCCTCGCGCCGATCATCATCCAGCAGATTTTCGAGATCGTCGAACAGCTGCGACGTGATGGCGTCACCGTCTTCCTGGTAGAGCAGAACGCCAATCAGGCCTTGAAGATCGCCGATCGCGCCTACGTGCTGGAAAACGGTCGCGTGGTCATGCAAGGCACCGGCGAAGAACTGCTGGTAGACCCGAAAGTTCGTGATGCCTACCTGGGTGGTTAATGCCCCCGCGTAATGAGAAACGGCCTGCGGGCCGTTTTTTTTTGCATGCACGAAATGCCCCCCCCTGTAGAAGCTGCCGAAGGCTGCGAAGGCGGTTTTCCTGAAGCACCGCAGTTCGCAGCCTGCAGCAGCTCCTACAAACCAGCGCCTACAGGGTCGGGGCCTCAACCACCCCCAACCGCTCCAACGCTGCCGTACTGCGCTCGAACCAGCCAATCAGATAATCCGCCAGCACCTGCATGCGCTTGGGCAATTCCCCCTCGTAGGGGTGGACGAGAAACAGCGGAGAGGTGCTGGTCTGGTAGTCGCGAAGCAGCCAGTGCAAACGGCCATCGTTGATTTCGGCATGCACCATGTACGACGGCAGCCGAGCGATACCGGCGCCCACCAGCGCGGCCTTTTTCAACAGGCCATAGTGGTTACTGGCAAAGGTGCCGCTGACCTGCACACGGGTCAGGTCGTGATTCTGGTGATAAAGCCACTCGTTGCGCCCGCTGTAGTGGCTATTAAGCAAACACTGGTGGCTGCTCAGTTCCTGAGGCGTCCTCGGATGACCAGACTGGTCCAGGTAGGCGCTGCTGGCACAGGTCAACTCCTGCATGGCGAGCAAGGGCTTGGCAATCAGTCGCTCGTCGCTATCCACGTACGAGCGGATCGCCAGGTCAAAACCGTCTCGGCGCAGGTCGCGAAAATTATTGTTGAGCTCAAGTTCGATCCTGACCTGCGGGTGCAGGGCAGAGAACTCCATCAGCAGGCCATCGAAAAAGGTTTCGCCCAGCGACACCGGCGCCGTCAGCCGAACCTCACCGACCATTTCGTCGCGCATCAGCGCGACGATGTTGCGCGCCCGCGACATGCTGACCAGCAACTGCTGACCCTGAGGCAGCAAGGCCGCACCCGCCGACGTGAGGTTCAGACTGCGGGTGCTGCGATGCATCAACATCACCCCGTAGTTTTCCTCCAGATTGCTCATGCGCTTGGACAGGTAGCCCTTGCTGCAGCCCAAGCGCCGTGCCGCAGCGGTGAAACTACCTGCGTCGATCAATACTGCGAAGGCTGCCAAGTCATCAATCTCACTCACGATTGTTTCCTTATGAGAACCAAAGGTTGCCAATTGCCACACTTATCGAGCGCAAACGACGAACCTACACTGCTCCCTCAACTTTCTTGAAGAACTTTGGAGCAGCGCAATGAAAATTCTGTTGATTGGAGCAAGCGGCACCATCGGCTCGGCGGTTGCCCAGGAACTGGCGCCGCGTCATGAGATCGTGCGCATTGGCCGCAACAGTGGCGATGTGCAAGTCGATATTAGTGACAGCGCATCCATCCGGAAACTCTTCGAACGGGTAGGCCACTTCGATGCACTGGTATGCGCGGCAGGCAACGTCACCTTCGCGCCGCTGGCTGATATGAGTGAGAAAGACTTTGCACTGGGCCTGCAGGACAAGCTCATGGGGCAAGTCAACCTGGTGCTGATCGGGCGCGAATTTGCCAACGATGGAGCGTCCTTCACCCTCACCACCGGTGTGCTGAACCGTGATCCCATTCACAGTGGCGCATCCGCCAGCCTGGTCAATGGCGCGCTGGATGCGTTCGTGCGTGCAGCGGCCATCGAAATGCCGCGTGGCATGCGGGTCAACGCGGTGAGCCCGACCGTCCTGGTGGAAGCGATGGGCAGCTACGCGCCGTATTTTCGGGGCTTCAAACCGGTTCCCGCAGCCGATGTGGCGCTGGCCTACGCCAAAAGTGTCGAAGGCCTGCAAACCGGTCAGGTCTATCAGGTTGGCTGATGCCCCTTGTGATGACGCCGCAGGCTGAGTAACGTGGCGGCACATGTCTGGAGACCACCCAATGTTTGCTGCCCGTTCCGCCCTGATTTTCGCTTTGCTGCCGCTGTTCGCCGGTTGCCAGATGCTTGGCTCCAAGCCTGAAACCTCTGTATCCAAGGCCGGCTGGGTTCGCATGCAGGGCAACCTGACTGGCGAGGGCGGCAAGCTGCTGTTCCAGCCGTGCAACGAGCAGCGCCGCTTTGTGGTCAGCGACGCAGGCAACACGGGCATCCTCCAGGAGTCAGCAGCACTGGCCGACGCGTCCGGCAAGGTATTCGCCGACCTGCGCGGCAACTTCGTCGCGGGTAAGGCTGCCAACAGCGATGGGCAACTGGACCTGCGTCAGGTGTATCGCGTGGAGCGCCCGGATCAGAACTGCGAAGACCCGAATTTCAAGCGCCTGACCTTGCACGTCAACGGCAACAAACCAGCGTGGAACGTCAATGTCAGCGGCAAGGGCATGGTCATCGAACGCCTCGGCAAAGACACCATCGCCGTGCCTTATGTCGAAGAGCAACTGCCTGACGGACGCTTCAGCGTGAGCAGCGAAGCCAACGGCCAGACCATGGAACTCTGGGTCGCGCCGCAGCGATGCATCGACAGCGTCAACGGCTCGGTCCAGCACCTGACTGCCGAACTGCGCCTTAATGGCCAGACCGTGCGGGGTTGCGGGTACTACGGTGGGTCGCGGGATGATTAATGGGGGCTAGGTGGCGGTGAGATCGAATTAGGGAACAGCAACAACATTAAGTCGCTGCTTACATTTGGTTTCGCCCTAACGGTCGACCCCCTTTTGTTTCGGCAAAAGGGGGGAAAACCATTTTCGCTGACGTCCGGCCCCTGGTTCGCAGGGGTTCCTTCGCTCCGGCACCGTGGTGTGGGCACGCGCCGACGGGCCATCCATGGCCCAACGGCGCTCGCTCGGCATCCATGCCGAGCGACCCACACCACGGCACCTCCACTCAGCCTCCCGACGCTCGATTCGGCGGTGTCTGAGCTATCCCGGTAAAAAACTGCCGGAATTGTTACATTTCACACTCCATGTCCATGACCTCGGCAAGCGGCACTCAAAAAATCCCACCGCCCCGTCTAACCCCAATGTCGCTTATAATCGCCACCTCTTGTAGCGCTGTCGGGCTGATCCTGCGGCCCGGAATCTGGATTTTTTCATGTTACGAATCACCGAACTCAAGCTGCCGATCGATCACCCGGAAGAAGACCTGCGCCCTGCCCTTTTGCAGCGCCTGGGGATCGACAGCGATGCACTGCTCGACTTCACCCTGTTCAAGCGCAGCTACGATGCGCGCAAGAAGTCTTCCGAGCTGTGCTTCATCTACACCATCGATTTCGAAGTCCGCGACGAAGCTGCCCTGCTGCTGCGCCTGGCCGACGACCGCCATGTCAACCCTGCGCCAGACGTCAGCTACAAGGTCGTGGGCCATGCGCCACAAGGCCTGACTGAACGTCCGGTTGTGGTCGGTTTCGGCCCGTGCGGGATTTTCGCCGGGTTGCTGCTGGCGCAAATGGGCTTCAAGCCGATCATCCTCGAGCGCGGCCGCGAAGTGCGCCAGCGTACCAAAGACACCTGGGGCCTGTGGCGCAAGAACGTGCTGAACCCCGAGTCCAACGTGCAGTTCGGTGAAGGCGGCGCCGGGACGTTCTCCGACGGCAAACTGTACAGCCAGATCAAGGACCCGAAATTCCACGGTCGCAAGGTCCTGCACGAGTTCGTCAAAGCCGGTGCGCCGGAAGAGATCCTCTACGTCAGCAAGCCGCACATTGGTACGTTCCGGCTGACCGGCGTGGTCGAAACCATGCGTGAAGAGATCAAAGCCCTCGGCGGTGAAGTCCGCTTTGAGCAGCGCGTGACGGATGTGCTGATCGAAGACGGCCAACTGCTGGGTGTGGAACTCGACGGCGGCGAGCGTATCGAGTCGCGGCACGTGATCATGGCGTTGGGGCACAGCGCCCGTGACACCTTCCGCATGCTCCACGCGCGAGGCGTCTACATGGAGGCCAAGCCGTTTTCCGTGGGCTTTCGCATCGAACATCCACAATCGCTGATCGACCGCGCGCGCCTGGGCAAATATGCCGGGCATCCGAAGCTGGGCGCAGCGGATTACAAACTGGTGCACCACGCCAAGAATGGCCGGTCGGTCTACAGCTTCTGCATGTGCCCGGGCGGTACAGTGGTCGCGGCAACGTCCGAGCCGAACCGCGTGGTCACCAACGGCATGAGCCAGTACTCACGCAACGAACGCAACGCCAACTCGGGCATCGTGGTCGGCATCACCCCGGAGGACTATCCGGGCGGGCCACTGGCGGGCATCGAGCTGCAGGAGCGCCTGGAATCCCACGCTTACCTGCTCGGTGGCAGTACTTACGAGGCTCCGGCGCAACTGGTGGGTGACTTCATCGCGGGCAAGACGTCCAGCGAACTGGGCAGCGTCGAACCGTCCTACAAGCCGGGCGTAAAACTGGTGGATCTGGCAGACGCCCTGCCCGCCTACGCCATCGAGGCCATCCGCGAAGCACTGCCCGCCTTCGACAAGCAGATAAAAGGCTTTGCCTTGCACGACGCCGTACTCACCGGCATCGAAACCCGCACCTCGGCACCCCTGCGCATCACCCGTGGCGAAACCATGCAGAGCCTCAACGTCAAAGGCCTGTTCCCGGCCGGCGAAGGCGCAGGCTATGCCGGCGGGATTCTGTCTGCCGGGGTAGACGGCATTCGCATCGCCGAGGCGCTGGCTCGGGATATGTTGGGGATTGATCAGTAGAAGGTCCCCCCGTCTTCGATGCCGCGCTGTCGCGCAGCAAACATCGGACCTGTGGGAGCGAGCTTGCTCGCGAAGGCAATATTCCTGCCTTCAGAAATACATGCCGATGTCCCGGCCTCTTCGCGAGCAAGGTGGAGCGCCACCCCGGTCCTCCCACAAAAATCATTTCAATTCGGATAGTTATTCCATGTTTGATAGGAGTTGGCCGCCAATACGGTTTATCTGACACACCGAGGCTCGCCGTCTTCGGCAGCTCCTACAGACGCTTTCAGACAATTCCTACACAACAAAAAGCCCCGTCTGACCAGCAAATCCGAGCCTCCTGACAGACTCGGAAACACTCTAAATCGCCCCGCCTGTTTATAACAAAAACGAATATAACTTTTGTTTTAACGCGGGTAAGTACAGGTTAGGGTGTCGCTCCTTTTGCATGAATGGAGCGCGAATCTTGCCTCTGCGTAACTCTGTCATTCGCTTTTTTCAGCTGGAAGCAGCAGGCGGTCTGTTACTGATTGCGGCCGCTGCCCTGGCGCTGATCATCAACAATTCCCCACTCTCCTGGCTGTATAACGCCTTCCTCGACGTGCCTGTGGTCGCGCAGATCGGTGCGGTCAACATCGCCAAGCCTTTACTGCTGTGGATCAACGATGGCCTGATGGCGTTGTTCTTCCTGCTGATCGGTCTTGAGGTCAAACGCGAGATTCTCGAAGGCCACCTTTCCAAACCGTCGCAAATCGTTCTGCCGGGCACCGCTGCCATTGGCGGAATGGTAGTGCCCGCGCTGATCTTCTGGGCGCTGAACACCGGCGATGCCGCGGCCATGAACGGCTGGGCGATTCCGATGGCCACCGATATCGCATTCGCCCTCGGTGTCCTGGCACTGCTGGGCAAACGCGTCCCGGTGTCACTGAAACTGTTCCTGATGACCTTGGCGATCATCGATGACCTGGGCGCCATCGTCGTGATCGCGCTGTTCTATTCAGGTGAACTGTCGAGCCTTGCCCTGATGCTGGCAGGCGCGTCCATCGTGGCCTTGATCGTGATGAACAAGCTGGGCGTGCTCAAGCTGGGGCCTTACCTGCTGATCGGCCTGGTGCTCTGGGTTTGCGTACTCAAGAGCGGTGTCCACGCAACATTGGCCGGTGTGGTGCTGGCTTTCTGTATCCCCATGCGCGGGCCGAACCAGAAGACATCGCCGTTGCTCACCCTGGAGCATGCGCTGCACCCCTGGGTCGCTTACGGCATTCTGCCGCTGTTCGCCTTTGCCAACGCAGGAGTCTCGCTGTCGGGCGTCACGCTGGAAAGCTTCACCCATCACGTGCCCATGGGGATCGCCGCAGGCCTGCTGGTCGGCAAGACCCTCGGGGTGTTCGGCCTGACCTGGCTGGCGGTCAAAGTCGGGATGGCAAAACTTCCGGGCGGCGCGAACTGGGGGCAAGTACTGGGTGTGTCGATCCTCTGCGGCATCGGCTTCACCATGAGCCTGTTCGTGGGATCACTGGCTTATGATCCGGCGACTAGCGCGTATGCGGGCGCGGATCGGATGGGCATCCTGACAGGCTCGATTCTGGCGGCGTTCATCGGCTATGCCATCATGGCTATGGCGAGCCGCAAACAGGCCTCTGAATAAACATCCACGCATAAAAAAACCCCGATCATCACGATCGGGGTTTTATGTATCAAGACACTACAACGGCATCAGTGCGAAACCCGACTGGTGCCATTGACGCTCATGATGCGCACGCGCTCGCCGACGCGGAAAATCTCGTTTTCCTGCACCTGCTGCACGTAGGCACGCATGCTCCCGTCATCTTCACGAACGGTAATTTCCACGCCCTGAGTCCGGGTCAAACCCTCTTCAGTTGCGGAGCCAAGCAGACCACCCGCGACTGCACCGATCACCGCCGCGACGATACTGCCGCGACCGCCACCGATGGCACTGCCGCCTACGCCGCCGACGATTGCACCCGCACCTGCACCGATAGGCGTCTTGCTGCCTTCGATCTTGACTGGACGCAAGGATTCGATGGTACCCATGCGAACGGTCTGCACTGTCCGCGCTTCATCACGGGAATACGAATCGCCGGTCAGGTTCGACATGCAGCCACTGAGCGACAGGGCCATTGCAGTGAACGAAGCGACCAGCAGAACAGACTTACGCATAACGGTATCTCCAGAGGAACATGCAGCCATTAGACTCCGCACTCTGTGCGCTGTCACCTGCCGCTCCTCGCTAATTTGGTTTCATTCAGGCGCGATACAGGCCGCTGCCACGTAAGCCTAAGACGGGTGCGCACACGAATAATTCAACAAACTTGTGGGTCAGGGTGCGAGGCGTTCGCGGGTCCAGTCATCACCCACCAGACGATAATTCAGGCGGTCATGCAGACGGCTGGGACGCCCTTGCCAGAACTCGATGCGCTCGGGCAACAGCCGGTAACCGCCCCAATGTGCCGGGCAATGTGGCTGGGTGTCGAGAAAGCGCTGTTGCGTGGCAGTGATCATGCCCTCAAGCTCCGCTCGGTCAGTGATGACACGGCTTTGCGGCGAAGCCCACGCACCGAGGCGGCTGCCCAGCGGGCGAACCTGAAAGTAAGCGTCGGACTCCTCGGCGCTGACTTTGACGACCCGCCCTTCGATGCGTACCTGACGCTCCAGCGTTGGCCAGAAGAACGTCATGGCCGCAAACGGTCGCTCTGCCAGCTGCTGGCCTTTGGCACTGTCGTAATTGGTGAAGAAGGTAAAGCCCTGAGTATCGAGGCCCTTGAGCAACAGGATCCGGCAATGGGGACGGCCCACTTCATCCACGGTTGCCAGCGTCATGGCATTGGCTTCCACCGGCGCCTGTTCGGTTTTGACCGCTTCGGCAAACCACTGATGAAACAACGCAAACGGCTCATCCGGCGCTTGGGCTTCGGTCAAACCGTCGCGGGCGTAGTCACGGCGCATATCAGCCAGAGACTGGGTCATGACGCATTCCTTGATTGAAAATGCCGCTGGCTGACCCGCGCCGTCAAGCGCAGGTCAGGGCTTTACTCAGTTGCTGGCCTGATCGTTCGCTGCCGGCTTTTTCTTCACCGCAGCCTTGGCCGGGGCGGCTTTGGCAGGAGCGGCCTTCTTGGCAGGCGCTGCTTTTTTAGCGGCTGGCTTGCTGGCGGCAGCTTTCTTGGCCGGAGCCTTGGCTGGTGCAGCTTTGGCCGGAGCCGGGGCGACTGCTGGGGCAGGCTTGGTGTCTTGAGTGGCGACCATGGTCGGCGCAGGCGGCAGCGCGTACTTGCTCATCAGCGCGACCATGGTGTTCTGCGGCGTCATCAGGATTTCCACACGGCGGTTCAGCTTGCGACCTTCGGCGCTGTCGTTGGCAGCGCGCGGCATTACCGCGCCCATGCCACGCAGGCTCAGGCGATTACGCTCCAGACCGCTCAGACGGAAAATCGCGGCGATCGATTGCGCACGTTCCTGACTGATTTTCTGGTTGGCAGCAGCAACACCGGTGGTGTCGGCGTGACCGAGGACCAATACGGCAGTTTTCTGATCGCCTTCCACTATCTTGGCCAGCCGGGTGATCGGGCCCAGCGTCACAGGCAGCAACATGGCCGGACGGTCCGGGTTGAATGAGCTGTCCACTGGCGCGGTGATCACCAACAGGTCTTCACGGCGTTCCAGCTCAAACGGGCTGTCCTTGATTGCCAGGCGCAGGCGCGGCTCGTAGTCATCCAGCCAGGCTTGGGTCACTTTCGGGTCAACCTTGGGCACGGCTGCCGGAGCGTCTTTGTTGTCGCTGCCGAACGGCCACCACCATTTGCTATCAGTTTCGGACTTGGCAACCAGCGGCGGCACGCTTTTGGGAGCAGGTTTGGCGGCAACGTCATCCGCCTTCGGCTCAGCGCTGTCGCTGGATGCGAACGGCCAGTACCAATGCGTGCCGCTCTCGGCTTTGGCGACGGGTTCGGCAGGCTTGGCTTGCGGAGCCGGGGCCTTGGCCGGTGCAGTATCGGCGACCGCGTCGGGGCCGGAACCGAACTGCCACCAGCTGCTGCCTGTACCGGCAGCATCATTTTGAGGGGTTTGCGCACAACCCGTGACGGCAAGACATAAAGCGATTGCGAGGCTTTTGGAAGACGACATGAATGACCCACAAATATTAGTAATGAAAAGAGCCTGGCCAGAAAAGAACTGGGCAGCGCCCATATAACACGCCTAAACGCTCAGTTGGAAAAGGAAACCGTCGCACGGTTCCAGTTACACCCGATTAACTGACAGTCGGTATTAAACAAGCACTTATGCGCACAACTTAGCGCAAACACTCATCAAGCACCCGCGCCAGGTTCTGTGCGCGCGGATCCATCAATACATAAGGGCCCAGTGTGTTGACGACAAACCCGAACGCCACCTCGCGGTCCGGGTCGGCAAAGCCAATCGAACCGCCAGCGCCCGGATGACCGAATGCCTTGGGGCCCAGGCCATAGGTCGCGTTGGCGACCTGAGGTTGATCCAGCATGCAGCCCAGGCCGAAACGGGTTCGGGTCAGCAATGTCCGGTCTTCGCCGACGCCGTGTTCACGGGTCAACTCATTGAGCAGTTCGGCTTCGAGCAAATGGCCATCGAGCAATCCGGCGTAGAAACCGGCGAGGCTTCGGGCATTGCCGTGGCCATTGGCAGCAGGCTGCTGCATGCGCCGCCACTCCGGCTTGTTGGTGCTGGTCATGATCGAGGGCGGGTTGGTGAAGGCCCGGGCCGTCATCGATGCGGGCTCGCGCATTGTGGTCTGTACCAGGCGCTGCGCGGCTTCATCACCTGGGTTGCCTTTGCCGCGTGCCACATGGGCGACGCGGTGGAATTCGTCATCGGCCAGACCGACGTGGAAGTCCAGCCCCAGCGGCTGAGCAATGCGCGCAGCAATCGACTCCCCCGGCCCACGGCCATCGGCGCGGCGCAGCATTTCACCCACCAGCCACCCGTACGTGATGGCGGCGTAGCCATGCCCCTGGCCCGGCGTCCACCAGGGTTGCTCGGCGGCCAGGGCGTCGGTCATCACGTTCCAGTTGTACAGGGCTTCGGCGGGCAGCATGTGGCGCAACGCGGGCAGCCCGGCCTGATGGCACAGCAACTGCCGTAAGGTAATCGCCTCTTTGCCTGCCTGGGCAAACTCTGGCCACAAACGGGCGACGGGGTCGTCCAGACGCAACTTGCCTTCATCAACCAACTGCAAGGCGGCAACCGCAGCAAAGGGCTTGGTGCAGGAGAACAGATTGACGAGGGTATCGCTGTGCCAGGCCTCGGCGCCGTCCTTGTCGGCAGTGCCCGCCCACAGGTCGACGACCGTTTCGCCCCCCACCTGAATGCACAGCGCCGCGCCGCGTTCCTGAGGATCGTCAAAGAGGGCGGCGAACGCTTCACGTACTGCTTCGAACTTGAGCTCGAAATGACCCTGAATCTGCACCGGCTGGCTCCCGGAATGGCTGATCGAAAAATGGCGTGCATTGTTTCAGCCATTGTTGGGTTTGTGAACAGACGACCGCAGTTTCCCTGTAGGAGCCAACTTGTTGGCGAGGCGCATCTACAGGCGATACCTATCTATCGTCTGTACCACCCTCTCGCGAACAAGTTCGCTCCTACAGGGTCAGGCGATCAGTTCCTCAGGAAATCTCGCGCCTGAACGGCGGCAGCGCATTGAGAATCGCTTTGCCATAGCGCTGGGTCACCACACGGCGATCCAGCAGCGTGATGGTGCCGCGATCTTCTTCGGTGCGCAGCAGGCGACCGCAGGCCTGGACCAGACGCAGCGAGGCGTCCGGCACAGCGATTTCCATGAACGGGTTACCGCCACGGGCTTCGATCCACTCGGCCAACGCTGCTTCTACCGGATCATCGGGCACTGCAAAAGGAATCTTGGCGATGACCACATGCTCGCAATAGGCGCCGGGCAAATCGACACCTTCGGCAAAACTGGCCAGGCCGAACAACACGCTGGAATCGCCGCCATCCACCCGCGCCTTGTGCTTGTTGAGGGTTTCCTGCTTGGACAGGTTGCCCTGAATGAACACCTGTTTGCGCCAGTCCCGCTCCAAGCCGTCGAAAACGTCCTGCATCTGTTTACGCGAAGAGAACAGCACCAGCGTGCCGCGCGAACCTTCCACCAGACTTGGCAGTTCGCGGATGATCGCGGCCGTATGCGCGACGGAATCACGCGGGTCGGCTTTCAGATCCGGCACCCGCAATACGCCAGCATCAGCGTGATGGAACGGGCTGGGCACCACAGCGGTCACCGCCACTTTGGGCAGACCGGCGCGCATGCGGAAGCGATCGAATTTGCCCAATGCGGTCAGGGTCGCGGAGGTCACCAGCGCGCCATACGCCACGTTCCATAAATTGCGACGCAGCATTTCTGCCGCCAGGATCGGGCTGGCATTGACCTCGATATCAAACAACGCGCCGCTGTCGGCCAGGGTCAGCCAGCGCGCCATGGGCGGGCTGTCTTCCGGGTCCTCGGCCGTGAACGCGGTCCACAATTCCCAATTGCCATGGGCGCGGGCCAGCAGGCTGCCGAACAGCGGGTACCATTCTTCGGCCTGATGGCTGGCGATGCCGATGTTGACCTCGCCATCCATGCCTTCCTTGAGCAGATCAGCCAAGCGCGTGAACAAGTCATCGAGGCGGGCAAAGCCCTTTTTCAACTCGATACCCATTTCACGAATATGCTCGGGCACCACGCCACCGATGAAACGATGCCGTGGACGTTCGCGCCCTTGCATGTCTTCACCGGCGCGGAAATCCGCCAGTTGCTCGCAGGCACTGAACATGAACTGTTGCTGCGCCTTGATCTCTCGCGCCAGCTCCGGCACTTGTTCGATCAACTTGCCCAGATCACCCGGCAGCGGATGCTGGGCCAGCAGTTTGGCGAGGTTCTTGGCCGTCTGCTCCAGCCAGTCGGCGGTGGAGCGCAACCGGGTGTAATGGGCGAAATGGCCGATGGCTTTATCCGGCAGGTGGTGGCCTTCGTCGAACACGTACAGCGTGTCCCGAGGATCCGGCAATACCGCGCCGCCGCCCAGTGCGAGATCCGCCAGCACCATGTCGTGGTTCGTCACGATCACGTCGACTTTTCCCATACCTTCGCGGGCTTTATAGAAGGCGCACTGCTGAAAATTCGGACAATGTCTGTTGGTGCACTGACTGTGATCGGTGGTCAGCCGCGCCCAGTCCTGGTCTTCCAGGGCCTGGGGCCAGCTGTCGCGATCGCCGTCCCACTTATTACCGGCAAGCTTTTCGATCATGCTGGTGAACAGCTTCTGACTGGCCTCATCGACTTCGATCTTGAAGCCTTCTTCTTCGAAAAGCTGAGCAGTGGCGTTTGTCGCGTCGCCCTCCTGCAACAGCATGTCGAGCTTGGACAGGCACATGTAACGGCCCCGCCCCTTGGCCAGGGAGAACGTAAAATTCAGCCCGCTGTTGCGCATCAGGTCGGGCAGGTCCTTGTGGACGATCTGCTCCTGCAGTGCCACCGTCGCCGTGGCAATCACCAGCCGCTTGCCCGCCAACTTGGCGGTTGGAATCGCGGCAATGGCATAGGCCACTGTCTTGCCGGTACCGGTGCCCGCCTCGACCGCGACCACAGCCGGATCGCTGGTACGCCGCCCTTCTTCGTCGGTGTCAATATCGCCCAGCACCTTGGCGATCTCAGCGATCATCAAACGCTGGCCATAGCGCGGCTTGAGGCTCTTGGCTTCGAGGAAACGCGAGTAAGCGCCCTGGATCTGGGATTTGAGTTCGTTGCTGATCATGGTTCGGTCGTTGGCTCGGGCGTCACAGCCTGTGCAGGCATCAGTAAAAAACGCTGGATATATCTTCAGTAGTTCCAGCAGGCGGCTATCATACCCCGCAATTTCCATCCGCGCAGAACGGAGTACCTGATGACACCTTTTTCCCTCGTCTACACCCTGCATGTTTTGGCCGCCCTGGTCTGGGTCGGCGGCATGTTTTTCGCCTGGATGGTCCTGCGACCGGCGGTCGGCGCGGCACTTGAGGGCCCGGCTCGACTGAAAGTGTGGCTGGAAGTGTTTCCGCGATTTTTTGTCTGGGTCTGGGCAGTCGTGGTGGTTTTGCCGATCACCGGCGTGGGCATGATTCAGCTGCAATTTGTCAGCTTCGACACCGCGCCGCGTTATGTGCAGGTGATGATGGGGCTGTATGTGGTCATGACCGCGCTGTTCATCCGGGTTCAGTCATTGCAACTGCCGGACCTGCGACGAGCGGTGGAAACCGAGCAATGGCCTGAAGGCGCGGCGGCGATGGGCCGGATCCGGCGATTGGTGGGGGTTAATCTGCTGATTGGCTTGGCGGTCGTGGCGATTGCGGCAGCCAGACCGAGTTTTTAGGGGGCCTCTGTAGGAGCTGCCGCAGGCTGCGAAGACGGTGTATCTGACACACCGCATTTCGCAGCCTTCGGCCGCTCCTACATCTGTTTTACAACCGCTGAACGGTCACCACACCCGCAGGCCCCGCAGCGCCAGGTTGCCCGGCCTCGCCAGCACGCCCGGCCTTGCCGCCATCGGCGCGATAGACGATGCAACCCTTGGACGCGCCGCCCTTGCCCGGTTTGCCGCCAGCACCGGCCAGACCACCGGGGCCGCCCTGAACATCAACCTTGATGCGTTCGGTCGGAAAACTCAGCGGCAATTCGAGACGCACTTGGGCACCCGGTGCGCCATCGTGGCCGTTACCGCCGTTGTCGCCATCAAAACCTTTACCGGCGCTGCCAAAGGTGCAGCCGGGTGCCACGCCGTTGGCGCCGTCCAGGCCCACGTAACCGGGCGAACCCGCGCCGCCACGGGCATCGACGAATAATTCATTGCCGTCCAGATGCTCGATGCGCAGGGTCAGGTTGCGACCTGGCAAAGGAGGTTTCTCATAAGTGCCCGGCGCGCCACGGGCAGTGATCTGGCTGCCATCGCCCAGTTGACCGTGACCCACCACCAGATTCAGCGGCTGACTGCCGGACACAATGGCGATCCGCGCCTCATGACCCAACACCAGTTGATCGACCTTGACCTCGGTCAAACCCGACGGGACCAACAACGTGCCGTAATCCTCGACCTCCAGCCGTTCCAGTTGCAACACGCTGGTGTTGCTCGGCAAACGCATCAGTGAATGGGGCTGGACGTTGACGCTCTGGGCCATGGCAAGCGGGCTGCACAGTGCGGCAAGTAGACAAAGCTTACGCATGGGCTCGCTCCCGAGAAGGTTTGGGCAAGGATTGAACATGGAAGATTCCAAACACAAGAATGTGCAGCCGGTCTCGCCAAGGGTGACGGCGACCGCGCAGGCTGCCGTTGAACAGCAGCAACTCAAGCACGTGCGTGAGCGCCAGCAAGCTGCCAGCGAGTTTGATCAACATCGCGAACGGCGTGGGCAATACCAGCACCAGATTGACCAGCACCACCAGCCAGAATGCTGCGGTTAAAAGCTTTCCCAACCCCCAGAACACCTTCATTACCTGCGCCTACCCCTGTGATTTTTCTTATGCGAACGCTTATCGTTGTGCGTTTTGCGCGCGCACAGTAGACGCCCGCAGGGGGAAATATGCCAGCGCGGCTCCGAAAATTGTTGCAGGTCATGAACCAACTGCCGAACGGCATGATGATCGGCATCGACCCGGCGTTGAGGCCGGGCCGATGAGCAGCTGAGGATCAACGATTGATCTGGATTTCCACGCGCCGGTTCAACGCACGGCCATTGGCCGTCGAGTTATCCGCCACAGGGCGTGCTTCGCCAGCGCCTTGTACCGACACGAACGAACTGCGCGGGATGCCCGTGCTGACGAGGTAGTCAGTGACCGAAATCGCACGTTTCTCTGACAGTTTCTGGTTGTAGCCATCACGGCCCACGCTGTCGGTGTGACCACTGACGCGCAGCTGCGCACTCGGGGCTTCACGCTTCAGGCGAGTGCTGATCAGGTCGAGTTTCGATTTATCGGCGGCGGTCAAACGTGCCGAGTCAAACTCGAACAGCACATCATTGATGACGATGACCTCTTCCTTGACCACCACCACTTCCTCGACCACCACAGGCGGTGCAGGCGCTACCAACGGGCAACCCGTCGCATCAACCGCGACTCCCTTGGGCGTATCCGGGCACTTGTCGATGCTGTTTTTCACGCCGTCGCCATCATCATCGCCATCGCCGTGCACCCAGCAATAGGCACCGGCCATGACGCCCACCGCGCCGCCGAGGCTGGCTGCGACCGCCGCCGTCTGGAACGCGCCCGCCGCAGCCCCTGCCACACCGCCGCCCAGGGCGCAGAGTGGCCAGTCGGTTTTCTGTAAACCCGCACAACCGGTTAAGACGCTGGTGATTAAAATCAGAGGCAATGCTGTCCGGATCATTCTCATTAATTTTCTCTCCCAAGGGTTTGGCCCAATGCGCCGCTTGTGGAGTAAAGACATCAAAATGCCAGTTCGCCACTTTGGGCCCTGTTTTATTGGGTTTCAGGCAAACAGATCACCTGTAGATACTCTGTTGGAGGGAGCCCTAAAATCACGCATATCCAGCAGCGGCGGCGACGCTGATTCACCTTTGCGCCCTTACGGCGCGTCACTTTCGAAAAGCGCGAAAGTAACCAAAGCGCTTTGGCGGGTATGACTCACCCACATGGGTTACAAATCAGTTCACGCACATAGGTAACAGTTTTTAACTGGCAGGGTCGATTTCGCGAGGATCTGACCATGCCCTGGAAAGAGCTGAAACCTATGGACCTTAAAG